>Ga0326727_10000432_pt1 | contig 172799 bp, 122 predicted proteins | sample MB2enrmetagenome_FD_207643 | JGI IMG/M metagenome (GOLD analysis project Ga0326727, IMG submission 207643) | Lab enriched peat soil microbial communities from McLean, Ithaca, NY, United States - MB29MY | ecosystem: Environmental > Terrestrial > Soil > Wetlands > Peat | place: USA: New York... | reverse complement strand
GATACGTACTACAACGGAACGCTGACGGTGTCGGATGGAACCAACAGCTACACCTTCAATACCTGGGGTGGGGCGAATAAGTAGGACGCGCAGGAACAACAAAAGCCCCGGCTGGCAGAGATGCCAGCCGGGGATTTTTGTTGTTTGGATAGCCTGAAAGGATGTTCGACTTCTGAGAGCGATTAGCACTGCTAAGTGAAGATGGAGAAAAACCTATTTCGTAACCTATCCATCTCCGCCGTATACTAGTTTTTGGATGAGAATTCAGGAACAAGTATCGCTAGCACCTTACACTACCTTTCAGATAGGTGGAGCCGCGCGCTGGTTTGCCGAGGTAACGACAGAGCGGGAGATTCAGGAGGCTCTGCGTTTTGCCAAGGCTCGGAATTTGCCTTATTTTATTCTTGGCCACGGATCGAATGTTTTGATTTCCGACCATGGCTTCGCGGGTGTTGTACTGCATATCTCTCTTAAAGGGATTAAAGAACAGGAGGTCGAGGGGAATAGCGTCCTGATAAGTGCGGCTGCCGGCGAGCAATGGAATACGCTGGTTGCGAGCGCTGTCCACGCAGATCTTGCCGGCATCGAATGTCTTGCAGGTATTCCGGGTACAGTCGGTGGAAGCCCCGTCCATAATGTTGGGGCTTTTGGACAAGAGGTTTCCAGCACGATTCGGACGGTTCGCGCCTATGATACGGAAACCTCAGAATATATTGAGTTTTCCGGCAGTGAGTGCGGCTTTGCGTATCGCCGCTCGATCTTCAGTCAGGCCAGAGGGCGATACATTATCACGCGTGTTGATTACCTGCTGCATAGAGGTGGCGCGCCGCTTCTCAAACAGGTCGAACTGCGAAAGATTTTTCCGCAGGGCTCTCAGCCAACCCTTGCCGAGGTTGCAGATGCTGTTTGTGCCATACGTCAGACCAAAGGTCTGATGCTGGTTGAGGGCGATCCCGAACGACGCAATGCCGGCGGTTTTTTCAATAATCCAATTGTCTCTGAAGAGCAATATGAGCGCATTGCACAGGCGCGCGGAACCAATGTTCCTCACAGCGCAAACGAAACCGGAGGGGTGAAGCTTTCTGCTGCATGGCTGATCCAGCAGGCAGGATTCATGCCCGGCCTGCGGGAGGGGAAGGCTGCCATCTCTACGCTGAATCCGCTCGTGCTGGTGAATCCCGGCGATGCGACAGCACTCGATATGATCGGTCTTGCGGAAAATATATCCGGTACAGTGCGGTTGCACTTTGATGTTGAACTCGAACCGGCCCCCGTATTGTTAATGGGACATCCACAGGTGCAAAAGACGCTCTCCCGGCGATAAAGCGGCAGCCGGAGGCTTCGCTCTTAATGAACCTGAAGCGTTTCCTGCGGCTCCAGAACGGTGAGGTCTGCCCTGCGGCTTTCCGGAGTCACCTTCACGCTTACCAGTTTCCCATTGCGAACCGATCCCTCGACAATCGTCTGGAAAGGAGCCGCAAGTTTGAAGTCCGCATCCCACTCCTTTGGCCACGCAGGCAGCAGATAGAGATTGCGTCCGTTAATTTGTAACAACATTTGTTGCAAACCATTCAGGCCGTTGCCGCCGTTGTCTTCGTCGGGCTGATAGTCGTGCCCGGGATCCCAGAAGGCAGGGAATTTAAGATGGGAATCCTTGCGAGTCAGCGTGAAGATGGTGCGCTGCTTTGCGTCAGCTGCCAGCCCCAGTTGGGCAGACTGGATAATATCCTGCGTCCAGCAACCGGGAGCCTTGTTGAGACGTGCGTCATACGTGTTGCGAGCGAGCGTCAGATTGTCGCGACCAATGCCGTAGAGGCGATACGGATATACGGCGTAGAGTTCGGGATTTTCGCTGTTGTGGCGGGGCTGAATCTGCTCGCCGGTATAAGGCAGCAGAACCTGCTTGCCGTCTTTTTCGCCGATGGGAAGTTCAGGCAGCTCCCCAAGCAGTTTTGTCCAGAACGCGCGCTGTTCCGCGGTGGTCAGATCGTTGGGCAGCGCCAGTAGGCGCGGCAGTACTGCATGAAGCGCTGCAATATCCGGTGCCGGATTATGCACCTTCCAGTACATTTCAATTGCGTTGTCCGGGTCGAGCAGCAGTTTTCCGTCCTTGTCGCGTCCAAAGTGCTCACTGAAGAAAATGGTTCCGGGATAAGCGATGGGCAGCAGGGTCTCCGTTACAAATGCGCGGTCGCCGGTGTAGTCAAAGTAGTCGAGCATCATCATGCTCAGTTCCAGAACCGGTGTGAAGTAGTGGCGGGTGTAAAGTCCCGGCGAGTCCGGTTTAATCTGCTCAATGCCGCCATAAAAGGCCGCAGTCTCCGCAAAGTAGGAGCCGTTGTGGCCGTAGTGTTGCCGGACCAGTGGAGCGTTGTTGGCAATCTCGCTCTTGTACATGCGGAAGAGCGGTTGCATCAGGTCGAAGTCGCCGGATTGAAGCATGGGCCAGTATATGGGGCGTGTGTTCTGGAACCAGTACTGCCCGCCCCAGCCGCGGTAATCCGCATTGGCTGTGACATCGGAATTTTTCGCAACCGGACGCCATGGCGCATCCACTACAAAAATTGATCCGTTGAACTTGATGGGAAATCCGCCACGACCCGATGCAGCCTGTTTGAAGCGCTGCAGAATATAGCCGCGGGTTACATCCTCTGCATCTTTGTTGCCGCTCACGTAAACCCAACTGCGATGCCAGAAGTTCGACCACCATTCCTGATGCTGCTGCCAACAGAGGGAGGCATTGAGGGAACTCAGCCCGGTTGCGCGCGCCTGCTGCTTCTGGACCCACTGCACAGGGTCCGGCGCAAGGTCGGCGTAAGGATAGACGGCAAAGCTCTGAGCCTTTGCCGGAGCCTCTGACTCAAGAGTGTGGTCATCGCGAGAGATAAATCCCGCGCTCTCAATGGATGCTCCAAAGGTCCAGTCCTTCAGCGGCAGATCTGCACGTTCGCCATTGTGGTGATACCAGACGATGCGGTTCTTCCGGTCATGCAGAATCGTGTCGGCAGAGATGCGTTCCTGCGGCATGGGTTCCGTGCGCCAGTCTTCCATGGTCACACGCATTGAGATTGTGTGCGGCGCGCTTGCGTCCACGTGAACGACCGGGTGATTCGCATCCACCCACACGCGGAATTTTGTGTTGCCTTCTGTGACGAGGATGGAGCCGTCCAGCAGGCTCAATTCCTGATGAAAGTTCGCTGTTGTCTGGGGTGCAGGTGTAACGGCGACGCGCACACGGGCCAGCTTCATCAGGGCATAACTGCTGCGGTTGTTCTCGCTCCACGCATCTGCCATGCTGATGTAAAAAACGAGGTCGCCATTCTTCTCGGTCCAGAGGTTGAGGCCGATGTCGCCGTTACCGAGCGGCATGGAATCCTGTGGGCCGGCACCGGGTTCCTCCCAGCGAACGTTGTAGCGGTTGAGTGCCTTCTCCAGAGTAAAGTTGTTTTGCAATGTCTGGGCGACAGTGGGGACGGACAGGAGCAGGCATTGCAGCAGAACACGAGAGCAAAGAGGAATTTTCATCGCAGGCAAGTGTAGGGAATCGAGCGAAGTTGCGGAATAAGATAATTGGCTGATTCCTGTGCAGAAATCAGCCAATGCGTTAGCTGTTACGGGAGGACGCGGAAGGTGCGGGTGACGGAGTTTGCAGTTGCAACCGGATCCTTGCCCGCCCGACCCCATTGATAGGCGGTTACGCTGACCTCGATGGGCTGCTTTGCGCGTGCGGGAGTGTCTTTGAGATGAATCACGCCATCTTCCACCACCGCAGGGCCCCAACTGATGTAATAACGCACCGGCAGTCTGGAACTTGAGGTTGCGCGCAGCACAATCTCTTTGGTGCCGGAGCTTACATCCTTAAGGGGCGGAAAATCAATGCTCTGCGCCCTGCCGGTGTTGGGCTTCATATCGAAGCTGGCAGCGGACATGGTCTCGCGATACTCCGCGTTACCGGGATGATAGGCACCCAGAAGGACATGCATCGTGCGTCCGTTTACGCCTTCGCGATCCTCGGCAAAACGAAATGCGTCCGGGCCGACCTGCTCGATGTTTCCGGCCCACCCAAATACCAGGTACTGAATTGCGCCGTCGCTGGCGTGGCCCAAAGGCTTGCCTGCATCGGCAAAGGGAGCGGGGACTGCATCGCGCCACACGGCACTGGCATGGAAGGTAACTCCGTCCTCATCCGGCTGAAACTGGATGCTCTGGAGCGCCCAGCCATTCCACCACGGAGCAATCTGCCCATTCTGCGTGAAGGCGAGCATCTGTTCCTTTTTGCCAAGGTCATGCGCCATCAGAGCGTGCCACGCTGTTGCTTCCTCTTCATCAAAGAACCAGAAGGCAGCACTCTTTGCGCCGGTGTATTTGCTGACCGGCGCCTCCGGTAGCTTCAGGTCGGGATCACCGAGCCAGCCGCTCTCAAAGCTCACGGGACGCAATTTATCCGAGCCATCCTTGCTGAGCCGCGCATGGAGAGCTTTCTCAATATAGAGCGTTACAAAATCATTGGCGGGAGGAAACCAGCAAACATGGCCGTGACTTTTGTCTTCAAGGCCCGCAATCAGAGCATCCGGAACAGCCTCTCGCACGGTCGCAAAGCGAGTCATCGAGGTGGCCCACCAGCCATTGCGTACCTTTTCCGGCGGCATTACCTCTTCAAACTCGCCGGTGATAAAGAGAATGGGAATGCCGGTGATTCCTGCGTTGGTCATGGCGCCGGTTGCTGCGTCCTTTTGCGGAGTCGGCAGGCCGCCTTTGATGACGACCACTGCTGCAACGCGTTCCGGGCGGAAGCGCGCGAGACTTGCGCAGAACTTTGAGTTCCCGGAGTGGCCGATGACCACCCATGGAACGATCCTTAATTCACTGTATCCACTCTTAGCGGCGAGCGCGTCGAGCACATGCTCCATAGTCTCGGCCATCAGCGCGGTGTTGCCGCTCTCCTGCTTCCATCCGGCCTGAAAAAAGACGATGGCCATATCGTTGCGGGCGGCCATTGCACGGATGGATGGGTCATCTGCCACGCGGCGTTCAATGATGTTGGCCGGCGCCAGCAGTACGGCGCGCAGATGCCTGCTGGCCGGAGGAACCCAGAGGAAGGCTGTTGTCTTTGTCCAGATAAGCGGCTGGTCGGCGGGTTTATCTATCGTCACGCCATACTGATAGACAGCTTTAGCATCAGCAAAGGCGCTTGCGGAGAAGAAAAGAGGGATTGCGAGAAAGAGAAGCGCGGATTTTGCGATGGAAGAGGTAAGGTGTCTCATGTCGAGGTGATAGTAATTTTTTCATTCAAGACTGCGCCAGCAACTGTTTCAATCAAAGAGTGTGATTTTTCGTCGGTGCTCGGCACGGTGATTAAGGTATCAGACCTGTTGAAAAATGCTGTTGCATGAAGCTCGGCAACGAAACGAAAAAGTGAGCTGAAGGTAAGCAGCAAGAGGGCCGGAGAAAATCTCTCTGGCCCTCTTGCTGTTGATGTGGATTGTTCCTGCCGTCCTATTTGGTTCCTTCGAGTTCATCGGCCAGAGCAGATGCGCCGTAGAGCTTGCGCAGAACTTCGATGATGGCCTGCGGGTCAACGGCTACGGCGCGATTCTTTTCGCCCTCGTAAACAAAGTCGCCTGCCAGGGACTCGATGTTGCCATCGAAGATGAGCCCAACCAGTTCGCCCTGCTTGTTCACAACCGGCGAGCCGGAGTTGCCGCCGATAATGTCGCCGGTCGAAACAAAGTTGACGCGAGTGGAAAGGTTCAGCTTGTCGCGGCCTTCGGAAAAGCGCTTCGGCAGATTGAATGGTTCCTTGTTACCGAAGCCTTCCGAGCGGTCGTAGAGGCCGTAGAAGGTGGTAAAGGGCGGCGCGACGGTTCCATTCATGGGATAGCCCTTGATGGTTCCATAGCTGATGCGCAGAGTGAAGGTGGCATCGGGATAGGCGTCCTTGCCGTAGGTGAGGAAGCGCGCATGACCGAGCTTTTCTTCTGCCGGCAACTCGACGCTGGTAACCCTGGCACGGAAGTCTGAGTTCGACTTGCGCACGATGGGGTCAAACTTGCGCGCGAGCACGATGAGTGGGTCCGTTGATGCGTTAATGGCTGCCGGGCCGCCTTCAAAGAGCGTCTTGCGGTACTCGGGATCGCCGAGTTTGGTGCTGCTCAACAACTGGAATGCAACCGCCGCCGGGTCGCCGCCATTCAGGATGGATGCGACAAACTCATCGTTTGCGCCGAGCTCCTTTTGCGCAAGTGTGAGCGCGTCGGTCATGAAGGCAATCTCGCTTCCGATGTAGATGGGCGCCTTCGATTCCACGCGGAAGCGCAGCATTGGCAGATTGGCATCGTGATAGAGCGCCAGCCGGTCTGCATCGGGCTTTCCGATCTCCGCCGCAAACTGCACCAGCGTCAGCGCATAGCTGGCAAGCTGGCTGTTGGTGCGGCGAAGGATCTGCTGCTTGATGAGCGAGTGCGAGGCATCCTCTGCTTTGGAGATGGTCTCCCACGCCGGGGTGTAATCGTTTTTCCACTCTGGATTGGCGTTGACCTTGGCGCGGAAGTCATCCTCCTCTGCCTGTTTTTTGGCGATGACGGCCTTGTCTTCGAGCGCCTGATAGCGGCCAAGATAGGCCTTGAGCGAGTTCTGCAAGCTGAAGATGGTTGTGGAAACCTGACGGGCCTGCTCGGTTCCCTTTGCGGCATAGGTCTCGGCGGCAGCAATGCGGCTCTTGAACATTTCGATGACAACCGGCTCGGTGTAGTCTCGCTCGGTCATCAGTTGCGCCATGGTTCCCTGACGGCTGGTGGCGCCGGGATGTCCGGGGATGAAGATGAGTTCGCCATCTTCTGCGCCTTTGGTCTTCCACTTCAGATAGTTCGCCGGATGAACGGGCTGTCCGTTCTCATAAACGCGGAAGAGCGCGAAATCAATGTCGTAACGCGGATAAGTAAAGTTGTCCGGGTCGCCGCCGTAGAAGGCCGCCTGCTGCTCCGGCGCAAAGACGATGCGGACGTCGGTGTACTTGTGATAGCGGTAAATCCAATACTCGCCGCCCTGATAGAGCGTGACCAGATCGCAGCGGATGGCGTCCTTCGGCGCGTCGGGCCAGGTTTTTTGCTGGCACTCCTGCTGGAGCTTGGCTCCTTCCGCCTCGCGCGCCTTGAGGGCTGCGGTGTCATCGGCCGCGCCCTTTGCCGCGCCCTGCACCTGTTCGGTGACATTCTCCATCCCGACGAGAACGTTCACTTCGAGGTCGGGCGACCGGAGTTCGTCGGCAGCGGTGGCGGCGTAAAAGCCATCGCGGATGTAGTCGTGCTCGGCGTTGGAGTTCTTCTGCAACTGGCCGCGCGCGACGTGATGATTGGTCAGCAAAAGGCCATCCGGGCTGACAAAGGAACCGGAGCCGCCGTCATTCAGGCGCACACTCGACAGGCGAATGTGATCGAGCCACTCCTGTGTGGGCTTGAAGCCGTAGAGCTTTTCCAGCAGCTTGATGGGAGGGTTATCGAATGTCCACATTCCCTCTTCTGCGCCTGCCTTTGGGCCTGGCAGGAAGGTGAGTGCAGACGCAAGCGCAAAGGAGAGCGTCAGGGCCGGGCAAAGAAAATTGCGTTTCATTTATAACTCCAACGTTGAGATTACGGTTGCGGCAGGACCAGCACCTCGATTGCAGAGGCGGCCTTGCTGTTGTGGTAGATGCGCTCGACGGCGGATTTAAAATCCTCGCTCCGGGCGTTGGGTATGTCTGTAAAAATCTGCGGGTTCCTGTCGGCCAGCGGGAACCAACTGCTCTGGACCTGCACCATGATGCGATGACCGCGACGGAAGGTGTGGAAGATATCCGGCATCTCGTAGTTGAGCGGCGTCACCTGATTGGGGACGAGCGGCTCCGGCTTCTCAAAGGAGTTACGGAACTTGGCGCGGAATGGTTCCCCGCGCAGCATCTGCTGGTAGCCGCCCATCCTGATCGGCGGAGCGCTCAGGATTCGCTTGTTGCCATTCAGGGATGGGTCCGGGTCGGGATAGTCATTCGGGTAAACATCCATCAGCTTTACGTCAAAGTCGGAGTCGGTTCCTGATGAGGCTACAAAGAGCTTCGGCGAAACCGGGCCTGCTACGGTTACATCTTCCGTGAGTACATCGCTCTCAAAGACGAGTACATCCGGACGCGTTGCCGCGAATCGCTGATCGTCCACCATATAGCGCTGCGGAACGGTGTCCGTCACGTATCCGACAAAGGGGACAGGGTGGTTGGGGTCGCTGGTGTATTCGCTGAAGCCCTCCTTTTCTGCGGGAGGGTCAAAGCTGAGTTTGCCGCCAGCGCGGAGGTAGAGCTTTTGCGGTGCTGCGGTTTTGGGAGGCCACTCCGGAAAGCTGCGCCAGACGTTGGTGCCAGTCTCGAAAACATTGGCGGCTGCGGGTGCCGCGCCCCTGCCCTTGAGATAGAACTCGAAGAAGGGAAACTGGATGTTTTTGCGGAAGTACTCGCCGGTTTTGGCGTTGAAGCTGACGTCTCCAAGATGATCGCCATCGCTGCGCGCCCATCCGCCGTGAACCCATGGGCCTTCGACCAGATAATTCGGCGTGCCGGGATTGAATTTGCTAATGCTCGCGTGGGTCTCCAGCGGACCGCTCAGGTCTTCCGCGTCAAACCAGCCGCCGACGGTCAGCACCGCGCAGTGGACATTCTGCATGTGCGGTGCCAGATTGCGGTTCTTCCAGTAATTGTCGTAGGTCCAGTGGTTGACCTGATCGTTCCAGAGCCAGTTACTTCCCTTGAGAATCTGCTTGTCGAGGTTGGCGAGCGATCCCATCCTCAGATAGAAGTCGTAGCTGTCGGGCGTGCCCATGTCGAATTCGTGCTCGTCTTTGGGAAGGTCTGGCTCTTTGAAGGGACGGAAGAAGGTATAGAAGCCGAAGTTCGCGCCAAGCATGAAGGCTCCGCCGTGATAGGCGTCGTCGGCTCCCAGAAAGAGGTCCGTCATGGGCGCCTGCGGGCTTGCGGCTTTGAGCGCGGGATGCGAATCAATGATCGAAGCCGAGGTGTAGAAGCCCGGATAACTGATGCCCCAGATGCCGACCTTGCCGTTGTTATTCGGCACATGCTTCAACAGGTATTCGATTGTGTCGTAGAAGTCGCTGGAGTCATCCACATCCTTCGCGGATTTCTTGACGTCAATGTGAGGGTTCATCTCGCGGAACTCGCCCTCGGAGAGGTAGCGCCCGCGCACATCCTGATAAACGAAGATGTATCCGGCTTTTTCAAATTCGTCGCTGGGGCCGAGTGTGGATTTGTATTTGTCTTCCCCGTAAGGAGCAACACTATAAGGAGTGCGGTCAACGAGGAATGGCCAGGGCTGCGACTGATCCTTGGGAACGTACACCGAAGTGAACAGATGCACGCCATCGCGCATGGGAATACGGAACTCATACTTGGTGTAATGGGCGCGGACGTAGTCCTCGGCAGGAGCGGATGCAGACTGCTGTGCTGCAAGTCCGACGGCAGCAAAAACAAAGAGGCCAAAAACGGCAATGGGACGTAAGAAGCTGCGAGGGTTCAAGTTGTCGGATGCTCCTCGAAAGTGAAATCGAATCAAAGATAGGATACTAGCTGGTGATGATACCGTTTTGCTCGATGCTGCTTGTGATTCAGACCACACAATAATGTAACAAAAATTGTGCATTTCCCCTGTTTCTACAGGGCTCGGGCTCCCATAAAATTATCCTGTTTTTCTTGCGGGAAAACTTACGGGTTCCTTATCAGTCAAAGATGTATTATTGCTTTGAACCTCAAAAATTCCACTTTCCATCCGGAAGGAGATTTACGTCTTTATGGCGAAGTACAAATTGGAGTACATCTGGCTTGATGGTTACAAGCCGGTTCCCAGCCTGCGTGGTAAGACTCAGCTCAAGAGCTTTGACAAGCCTCCAGTTCTAGCTGATATCCCTCTTTGGGGATTTGACGGCAGTTCCACGGAGCAGGCCGAAGGCAAGAAGTCGGACTGCGTCCTCAAGCCGGTTGCCCTCTATCCGGATGCAAGCCGCAAGGACGCCTACCTGGTCCTGAGCGAAGTCCTGCTTCCGGATGGTACTGCGCACCCCAGCAACGCACGCGCAACCATCGAGAACGATCCTGACCTCTGGGTTGGTTTTGAGCAGGAGTACTTCCTTTTCAAGGATGGACGTCCGCTCGGTTTCCCGAAGGATGGTTTCCCGGGTCCGCAGGGCCCGTTCTACTGCGGCGTAGGCTACAAGCAGGTTGGCAGTCTGGCCCGCCAGATTGTTGAAGAACATCTGGATCTCTGTCTTGCAGCCGGCATCAACCATGAAGGCATCAATGCCGAGGTTGCCAAGGGACAGTGGGAGTTTCAGATCTTTGCCAAGGGCTCTGCCAAGGCAGCCGATGATCTCTGGGTTGCCCGCTACCTGATGGCGCGCCTCTGCGAGAAGTACGAAGTGGACTTTGAGTTGCACTGCAAGCCGATCAAGGGCGACTGGAACGGCTCCGGCATGCACACCAACTTCTCGACCAAGCACATCCGCGAGGTTGGCGGCCAGAAGTACCTTGAGGCTCTCATGAAGGCATTCTCGGATCACATTCCCGAGCACATCGCCGTTTACGGTCCGGATAACCATCTGCGCCTCACGGGTCTGCACGAGACACAGGCCATTGACAAGTTCAGCTATGGCCTCTCGGATCGCGGAGCTTCCATCCGTCTGCCTGTAAACTTCGTCCGCGATGGATACCGCGGCTATCTGGAAGATCGTCGTCCGAACTCGGCAGCCGATCCTTACCAGATCGTCTCGCGTATTCTCAAGACCATCAACACCGTGCCGAAGGTCTAACAACACCTTTCACGCTGTTCAGCAGGAACATAAGGCCCACCGAAGTTCGGTGGGCCTTTCTGCGTAGATGCGATGGCTCCCTGAACAGGAATGTATAAACTGGAAAGGAATGGCTACTTACCTTGACAAAATTCTTGTGACCACGCGCGCTGATTTGGCGACGCGTCAGGCACACGCTTCCGTGGCGGCGCTGGAGGCAGCGGCTGCACAGCAAACTCCGCGCGGATTTGCTGCCGCTCTGCGCGCAAAGGCACAAAGCGGCCCGGCGATTATCGCCGAACTGAAGAAAGCCTCCCCTTCGAAGGGCCTGATTCGCGAGGTCTTTGATGTGGCGGCGCTGGCAAGGGAGTTGGAGGCCGGCGGGGCGTCCTGCCTGTCCGTATTGACCGACGAACCTTACTTTCAAGGCAGCCTGCGGAATCTGGAACTTGCTTCGACTGCGGTCAAAATTCCCTGCTTGCGGAAAGACTTTTTCGTGGATGAGTTTCAGATTCTTGAGGCGCGCTCCGCCGGTGCCTCTGCGATTCTACTGATTGCCGCTGCCCTGTCCGATGCGGAACTGAAGCGGTTGAATGCTGAGGCGCACCGGCGCGGGCTTGATGTACTTTGTGAGGTGCATACCGGCGAGGAGTTGGAGCGGGTGCTCGATCTGGGATGCGATGCAATCGGGGTCAACAATCGCGACCTGAAGAGCTTTGCCGTCACGCTGGAAACAAGTCTCAAGCTGGTAGCGCGGATTCCGCGCTCTGTGGTGCGGGTGGCCGAGAGCGGGATTCATACGGCGGCGGATTTGAAGCTGTTGCGCGAGGCCGGGTTTGATGCGTTTCTTATTGGGGAATCCTTAATGCGCCAACCGGAGCCGGGTGTGGCGCTCAGGGAGTTGCTGCGATGTGGATAAAAGTCTGCGGAAATACATCGCTGGAAGATGCCGAACTGGCCATTGAGGCCGGTGCCGATGCCGTCGGCTTTATCTTTGCCGGAGGCCCAAGGCAGATGACGCCGGAGCGCGTTGGAATCATTGTGGCGCAGCTTCCCGGCTCGGTGGAGACATACGGTGTCTTCGGCAATCTGGACTTTGACGCGATTACGGCAATTGCAGAAGAGAGCGGCCTGAGCGGGATTCAACTCCACGGCGGGGCCGATGTGAAGGCGACGATTGAGTTGGCTGGAAGACTGCGCGCGCACTTTGCCAAACGCTTCGAGGTGACAGGGCGGCTGGGCCGGATGAGGATTCATCACGTGCTGCACTATCACGATGGGATTAAGACGGAGCTAGCGGAACTCTCAGCAACTCGCGATATTGATGCGGCGCTGGTGGACAATCGCACGGCGACGCTCTTGGGCGGGACGGGGTTGAGCTTTGACTGGCAGGGCGCGCGGAAGAGTTTTCTCTCGGCTGCTCCCAAGCTGCGGCTGATAGCTGCCGGAGGCCTGAATCCGGAGAATGTAGCCGAGGCCATCTTCACGCTCCAGCCCTGGGGAGTGGATGTGGCCAGCGGAGTTGAGGCTTCTGTCGGCAAGAAAGACCCGGCGAAGGTTCGGGAGTTTGTGGCGCGGGCTCGCAGGGCAGTCATACAAGTAAATGAGGCTTCTGGGAAGGTGCATTAATTACTCCACCCATCGTTTGTCATTCCTCCGCTTCGCTGTGGAATGACAACCAGAGAGCACTGTTGGCCTTATTGCCCCTTATCAGGCTCAATATCGCCGCTAAATGTAAAATAGATAGACTGAGGCATCCTGCGAATGGCACTGGCATCTACCCCGGCATCGGAAAACTCGAACAAACCCGCAACAACGCCCGGGCGCTTTGGCGCGTACGGGGGCCGGTATGTGCCGGAGACGTTGATGGCTGCCCTGCTCGAACTGGAGCAGGAGTACACGCGGGCACAGGCTGACCCCACTTTTCAGGCCGAACTCGACGACCTGCTGCATAACTATGCCGGGCGGCCTACGCCTCTCTACTTTGCCAAGCGGCTGACCGCTGAGCTGGGCGGAGCAAAAATCTACATCAAGCGCGAAGACCTGCTGCACACTGGCGCACACAAAATCAACAACTGCATCGGTCAGGGATTGCTGGCCAAACGCATGGGCAAGCAGCGCATCATCGCCGAGACTGGCGCTGGCCAGCATGGAGTGGCGACGGCTACCGTCTGCGCTCTGCTGGGCCTGGAATGCGTGGTCTACATGGGCGAAGTGGACATGGAGCGGCAGGAGTTGAATGTGCTGCGGATGCGTCTGCTTGGTGCCGAGGTTCGCGGCGTCAGTTCTGGCTCAAAGACGCTGAAAGACGCCGTCAACGAGGCCATGCGTGACTGGGTCACCAACGTCCGGACCACACATTATTTATTGGGCAGCGTTTTGGGCGCGCATCCCTATCCGACGATGGTGCGGGACTTCCACCGCGTCATCAGCCGCGAGATGCGGCAACAGATTCTGGAGAAGGAAGGACGTTTGCCTACAGCGATTGTGGCCTGTGTAGGCGGCGGATCGAATGCCATCGGAGCCTTCTACGAGTTCATTCCCGATAAAGAAGTTCGTCTGATTGGCGTTGAGGCTGGCGGCTACAGCCCCAAACTCGGCGAGCACGCGGCGCGCTTTGAAGGCGGGTCGCCGGGCGTGATGCAGGGGACCTACAGCTACGTTCTACAGGATGAAAACGGGCAGATTGCGCTGACGCACTCCGTTTCTGCCGGGCTGGATTATGCTTCGATTGGTCCGGAGCACGCGGCGCTTCACGATGCGGGACGAGCCGAGTATGTTTCCGCCAATGACGCGGAGGCACTGGCGGCAACGGTGCGACTGGCGCGAACTGAGGGGATTTTGCCTGCTCTGGAGAGCGCCCACGCTGTGGCCGAGGTGCTGAAACTTGCACCCACACTGGCTCCGCATGACATACTTATAGTGAACCTCTCAGGCCGCGGTGATAAGGATATGGGTATTCTTGCGCGCGAGTTGAAGTTGAAAGGCGTCTGAGCGGACAAGCAACCAATGCCAATACTCTTCCAACAGAAACCGGGCCTTGTGGTGTATTTGACGGTCGGCGACCCCGATCTCGCTACATCGCGGGAGATTGCGCTGGCCGCAATTGATGCCGGGGCGGATGTGATTGAGTTGGGCGTTCCCTTCAGCGATCCGGTGGCCGATGGGCCGGTGATTCAGCGGGCCAGCGAACGCGCTCTGCTGAAAGGTACATGCCTGAGCGATGTACTCGCTGTTGCAGGTGAGATTCGCGCGGCGAGGCCGCAGGCGGGATTGGTCCTCTTCTCCTATTACAACCCAGTGCTGAAGTATGGGCTGGAGCGCTTCTGCAAGGATGCCACCGCAGCCGGAGTGGATGGAGTTCTGATTACAGATTTGATTGTGGAAGAGGCGGGCGATTATCTCTCGGCGACAAAGGCTGCCGGGCTGGCTCCGATCTTCCTGGCTGCGCCCACCAGTCCCGACGAGCGGCTGAAGGCAGTGGCCGAGAACAGCAAGGGATTTATCTACGCGATTTCGCGCACCGGCATTACCGGCACGCAGCAGAGCGTGGCTGGCGATGCAACCGGATTAGTCACGCGCCTGCGGCGATGGAGCAAGCTGCCGGTTGCAGTGGGGTTCGGCATCAGTAACGCGGAACACTTCCAGACGGTTGGGAGCTTTGCGGATGCCGCCGTAATCGGCAGCGCGATTGTTCAATTGGTGGAGCAGCAGGAGGCGAAGAATTCGCCCGGCGCGGTGGCTCGATTTATCAAGGGCCTGCGCGAGCAAGTTCCAGCGTTGGCCCACTAAACCTCACATCCTGCGGCGATGGAATTGCCGTACTGATTGGCTCAACTCAACCGACGCCTCGCATCCTCTGATCCCATTGAGCAAAGAGGAGCAGGACAAAGCAGGGATACGATATGACGCTTGATGAATTGCGGGTAAAGATTGACGATCTGGACCGCCAGTTGGTGGCATTGCTCAGCGAACGGGCAAAGGCCGCTCAGCAGATTGGACAACTGAAGAAGGACTCCTCGTTGCCGGTCTACGAACCGGGCCGCGAGAAGGTCATCTACGAGAATGTGCGTTCGGCCAACAAGGGCCCACTGCCGGATATTGAACTGACGCACATTTACGAACGCATCATTGACGTCATGCGAGCGCTGCAGCGGAATGAGCTGGCCTCCCAGGCAAACGCCCCAACGGGCCAAGGACAGAGCGCCAACCCCAAAGGGTAATTGCGCCGGATAGGGATCAGGACATGATTGTTGCAATGCAGGAATCTGCCACAGAACAGCAGATTAATGACGTAATCGAAAAGATGGTGTCGGTGGGCTTCAACGTCCACAGGACAACCGGAACAACACAAACCATTCTTGCCGGAGTGGGTTCGCCGGGACCGTATGAACCAGCTGAGTTCGAACTGCTCAGCGGCGTGCTGAATGTGCTGCGCATCTCCTCGGCCTACAAGCTGGCCGCGCACAGTTGGAAGCCGGAGGGAACCATCATCCGCTTTGCCAACGGTGTCGAGGTTGGCGGCAATAAGGTTGTTGTGATGGCAGGGCCGTGCTCGGTGGAGTCGCGCGAGCAACTCAGCAAGGCCGGAGCGCAGGTCAAGGCATCGGGAGCAACTTTTTTGCGGGGCGGAGCCTTTAAGCCGCGCAGTTCGCCGTACTCCTTCCAGGGTATGGGCCTTGAAGGGCTCAAGCTGATGCGCGAGGTTGGCGACCAGCAGGGTTTGCTGGTGACGACCGAGGTCATGGAGATCTCGCAGATTGAAATGATGCTGCCGTACATTGACGTCTTTCAGGTGGGCGCGCGCAACATGCAGAACTTCAATTTGCTGCGCGAGTTGGGCCAGATCAGGAAGCCGGTGATGATGAAGCGCGGCATCGCGGCAACCATTGAAGAGGTTTTGCTCTCGGCGGAGTACATCCTTTCGGGCGGCAACTATGAAGTGATGCTCTGCGAGCGCGGCATTCGTACCTACGAGACCTACACCCGCAACACGATGGACATCTCGGCGATTCCGGTGCTGCATAAGCTCACGCATCTGCCGGTGATTGCCGATCCTTCGCACGGTGTCGGCATTCGCACTCTGGTTCCGCCGATGGCACGCGCCGCAGTGGCAGCCGGAGCCGATGGCCTCATCATCGAAGTGCATCCCAACCCGGACAAGGCATTGTCCGATGGCGCGCAGACGCTCTTCCCGGAGCAGTTTGACACGCTGATGAAGCAGATGCGGCTGATTGCCACGGCAGTGGACCGCACGCTGTAAAGGGCCGGAATGATAGAACGCATCACGATCGTAGGGACGGGCCTGCTGGGAACCTCAGCGGGCCTTGCCTTGCGTGCTGCCGGATTCAAAGGCGAGATTCTGGGCTGCAATCGCGGGCTGGAGCAGCTTGCCACGGCGGCGAAGATGGGCGCGGTCACTCCCGCAAAAAGCGTGGAAGAGGCTGCTGCGGCAAGTGATGTGACGGTGCTGGCCGGGCCGGTGCTCTCGATTCTCGACTGGATGGAGCGGCTTGTCCCGGTGCTGAAAGAGGGGCAGTTGCTTACCGATGTCGGCTCAACCAAGACAGAGATTACGGCGGCAGGCGAGCGGCTCTATAACAAGACAGGCCGCGCGACGTTTTTGCCGGGGCATCCGATGGCGGGAAAAGAGGTCAGCGGCGCGGTGAATGCCGAGGCTACGCTCTTCGATGGTGCGGTGTGGCTCTTTACACCTGCGCATGAGATTGCAAATGAAGTGGCCGCAGAGTGGCGCGAGTGGGTACATCGTTTTGGCTGCCGCACGCTCGATCTGGATGCAGCGCGGCACGATGAGATTGTTGCGTGGGTCAGTCACATGCCGCAGTTTCTTTCGACGGCGCTCAGTGCGCTGCTCCAGCAACACTTTGGTGATGCCGAGGATATGCGCGCCATCGGCGGACGGGCGCTGCGCGAGATGACGCGGCTCGGCTCCAGTCCGTACAGCATGTGGCGCGATATTGCGCATACAAATACAGACGCGGTTGCAAAGGCAATTCATGGACTGGAGCAGGAGTTAACGCACCTGCGCGAGAATCTGACGACGCCGGAGTTGCGGACAATGTTTGAGGAAGCAAACCAGTTCAGGATTCCCAGACCGGCTGAGAAGAAGTAAACAAATTTTCAGGCTACGCCCTGAGGTGATAGAGCTTATTGAGAGAGTACTTCGCCTTTGCTGTTAACTCTTCTGCCTGTTCAATCTCTTCAGAGATATCTGCAATTGCTGCTGAGTCCGGTTTTGCCTCTCCGGCCAGACGGAGCAGCGCGGGCAACTTCAGCCACCATAGCAACTCCTCGTATGACTCCTTGACAAAGTAGGTGTGACCCTCCGCCTCATGCGTGCCGGTCAGCCAGCGCACATCCGCGTCCTGCCAGAGCGCGATGGGCCACAGACATGCGGGAAGCTCAACGACCGTCTGCCGGGATGGAATCTTCGGAGCATCTTCCGCCGTCAGCAGATCGGGAATCGCTTCCAGCGGCAATTCCTCGGCTGTGTCCAGTTCTTCTACGGGTTGTGTTGTGGCCTCCACTGCAACCGGAGCAGCAACCTCCGGCGCGGAGAGGTTTGTCTGAGCCAGCAGCGCGACCCTGATGCGCGCGGCTCCCTGCCAACTCTCTTCGCCTTCAGCGCCAAGCGCGGCAAAGGACTGAGCCAGAGGCTCGCGCAGACGCAGGCGATCAAAGAGGTCGAGCGCTAATTGCTCGGGATGCTCTGCGCCCATTGACTCAACCAGCAACGCAAAGAGCGCTTCAAAGAGGATCGGTCCCCAGATGTTTGTGTTGTTCGCCGTAGGATTTTTGACCGGCAGCACATTGTGCGCTTCCGCAGGCCAGGGTGCGGTGAAGTGGCTTTCAAGCAATGGAAGGGCCATCATTGCGCGCACACGCTCGCGGAAGCTCTCGGCAAATAAGGCCGGAGTTTGTGGCCGCGTAAAGAGGTGCGCACCAAGACGATGGTTGTATACATCTTCGGCTTTGATGAGGAGGTCCTGCGTGCGCCGCCACAAATCTTCAAGGAAGATTTCCGTATGTGCCGCAAGAATCTCAGCGGTGTCCGTAGACGAAACCAGTTCGGTGAGCGTGCGCAAAAGCCTCGGGTGCAGCAGATTGCGGAGCGAATCATGCACAGGCTGAAGGGCCAGCAGGACAAGTTCGTCTTCGAGGCTGGGAACACCGCGTCCATTCAAATGGTCGCAGAGGCGATCCCAGGGCTTTTCGCCGGTTGCGCGCAGTTCACGCCAGTCCAGAAAGATGTGGCATTGATAAGCGTGCAACTCGATGGGCAGTCCCTGCTCGGCAAGCTGATTGGCGCGGCGCAGATATTCAAGGCCGGTGAGCGAATCGCGATAGGCAAGCAGAACGCCGGAATCATTCGTCAGCGCAAGCCCGCTTGCAAGGCGCAACTGGCGCAGGTGTCCGGCGCCTTTATCCGCGTAGGCGGTTGACCAGTCAATGGTGCCGCGCGTGGTGGAGTAGCGGTTGTTGTAAATGACCAGTCCGCGCTGGTCGCCGTTGCGGTTCGAGTAGGCAAAGACGTTCTCGTCTACACTGCCGTTGTCGGTGTAAAAGTCGTAGAGCAGGAAGTTGCTGCTCTCTGCAAAGAGCGAGCGATTGTGCAGAAGCGGTGCAATCTCGCGTTCGTGGCGCTCGACGAGCCATTGATTCGGCGTCTCGTCATGGCGCGGCCAGCGATACTCCATGCCGTACTTTTCCGTGTAGCCCTCAATCTGCCCGTGGCCGAACATCGGCAGTCCGGGCAGGGTAGACATGACGGCAGCAACGCCGAAGCACTTGTCCCCATTGCCGAATTGATCAATTGCCGTGCGCTCGTCCGGGTTGCTCATGAAGTTGACGTAGCGCTTCATGATGTCCGGGTCGAACTCCAGTGTGTTCTTGATGACCGAGCGATACTTTGCGTTCTCCTCGTCGCGCATCATGTTCATGAAGGCGCTGTTGTAGACGCGGTGCATGCCCAGCGTGCGGACGAAGTAGCCCTCCATCAGCCAGAAGGCCTCGGCAAGCAGCAGCGTTCCGGGAACCTCTCTGGCGACGCGGTCCACAACTTCGCGCCAGAACTCCTGTGGCATGTGTTTATTGAATTCGGCGGTGGACATTCCGTACTCGGCGCGTGAGGGAATGGCTCCGCTTGCACCGGGGCCGGGAAACCAGAGGCGATGGAAGTGGCGCTTGGCCAGCGTCATGGCTGCATCAAAGCGAATGACCGGGAAGAGGCGCGCAACATGCAGAATCGTCTGGATGACCTGTTCGCGGACAGCGGGGTTCAGGTAGTCAAGCTGCGCCGTATCGTTCCACGGGAAGCTGGTGCCATCGTTGCCGTGGTAGATGTAGCGCGTTTCGCCGGATTGCCGGTCGCGACGCTGGAAGACGACTGCTGCATCGGTCTGGTCGTAATAATGGCGCTCGATTTTGATTTCGACGCGCGGATCCTGCGAGAGATCAGGGCCGTTGAAGTCGTAGGCCGGATAAGGCGGATCCTGCCGCGAGATGAACCAGTCGGGATGCTCGACCACCCACGGGGAATCAATTCCCATGTGGTTGGGAACCATGTCGCTGGCCAGGCGGATGCCGCGATGATAAGCGCGGTCGCGCAGATTGATGTACGCAGCCTCGCCGCCCAGGTCATCGGCAATTCTGTAATCAAAGAGCGAGTAGGCCGAGGCGACTGCGTCCGCGTTGCCGCAGAGCTTCTTGATGGTCTCTGAGGCGCGACTGCGCTCCCAGATGCCGATGAGCCAGAGCGAATTCATGCCGCGACGGGCCAGCGTTTCCAGCTCTTCGTCGGGAACCAGATCAAGTCGGTTGATGTTGCGTCCGTAGCGCTTGCTCAGTTGCGCCAGCCAGACGTAGGTGCTCTTGGCGATGAGGACGGCGCCGGGCATCCATGCCACGTCAGGGCTGAACTCCTCAGACTCGTGGGTTTGCTCGCCAAACTCCGGTACATCCGAGTGCGGGGTGCCGGGCCATTGCTGTTTGCCTTCGGCCTCTCTGCGTCGGCGGGCCTCTTCAGCGGCGGCCATGGCGGCATCGCGGGCAGCGGCCTCGCTTGCGGCGTTGGGCGGATTGAACATCAGCCAAATGGCCAGGTCTTCTTCCTGCAAAACCTCGCCGGCAATCTCCAGTAATTTTGCAATGTGCTCGCCGAGCAGCTTCTTCCACTTGCTGCGAATCAGTTCAAGCTGTTCTTTGAGGGAAGCGGGCGAGGCCACGGCGGGCGCGCGCAGCAATTCAAAAACACTCTGCGGCGCGGAGCCTTCCATCGGGATGAGCGGGCGGGTCGCAAAGTAGACGGGGAGATTTTTTGTCACGTTGCGGTAGGCGGTCTTTTCGGCCAGCTTGCTGTCTTCGAAGAGCTCGTCAAAGGGCTGGAAGGCCTGATTGCGATTGGCCATCCAGAGCAGAATCATCTCTTCGAGCGCGACGGCCCGGTGCGGTGTGCCTTCCGTGGAACCGGCCAGCCACTTCTTGGGAGTTTCCAGTCCCTGATAAACCGTCGTGCCGGGGAATTGCTCGACAAACTTGAGCAGCAGCTTGTCCAATTCCTTTTGGCCGACCAACTCAGAGAACCAAGGCAGCGCCTCGGTCATCACAGCGGGATCAAAGTCCTGACGATAGCGCGCCAGCAGCACGTGGCTGGCCTCGTCAATCAGGCCCATGGCGTAGAGCGCGGCAGCATGGACGGCGCGTTCAGGATGCTTCTCGACCTCGCGAACCTGATTCATTCGGTGCGCAAAGGCACGGCTGGCCGAGATATTTGCAAAGACGACATTCCCCGAAAAGGAAAAGAGATTGCCCGCAAACCGATAGCGGTCTCTTGCGCCTTTCGCAATATGAAATTCCATCATCGTGAACTTGCTCCGGGTTGCAGGGCTTCTTGTCTATTGTTGCATCCCGTCACGACGAAAGGTAGTGCCGGATTTCCCTATTTCAGCTTGCGGTAACGACGGATGAGAGCGTTGGTGGAGCTGTCGTGCTGGAGCTGCGGCTCCTTTTCGGATTCCAACTCAGGCAGGATGCGTTTTGCCAGAACCTTGCCCAGTTCCACGCCCCACTGGTCAAAGGGATCAAGCTGCCAGATGGCTCCCTGCGTAAAGACGATGTGCTCATACAGCGCCACCAGTTTGCCGAGCACGGATGGAGTCAGCTTTTCGATCAGCAGCGTGTTCGAGGGGCGATTGCCCTCAAAGGTGCGATGCGGAATCAGCCACTCCGGAGTTCCCTCGTACCTCAACTGCTCGGCGGTTTTGCCGAAGGCCAGCGCCTCGGCCTGCGCAAAGACGTTTGCCAGCAGGATGTCGTGATGCTCTCCGAGCGGGCTCAGTGTCTGAACAAAGGCGATAAAGTCGCAGGGAATCAGCCGCGTTCCCTGATGGATGAGCTGGTAGAAGGAGTGCTGGCCGTTGGTTCCCGGCTCGCCCCAGTAGATGGGGCAGGTCTGGTAGTCCACCTGTGCGCCGTCGAGCGTGACATGCTTGCCGTTGCTCTCCATCGTCAACTGTTGCAGATAAGCAGGGAAGCGCTTGAGGTACTGCTCATACGGCAGAACGGCGACGGTGTGTGCGCCGAGGAAGTTGGTGTTGTAAAGGCCCAGCAGAGCCATCAGCACCGGCAGGTTTTCTGCGAAGGGAGCGGTGCGGAAGTGCTCGTCCATCTGGTGGAAACCGTCGAGCAGTTCGCGGAAGTTGTCGGGACCGATAGCGATCATCGTGGAGAGGCCAATGGCCGAATCCATCGAGTAGCGCCCGCCGACCCAATCCCAGAAGCCGAACATGTTGGCGGTGTCAATGCCGAATTTTGCAACCTCTGCCGCATTGGTGGAGACGGCGACAAAGTGGCTGGCGATGGCCTCCTTTTGCTTCAGCGACTGGAGCGCCCAGGCCCGCGCGGAGTGGGCGTTGGTCATCGTCTCCTGCGTGGTGAAGGTCTTGGAGGAGATAAGGAAGAGTGTCTCTTCGGCGTTCAGGTCGCGGACGGCCTCGGCAAAATCAATACCGTCCACATTGGAGACAAAGCGGAAGTTCAACTCGCGAATCGAATAGTGACGCAGTGCCTCGTAGGCCATGACGGGGCCAAGGTCCGAGCCGCCAATGCCGATATTGACGACATTGCGAATCGGCTTGCCGGTGTAACCCTTCCACTCGCCGGCGCGGACGCGGTTTGCAAAGGCGGCCATCTTGTCGAGGACGGCGTGGACCTCAGGTACAACATTCACTCCATCTACGAGGATGGATGCTCCCTTAGGCGCTCGCAGGGCAGTATGCAGGACGGCACGATCTTCGGTGACATTGATTTTGTCGCCACGGAACATGGCTTCGATGCGTGCGCGCAGGCCGGACTCCTCAGCCAGAGCCAGCAGCAGGCGAAGCGTCTCGTCGGTGATGCGGTTCTTCGAGTAATCGAGGTAAATTCCGAGGGCTTCGGCGGTCAGGCGCTTGCCGCGCTCCGGGTCTTCCGAGAAGAGTCGGCTCAGGTGCAGATCCTTGTACCTTTCGGAGTGGGCTGCGAGGGCCTTCCAGGCGGCGCTTTGAGTCAAAGGGGCGAGGGATGCTGTCATAATTTTCACTTCCGTAATCTTTTTTGGATGCTCTTCGTTTGAATCTTACTAGATAGGCCGGTCATCGCAGTCAGAGCAGGGAAGCTCTGGACAAGTTCCGCTTTTGCGATGCCTTGAAAGGGCGGGGCTATTAGCCCCGCCGTAGACGCATAATCAAAGGGTCCGGCTTTAGCCGCCGAGGGAATGCAAGTCATTGAAAATACATTCCCTCAGGGGCTAAAGCCCAGAAATTTATTTACCCGACAAACGGCGCGGTTAAAACCGCGCCCTTTCAAAACAATGCACACAAAGACTTGTTCAGGGCTTCCGCAGATTACGCGAATGATAAATATTCTTCATTTCCGTCCCGTTGCAGCAATGTGTCCCAATATCCGGTTATGGGATTTATCCCACGAGATTACGGTTTATTGGAGAGTGGAGTTTGGCAGTGTCTGATGATGACCGTGGCGGGGAACCAGCGACAGATCTACCGTTACCAGATAGATTGCCAAAGCTGCCGCGATAAATCCGACGCCAACCCAGAATCGCCAATCCAGATGCGCGCGCATCCAGTAAGGCCGGTCGCCGACCGGTAGCCTATCTCCATCCGGTTCCTTTTCGTGATGATGCTTTTGTCCCATTGCGCACATTGGTTTTCCGCCTGTCTGAATCGTTCTACAGGTTCAGCGTTACATTTACAGGGCAGGCAAACTGAGCAATTCGATACGCAACGCTGAATTGCACTTGCGTTCAGGCGGTGTTTCGAGAGTAGCGGATAACCTCCACCGTGGAGATGGCGATCAGGCCATCCTGAACCATGGCATCCAGATAGGGAAGCAGTTGCTGAATCTTCTCCTCGGTGTCAATGATGCTCAGTTGAACGGGCGCGTCCTTCGAGAAGGTCCAGTGGCTGGCATGATGAATGCGAGTGCTGGTTCCGTAGCCCTCAATGCCTCGGTAGACCGTTGCGCCAGCCATCCCAAGCTCCTGGCACTTTGCGATGATTGCCTCATGAAGCTGCTTCCCCTGCCAGCGATCATCCTCGCCGAAGTGTACACGCAACATGCGAGCCTGAAATTGTTCTTTCATCGCTGAGCCTCCGACGCCTGTTTTTCCGTGTCCATTGCGCGGCAGGAGTACTTGATGATGTCTACATCCGAGAGCACCACCAGTCCCTCTTCCACCATCTGCTCGACGAGCGAGAGAAACGCATTCAGCTTCTCCTCCGTATCAACAACAGAGAGCATGATGGAGCAATTGTGCGAGAGCTGAATCGCCTTTTCCTTATGCAGATGGCGTTTTTTGCCGTATCCGAGAATGCCGCGATAGACGGTAACTCCCGCAATGTCGTTGGCGCGCATTGCCTCCACCAGCGCCAGATAGAGAGGCTTGTCCTTCCACTGATCCTCTTCGCTGACGTAGATGCGCATCAGTTTGGCTTTGCCCTCAATCTTGACGTGAGCAATGGGGGTTGCGGTCTTCGGCTTTGCAATCTGAGCAGGCTTGGCGACGGTTGTTTCCTGCATCTCGATCATGCCGGAGCCGGCCATCTCTTCGAGCTTGCCGAGCAGTTCGTTGACCTTTTCCTGCGACTCTACAAATTCAATCTTGATGGGAAGATTGTCCGAGATTTCCACCATGCTCGCAGAGTGGATGCGATGATCCGCGCCAAAGCCGGCAATGCCCTTCAGAACGGTTGCTCCGGAGATGCCGCGATAAAAAAGGAAGTCGAGAATGCTGGAGTAGGTGGGAACTCCGTGATGGGTTGAGCCCTCGCTTAGATAGATGGAGACCTTGACTGCTTTTCCGGCACTTAGCATACGTCCTCCTTAAGAGATGTTCTCTGCAAGGGCAGCGCCGCACCAGACGGCTGCCAGCCCAAGAATCAGGCTGCCAATGGCATAGAGCGCAGCCAGAAAAAAGGCGCCGCTGCGGAGGGTGGAAAGCGTTTCCCACTCATAGGTGGAAAAGGTGCTGTAGGCGCCGATAAAGCCAATGGGGATGAGGAAGCGCCATGCCGGGTTCAGCGAGGTGCGGCGGGTCAGATACGTCAGGGAAAAACCGATGACCACGCAGGCGGTCAGGTTGACGACCAGCGTTCCGTAGGGGAATTTGGTTCCCATGCGGTTGGCGACGGTCGAGCCAACCCAGTATCTGGCAATTGAGCCAAGCCCTCCGCCAAACGCGATCCATAGATATTTCTGCAAGCCTGCGCCTCCCTGGCGACGATTTCGCACAGCATGGGACAACACCATGAACCCATGGACATCGTAACTCGTCAAGGGAGCGGAGATAAGGCAAAAATCCGTGCTGAAGGGAAAATGCGACCTGGGAGCTACGGCATGTTCAAAGTTAGTGTGGGGTTTCATCACCCGTACAGGGCCGTCGCTCCCTGATGGTCGCGCCGACTCAAATGTTGTACCTTCGCCTTACAGCAACTGTGAAAATGCTTTATGCGCGCGCGGCTATCTGCATTCCGGCGAACAAGTCAGAGAGCGGAGCGACCTCGACGGGTTTGCCGCAGTGAATGGATTCATAGAATGCCTTCACCACGGCCATATCTTCAACCGCAGACTCGACGGAAACAAAGGGAGGCTCGCCCTTTGCCAGCGATTCCAGAAAGACGCGGTGCTGGTTGGTGGGCTGTGTAGCATCGCCGTGGCTTACGGCCGGGCAATTTACATACTGTTCTTTGGGACCGGTGTAGTGAAGCACTTTTCCGTCGAAGTTTTCCGAGGATTGCAAACGGGTTTGCTCATTGTCCAGATAGGTCATAAAGCCTTTGGTGCCGTGGATGGACAACTCTTCTCCCCGCGTACACCAGCTCAGATTGAGCGTAGCCTGAGCGCCTTCAGAAAACTCCAGGAGCGCAACAGCGCTGTCTTCGCCCTCAAGGCCTACGCACTTCAGGCTGGATGAGAATCCGGTAATGCGGGCAACGCGCTGCCCGGTAAGCCAGCACATGGTTCTGAAGTAGTGGACAGCAAGCTGAATGAAGGCTCCGCCGCCGGTCTGCTGGATGGAGCCGCGCCAGGAGGGCCTGCCATGGAGGGTCTCATTGGACCAGAGAAGGCCGTTGGCGTGCATCAGGCGGCCATGCATCTGCGTGATGTCACCAAACCATCCCTGCTCGGCCATTGCCTTAAAGTCATGCACAACCGGATGGTCGAAGTAACTCATGTAAACGCCGGCTACGCCCCCCGATTCGCGCGAGGCCCGAAGGATTGTCATGGCGTCTTCAAGGGTGGTGGCGATGGGCTTTTGCAGAAAGACGTGCTTGTTGAGTTTGAGCGCAGCGACGGCCTGCTTGCAGTGCAGATAATTCGGCGTATTGATGACGAGCAGATCAACTTCCGGCTTTAGAGCATCGGCAAAGTCCATCGAGGCCAGCACGGCCCCCCCATCCCCGGCAAAGTACGCCGCCGCCGCTCTGGCGCGATGGATGTCTGTATCAATACAGGTAGTTACCCTTACGCCGGGATGATTGCGGTACACATCAAAATACACAGCGGCTACTCCGCCACATCCGACAAATGCACATTTAAGTTCAGCCACGATTTCCCCCTGCTTTCGTCGGAAAGAATCCGGAGTGCGGCCTGTAGCCTGACGCAGTGCAGGCAGCAACGCAAGATTCTGTCAGAAGCTCCGGAAAGAACTTCGGACAGCTAACGACGATAAAGAAGTGCAGTAGCTTTCTGTAATTGAGAAAATCATTCAAATACTAGACTTTTCGAAATCACAGCAATCTCGCTCCGTTGCTCTGCCTGAATCCCGCTCTGCGCGGAAGGCCATAACCGGAGGCTAAGGCATTTTCCCCTGAAAAGTGAGCCATAACAGCCAAAATCAGGCAGGATGGCTAAAGCAGGAGGAGTTGGTTTTTTCTGAAAACCTTTCGAATAGTACAAAAAATCCCTTGAATTACCCCTATCTCGCGGTATCGCAGCTTTGTAGCATTTCGAAGCCGTCTGGAAGTGTATCTTCCATGCGCGGGGAGAATTGTTCATGCTACGCAAACACATTTTGCATGCCGCCGTACTGGCTGCGATTGCATTGCCTTCCTCTGTATCTGCTTTGGCGCAGGGAGTGGATTTTCCGCATGGGATGCTGCCTGCCTCTACCGTTTATCCGACGCAGGCCTCGGTATTGCAGCAGATTACCTATCAGGTTGAGAGCTTTGTGATTACTCCGAGCGCAAATCAGCCAATTATGAACTGCAATACCTATTCGGGAAACGATGTAGCGGATTCGGAGTGGGGAACAGTCGCCGAGATGGCCTTCTGGTGGTACATGAACAATGGCGCGCAGACGGCCGGCGGAACCGCGCCCGGCTTCAACGCGCTGGGCTCCTCCTACTCCAGCCTGAGCAACGCGAATCAGGTAGCGCAGTACCAGAACTTTGCCCGCCGCGAGATGGATTATGCGCTCGGCGTTACGGACAGCAGCGTTAACCCGGCAGTCACCGTAGCAACCCCCTGCGATATTTCGGATACCGGAATGCAATCCATCAACGGCGGATACAGCGGTGCATATCTGATTTCAGCGAATGGCAATTACTTTTCGAAGTACACAGGCGGCGAGACGCAGGTCAGTGATGCCGATTACGAGGAGACCGGACTGAGCCTTGCCTACAAGGACATGATCTATCAGTACAACACCACTCCGGGCGGTGCCAGCCTGTTTACGCCCTCGCAGATTCAGGCAATGATGACGGGCGCAATCTCCAACTGGGCGTGGATTACGCAGGATGCTGTCTACAATCCTGAACACACCTCCAATCAGGTAATGATCTCGATTCTTGGCGGATACTGGCTGGGCCTGGACCTCATCTCGGATACGGCGCAGTTCAGTTCCAGTGCGCAGAGCATGGGACTGGCGCAGATGACGGCTGCCCTGAACTACTACGATGGCGGGCTGGCCGGTTCCAATCAGACGCAGGGATTTCGACAGGTTGAAATCGCAACCAATCTGCAGGGATACAAATACTTCACAGAGCATTATCGCTGCATCGAGCCCTCTACGCCTCATCCGACTGTCATCTACGACCCGAATTCAAACGGGACATGCGTTTACAACGGATCGCAGGTCATTCCGCAGCTTGACGGCTTTGATACGCACTACAGCGGGCTGCAAATCTCTGAAATGGTTCAGATGATGACCTTGATGAATCAGGGCAAAACATACGGCAGCCAGTACTACAACAACAATGTTTATCCGGATGCGCTGGCCGAGGCCAGATACAGCAGCGACCGGCTCTCGCAGGGCGGGACCATGCACGGCGGCTCGCGCCACAACGAGATTGGCGCAACCGCAACAGACATTACCTTTGGCGCAGGCTACAACTACTTTGGCGCTGCCGGACAATTGAACCAGAATCTCGGTCGCGCTCTGGTCACGGTTGACAGCGCCAACGGAACCGGCCACGCGTCAACCTGGGGTCATCGTTCGTCAGAGACGATCTTCCTTTATCTGAACTTCCAGAACTGGGTAACAACGCCGCCGCAAACACCGGCGCAGGCAACCAACGATCTGGCTGGAATGCAGATGGGAAATGTATCGGTTACCTTTGATGCCGGGAACCAGCCGCAGGAGATTTCCGTTGACGGAACGGTGATAACGGATGCCATTCGCAATGCAGTTGCAGGCAGCAGCTCCGGCTTAAACACCACCAGCGAAGAGATGGGAGTCAACGGCAAGGCTCAGGGACTGGAGATTATTGATGCCTCCGGCAACATCACCACCCCTGCGGTCATGGGAACGCCGTCGTATACCACCACGACGAACTTCCTGCTGCACTCGACGATGGGTACAGCAACTGTTCCCGGTGGAACGGCCAATGTGCGGCACTATTATGTGACCGATGGCACCTCGCTCTACATCCTTACGCTGACGCAGTTCCCCGCAGGAACCTCCGCCATCAGCGCGGCCGGCAGCATGATTGGCATCCCATATATTTCTGCTGAAAATCGTCTTGTTGACATCAACGACACCAGTTCCATCAGCAACCCCAATCTTGTACTCGACCTCTCTGCGGGAACGGCGATCAGTTACGTCAATAACGCCGGCAGCTACAACGGAACTCCGATTGCAACCGGCATCCAGACCGGCGACATCCGCATGTACGGCTGGCCGCAGATTGTTGCCGAGGATGTCGCGGATACAAACGGGAATGTGTGGATGAGCCCTGCGGGCTATTCGACGGCTTATACCTACACGCTGGATGGAATGAGCAACGAGAGCACACCCATCTACTACTATCCCAACAGCAGTTCTGCGGTCATCAATAATACCGACGACATCCGCATCCAGATGCAGCCGCTTAACAGCGGATCGGCCACCACTGCATACAACGCGGGGGATTTGATTGCCTCGGTTGTGCGTATTGCTCCCTCGACGGTCAGCAATACGCTGACGGTCACTGCCAACTATGCCTCCGGCTCGACCTACAACCTTGCGGGCTGCACTACCTCACCCTGCCTCGATGTGGAAGATGGAACATCCGGCAGCGGGCCATCCTTCAAAGTCTCTCCTGCGGGCGTTGTTACCTTTACCGACAAGGGTGCGCAGCAGGCCGTCACCTCGCCGGAGTTGCAGAGTCAGACCATCACGCTGAACGTACCAACGCCGCTGACCTTTGGAGGCGCGCCGGTTACAGTGACTGCGACGGCAAGCTCAGGATTGGCAGTGAGCCTCAGCGTGACCGGGCCTGCAACCTTAAGCGGAACCACGCTGACCGTTACCGGTGTGGGAACAGTGACGGTCACTGCGAATCAGGCTGGCAACAGCGTTTATCAACCCGCCAGCGCAGTATCGCAAACCATCGTAGTGGGCAAGGCCGTCCCCACGCTGTCGCTCACAACTTCAAACGCTTATGCGACGGTTGGAGCCGGCATTACGCTGACCGCATCGCTCGCAAGCACGGCAGGCTCGCCGACCGGAACCATCAGCTTTTTGGATGGCAGCACGGTTCTCAATACAACCGCAGTCGGTACGGGAACGGTTACTTACAGCACATCGGCACTTGCGGCAGGCACGCACAACCTCTATGCCAGCTACTCAGGCGACACCAACTTCAGCGCAGTGACCTCGACGGCACAGGTTGAAACCATTTCTCCGGCGACCGCGAACTCTGTGTCTCTCCTGCCGGTAGATGTACTGACCATCGCACAGGGAACGCTGGCTACCTCAGGCGGAGGCAGTCCCGTAGGCACGCTGGTAGATACCGTCACCGGCTCCGGCAATGTCTACATCATGGATGCAACCGGATCGCAGATTTACGTCTACAATTCGTCAACCGGCTTCAACACCACGCCGTGGTTGCCAAACAATAGCGTTGCCTCTGCCAGCGGAAGCCAGAAGCCATGCACCGGCGGCTTCAATAACTACGGCGATGGCTGCCCCATTGCAGATGCCTACGGGATTAAGCCCTACGGCATGGCGATTGACAGCGTGGGTAATCTTTACATCGCAGAGACGGGTCACACCGCTGTTCATGTTGTGATTGGCGCGAGTGGTGCAGGCACAGTTCTGACCAACCTGATGACCGCTCTCGGCATCAGTGCCAACAACAGTTTGCAGCCGGGAGTTTATCAGCCGGGCTACATGTACATGCTGGTGGGCGGCGGCAACTATACCATTGGAACCGCAGCCGGATACTACTGCGGAACTGGTACGACTGTTGCGCCGACCAGCGGCGTCGGCATGACGCTCAAGAGCCTGAACACACTTGGCGATGGCTGCCTTGCCAGTCAGGTTCACTCGCTTGGGTCGAGCAGCCCACGCGGAGTGGCCGTTGATAGTTACGGCAATCTCTACATCAGCGATTACGAGGATTATGCAATCCGCATGGTGGTTGCAAATCCGTTGACGATCTACGGAACCACCTATCCGACAGGCACCATCACCACGATTGCGGGCCTTGGTAAGTGGGGCGGCAGCACAGCAACAGGCACAGCGGTGGGTGCTGTAAACGGCTATTGCTCCGGAAGCAGCGGCATCACCATGAGCGACACAGCAGGCGATGGTTGCCTGGGAAATCAGATTGCTCTGGGCGAAGCTGCCAGCAGTTATCCATGGGGAGTGGCGGCGGATAACTTCGGCAACGTCTACTTTGCCGACACCTATCAACTGGAAGGAACCAGCGGAAGCCTGACCACATCCACGCATGGGCTGGTGCGCAAACTGACGCCCTCGGCTGCACCCTCTGCCAGCGCAAACGTCGCGTATACCGTGACGGACGTTGCCGGATTGCCTCCGGGCCTGAACACCACCATCTGCTCTGCCAAGTACGATTCCAATGGCGACGGCTGCCCTGCTCTTCAGGCGACTCTCTACTATCCGCGTGGACTCTCTGTGGATGCTGCGGGCAATCTTTATTTTTCTGACTATCAAAATTATCTGGTGCGTCGCGTGGATGCATCCAGCGGCAGAATTGCATCCATTGCCGGGGGTGCAAGTGCCATGCCAGGCACAAACTGCGCCGTCAACAGCAACAGCACGGTGGTGGCCAGTTCTCCTGTTCCCGGTGATGCCTACGGTGCCGGTTGCCTGGGCGTGGAGTTGTACGTTCATCAGCCGCAGGGACAAAACGGCGTTGACGCGCAGGGGAATGTCTACGTCATCAACAGCGGCAGCGGCTATGCAAGCAAGGTTGCGCAGTATCCGGTCTTCGCGAATACTGCAACCGGCAGCACCTCGGCAGCTATTCCCGTTGGCGTACTTTTCAATACGGGCGGGACGTATGGCCCGGCCTCGTCGAACACTTTTGCAGCAGGATCGAACCAGTTCAACATCACCTATGCCTCGCCTGCCACCTCTGTAACCGGAACTGGCACCTCGGCCTGCATCAGCGCAGCAAACATGGGTACGGGCGGTTATCTCAAAGGACTCCAGTCCAGCAGCACCGTCTGCCATTTGAGCGCGACCTTTACTCCCACATTGCCCGGATTGCGTTCTGCTCCATTGTTGGCTGTAGATTCAAATTCCAGCACAACCAATCTCTTCCTGATGGGCACAGGCACAGGAGCAGCCGCGGCGCTTGATCCTGCACTGCAAACGACAATCGGCAGCGGATTCAAGCCTTCTGGCGTTGCCACAGACAACGCCGGAAATATTTACATCGCGGACGACAACGGCAATCAGGTTGTAGAGTTTTCCGGCTCAACGCAGACCACCGTTGTTACCGGACTGAGTACGCCGGGGCCGGTTGCCGTTGCAGCCAACGGGAATGTGTACGTAGCCGACAGCTCCAATGTCTACGCGATTCCGGTTGCAGGTGCAGCCTGGGGCAGCAGGATCGTGTTGAGCAATGCCGTTTCTGCGCCGCAGGGTCTGGCTCTGGATGCCAGAGGAAATCTGTATGTTGCCGACACCGGGCACTCGCAGATTCTTGTCCTTCCAAATGACAACGGCATTCCCGGAACAGCGGTTTCGACTGTGCTGAATGTGACGGGCGCAACCCTTAATGCTCCCACGGGAATTGCGGTTGATGCCGCCGGAAATATTTTCATTGCCAACGCAGGCAACAGCAGCATCGTTGAAGTCCCCGCCAGTGGGGCCTCTGCGAGCATTCTTGCGACCGGAGTTTCAAACCTTGTCGGACTTGCTCTTGATGCTGCCGACAACATCTATTATTCGCAGAGCAACGGCGTGGTCGGTGTGGTTTACGCGGGAAGCTCAACCGCAACCACGCTTTACAGCAGCGGAGTTACAACGCCTGCAGGGATTGCACTCGATGGCAGCAGCAACCTCTACGTGGCGGATGCAACGGTTGGCGATGTGGTGGAATTCGAGCGTGGGCAAAGCCTGTTCAACTTTGGATTGCAGACAGTTTCCACGGCGAGCGCCGCGCAGAACGTGAAGCTAACCAGTGCTGGCAACGCCGCACTCACTCTGAGCAGCGCTTCGCAAACGGATGCAGGCGACTTCAGCATTGCAGCCGCCGGCTCCAATGGATGCGCCTACAACCATGCCTATGCGGCGGGCTTTGTCTGCTTTTACGCGGCAAGCTTTACGCCGACGACGACTGGATCGCTTCAGGATGTAGTCACGCTGAACAGCAATGCTGCGAGCACTCCGACGATCACTGCAAAGGGAACCGGACGCGTTCTGACAGCGAGCAGCACGACCACACTGAGCAGTTCCACTGCCAATGTGAATCCCGGTCAGGCCGTCACGCTGACGGCAACGGTTACCGGCTCGGGCGTAACGCCGACAGGCACGGTGACATTCGCGGCGACCTCGACCGGAGCTACGCAGGGAACGCTTGCTACGGCAACGCTGGTCAATGGAGTCGCCACTTATTACGGACTGGTCTACGTCGGCAGTGACACCATCACGGCCACCTACAGCGGCGATACGAATTACTCCGGCTCTGCTTCAAACGCAGTCACGATTGTGAATGCTGCGATTGTGGGCAAGCTTACCTTCAACTGGCCTTACATCAGCTTCGGCCAGAGCGTGGCTTATGGTGCCAGTTCCGGCGCGTGGCCGGTTACTCTGCAAAATCAGACGGGCGTGACCGTAGTCGCACCCTCGCTGATTTTTTCCGGCGCAGGCGCTGCCAACTTTCAGATAATCGGCAACACCTGCACCAGTGCGCTGATTCAGGGCGCAACGTGCAGCTTCAATGTGGTCTTCTCGCCAACAACGGGCGGTAGCATCATCGGCGCAAATACACAGGCAACGCTGACCGCATCCACTTCAACCTCCTCGAATTACACCGGTACGCTCGCGGTCAGCGGCACGGCTATATCGAGCGCGTTGACCTTCAACTGGCCCTTCCTCAACTTCACTCCGTCCATTCCTGTGGGCGTAATCTCCAGCAACTGGCCGGTCACGCTGACAAATCAGTCCGGCTCCGGCACAACGCTGGCGTCGCCCGCCGTGACCTTCAGTGATGCAAGCTTCGCAATCGTTAGCGATGGCTGTTCAGGGCAGACGCTGGCAGCAGGAGCAAGCTGCACCTTCGCCGTAAACTTCTCGCCGCTCGCCTCGGAAATTACGCTGGGAGGGACGAAAACAATCAGCGGGACAATGACGGCATCCGGCAACTCCGGTGCTATCACCGGTACGCTACCGGTAAGCGGATGGGGCGCGGCGGCACTCAGCTTCAACTGGCCATTCGTAAACTTCCAGCCGCAGATTCAGGGCTCAATCGGAAGCAACCTGTGGCCGGTGACAGTGACCAATTACAGTGGTCAGGCGCTGACGGGAATTACTTACACTTTCACCGGTGTCAGCAACTATCAGGCCGGAGCCTTCACGCTGACGAATACCTGCTCGACACTGGCGGCGGGTGCAAGCTGCACCTTTGATGTTGCGCCCTCGCCGGTTACCGGGCAGTCTGCCGGCGGCTACTCGGCAACGCTGGTGGTTGCAGGCACAAGCGGCGCAAAGAACTTCAGTTCGTATGCGCTGACAGTTTCCGGACAGGTGATCTCCGGTGGCTACTCCATCAACTGGAATCAGGATCAGCAGGCGGGCGTCAGTACGATTGACTTTGGCCCGCAGAACACGCAGAACGTAACCGCAGGCCCATGGCCCATCACGGTCTTCAACAACACAGCATCCACGGAGACGCTGACGCTCACGCCAGGCCTGAGCGTCTTTACGACAAGCGCCTCAAACTGTACGAATGTGCCCTCCGGCGGAAGCTGCACCTTCAATCTCAGCTTTACTCCAACGGCAGTGCAGAGCTATCGCGGAACATTGCAGATTGCCGGTGGCGGCTACAGCTACACCTTCAACACATGGGGACAGGCAACGCATTAAACGCAAAACCCAGTAGGCAATACCAACGCCTTGTCATCCCGCAGCGCAGCGGAGGGATATGTTGTTCTGGAAAAACAGCATATCCCTCCGCTGCGCTGCGGAATGCCTTAGCGCGTTAATACAAAGAGCTTTTCGCTGGTTTTGAATCCATCAAACTGCAATGATGCGCCCGCTGGATTGCGGCCAACCCAGTGTGTTCCATCCGTCCAGACAGCGGCCTGCGCCGGAACCGGAACGCTGTGCCACGCAGCTTTGTCCGTTATCAGCAGAGAGTCCATGGTCGCCGTGGCACCCGGTGCAAGCGGCTGAGAGCCATAAGCAATTTCCTGCTCTCTCATGCCGTAGGTACGCTTTGCATTGATGCCTGTTGTTGCTGCACTCGCGATGGTCAGGCGCAATCCGGTTGCAAAACGATAGGTGTTTTTTCCTGCAGGAACGGGCTCTTCGCCGTACCAGATGCTTCCTGCGGTGCCGCGGATGGTGCCGCTATTTTCTGTTGTGTCGCGTACCCATACAAATCCCGGCAAGGCCATAAAAATATCGCGGGTCAAGAGGATGGGTTCTGCGTTCTGCGAGATCATTTTTTCTGTTGCAACAAGATGCGCGGCTCCGTTGACGGTTTCTGCTTTGTCGAGTGTGACGGTGCCGTTGGGACTGCCGGCATCAATCCAGCGTTTGGGATAGCCATCCCTGTCGCCGAGTGCAATGGAATTGATCTCGACGCGGCTCTTGTCGTCGAGCGGTTCCAACTTGAGCCAGAAATCCAGCCACGCATCCTTTGCAGCAGAGGCATTTGTGCTGCCTCTGGCCACTCCGCCAAGAAAAAGATTCTCTGCGCCAAGCGGAGTCTCCCATACGTACACATCCTTTCCGGCGCGGGCGTTGGGCTTTCTCTCTGCTTCCGGCGCACCTTTGGGGATGGTGAGTGCAAGTGCCTGCGTGCCGTCCGGACCGGTGATTTTTGCATCCGAGAGCGAGATGCGTCCGCGACCATAGCCGCGCATATCAAAAATCAACGCGGTTTCCGTTGCCGGGTTGTAGCTGAGCGAGGCCGGAATCTCCGGGTTGTAAATATCGCGCTCCAGCGTGGGCAGGCCGATCTCTCCTGCAAAATTCCCCCATATCCAGTGGTCATGCAGCGGCAGATGGTAGAAGGTCCATTCGTCATTTGTGAAGTATTGCTGACGAATGCGTCGTGTCTGCTCGGTAAGGTCATGCGGAAGCGGGAAGTCCTCAGCGTGCTCCACAAACTGCGGGCGATTGTGGAAGGCCATCCCACGTGCGTAGCGTCCGTTGTCTTCCAGTTGCACCGTGCCGTTGCTTTCCATCGTGGTGATGGCGAGCGAGTCGTTGTGCCCATGTTCGCCACCGGCAAACAGGTCCACCATCATCCAGGCAGAGCCGTTGCGCAGAATGGCCTTGGAGGGCGTTCCATTTGCGCGATAGAGAATTGTCTCCGGCGCTTCCATTGTCGGTGCGGCATCAACTTTTTCTGATGCATAGGTGGCGGCCAGCGCAAGGCTGGTAATCTCGGAACTCTTTACTTCCCTGGGAATCTCGCGTCCATAGCTGACGGCCCACAGGCGTCGTGCGGCCTCATGGAAGACCGGGTCGCCCCACTTGTTGGCGGCAAGCTCCAGCAGGCCAACCAGTTCCGGCGGGTCGGCATCGTTGTCGTCGCCGAAGCCGGGGAAGCGGCCAAGCGGAGAGATCGCTGCCGCAAAATCCGCAAAGACATCATGGAAGCCCTTTTGCTGCCACCAATCCGGTCGCGACTCCAGCGCGTGAATGGAAGCAAAGATGAGCGAAACTTTGATGTAATCCGAGGCATCCTCAATGGGAGCATAGCCGTAATCGGCAAAATCCTGCTCGACGAGTCTGACGATCTTTTCTACCTGCGCGCGCTGCGGAAAATCGGGCGCAAGTTCGAGCGCTGGTTTGATGCCGACCAGATTTCCCAGTGCGCGATTCATCGGCCCGCGCTCGTATTGGCCGTGCAGCAGGGATTTGGCGGCAATCTCATGCACCAGTGAGCGCTCCTCTGCTGCCAGCCAGTTGTTTTTGACGGCAGCCTGCAACAGCGTCATCTCCTGATAGAAGGAGGCAAAGCCGATGGGCAGCGTCCCTTTGGTGCGATAGCCCTCAATCATCTTTTTTGCTGCGGCAATGGCGCGTCTCTGCCAGAACTCATCGTGCGTCACCTGCCATGCGCGAAGGCTTGCGAGGCCCTGCTCGGCAAGGCTGTCCCCTGCAACCAACGGCACAGCTTTGAGAGCATTGAGCGCCTTCAGGTAATCGGCCCTGACCGGAGCCGTTTGCAGGTCTGCCGGTTTCACGCGGTCGGTGCGATAGACGTAGGGGACGAAGGCAGGCAGTGGGCTTGCTGCATCCGCGCCCCATGTGAACCATGTAGCGGGCGCAGCGGCAATCAGGCCCACGCGTGAGCCGGCGGTGCTCTCCGGCTCGGCCCGCTTCAGCACAACACTCCAGTTGCTGCCATCGAGCGAGAGCGCTGCTTCAACAATCCCTTTGGTAATCGAGAGCCTCATCCAGAAGGGCTGGCCGACCTCTGTGTAAAGGCCGCTACTGGATTTTTCGACGATAGACTCCTTGTTATTTCGAACCTGCTTCCATGCAACCTGACACTCGTCGCCGGTGAGCACGATGGCGTCGTAATTGCGCGCATCCGTGACGTGGAAGGCGATGCCGGAGAAGGGAGGTCGCGCAAAAAAGCGCAGTTCGTCATAGCGCAATCGGACGGCAACGGAAAAGTCGCCCGGAACAGGATTGCGTGTGAAGAGCAGGCCGTCTTCGCCTCGCAGAGCGTGACCATCCGAGGAGAGAGACCATGCGCCTGTGCGCTCTTTCCATTGGCTGCTCTCGTGCAAACTATCAGGCTTTGGCAGGAGAAAGTCGGAGGCTTGCGCCCGAAGTTCCTGCGTCGTTGATCCAAGAGCAACAACGCAGAACAGGAGTGCTGCCCACAGCGGAATGCCCTTTATTTTCTGTCTCATACGTATGTGTTGCCCCTTCCACATTCCAATTTTGCTCAGTAATCGGGGTCCGTACCGGTTACGACGGACGGCGATAGAGCGCAATGCTCAATGCTTTGATTGCCGGATGCAATCGGAGCCAGCAAGCGCACCCGGAGAGGTTCTCGCCATCAAAAATACGCATTCGGGTATGGTTTTGTCACTGGACAATCACTTCCTCGCTAGTGTATTAAACGAAAGCGTGAAGAGATCCAGGTTTGTTGACGTGCAGTACGGAGAGATGAGTCGGGATGCGGTCAGCTTTGAACCCTTCCCGGCTATTCCCGGCGTGGACCCCGGCCAGCTTGAGCAGTGGATTCAGGCCATCCACGTGGATGCCGTCTCGGCAATCGAGTGGAAGTGGAAGGAAAGCTGGAAGGTAGGCCCCCGCACCATTCAGGATTCCATGTGGTTCTTCTTTCTTAAGGGAAGCGGACATGGATGGGTCGGCACTCCCAAGGATGAATTTCGCTACGGTCCCGGCGACATGATCCTGATTCCGCAGGGCGTGCCGCACATGGTGGAGCAGGATGCCGATGTCGGCTCGCACCTCTTCGCGATCCACTTCCATGCGCAGGTCTATGGCGCAATCAACCTGTTGACCATGCTGGAGATGCCTTATCTAGTTCACAGTACGCGTCTGGCGGATTTTGAAGCCTCCTCGCAGCGTATGGCCAGAGAGTTTGCCGTGAAGGCCCCGGCCTGGCGAACCCTGATGAACACAGAGGTTTTGCTGGTGCTCTTCAACATCTTGCGGGAACGTGCTGCAAGCTGCCACGCCCGCGTTACCGGCCCCACCCTGAGCGAGTTGCCGCGTTTTCTGCCGGTCTTCGAGCAGATTGAGGCCCGGCTGGGCGACTCGAACTTCTGTGTCCCGGATATGGCCAAGACGGTTTTCCTGAGCGAGGTTCAGTTCCGCAAGCTCTTCCGCCGCGTCACCGGGATGAATCCGATTCGATTTGTACAGCGTCGCAGGATTGAGAAATCCTGCGTTCTGCTTCAGACGACCGGCAAGACGATTGAAGTAATTGCAGAAGAATGTGGGTTTTGCGATGCTCCATTTTTCTATCGCGCCTTCCGGAAATGGATTTCGATGACGCCGAGCCAATACAGACATTCCAGACGGTTTTAGGGATTTCGCCGTGCGCGGGCCGGTCTGTTCTCAGCTGGAGAGTTTTCCCGGTTGCAGAGAACAATTGCAGGGCAGCAGACGCAGGATGCCGAGAAGTCGTCCATAGAATATCGGTTTGTGAAATGTCGAATAGTCCAGCCAAATCATTGATTAGGCAATTACCATTCGTTGCCCCGTATCAGTAAGGTAAACGACGCTTAAAAGACTTCGATTTTCCCGCTTTGAGTGTCAGCAGAAGAAGAGAAAAAGCAAACGGTTTGAGCGGGAAGTTGGCTGTAACCTTGACCACTCCGGGTGGTCCTCGATAGCCAATCGCAAAGCCCCGGGGAGGGTAAGGATGAAAAGATGGGTCGCAGTACTGCTTGCGCTTGGCTTCTCTTGCGGGATGGCTCTGGCTCAATCGAGCACCGGAACAATTACCGGCCAGGTGGCGGATCCGCAAAAATCCCTGATTCCCGGTGCCCAGATTACGCTGACCAATACCGGCACCAATGAGACTCATACGGCAGTCACCAGTGCGGGCGGTGTTTACATCTTTCCCTCGCTGACACCCGGAACCTACAACGTCAGCGCTACTGCCAAGGGTTTCGAAAAAGATGTTGTCAATTCGGTTGAGGTCGGCACCGGCGTGGAGGTTACGGTCAACTTCACGCTGCTGGTCGGAGCGGAATCCACCACGGTCGAGGTGAAAGCGACCGGCGAGATGCTGAATCAGGATTCGGCCACCATGAACTCCGTTGTGGACAAGGACACGGTGGTTCAGTTGCCGTATCCGGAACGCAGCGCGCTTGAAGTGGCAACTCTTGCACCGGGCGTCAACGGCGACCCGCAGTACGCCGGCGGAGTGCAGAGTGAAAATCCCGGTGTGACGACGCAGCCCAATACTCCGGGCGCTTCGATTGCGATTGCAGGCGGACGGCCCGGCTCAGCCTCGCAACTGGTGGATGGATTCGACGTTACGCTCTCCGGTTATCCTCGCGCGGGCATCACTTTTTCCAAGGACACCATCCACGACGTGACCGTGCAGGAGGGCTTTCTTCCCGCGCAGTATGGACGCAATGGCGGCGGTATCATCAACCAGTCCACGGCATCGGGCACCAGTTTGTATCACGGCAAGTTCTTCTATCGTCACTACGATCCGATGCTTGAAGCGCGCACCCAGGGAATTGCATCGGCCCCGGATGCGCATCAGAATTTATTTACTGCGATGCTGAGCGGCCCGGTTCCCATCCCCTCGCGACATCGCAGCAAGATGTTTTTTTTAGCCGGATATGAACCGCTGCGCGGCAGCAACAAAAACTGGGCGCGGCGCAGAATCTCTTCCCCGCTTGAACTTGCAGGTCAATTTCACGACAGTCTCGATCTGGAGGCTTGTACCGGCGGTTCCTTGAAGGCGCTCGGATTTGCGGCGATTGTGGCACTTCCGCATGCGGCCGGGTGTGGGATTTACAACCAATTCTCCGGCACTCCGAACCCGCAGGGATTCCCGACAGGAGTGCAGTTTTCCAAGTCGAGCCAGTATCTGCACTTTGCGAACGATGACATTTCCGCGCTGGTCAGCCAGAACCCGGTGGCACAGTTTCTTGCAGCCCTGCAGCCGGTGCCGACCAACCCCTCTCCGTATGTTCAGTATTTATTCCCGACCGGGAGCTTTAGCGACGATCTGGGCAATATTTATCTCAATGCCGGGAACGCCTACGATAACGCAGGCAACAATGTGCAGAGCGTTCGCGCCGTTACCAACTCTGACAATCGCTACACGATCCGCGTAGACGACGAACTCGACAGTCAGGACAGCATCTTTGCCCGCTTCACGGTTGTTCCGGTCAGCGGCCTCCGGTATGACTATTTCGGACAGAACTCCATTGCCGACCAGATTCCGACCGACAGAATCACCTCCAGAAATATCGGCATCGGCGAGACGCACATCTTTGGCGGTGCCAAGGTCAATGAATTGCGCGTGACCTATCTTCGGTCGAGCCGTTACCGTGGGCCTGCCGCGCAGACGCTGACGCAGGACTTCGGCGCGCTCATGGGATTGACGGCCGCAGTTGCCGGAAAGGGTTTTCCGACCTTCAACTACGGCAACAACCTCTCTGCGATAGGCAGCGGCGGTGTTGAAACCGACGGGGGACGCTCGCTCGATATCAACTTTGGCGTAGGCGACGATTTTTCTGTGCTGGTTGGCCGCCACACATTCAAGTTCGGCGTGGATTACAGAGCGCTGCAACTGAATCGTCTGGATGATTCGGAATCCTACGGCGGCAACTATGGCTTCAATCAGGATGATACCTCCGGTCCAGCCAGTGGCGGCAGCACTCTGGCCACCTTTGATCTGGGAATCATCGGCAGTTATGTTGCTCGCGCTCCGCATCCTTTCTACTACCGCTGGAAGTACGGAGCCTTTTACGCGCAGGATGACTGGCGCATCTTCCCCAAGCTGACGTTGAACCTTGGTGTCCGCTATAACGTTGAAACTCCCCGCATGGAAAAGAACGGGATGCAGGGCAGCTTTGTTCCGAATGTTCAGGGAACCCTGAACGGTCAGCCTGTCTCGGGTGCTTTTGCCTTCTCCGGTCAGGAAGGTCTGCGCAATACTCTGTGGCCGACCAATTACAAGGGAGTGGAGCCGCGCATAGGCTTTGCCTACGCGCCGACAGTGCGCACCTCCGTACGCGCTTCTTATTCGCTGATGCACACGCCGCTGACAGGAGTTTCAAACTCCGTGCTTCCGGACCTTCCCATTCCGCCGCCTTTTTCGACAACGGTCGGAACCTCGCAGGGTGGCATCAACAGTTCCGCATGGGTCAACTACATTACCAATCCCGTGGGCCATATCAATACGGCACTGGCAACTCCTGCTTCGGGGCCGCTCTTTCAATATGCAGCTTCTGCCGGTTCTGCCGGAACCGGTTCCTCGACCTCAGGAGCAATGCCCTATGTAAGCCAGTCCTATGCCGTGCCCTACGTTCAGATATGGACGCTCTCCCTGCAATATCAACTGTCAGCGAATACCGTGGCCGAATTCTCGTATGTGGGGCAGCATGGCGTACATCTTTATGCCCCTCCGGTAGATAAGAACGTAGGACCGTTGACGGGGCCGAACTCTTTTGTCTCCGGCATTCAGAACCATCTCAACTTCTCTACCACTGGATCGCCGAATCCTTACGGCCTGGGCACCAAGGGGCTGGAAACACTTACACAAGCTCTCCGGCCATACCAGCAGTTTTATAACAACACCATCTGGGATGTGTTTGATCGCGATGCCACTTCTAGCTACAACGCATTCTATGTTCGCTTTCTTCGTCGGCAGTCCACCAATCTCACTTTGATGAGCGCATTCTCCTGGTCAAAGTCCATGGATAATGCATCGAGCGGTTCCATTGACGGAACGGTGACAGATTCCTACGGATTTGCCTATCCGCAATTGCCCTACAACCTGGAGGGCGAGTATTCGCTCTCACTCTTCGACCAGCCATTGACCTTCAAAGCGGCGTATGTATACATGTTTCCCTTTGGCACTGGGCACGTCATTGGAACCAGCAAGCACTGGGTAGACGCGATCATCGGCAACTGGAGCACGACCGGAATCCTCCATATCAACTCCGGTGTGCCCATGCATGTAGAGTTGGGAACTCCGGGATACTTCCTCTCGACCGAGGCCGGCACAACCACGCTCGGCAATTACGGCGCGGCGATTCAGGATGCAAACATTCGTCCGAATCTTGTACCGGGCCAGCCGATTATCAAGCCGCACTGGAAGCAGGATCCCTTTGGCTATAACGGCGGAGGCTATCTGAATCCACTGGCCTTCTCCATCCCCGGTTCCCAGGACAATCCGCAATTGGGCAGCATTCCAAGAACACTTGGCAATGCACGCAATCCGAGAACCATCGAGATTGACATGAGCCTGCGGAAGGTGATTCCACTGCGCAATCCTACGCATCGGCTTCAGTTTCAGGCTGACGCCATCAATGCTGTCAATCACGCCAACTACTTCCTGAACACCTCGCTCAGTGCGCAGCGGCTCTACACCGGAAGTACCGTAAGCTCAGCGAACTCCGCCTTTGGCGATCTGGGTGGCGCATCTGCCGGACGCATTGTCGCGCTTGGTGCAACCTATACCTTCTGAGCGTCGGCCTTGATCGGCCCCGCCAGTTGTTGCTCGAAAGGAATGCAAGCATATGGTTTTTTCTGTTACGAATTTGAAGGCGCGGTGGATGACAGCGCTTTGCATCACTGCCTTGGCTGTCGTCCCAACTGCATTTGCACAGAAGAGTGAGGCAGCGCCAGTCTGCAAGCCTGCACCCGCCCTGCTGGAGATGGTTCGCGATCCGCTGCTGACGCGGGCAATTCATAAGCGGATTCAGGCCCGCAAGCCCGGCCTGGCTCCGGATGGCGCTTCCACGCTGAGTCAGGAGTGGCTTGCCGGAACCCGCAAGAGCTGGTTCATCGAGAATCAGCGCGGCGGCGGAGACATGATTGCCGCCGGAGTGGTTCTCAAGGATCATGCGCTGGTAGATCAGGGACTGCGTGAGTTTGAGTGGGGCTTCAAGCGGCAGAGCAAGACCGATGGCGGCTTTCCGGAGAGCGGCGACGCATTCCACAGCGTCTCGGTTTTTCTGATGGATGTTGAGCGCTCGCTGATTGAGATCAAAGAGGCTCAGCCGGAGTTCAAAGACATGATGCCGCGCGTGAATGTGATGGTCCCGCAGGTTGAAGCCGCTGCCCTGTGGCTGCTGCGTCCGGAGGTTCTGGGGCCGGGTCGCGATCATGACAGTCCCTTTACGCATCGCCGCTGGATTCTGGCTGGTGTGCTCGGCGATGCCGCACAGCTTACCGGGAACAGAAAGCTGGCTGACGCTGCCGTGGAGTTTGCCCGGGCTGGCCTTGCCATGCAGAAGGAAGATGGAGAAAACCCGGAGCGCGGCGGATTCGATGTCAGCTACCAGATGGTGGATGGCCTGCAGGGAGCGCGTTACTACACCTCGCTTCGGTGCGAGAAGGATGCAGCGCTGATGGCCGAGGTTCGCAGGATGATCGAGAAGACCTGCCAATGGGAGATGAAGCGCATGTTGCCCGATGGTTCGATTGATGTAACCGGCAGCACGCGCATGTTGAAGGAGACGGGCCGGGGCGGCGAGATTAAGCACACCAACTATCCGGAGATTATCCAGACCTACGTCTTTGCTTCAAAGATTACCGGCGACCCGCAGTATTACGAAGTGGCACAAAAGCTGGCTGCATCTCAGGGATGGTAGCTGCAACAGTGCAGAGGAATGGAAGAAAACGGGGAGCGGCGTTCGGGGTCGCTCCCCGTTCCTGTTTATACCGTCACAGCATCCGCGCCGATATTGCGTGTAGCGTAGAGAGCCACAGCCAGACCGATAAGTGTAAGCACCGTGACCACCATCTGCTCGGAGAAGGTCATGGGTAGATAGACCATCAGGGCACCTACCAGCATCACAGCAGCAGCAATCAAGCGGTCGGTAATCTGCTTTTCGCGGAAGATGAGCCAACCGGCAATCACGGTCAGAACTATGCCGGCGCGCTTGAGTGCGATGCAGATGACCACATCCGTAAATCGCAGAGTAGCCAGTTGCAGCATCAGCGTCAGCGAATCGGTAAATCCTGTGATTACAATCCACTTTTTCCGGACAGGCGCGTGGTCGGTTGTCCTCCTGATGTAGCGGTAGAGGACAGGAACGCCGAAAATCAGGACAGACATCATGGCATAAGCCCAGCTATAGGTGTAGGAATCTGAGATCTGAACCAGCTTTTTATCCACCGGGTTGGTGATGGAAAAGATAAGGCTGACGGCCAGCATATATCTGCTTCCGCGTTCCCGGAAAACCACTCGGAAGGGCTCAAAAAAACCCTTGAGGAAGGATCGCCGGTGCATCAGCAGCGAGCCCAGAACAACAAAGACGATTCCTTCGCATTTAAGCAGAGTGGGAATCTCGCCCAGAATCACATAGCCTGTTCCAAGCAAAAATACAGGCGTAAAGGCCAGAAACGGGATGGTGAGCGAGAGCGGTGAAACCTGAACCGCCCGATTGTATAAAACAATGTTGATGGTAATCAGGGTGCTATCCAGAACGAGATAAAAAAAGTAGATTCCAGCAGGTGGCATAAAAGAGAGCGCATTCGGAGGAAGAGAATCTGGCCAGAAGTGTGGTGCATAACCCACACCCCAGCGCACCAGCAGCACAATCGTAATGAAAAATGCTGTTGCAACCCGCAGAAGAAATGTCGTCCGCAGCAGGTTGCGGCCCTCAAGCGCTTTTTTTCGAGACACGTCGAGCGCAACGTTGCTGAGCGATGTCGCGCTGGCGAGGACAAGCCCAATGGAGCCGACGTTCATGATTGCAGCCGGGAAGCATCTGTTTGAATTATCTGCATTTTTCTCTGTTTATCATCCAATTCATCAGAAGGAGCGGAATGACTGCAAAAGGCACCAAAAGCAGACACGGGTAGCATACGTGCCGCATTCCACAACTCACAAGGAACAAAACAAACAAAGCTGTACACTTATCGAACCTATCACAGGGAACGCACAGGACAGGTTGTAAACCGCATAGAGCGATTTGTCGAAAATGCGAAGGGCTGCCCGCCCGTCCGGAACATCCTTCGGCTTGCCGTGCTGAAAACATACAATTTACTACTGTCAATTGGTGCTTCCAGGCTCTGGAGCAGGCAGGAAGCCTGACGGATTGAACAGGACCGGTGTCGAAAAGTACAAATACATGCGCGATTTTGCGCTTGTGACTTGTGTGCTGCACTTCATAGGATTGCGTCGCGTTAAAAAAGGAGGAAGCCTCGCGTGATGAGCGACTTACACCCGGCCTTCCAGAGCGGTTTCCGCTTCCCGAATCGGAGATTTTCCGGCAGTCTTGCGACCCTCTTTTGGGGAGTGTCCGTTCTGACTGCCTCCCTGTGCCATGGACAGAATATCCAGTATGTTCGCAACCAGACGACGCTTGTCGGCACCGGCACTGCGGGTTATACCGGCGACGGCCTCTCGGCAGCCGGAGCAACCCTGAATGGCCCCGAAGGTGCAGCCTTCGATGCAGCGGGAGACCTCTATATTGCAGATGCAAAAAATAATGTAGTACGGCGCGTGGATGCAGTTACAAACATCATCACAACGGTAGCGGGAAGCGGCACCGCAGGCACCGGTTGCACGGACGGCACCGCCGCAGTCAGTTGCGCCATCGGCCAGCCCTACGGCGTGGCAGTGGATGCAGCGGGAAATCTTTACATCTCCGATCCAAACAACAACGTCATTCGCAGGGTAAACACCTCCGGCAATATCTATCTTTTTGCAGGAACCGGAGTTCAGGGTAAATCAGGCAATGGCGGTGCAGCCTTGTCTGCGACGCTTTACTTCCCGACCGACCTGATGATTGACTCAGCCGGTGCGAATCTCTACTTTGCAGATTCAAAGAACGGCGAGATACGCAGCATCAATTTTGCAACCAACCTTCTTTCGCTGGTGGCCGGTACGGGAATCGCAGGATTTACCGCAGATGGAAATCCCGCAACGCAGACGGAGTTGAATGTCTGTTACGGCCTGGCTCTTGATGCGGCAGGTGATGTTTTTATTGCCGACACCAAGAACTATCGTATCCGCGTTGTTTACAACGGCGGAGCAGCGGTGCGGTCGCTGCTTGCTGCCGAGGGTGTTTCCGGCCCTGTTCCCGGCGATCTGTACACAGTTGCGGGCAATGGCACGGCCGGTTCTACGCCCGGAACCGCTCTGCCGGCGCCGAATAACGGCAACGGCAGTGTAGCCACCAATGCGATGCTGGTATTTCCGCAGCGGTTGATGGTGGACCCGGCAGGCAACCTCCTCATCACAGACAGCAATGACGATCAGATTCGTCGCGTTGATGCAATTTCCGGCATTATGACCGCCTATGCGGGCGTGGGAATTAATGGCAGCTATGCGGCCTCGGCTCCGGCGATGACCGCTTATACCAAACTGCCGCTCGGAATCTTCGGCGACGCTGCCGGAAACATCTATTACGCAGAGAGCGGCTACAACGTCCTTCGCAAGCTCAGTACAGACACCGGCTTCCCGGCGACAGCGGTAGGCGCGAGCAGTGCCGCACAATCCTTGAATGCATCGCTCAATGTTGCGGATACGCCGCTGACGCTTCAGGTTGCATCGGGATTTCCGGACTTCACGCTCGGCACTGTCACCGGCTGTACACTTGGCTCCGCAAGCGCTGCGGGCGTTGTCTGCACTGCGCCTGTTACCTTTACTCCGCAGCTTCCCGGCCTGCGCATGGCACCTGTTGTTACTACGGATGCAGCGGGTCAGTACGTCACCGGGGTAAGCGGAATCGGCAAGGGCGCACTGGCCGGAATTCTTCCCGGAACCATCTCGACGATAGCTGGTGGCGCAACCAGCGGCTCAACCGGCGATGGCGGTGCTGCATCGAGCGCGCTGCTGGGAGCGCCACAGGGAGTTGCTACGGACTCGGCGGGCAATCTCTATGTTGCCGACACGGCGAACAACAAGATTCGTTTTCTCTCCGCAGCCACCGGAAAGATTTCAACGATAGCGGGAACCGGAACAGCCGGTTCCGCAGGGGATGGCGCGGCAGCAACCGCAGCGCAGCTCTCCGCTCCCCGCGCTGTTGCGGTGGATGCAACGGGAAATGTCTACATCGCAGATACGGGCAATAACAAGCTTCGCGAAATCTCTGCCCAGACGGGATTTATTTCGACGATAGCCGGAACCGGATTTGCAGGTTCAAGCGGCGATGGCGCTTTGGCTGGTGCCGCGCAACTCTCAGCCCCTGCCGGAGTCGCCGTGGATGCCGCCGCCAATGTGTACATCGCGGATTCCGGCAACAATCGCGTTCGCAAAATCACGGCGCAATCCGGATTGATTGCAACGCTTGCAGGCAATGGCACCGCCGGTTACAGCGGCGATGGCGCGGCTGCAACCGCTGCGGAATTGAATGCTCCTGCGGGTGTCTGGGCCGACGCATCAGGTATCCTCTACATCGCGGATTCGCAGAATAATGTTGTTCGTGCTGTCAGCCCATCCACGGGCGTCATCAGCACTGTCGCCGGAACCGGAAGCCTAGGTTACGCGGGGGACGGCGCGGCTGCAACGGCAGCAAAGCTTGACACTCCGAGCGGAGTGGCAACGGATGCGGCCGGCAATCTCTACATTGCAGACACCGGCAACAACACCATCCGCATGGTTGCTGCGGGCGTCATCAGCACCGTTGCCGGCACCGGAAGCTCTGGCTTTGGCGGCGATGCGGGTGCATCAAACATCGCGACCCTGCAAACTCCCGGCGGCGTGGTCGTCAACGGCATCGGCAGAATCTACATTGCAGATACGGGCAACAATCGCCTGCGTCAGGTGGATGGAACGGCTTCGACCGTTGCCTTCTCGCCGCAGATTGTGCAGACCACCAGCGCGAAAAAGTCGGTTGCAATTGTGAATCAGGGCAACACCACGCTCACGCTGACAAGCCTCGCGATTACGGGTCCATTTGCGGTGGATGCATCAAGCACCTGCATCGCGAATACAACGCTGGCACCCGGCGCAAACTGCGCACTTGCGCTCATCTTTACGCCTCTGCTCGCAACCGGTAACACGGGGACAGTGACCGTAACCAACTCCGGTGCAGGTGCGGCTAAGACCATTGCTCTCTTCGGCACTGGATTGCCGCAGCAGACGAACGGCCCGCAGACCATCACCTTCGCTGTGCTTCCCAATGTGCCTTACGGAACCTCGCCGATTACGTTGACGGCTTCGTCCAACTCCGGCCTTCCCATCAGCTATTCGGTGACCGGTCCTGCAACACTAAGCGGCTCTGTGCTTACGCTTACCGGTGTGGGTAGCGTGTCGGTGACTGCATCGCAGCCAGGCAATGCCAACTTCACGGCAGCGACTCCGGTGACGCAGACCTTCACCGTGACCAAGGGCGTACTCACCATCAAGCCCGGCAATCTGAGCATCAGTTACGGTACGGCAATCCCCGCGCTGACCTACACCGTGAGCGGACTCGCCGCAACAGACACACTTGCAACCGCGATGACGGGAGCGCCGGTGCTTGCCACCACGGCCACAGCGACCTCCCCTGCGGGCATCTATCCGATTACCGCCGCAATCGGTACTGCCACAGCCACCAACTACACCTTCGCATCTGTTGCCGGTACGCTGACGATCAACAAGGCCGTTTCAACAACGGTGCTTACAGTCGCTTCAACAACGGTGTACACCAACCAGACATTTACCCTGACGGCAACGGTCTCCGGCGCAGGAGCAGGTACGGCAACCGGAACGGTCACCTTTACCAGCGGCGCGGTCACGCTGGGAACGGGAACAGTCGCAAGCGGTGTCGCGACGGCCTCGGTCAGCAATCTTGCAGTTGGAAGCTACACCCTTCTGGCGACGTATAGCGGCGATGGAAATGTACTCTCCTCTGCATCCATTAGCGTCACTATCGTCTCCGAGGTTCCGCCAGACTTCGCGCTGGTTGCAGCCTCCACCCAACTCACAATTCCGGATGGGCAAAATGGACTCATCAATCTGACGCTGACGCCGACCAGTGATTACGCCGGTACGCTAAGGCTCTCCTGCGGCACGCTGCCGGCAAATGTTGAGTGCGCCTTCTCGCCCGGACTTGTGGTGATGAATGGATCAAGCAGTTCGGTAGCGAGCCAGTTGGTTATCTCGACGGTTGGCCCTTCGACCGGATCGCTGATGCCGCGCAGCAACGGTACACCGCTTGCCCGCGCGCTTTTGTTCGCCGGAGTTTTGAGCATGGGCCTTCTCTATCGCGCAAGAAAGCGGCGCAAAAACTGGGCCGGGCTTTGTGTAATCCTTTTGCTGGCGGGTTCTCTGGCGCTCTCCGGCTGCGGGGTTCGCGGCGCCAACGCAACTACGGGAAACTTCACGGTGAATGTGAGCGCGACGGATACGGTGACGGGCAACTCACACTCCGTCAGCATCTCTGTGACGGTGGATTAGTCGTCAGGAACACGAGGAAGCAGGAATTCCTCAAAGCGAAATCTGCTGTGCTGAATCCGAGGCAGGAAAAGAATGATCTGGAATGGGATGGTTGATCGTATGAAGACCCTTCACCAACAAGTTGGCCGTGCGCTTCTCTTGCTTCTGCTGCTCGGCGCGTGTGCTTTTACAGCGCTCGGACAGACCAGTCTGGGTTCCCTCTCCGGACAGGTTCGTGACTCCTCAGGCGCGTTCGTTCCCATGGCAAAGGTGAAGGTCACGAATGAAGCGACCGGCACATCCATCCAGGTCGAGAGTTCCTCCGGCGGCGTCTACACCGCGAATGCTCTGGAGCCGGGCCTCTATACGGTTCAGGTAGAAGCAGCAGGATTCGAAGTTGCAGTTGCGCACAAGGTTGAGATATTTACAGCGCGCACCAGCTCGCAGGATTTTTCCCTTAAGACTGGCAGCGTCAAAGAGACGGTTGTTGTCTCGGAGCAGCAACCCCTGCTCTCCTCGAACAGTTCGCAGATGTCCACCACTGTTGAGCAGGATACGGTGCAGGATATTCCCGTACCGGAACGCAGTGTTCTGGGGCTGGTGCTGCTGAGTCCCGGCGTTACCGGCGATCCGCAGTATCCCACCGGCGTGCAGAGTGAGAATGCAGATACGCAGACCGCTCCCATTGCACCGGGAAGCTCTTTGACGGTTGGCGGAGCAAGACTCGGAAGCTCCTCCATTCTGGTGGATGGCGCAGACAACACGCTCAACGGCCAGCCGCGCACCGGCGTCACCTTTTCCAAAGATGTTTTGCAGGAGATGACGATTCAGATGAACGGCCTGCCGGCCCAGTACGGACGCACCGGCGGCGGCATCATGAATCAATCAACCAGGGGCGGTGGAAATTCATTTCATGGTGTGCTCGACTGGCGTCATGTGGACCCATCAACGGAGGCCACCACCTACGGCGTGCCGTATCCGCGCGAGCTTCATCAAAACATGTTTACAGCTTCGTTGAGCGGGCCGGTGATTCTGCCGCATTACAACGGGCGCAATCGCTCCTTCTTTTTTGCCAGCTATGAACCGCTGCGTGGCAGCAATGTCATCTACCAGCGCACCCGCGTGCTCACTCCGCAGGAGCTATCCGGCAATCTGGCCAATTCGCCGGATTTGAACGGCGGGCATATCTACTATCAGTTCAAGCTGAACTCGCAGAATATTCCGTATGGCGCCAAACTGAACAGCGCGTCGTATGTACAGATTCCCAATGACAATGTCTCTGCACAGTTGGCGAACAATCCAACGGCGCAGATGCTGCTTGCCTACTATCCAACGCTGACCAGTTCCACAAAGTATGGAAGCTTCATCCATTCCAATGCCAGTGTGGATGCAGACGGCAACAACTACATTCAGGATCGCGGAGTCACCAATCAGGACGACCGTTTTACCGCGCGGCTGGATCAGGTTCTTAGCCGCCGCGACGAATTGAATCTCCGCTACACGCGGGTTCCCATCAGCGGCGTGCGCTATAACCTCTTTGGACCGGACTCTCCTGCCAATACTGTACCCACGGATACCATCACGACACATAACGCGATGCTGACTGAGACACACTCCTTCAGCGGCAGCGTGATTAACAGCTTCCACATCACCTACACGCTTGCCAGTGAATTCAAGGGCCCGCCTGCTGCTTCGCTCACAAAGGATTTTGGCGCAGCGGCCGGATTTTATCCTGCTGCGCTCGGCGCGGGCTTCCCGTCCATCACCGGCCTGCCCGGTACGGGACTCGGCAGCGGCGGCGCCATCAATACCGGCGGCGGATACACGACAGACACCAACCTTGGCTATGCCGATTCGCTCAGTTATGTTGTGGGGCGTCACTCGCTGCAGTTTGGGTTTGATATCCGCTTCCTTCAGTTGAATCGCGCAGACACCTCGAATCTGAATGGCGGCACATATACTTTTTCCTCGGATGATACCAATACCAGCACCAAGGTCGGCAGTGTCACTGTCTCGACCGGCGGCTCGGCGATTGCATCCTTCCTGCTCGGCATCATCCATTCCTATTCGCTCAAATCAGAACTGGAGACATTCCGCTATCGCTGGCATTACTATGCCGGATATGTGCAGGACGACTGGCGGATCGCACCGAAGGTCACTTTGAATCTGGGCCTGCGCTACAACGTGGAAACGCCGCGCACCGAGACAAGCAATCGTCAGGGAAGCTTTGTGGCCAGTGTGCCGGTCGTCAACTCTGGGCCAAATCCCACAGGCGCATTTGTCTTTAGCGGTTCCAGTGGATTGAGCCGCCACCTTTGGCCAATTAATTACGCGGGAATAGAACCGCGCATCGGTATTGCCTACGCGCCAACATCGAGCATGACCGTGCGCGGCTCCTTCGGCCTGTTGCACTCTCCGCTTACCGGGCTGGGAACCAACATCATTCCCGACCTCAGCGCTCCCAACCAGAACACATCGAGCGGCGCGGGCGGACAAAATCCTGCGTACTGGACCAACTACCTCACCAACAACGTGGCACTGGTGCAGCCGCCCATTCAGGGAAACAGCGGCGTCCTCTTCAGTTATCCAAATGGAGCACTCGACTATGTGAACCAGAACAAGATGGTTCCGTATTCCGAGGTGTGGGGGCTTTCGGTTCAAAAGAGTCTGGGATCGGGCGCCATCTTTGAAATCTCGTACAGCGTGCAGCACAACGTACATTTGTTCTCGGTTCCGATTGCGCAAAATATTCCCAGCCTCGCGACCATCTACGGGCTCATCAGCAGTCACACGGATTTATCGGGAACCGGCATCACCAACAGTTATGGCGTAACCGGATTGAGTGCGATTCAGACTTACAATCCGTACCAGCAGTTTGCCGGAAACCTCATCAACAGCGCCTACGACCGTCGCGGCAGCCAGATATATGACGGACTCTTTCTCCAGTACGTTCAGCGGATGCGCGGAGGCCTGCGGCTTCAGTCTGCCTTTACCTGGTCCAAGTCACTTGACAATACATCCTCCGGTGCTACCGACCTCAGCAACACTACAAATGTCTTCGGCTATGCGCAGGTGCAGAACCCATACAACCTCGACGCAGATCGCTCTTACTCCATGAATGACATCCCCTTCAAGTTTACGAATGCCCTAACCTTCCAAAGCCCGATCAAGCAAACGCATCACGCCGGACTCGAAGGACATATTCACGACCTCCTGCTCGCCAACTGGTCTACAAGCAGCATTTTGACCGTTCAGGATGGATATCCTTACGCCATCAATCTTGGCAACAACGGATACTTCTACTCAACCGCGCCATCGGGCGCTACCGGCGATGCTCTTCAGGGAGCGCAGTTGCGTCCAAGCAGAATTCCGGGCGTCTCGGTCAAGCGTTCGAACTACCGCAAAGACCCCTTCGGGATTAACGCAAATGGTGGCTACCTCAATCCCGCTGCATTCTATGAGCCGGGTTCGATAGATAATCCGCAGTTTGGCAATGTGCCGCGCACCATGGGCGATGTGCGAAACCCGGTCAGCCTCTTTCTGGATGCTTCTGTGACGAAGCAGTATCAGATCAAAGGAATGCAGGTGCTGCAATTGCGCGCACAGGCCCAAAACGCGCTCAATCACGTCAACTTCTTTTTGGCAGGAAGAACGTTGCAGACCACCAGTTATACGACCGCCGCAAACTTCGGCACCATGGGACAGACCGATCAGACGCCGGGCCGCGCAGTCCAACTGGAGGCTCGCTATGTCTTCTAAATTCGGATGCTGCACACTTCTGCTTGCTGCAATAACCCTGTCGAACGCAAACGCCGCTACGCAGCCCGCCGCGCAAACGCAGTTCTCGCGCAGCACCGGCCTTGCTGCCGAGTTTGCCTACGAGACCAGCGACTTCCTGAAACAGTATGAATATCCTTCACCGGAGACAATGTTCCTCAACGTCACTCCGAGCGGCGCGTATGCGGCCAACAAGGATTTTGATGAGGGCAGGAGTAAGCGCTGGTTCATCGAGGAGCAGCGCTGGGGCCGCGATCTGATTCTTGCCGGCATTGCACGCCATCAGACCTCGCCGATTGATCGCGGCCTGCTCATGCTTGCCTGGGGCTTCCGGCATCAGAACAAGGATGGCTCCTTTCCCTGCCCGGACTCCTATCACAGCACCTCATTCTTCGTAGATGCAGTTGCCGACTCCATTCTGATGCTGCGCGCATCGGAGTATGCAACCGCGTACAAGACGAAGATTGACACGATGGTTCCCGGCCTGCGTGCCGCAGCGCTTTGGATGCTGCGCCCTGAGGTGACAGCGGCTGCATTTCAGGGGCCGATGTCCGAGGCTCCCTATACGCATCGTCGTTATCTTGTAGCGGCAGCACTCGGAGAAACCGGCCTGATTACAGGGGATGAGACGCTTCTTGTTGCGGCTGCCAAATCAGCGCGCGCCGGCATTGCCATGCAGGACTCTTCTGGTTACAACCCGGAAAAGGGCGGATATGACTCCAGTTATCACGCGGTCGGCGTGGTCTTTGCAGAGCGCTACTACACGCTTGCCTGTCCGCCGGAGTTGCGTCCCGCGTTGTATGAAGCTATCCGCAAAGCCGTAGACTGGGCCGCATCCCGTCTGAATCCCGATGCCACCATGAACCTCACCGGCAACACGCGCGTGAGCGGTCATCCGGAAAATAATCGCAACGGTGTACCGAAGCAGCCCAGCTATCGCGGAACCTTTCGCCTGCTCTATCGCTGGTCCATGCTTTCGGGCGACAATAATTATGAAGATATGGCCCGCCGCGTAGCCAGGGCAGCGCCTGCATCTTCGATGCCGGCTTACCTGCCAACAAAGTAAAGAGCGATGACTTCTTCCAATATCGGGCTTGCCATTGCAACGGCGATGTCCCTGACAAACGTGCTTAAGGATGTAACTGCGAAACGTGTGCTTCAGCGCTTTGACGTCTTTGCTGTTACCTTCTGGATTCGCATTCTCTCCGCGCTCGGATTTACAGCGGTGCTTTTTGCACAGGGAATAAAGGCTACGGCGTACATCCATGATGGAGGCCCGCTCTTCGGGATTGCTTTTCTTGCACTCTCACCGAAGCTCGTCTTTGCAATTTATCTGCTGCTCGATGTGCTTGGCGTAGCGACCGCGGTTTTTCTTTACAATCGCGCACTACAGATTTCTCCGCTCTCCCTGTGCGCACCTTTTCTTGCCTTCACGCCGATTTTTCTGCTGGGAACCGGCGCAATCTTCCTGCACGAGATGCCCTCGTGGCCCAAAGCCTTTGGCGCGATTCTCATTCTCGTCGGCTCTGTAATTATGCACGGGGATTTGTTGCGTAAGGGCTTGCTGGCACCGGCGCTTGCCATCTATCGCGACAAGGGCACGCGCTACAGTCTGCTGACTGCATTTCTTTTTGCAATCACAAATCCCGTGGACAAAAAACTGGTGCTGATGAGCAGCGCAGAGTTTCAGGGCTTCGTATACGGGATTGGGATATGCATCTTTTTTGGCATCATGGTAGCCGTCAAGCGCGCAGACTGGATTGGCGTAATTCGTTCGGCTCCGTTGCCGCTGATCTTAGCCGGCATACTGGACTGCTCTGCTTTGCTGCTTCAGTTCCTTTCTTATCGCTATCTCGATGTGCTGGTTGCAGTCAGCATCAAGCGTGCGGGAATCATCTTTGCCGTGTTGATGGGATGGCTCTTCTTTCACGAGAAAAACATTCGGCTTCGTCTGCTGGCAGCCTCCACCATGTTTGTCGGTGTGGCTGTCATGTACTTTATTCAGAGCGTCGTTACCAGTCTTGAAATCACGGCCGCAGCCATCGTCGTTGCAGCCTTTGTCTGGAAGCATTCCCTCAAGAATGAGGTTATCGAAGAACCGATTTCTGTTTCAGCAGAAAGGTAGATTCCTTGAACAAACTTAAGGTTGCATTTGTCGGTTGTGGTCTGATTGCCGTCGAGTATGTCGAGGTCTATTGCTCGCTTCCATGGGTGCGCCTGGCCGTTTGCATTGATGTTGACGAGAGCCTTGCGCAGAGAACCGCCGAGCGTTGCAGCGTGCTCACCGGCGATCGCCCGCAGGTGTCGAGTGCGTTTGAAGATGCGCTTGCGCCGGAGATTGATGTCGTTGTCATCAACACTCCGAATGATCTGCATCGCCCGCAGGCTCTTGCGGCTATCGCCGCAGGCAAGCATGTTCTGTTACAGAAGCCCCTTGCTGCAAATCTTGCGGATGCGCAGTTGATTGCCGAGGCTGCACGCAATGCGAAAAGCACCATCGGCATGTACATGAGCTATCTCGATCACCCGGTACTGCATGATCTGCGCGATCTGGTGCGTACAGGATTTTACGGCGATGCAGTCGAGTTTTACGGACGCACCATGCATCCCAAGGGAATGATGTGGTCGCGGGAGGCGCTGCTTGGCAAGTGTAGCTGGCGCAACTCTGTTCAGCGCACCGGCGGCGGTTGCTTTATCCAGCTTGCGGTTCACTATATTCGTCTGGCGCAGTGGATACTTGGAGCGCGAATTGTCGAAGTGCAGGCCTACACTGCAAATCTGCATTCTCCGGGACTGGAAGGCGAAGACCTCGGCATGGCCTGGCTCAGAACCGAGGCCGATACGCAGATCGTGCTTTCAACCGCATGGTGCGCAACCGGCGATCAGCTCTCCATCACCGGAACCAAAGGTGCAACCGACTATCTCTACAACAAAACGCTGAACCTGAAGCCGCAATCTGATTTTGCTTACAAGGGACGGGCCATTGATTTTGTATCGAAGGCCGATGAGACGGTTTCCTTTGATGTTGCGGCTCCACGGCTTGGTGAGACCGGCAACGCACTCAATCAGCATCGGCGTTTTCTTGAAGCGGTTCGCGATGGCAGGCCGGTGGATGTGACCGTCAATGAAGCGTTGCAGGATATGAAGGTGCTTGCGGCCTGTTACGAATCTGCTGTGTCGCACGCTGCTGTGCGTGTAGTTGCTCCCGCGCTGGTTACGGTTTAACCACAGTTTCCTTTAACTCAAGCACGTGCAACGGCGGGGTCTTGAACTCCGCACCATTCACGTTGGTTCGAATCGGTGCGTGGTCGTCCGGGTTGTAATCAATGCTCAGGACGGTATTGTCGAGAGCAGCTTCCACCGTCCAGTTGTGCGGCATCGCTGTGGCCTTCACCTTCGCACCGTGCAGATGCGTCGCAGCAGAGTTTCCCGCGCCGATGCAGTTTTCCGCGTAGGCCAGATAGGCAGAGCGCATCGGCTCGTTGTGGGTCTCGGAGTGGAAGGTGGTGGAGAGGCGCAGCGCGCCATAGCTTAAACCATCTTCGTCTGCCTTCAGCGCCTGTCCTGTAATCGGGCCAAGATCTCCGAAGGGTGTCAGCGCAAAACATGCACTGCCGATGCGGATGCCGATGGTATCTCCCGCTTTGATGGAGCGATTCAGTCTGGTCGAGATTGCAACCGGTTCTTCATTGACAGTGAGTGCTCCAAATGAGGGTAAAACCATATCAACATAAAATGTTTCAGACTTCTTATCTGATTTCGGGTCGGCATCCGCAAGCAAAAGCGCCAATCCCTTTTCCTGAACGGCTGCGAGGCCGTTCGTCAGATGCTTTGGCTTGGCGTGTCCGCTTCTGTCGAGGGTCCGATCCTTTCCGTAGGGGATTCCGGTTGTAGTTGTAGCCAGAAATATATTCGGAATCGGCTTGTCTTTTTTTCCGGGCATGGACCCGGCAAAGTCCACGGAGAACATCTTGTCCTGCGGGCCGTACTGTCCATTGGCTATGCCCATGGCAAAGTTTGGCGTGATGTAGGTATAGCGGTACTTTTCCGGATTCTCATCCCAGCGCTGCGTAACGACGCGATTGGTTTCGCTGCCGAAGTGCTTGAGCGGCGAGTGGTAGCCGCCCTCTTTTGTGCTCTCCAGCAGGAAGGCGCGTTCAAGGCTCAGGTTCTCAGCCATTTCTTCCTGAAAGCCTTCGACGAAGTAGTAGGCTTCAATGCTGCCCTGTCCGTAGAGGAAGTCATAGTCGCGGCTGTGCGCACCTGCGATCTTTTTTGCGCCGGGAAAATAATTTGCAGTCAGGTCGGCCCACAGATAGTCGAGGGCGCGGTGATATTTTTCGCGCACATCCGCAGAGGCGCTGAACTGATATCCCATGTAGAGCGAACTCATCACAACCGCGTTGTATGTGGGCGAATCAAACTCGTGAAGCCCATTGCTTCCGGTGTAGTCGAGCCACGCGTCGAGATGCTGGTAGCCAAGCTTCGTCATCGCATCGTCGTGCAGAAACTCTGCAATCAGAATCGTGTTCGTGAAATTCATTACGTAGATATTGCTGTAGCTGACCAGTACCGGTTGGCGCGCAAGTGCAATTAAAGAGGCTGCTGCATGAGGCCGGATGTAATCCAGAAATGCCGGAGAGAGTTGCTTGCCGTGGCCCATCAGAATCGGGCCGAGGGACTGCGTTGCAAAATCAATTGCGTTGGCATCATGGACGTCGCGTGTATGAAGGTTCCACGGCATCTCGCCGTAGTTTGCGCCCGGATGCATCTCCTGTTGGTCGTAGGCCGTGCGCAGAAGTTTTTCTGCAACGGGAGCGTTGCCGCTGGTGATTGCTACCAGCGCGCCATTGGTGATGTCGCGAATCTCAATCGGATCAGGATCGCGTTTGAGTTTGTCCTGCATCTTCATATCAACTTCGAGCAGTCTGGATTGAAGTATCTGTGCGCGTTCTGCTCGGCTGAGGGGAGCATGTTCGGCAGAGGCGTGAATGGTGAAAAATCCAAGAGCCGACAGCAGCAGGAATACTGTCCCGAGAAAGGATTGGAAGCGCAGGATCATAGCGATACTCCGAAGTGGCCCATAGCCGGGCAGAAGAAGGGTATCACCCGTTTTCCGGGCGTGCCGCAGGAAAGCGGCGCGAGTCTTTTACACATGGGGGAAATCACAGGGATTCAGCGAGTTGATCTATCGAAAAATACAAAGAACGGAGCAGTTTTCCTATTGCTGTCCTTTTTGCCGAATCGCTCCGACTGCTAGCGAACCTTGCCGCTCTTCACCATGCGGCGGTACTGTCCGGGCGAGGTCATCGTCCATGCCTTGAAGGTGCGATAGAAAAATGGAACATCGGAGAAGCCCGATTGTTGTGCAATCTGCTCAATGGAGTCGTCCGTTGCCGTCAGCAAAGACGAGGCGCGCTCAATGCGCTGTCGCTGCATATATTGCACCGGGCTTAGTCCCATGGATTTGGTGAAGAGTTTTCGGAACTGGCTCTCGCAGATGTTTACAACCGAGGCCATATCTGCAATGCGCGCATCGGGATCGCTCAGGTGGTCATGCATCCAGCGCAGGGCCGGAAGCAGTCGCGGCAACTCGGCCTGCATCTCGCTGATGCCGGGAGCCTGAAAGGATGTAGATTCATAGCGAAGGATGTGAAGCAGCACCTGCGAAATCAGCAGAGACATCGCCCGCGTCCACCCCGGAGACTTGACGGCAAACTCATGTGCCAGTTGCTCGGAGTTTGCTTGCAGAAGGCCGGTGTGTTGTTTGCCGGTGATGCAGTAGGGATAGCCGAGCATTTCCAGCAGATTGACGCTGCCGTACACGGTTGCCTGGAAGTGAACGGCGTAGACGCTGGCCTGTCCTGTCTCATGCGTAATCTCGTGTTCAACTCCACGAGGAAGCAGCAGCAGCGTGCGCGGCTTCAGGCGGTAGAGTTGGCCGCCGATCTTTGCCCAGCCATCGGCCTCTTCAAACCAGAACCACATGGAATCATTCAGTCGTCGCGGGCCAACGGACCAGCCGGCCGTCCATATCCAATGCACGGCTGAGATGGGATTCACCTGCTCGGCATCCACCCAGTGATGGACATTCGGATTGGAGCGCAACGCTTCATCGGGAAAGTTCTCGAAGGTCTCCAGATCGCGCGAGGCACAGTAGGCGCTGGAGTTTGGCTTGGCCTGCACGATTGAAAACATCCGGTTCTCCGGCGGAACTGGCTTTGCCTCTGGGGAAGAGGAGGTTGCGGAACGGTTTGTGGTAGCGTGCTGCGTTTTCATCATGACGGCTGTGCCTGTTGATTGAAAAGTACTTGTCCCCTCAGCCGGAGTCAATGCCCAAAGGCAGAGAACCGGGCCGCATAAACCTAAATGCCGCTCGACCGTCGCACGACAAGCTCGTGTGGAAGCAGAATCTGCCGTGCGGGCATATCGAGACCATTGATGCGCTCGATGAGCGCCAGCGTAGCGGCTCGGCCAATCTCGCGGCAGGGCTGGCGAATGGTGGTCAGCGGAACCGCCAGCAGGGTTGCGTAATGAACATCATCAAAGCCTGCAATGCGAGTCTGCTCCGGCGGACGGATGCCCAGTTCGCTCAGCGTTCTCAGCAGCAGCGCAGCCGTCTGGTCATTCGAGCAGATAAACGCATCCGGCAGATTGAGCCGCAGAATCTCCTGCACTGCCGAGAGGTTGGTCGGATCAACGACGGCTGTCATCAATGTTGTGTGGTCGTGCCTGCGGAAGACGGCTTCGCGGCATCCTGCAAGCCGCAGGTCGGTGGTGGAGGGATAGTTGGGGCGCGCAAGAAAACAGATTCGTCGAGCGCCAAGGTCAATCATGTGCTGCGCAACAGTTACCCCGGCGCGGAAGTTGTCAATGCCGATCATGTCAAAGCCACTGCGACCGGGGAACTCCATCAGATCGCGGTCCAGCAGCACGAAGGGAATCTTTGCGGCCACCAGAGCATCTGTTACGCGGTGATTCCAGGTTTCGCGCTCTCGAACCAGTTCCATCGGCGCAAAAAACACGCCATCCACGCGCTGCTGAATGTACTGCTCTGAGAGCGCAAGAGCATCTTCGCCGGTTGTGATGGGCTGGCCCGCATCTCCCCAAAGCACGTTGCATTCCAGCGATTGCGCAAAACGGGTAATTTCGTTGCAGATGGGGTCGAGAATCTCCGTTTTGCCCAGACCGGGAACCAGCAGGCCGAAGGTTTTGCCTTTGATGGATGCGGCGCTCGTCTCGGTTTGCTTGAGGAAGCTGCCGGAACCGGCCCGGCGCGTGATGACGCCCAGCGCCTGCAACTCCTTCAGTGCCCGCGCAGCCGTTGGACGCGAGACGCCATAGCGAATCGTAAGCTCGCTTTCGCTGGGCAGACGGCGATGATTTGCGAATTTTCCTTCGAGAATCTGGTGTTGCAGGGTCTCAAAAATTTGTTGGTATTTTGTCATCTCAACCTGTAAGTACAGATATATAGCAGCTTTTCTGGACTTGCAAGAGAAATCATCCTAATATTCTGATTATTCGCAGGAGTCGTGAACAAATACTGCGATTCAAATGTAATTACAGGTTTGCGTTTTGGGGTGAACAATGCATAGTGAAGTCTGGCTTGAAGAGTCCGTCGGGAAGCTTCCGAAGGCGCGGGTAACGGTCTTTGGCGATTTTTGCATGGACGTCTACTGGTTTTTTGACAAGGATGACTCCGAATTGTCGGTGGAGACAGGCTTGCCGGTTCGCCGCGTTCGCCGGCAGAGCTATTCGCCGGGGGGTGCGGGGAATGTGATTGCCAATCTGGTGGACCTCGGCGTCCGCGAGGTGCGGGCGATTGGTGTGGCCGGGCGCGATGTTTTTGGAGCGGCTTTTCTGGATCTGCTGAAGGTCCGCAAGGTGAACCTCGATGGCTTCGAGGTCGTAGATGACTGGCAGACAATGGTTTACGCCAAGCCCACCCGCGGAGACGACGAACAGAACCGGTTGGACTTTGGCGCATTCAACGTGGCCGGCGAAGAGTTGCAGATTCGCCTGATGAAGAGTCTGGATGCGGCGGCCAAAAAAAGCGATGTGGTCATCCTGAACCAGCAGGTTCCGGGCGGACTGAGCACGCCGCCGATGATTGAGCGGATTAATGCCGTGATTGCCGCCAATCCCAAAGTGATTTTTGTGGCCGATGCACGCCACTATGCAGAGCACTACAAATCTGCCGTGCTCAAGATGAATGCGGAGGAGGCTGCACGCTTCCTCGGCGAGAGCTTTGAAGGGACATTGTCGCTGGCGCGGGCGCAGGATTTTGCATCGCGCATCAGCGCAAAGACCGGCAAGGCAACCTTCCTGACGCGCGGCGAGCGCGGAATCGTGATTGCGCAGGATGGCAGGGTCGAATCCATCAACGGTCTGCAAATTGTGGAGACGATTGATACGGTCGGCGCCGGAGACACGGTTGTTTCTGCGATTGCGACGGCCCTGGGCAGCGGTCAGGATGCCGTCACTGCTGCGCGACTGGCGAATGTTGCCGCAATGGTAACGGTCCGCAAGCTGCATACGACGGGAACGGCAACGCCTGCTGAAATTCTGACGGCAGGTCGCGACCTGAATTACATCTTTGAGCCGGAGCTGGCCGAGTCGCCGCGCTTTGCAAAGAAGGTGGCGGGAGCCGATATCGAGATTGTAGGCACCGTGCCCGAACATCTCTCCATCAAGCACTGCATCTTTGATCACGATGGAACTATCTCTGTTCTGCGCGAGGGCTGGGAGCAGATTATGGAGCCGATGATGATGCGCGCGATTCTCGGCGATCAGATTGATACGGTGGAGAGCGGAACCTACGACCGCGTACAAAGGCTGGCGCGGGAGTTTATTGACCGCACCACAGGAATTCAGACACTGGTGCAGATGCAGGGACTGGTGAAGCTGGTGCGCCAGTTGGGATTTGTGCCGGAGAAGGAAATTCTTGACGAGCACGGCTACAAGCACCTCTACAACGAAGAGTTGCTGAAGATGGTGAAGCTGCGCACGGACAAACTGGAGCGCGGCGAACTGGATTCCGTGGACTTCCAGATCAAGAATGCGGGGCTGTTGCTTGAGGAGTTGCACAAGCGCGGCGTCAAGATGTATCTGGCCAGCGGGACCGACGAGGCCGATGTGAAGGCCGAAGCAGCCGCGATGGGCTACGCGCACCTTTTTGAAGGGCGCATCTACGGCGCAGTCGGCGATGTGAATGTCGAGGCCAAGAAGGTTGTGCTCGAACGAATTATCCGCGAGAACAATCTTCAGGGCCACGAGTTTGCCACCTTTGGCGATGGTCCGGTGGAGATGCGCGAGACCCAGCGACGCGGCGGAATGTGCGTTGGGGTTGCCAGCGACGAGGTGCGGCGCTTTGGCTGGAATCTGGCCAAACGGAAGCGCCTGATTCGCGCCGGAGTCAAGGTTCTTGTTCCCGATTTCAGCCAGCTTCCCGCTTTGCTGAAAATTCTCCAACTGAACTAACCGCATTCTGCAAAAATGAATGCACACGAGAGGAAATAAAAATGGCGATTCAAAATCCGAAGATTCTGACCGTTGAAGAGATGCGCGCCGAGCGCGACCGTCTGGTCTCCGAGGGGAAAAAGCTGGTCTTTACCAATGGCTGCTTTGATATTCTGCATCGCGGCCATGTGACCTACCTGACCTTTGCGCGCAATCAGGGCGATGCGCTGGTGGTGGGCCTGAATACGGATGCTTCGGTGAAGTCGAACAAGGGCGACGACCGCCCGATCAATAACGAAGAGGATCGGGCCTTTGTGCTGGGTTCGCTGCGCGCGGTTGATTATGTGGTTCTCTTTGGCGACAAGGAACCGAAGGAGATCATCGCGAAGATTCTTCCGCAGGTGCTGGTCAAAGGCAGCGACTGGGCTCATTACGTTAGCGGCAGAGAAGTGGTTGAGGCCAATGGCGGCAAAGTGGTGCTGGCCGATATGGTAGACGGCAAGTCCACAACAGGAACCATCGAGCGGATTCTAAAGGTTTATGGAAAGGCCGAAGCAAAATGAAAAAGAAAATTGTAGTGACCGGGGCAGCAGGGTTTATTGGCCGCAATATTGTGGCGGAGTTGAACGCGCGCGGAGAGCAGGAACTGATTCTGGTGGACCTGCTCGGCACCGATGAGAAGTGGCACAATCTGGTTGGATTGCGTTACGAGGATTTCCTGCTGCCGGATCAGTTTCTGGCTCTGGTTGAGAGCGGCAAGCTGACGGATGTGGAAGCAATCATCCATCTGGGTGCGTGCAGCGCCACCACGGAGCGCAATGCCGATTATCTGCTGCTCAACAACTATCAGTACACGCGCACGCTCAGCGAGTGGTGCCTGAAGAATGATGTGCGGTTTGTGTATGCGTCGAGCGCGGCGACCTACGGGGATGGCCGCGATGGATATTCCGACAGCGACCTGAAGACGCCGACCTTGCGTCCGCTGAATATGTACGGCTACTCGAAGCACATGTTCGATCTGTGGGCGCTGAAGAATCATCTCTTTGATCGCATTGTGGGGCTGAAGTACTTCAACGTCTTTGGGCCGTACGAGGATCACAAGGGCGACATGCGCTCCGTGGTTTCAAAGTCATACCAGCAGATTCAGCAGACCGGCAAGGTGCAGCTCTTCAAGAGCTACCGGCCTGAGTACGCCGACGGCGAGCAGATGCGTGACTTCATCTATGTGAAGGACGCAGTTGCGGTCACGCTGCACTTTGCGCTCGACCGCACCAGCAGCGGGCTCTTCAATTGCGGAACCGGCAAGGCGCGGACGTGGAAGGCGCTGGTGACGGCGGTCTATGCGGCGATGAAGCTTGAGCCGAAGATTGAATTCATCCCCATGCCGGAACACTTGCAGGGGAAGTATCAATACTTTACCGAGGCAGAGATGTCCAAGCTGCGCAGTGCCGGTTACACGGCGCCGTTCTACAGCCTTGAGGATGCGGTGGCAGATTACATTACCACCTACTATGAGAAGCTGGACAAGTAGTTCAACCGGATTGCAAAGGAAATCGCGATGAGTTTTTTGAGCCAGAACATTGAAGATGTCAAGGCAATGCTGCCCGCACTGAAAGCGCTGGAGCCGCAGGTAAATGCTGCGGCTGAGGCGATTGCGAAGTCGTTACTCTCAGGCGGCAAGCTGCTGGCCTGCGGTAATGGCGGCAGCGCCGCCGATGCATCGCACCTGACGACGGAGTTTGTCTGCCGCTTCAACAAGGACCGCAAGCCCTATGCTGCACTCTCGCTGGCGACCCATGGTGGCGACATTACCGCGATTGGAAATGACTACGCCTTCGAGGATTTGTTTAGCCGCCAGGTGGAGGCATTCGGTCGCAAGGGCGATGTGCTGACCGCTTTTACCACCAGCGGCAAAAGCGAGAATGTGTGTCGCGCATTGCTGGCGGCAAAGACGGCAGGCGTCACAAGCATTGCCTTCCTTGGCAAGGATGGCGGTTTTTGCAAGGGGCTTGCCGATATCGAACTGCTGGTTCCGGGCACAATTACCGCACGGATTCAGGAGGGCCAGAAGATTCTTCTGCATACCATCTGCGAGATTGTGGAAGTAGAATTACAGGCGTCACAAAAGCGGGGCTAGTTTTGATTTCAGAGCGCGTAATCCATTCGCAACCCTCGTGGGTGATGAAGAGCGATTGTGTCGAGATGGCGCTGACCCATCTCGGCGCGCACATGGCTCCGGTTACTTTTTATCTTGATTCGGACAAGCCGGTGCAGCCTTACTACATCAGCCCGTGGCAGGATGAAAATCTTGTTCCTGGTTCCGGACGCTCTGAGCGAGTACTGCGCGGAGATTTTTTCTGCATGCCCTTTGGCGCGGATAGCACTCCTTACAACAACGAGAAGCATCCGGCGCATGGGGAAACTGCCAGCTCACCGTGGTCGCTGGCGGGCTCGGCGGAAGATGCAGGCGTAAAAACTCTCACCATCGAATTGCAAATGAAGGCGCGGCCAGGAAGAGTTGAGCGCGCGTACTCGCTGGTGAAGGGCGAGAATGTTGTGTATGACTGCACGACGATCCATGGATTCGAAGGACCGATCAACTGGGCGCATCATGCGGTGATGAACTGCAATGTTGAGGAGCGCGGACTGCTTCTTTCAACCAGCCCGCTTCTGTTCGGCATGGTCTACCCCGATGCATTCGGCGATCCGGCAGCAGGAGAGTATCAGGCGCTGGAGATTGGCGCGGAGTTCAAATCACTAGCCCGCGTACCTTCCATCTTCAAGCATCAGCAGGATCAGGATTGCTCCTCATATCCGGCACGTCGCGGTTTTTCTGATCTCCTGCAGCTTGCAAATCTTCCCGGTCGCAGCGATCCGGCATGGACGGTGGCAGTGAATACGGCCGGAGGATTCCTGTGGTTTTCGCTGAAGGATGTTCGCACTCTTCCGTCAACGGTAATTTGGATGGAAAACCACGGGCGTTACAGAGCGCCGTGGAATGGCCGCAATTGCGCGCTCGGACTTGAAGATTGTTGCACCTATTTTGATCGCGGCATTGGCGAGTCGAGTCGCGAAAATATTTTTTCGGAGCGAGGCGTCAGGACACATCACCTGCTGGAGGGCGCGCCCGTTGAAGTGCGCTACATTCAGGGAGCAGTAAAGACGCCGCAGGGCTTTGGGCGCGTTGTGGATGCAGAGTTTACCGACAGCACCGTTTGTTTTATAGATGCAGCGGGCAAGCGGGCCAGTGCAACGGTGCAACGTGGATATCTGCGCGGAGATTCGCTTCGGTAGAAAGCTACTTCAGTTTTGTTGCGTGGGCCGCTGCCGGGATCGGCGTTACCTCTGCGCTGCCCAGTTTGCCCGACTCCTTTGACAGAACAATCACGCGCAGAGTGTTTGCCGCAGGCGGTACGTGAAGCGGGAACTGAAAGTTTGAGTGCAGCGCAATATCGCTGTCGCTCTCGTTGGCGCCGATTCTTATCTCTGCAACATTTCTGCTATAGGTGAGCGGCTTGTGGTTTGCAGTGTACGTAGCTGCGCCAAGAAAGAACTCCGCAACACGAGAGCCATCCGGCAGGGTCTTCCAGGTGATGGTCCCGGGGTCAATCTTCAGTTTGCAGTGGGTCGTGATTCCATTGGTGGAGAGGGTGAGGTTATCAACCTGCACTCCGAGAGCGGTGTATGCAAGGTTGTTGATGATGGCTGCATCCACCTGCGGAATGGCTTCTGTCTTTGCGATGGAGATATCTGCGGGAGCCTGATGATAATAGCCCTGACGTGTTGAGACTTTCAGGCCGGGCCTGTCCACCGTCACGCGGATATGGCGGTATGCGGCGGCATCGGTGCTCAGGGAGTTGGGCTTGTAGGCGATGGTGTAATAGGAGCTTCCCAGCGCAGCGGCCTTGCCCAGTTCCACATCCACATCATTGCGGTTGTAGTAGTAGCGGCCACCGGTCTGCTGCGCGATTCCATTGAAGCTGATGGAGTCTGCAAAGGGCTCCGGCGATTCGTCGAATGCCGCGTCAATGTCATCCATGTTCGGAGCAAGCGCGGGCGAGCCGACCGCAGCAGCGTCTACCTTGTAAATGACGATGCGCGAGGCAAGCAACAGATTCGTGATGTCTTGAGCGACGGCTTGCATTCGTGCCGCTGCATCGGCTTCCATTCCGGTAAGCGTGATGGACGGGAATCCGTGGCCGAGCCAGATGAGAACAGTGCGTCCCGGCGCTCCCTCATTTGCGAGGGCGATCTGCCGCAGAACGTCGAGGGTGATGGTGAGCCGCGCTTCGTAGTCATGACGATTGAAGTCAAAGGGAATGCCCGGGCGAATTCCATGCAGCGCCTGCTGCAACAGATGGCGATCTGTGGTGTAGGGCGCAAGCCGCTGGAAGCCGTCATCATTGACTTCGACGAGCATGGTGGGATGAGAGAGCGTTTCCGGCTGAGTCGAAAGATAGTGTGCAAGCTGTGCCCGCGCGTAGGCCGATTCCATCATGTCGCTGTTGAGTTCATCGAGAACCAGAACGGATTTCAGAGCGGTTGATTTTGATTCCGTCTTGATCTCGGTATATTCAACACTCTGTATCTGCTGCGGTTTTCCATCTTCCAGAACGGTGAAGTCTTTCTTTTGAAGAGAGCCGAACGGGAGGCCATCCCTGCCGGTGACAACAACATCAAGGACAACCAGATTGGTCCGCGAGCGAATAGGCTCTTCGGCCTGCGGAGTTTGTGCTGATTCCAGTTTTTGCGCAGGCGTCGCAGCAGTGAGAGCAGAAATAAGCACACAGAGGAGCAAAGTACGGTGTGCGCGCCGAGTGCGGGAGCATGGCGATAACAGAATCATGTAGGCGTCTCTTTTTTGGAAGGGAGCGGGCCGCTCTGCGAAGACTCAGGATGAGACTTCGCAGAGCAGCTACATTCCTATTACTGAATTGTAACCGGAATGCTTATGACATGGGATGTTCCTGCGGTGTCTGAAACGGTAACGGTAATGGTGCTGGTGCCGGTGGCTGCGTCGTTGACGGTCTGCGAGGAGTTGCCGCAGGCCGTGATGCCTGCAACTGCCAGGAAGAAGAGCGCGAAGGTGAAGATTTGCAGCAGGAACTTCTTATCGCGCAGCGCCTTCCTCTTTGCGGTGAGCAAGAACATCATGAGAGCAACCGGGAAGATCAGGAAGGCTGCCATGGGAGTGTTTGCTTTTTTGTCCTTTGAGTTGAGCGATGAAACCTGTTCTGCATAGACGGTAAGCGTTGTACGCAGAATCGTATCGGATCCATCCGCGATCAGGAGGTTGGGCAGGAAGCCGCAAGTGACATATTGCGGCAACTGGCCGCAAGTAAAGCTGAGGTTGCCGACATATCCGTTGATGGGTGTAACCACAATCGTCATGGTTCCCACCTGGCCGGAGGCAATGGTCAGCGAGGCCGGCAAGGTTGAAAGCATGTAGTCAGGCGCGGTTGCCACTCCGATTGAGATTGCAGTGGAGGTGGAGGCAGCAAAGGGCGAGACACCGACATAGGTTGCCGTAACGGAATCCGTACCGGCAGGCAGTGAAGAGGTGGTGTAGGCGGCGATGTTGGAGCCGGTGGTTGAACTCAGCGCCACAGTGCCGAGCAACGAACTTCCGTTATAGAACTGCACGTTGCCGGTCGGAGTTCCTGCCGCAGAGGTCACCGTAGCGGTCAGCGTTACAGGCAGCCCGGTCCCGATGCTGGTGGCAGAGGTGGCGAGCGTGGTGGTGGTCGGCGCTGTGGTGACGGTCAGTGTGCCTGCGGTGATGGTCGAAGAGTTGACCAGATAGTTTGCAAGCGCAGAGCCGGAGAGAACACCGGTAATGGTGTAGCTCCCAATCGGCGAGGTGGCGGTTGCTCCGGTGCTGAGAGTGATGAGAACGGTTGTGCCGAGCGTGTCTCCATTGACCAGGCCGGTGGCTGCTGCCGTAAAGGTGGGCAAAGCTGCGCCGTAGGCTTTGGTTGCATTCGCGATGGTGATCTTCAGCGCCAGCGCCTGTGTGATGGTGTAGGTGGAGGGAACGACGGTGACGTTATAGTTGGAGGCGGCTGCACCGCTGAGGGTTGCGGTCAGCGGGTAGCTGCCGACCGGCGAGGTCGCGGTGGCCGTTGTGGAGTAGGTTGCAGAGAGCGTGTCTCCGTTGACTGCTCCCGTGATGTTGCTGGTGAAGGTGGGCAGACCTGCACCGTAGGCGGCTGTTGCGCTGGCGACCGTGATGGTTGCAGGAGCAGCGGTGATGGTGAAGGTGCTGGAGGTGACCGTGACGGTATAGTTTGCAGCGGAGCTTCCAGTGACCGTCGCGCTCAACGTGTAGGAGCCGACCGGCGAGGATGCGGTTGCTGTGGTCGGCGCGTAGGTCACGATCAGCGTGCCGCCGAGCGTGTCTCCGTTAACGATTCCATTCACAATTCCTGTAAAGGTGGGCAGAGCCGCGCCGTAGACCTTGGTTGCGCTGTTGACGGTTACGGTGAGCGGAACCGCATTGACGGTCAGCGTTGCCGGGACAAAGGTGAAGGTGTAGTTGGCGTCCACCATTGTGCCGATAGCTGCGGTAATCGGATAGCTTCCGACGGCAGAGCTTGCCGTGGCCGTTGTGGTGACTGAAGCTGTGCCGCCGAGGACGCTTGAGGTTTCGCCGTTGACGAAGCCGGTGATGACAGCCGACAGAGTGGGCAGAGCTGCTCCGTACGCTTTGCTTGCGGCCTGTACTGTTACGGTGAGTGCGGCCTGCGTAACGGTGTAACTCTGCGTTTTGGTGACGGTCTGGTAATCCGTTGTATCCGTCGGAGTGTAGGTGGTGGTCAGTGTGTAAGAACCGGCAGCGAGCAGTGATGTGGAGGTGATTGCAAATGGGCTTCCACTTGCCGTCTTTGCCGTGTAGGTGAATGCGCCGGTCTGTGAACCGCTGATGGTGGCATCCAGAACGCCTGCGCCAATTGCTGTTCCATAAACCTGCGTGGTTGCCGAGGGTGTCCATGTGATGACCGGAACAACCTGCATGACGGTGTAGGTGATGCTAGCCGTTGCAGTGTTGTAGAGGCTTTGATTGGTCGGCGTGAAGGTGGCAATGATGGTGTAGCTGCCTGCCGTGAGCACACTGGCTGATGTGATGGTGACAGGAGAGCCCGAACCGAGAGTCGCCGTATAGGCAAAGCTTCCGGGGATGCTGCCGCTGGTAGTGGCATCCAGAACGCCGCTGCCGATGGCTGCTGCCGGACCGTACTGCTGCGTAAGTGTTGACGGGGTCCAGAGAATTGTCGGCGTAGTGATGGAGCGGGCCGTAACGCTGATGGCCGTCGAGGTTGATGTCTGATAGTTGGTGTCGCCGGGGTAGATCGCATCCACCTGATGCGTACCGGTTCCGGTAACAGCGGTGTTGAGCAACTGCCCGGTGACGGTGGTGGTGTCGTAGTAGATGGCCGCAGTTGCCGCGCTGGAATTAGCGACGGTGATGTCGGGAGTTCCATCGCCGTTCAAATCGCTGACGGCGAGCGCGACGGGAGCCGTGCCGGTTGTGATGGTGGTGATGCTGCTCTGGAAGGTTCCATCGCCCTTGCCGAAGAGTACATCCACTGCGCCGCCGGTGTCGGATGCGACGGCTACATCCGGATTGCCGTCGCCGTTGAAGTCTGCAACAACTGCCTGACGCGGAGAAGTGGCAACCGCCGTGGTGGTCTGGGCATTGAAGCTTCCGTTGGCATTGCCGGTGAGGACGCCGACGGTTGCGCTGGTGTTGTTGGTAACTACGATGTCGAGGTTGCCGTCCTTGTTGATGTCGGCGAGCACGATGGAGTTTGGTGCTGTGCCGGTGGCGTAAGTGACCTGCGTGGCAAGCGCTCCGCCGCCGGAGTTCAACAGCACGCTGACGTTGCTGGAACTGTTGTTGGCAACCACGATGGAAGGTGCAGTGGCGCTGCCCAGATTGCCGACCGCAACCGCCTGCGGTTTGGAGCCGACCGTGTAAGTGAGCGCAGCAGCAAAGGTGCCGTTGCCATTGCCATAGAGCACGCTGACGGTTCCGTCGGTGCTATTGGTGACGACGAGATCGAGGTTGCCATCCTGATTGATGTCTGCAATCGCGATGCCGGAGGGCGCGTTTCCGGTGGCGTATGTGACCATGGGCTTGAAGGTGCCATCGCCGTTCCCGATCAGAATGCCAACCGTGTTATTGCCGGAGTTGACGACAGCGATATCAAGGTTGCCATCGCCGTTGAAGTCGCCGACTGCAAGCGCGATGGGCGTGGTTCCAACCGTGAGGGTGCTGGCGACGGGTGAGGCAAGCGTCTTGCCGAGAACAAGGGTCAGAGTGCCGGCGCTGGAGTTGGCAGTGAGCAGATCGGGGATGCCGTCGTTGTCAAAATCTGCACTGAGGATGGCGGCGGGTGCTGTGCCGGTGGCGAAGGTCTTTGCCGGCTGAACGAAGCTGGTCTGCTTGTTCGAGAGCGAGATGGAGCCCACTGTTGTATTGCCTGCCGTGATGTCGTTGATGGTGAGTTGCGCCGAGGGAGCGGTGAGACCATAGCCGGTTACGGTTCCGGTGAAGTCATAGTTCAGCGGATTGCCCACGTCGGCTGTTGCAGAGAGAGTTGAGGCGGAGGCCGTTGTACCAGTCACGGTCAGCGCCAGTGCCGAGGAGGTTGCCGTCTGGTAGTTTGCAGCCGGACCAACGTAAACCGCCGTGAGGGAGTGCGAACCGGTTGCAAAACGAGTGCGAAGCAGAGCCGTTCCTGTTACCTCTCCCGTAGCCGGGGACGCGCCGATGACCTCGACGGTGCCGAGCAGTTTTGTTCCATCGTAGAAGAGAACCTGTCCGTTGGTAGCCGATGCGCCAGCGGTCAATGTGACGGTTGCCGTCAGCGTCGAGACCTGCGTTACAGCAACCGTGGTGGCAGAGGCGCTAAGAGAAACGGCTGGCAGAGCTTTGCTCACCGTGTAGGATTCGGTTGCGGTGGCGACGGCGTAGTCGGTGGTGTCTGTCGGTGTAAAGGTTGCCGTCAGTGTGTAGCTGGCAGCATTCAGAATTGTTGCCGAGGTCAGTGCAACCGGCGAGCCTGCTCCAACCTTTGACGTGTAGGCGATGGAGCCTGCGGGGCTGCTTACGGCAGCATCCAGCACTCCGCTTCCAATGGCGGTTCCGTAGGTCTGCGTGGTTGCAGAGGGCGACCAGGTGATGACCGGCGTTGCAATGGTGACGGTATAAGTGGAGGTCGAGGTTACGGTGGCGTAATCGGTGGTGTCCGTTGGCGTAAAGGTTGCCGTCAGCGTGTAGACGCCAACGCCAAGCACGCTGGCGGATGTGATGGAATTGGCCGATCCGCTGCCCAGTTTGGCTGTGTAGGTGAAGCCGCCCGCAACCGTGCTGGTGAGCGATGCGTTCAGGACTCCGCCGCCAATTGCGGTTCCGTAGACCTGCGTTGTGGGCGAGGGCGACCAACTGATGACGGGCGCGGCCTGCGTGACCGTGTAGGTGTAGGTCTTGGTCACAGTGGTGTAGTCGGTGATATCTGTCGGCGTGAAGATGGCGGTGATGGTGTAGCTGCCGACTACCAGAGTCGTACTGCCATTGAGCGCGACAGGCGATGCCGCACCAAGCTGAGAGGTGTAGGTAAGCGCGCCTGCAATACCTGTCGGCGCAATGGCATCGAGAACGCTTGCAGGAACGACGGTTCCGTAGGTCTGCGTCAGCGGCGAGGGCGACCATGTCAGTGTGGGCGTCGCCTGCGTCACGGAGAAGCTCGGCTTAATCTGCGGCGCCGGGCCGTAGTTGGTGTCGCCTGCATAGTTGGCGGTTACGGTGTAGGAGCCGACGGTCAGGCCGGTCAGCGTCTCCGTTGCAACGGCTGTGCTGCCGGAGGCGGTCAGATTCAACAGGACAGCGGTTGCTCCGTTCAGCGAGAGCGAAACCGTTCCCGTGGGAGCCGTTGTGCCGGATGCAGGAGTCACGGTTGCTGTGACGACAACGCTCTGTCCGTAAATAGGATTGGTGGGATTGAAGGTGACTGAGAGCGTGGTTGCCGGTTTGGCGACTCCGGCGCCGTTGCCAGTGATTGCAACGGACGGCGTGGTGGTGTTGACTGCGGTCGTGACCAGCAAAACAGTATTTGGCTTGCTGCCATCCGTCAAAGGCGTGAAGATGGCCGTGAAGTCGCAACTGGTGCCGGGATCATAGACTGCACCGGCGACGCAGCCATTCGACGAAGAGGGAGCAAAGCTGTAGTTGGTAGTGTCTGAGGGCGTGTAACTGGTGAGGGTGAGGTTCGCATTGCCCGTACTGCTGAGCGAGAGCAACTGAGGAGAGCTTGCGACGTAGAGATTTTGGTTGCCGAAGCTGAGCGAGCCGGTGGAGCGCTGGTATTCAACCACATCGCCCGCGCCGGAGTCGGCCACGAAGAGATTGCTGTTGCCGTCAAGCGCGATTCCTGCCGGAGTGGTGAGGCCGCTGCTGTAAAGCGTCGCAGCGGTCGGAGTTACCGTCGGGCTGTAGACAATGCCAATGGTGCCGCTGCTCAGGGAGTAGTAGAGATTGCCGGCAGGGTCAAGCGAGAGGCCGGTAAGCCCTGTCAGCGAGCCGGCGACTACGGTTGCGGCGGTGGCTCCCGGAGCAAGCAGCAGAATGTTGCTGCCACCCGAATTTGCGATGAAGAGATTGCCGTTTGCGTCTACGGCAATGCCAGTCGGCGAACTGAGCGTTTGGCCGGGAATGCTGACGACGGTCTCGGCAGTTGCTCCCGGAGCGTCGTTGTCGTTGCCGAACTCAAGAATCTGCGAATGGCCGGTATCGGCGACGAAGAGGTTTCCTTTGGAGTCAATCGCCATTCCCTGCGGCGCAGAGACTGCGCTGCTCAACACAATCTTGCTTCCCCAACCGGTGCCGACTGCCGGGACTTCGTAAACGCCGGTTTTGTCTGCGAGATAAACGTTGCCGTTGGCAGCAACAGTGACCGGGCCGGGAGTCGAGAAGCCGCTGAGGATTGTGGTCGGGGTCGTTCCCGTTACCTCAATCAGATCGCCGTAGCTGTCGTCGGTGAGGTAGACGTTGCCGGAGTTGTCCACTGCGACTCCGCCGGGAGTGTATGCGCTGGTGGCGCTGACGATGGTGCTTGTCTGCGCGGGATCAAGTCCAACGGCAGGCGCTGTGCCGATTCCCGTAAGCGCGTAGTTGAAGATGCCGGGAGTGGTGGCGTTATCTGTCACCACCAGCGGCGAGTTGCGCACTCCGGGCAAAGACGGCGTGAAGGTGGCCGTCAGATGGCAGAGCGTTGTATTCGAGTTCAGATTGTAAAGATGATTTCCCGATGCAGAGTTCATGCAGGAGCCGGTTGAGCCCGTGTAGCTTGTTCCCGGCGAAGCAAAGGTTACGTTGAACTCGGATGTTTTTGCAGCAAAGGGATTGCCGGTGGCCGGGCCATAGCCTGCTGTACCGGTGTTAAAGAGAAATCCCATGGGCTGCGGTGACGAACTTCCCTGGGCTGTTGCAGAAAATACCGGACGCTGGGCCATCTTGTTGACATAGCCGTTGCTGCTGTTGATGACGTAGACATTGCCCTGCGCATCAACGCCGTCCTGCCCCTGCGGCTGATGGACGTAGAGTTCGGGACCCAGGCAGCCTGCGCCATAGGCATCGGCGGGAACCGGGGTGTTTGCGTCGTAAGTGCTTGCTGTCAGGAAGCCGCAGTGGCCGGTGGTTGGCGGCATCGCGGCCTGCAATCCGGCTACATCGGTAATGATGCCTGAGGCCGCATCAATGCGGCGGACCATGTTGTTCGAGTAATCGGAGAAATACAGGTTGTTGGCGGTATCCAGAGTAAGGCCGCGCGGGACGTTAATGGTTGCCTGAGTGGCAGGGCAGCCGTTTCCATGGGAGTCATAGCCGGTCGTGCATAGTGCGGTGGTTGCAGCACCGGTTGGCGGCAGGCCGGCAATAGCTGAGACGGTGTAGGCAACCGTTGCACCCGATACAGGCGCGGTCGAGGGCGTCAGCTTGCGGATAAGTCCGTCGGTGTTGGTTCCGGTTGTCCCGGATGCTTCCTGTAGCTGGTAACTATCCGCGAAGTAGACATTTCCTGTGGCGTCGGAGGCAACTCCCCAGGGATAGCCGCCGGAGATATAACCCAGAGCAATCTGATTTCCCCAGCATCCATCTCCGGCTTCGTCGCTCATGTTTGCAGTGTTGGTGCCGCCGCAGGCTGTTCCCGCCGCGCCGGGGGATATTCCGGAGACGGTACTTCCTCCCCACTTGCCAAGACCGGCGATGGTGGTGATGGTGCCAATCGGCAGTACGCCGGAGACCGTATTGCCGGTAATGGTAATCGGGTTGGCCACAATCATGCGTACGGCCAGGTTTGCGTAAGTGCTGACGTAAACATTGCCGTAGCCGTCTACAGCAACTCCACGGGGGCAACTTGACAGCGAAGAGGCTTCATGTGCAAGCTGGCTGGCCAGGCAACCATCGCCCAGTGCATTGGCTGCGATGAGTGTTTGCCCTACGCCCGAGGTGCCGGGAGAGGTGGTGCCTGTGTTGCAATAATCGCCTGCCGGGGTGGTGCCAATGGTGAATTTTCCGCCGCCCTCCACCAGATACAGGTAGCCGGGCTGATAGCCGGTTTTGCCGGTGGGCGCATTCGTAGCCACGCCTAAAGCCGTCAGCAGATTATTCAGAACCGTTCCTGGACCATTTGCGCCAATCACCACGTGGACGTAGTTGTGATTATTGTCGGCAATATAAATATTCCCAACACTGTCAATTGCCATGCCGTAGGCGCGGACCTCCCATGCATCGGAGACAGGGCAGCCATCGCCGTAATTATTGAAGGCACCGGTACAGGGCTTCACCGTACCATTGCTGGAGGCTGCCGTATTGTTCGGCAACCAGGGAGTTGAGCTAAGGCCGGTCGCGGGGTTATAGACCAAAACCTGATAGTTGGCTTCGTCCATGATGTAGACATTTCCGGAGCCGGTCACGTTGTCCGCCATGGTTCCGACCGGGCCGGAGGTGCTCAGAACACCCTGACCGATGGTGAGCACGTCCGCAGGAACCGGAGTGACAGTCTGCGAATGCGCCAGCCCCGGGATGAGTGAACAAAAGGTAAGGGCGGCAACCAGACCGAGAGCCCGGAACAAGAAAGGCTGGGTGTTGGTTCGATCGGCATTCGCTTTGAAACGAAGTTGGCTGGACATCACTGACTCCTGCGGTGCTATTGCCTGCTACGTAAAAAAACGGCAGGGCTGACCGTCAGGAACATTACGCTGTTTTAGCTATCACAGACAATATGCCAAACTGCCAGTTTTCTTGGACTTTTCGACAGTTAGAGCGTGAAAATACGCACGAAAATGCAGGGAGGGAATGGGCGTATGCGGCGGTAGAAATTTGTTGTGGGAGGGACTCCTAACGGATCGCAAGCCTTAATTTAGCAAGGCGATAGAAAATCGCCTTGCTAAAGTACCCCAATATACCTCACGCAGAACGGCTTTGACGGCTTTTGGCGTAGAAAATACAGTAGTCCGGGCCATGGTTGCAGAGAACCCAAGCGCGTCAACTGTCGCTAAAATCCGGCTATCGAGCCGCCGATCTCAACCACTTGCGCAGAACGTCGTCTGCTCTATTCTGCCAGCCTTCCCCTGTAGCCCGTAGTCCCTCTGCCACATCGGCGGATAGCCTAATGCTGATTGGAACCTTTTTCGGAGCCTTCTGAGGCCCGCGCCCACGCCGCCCAGAGAGAACATCTCGGTAGGCCTCAGGGAGTGCGGAAAATGGTACGGCTGAAGCAAAGTCCTCGGCGGTCAATTCCCGCACCTCGCCGTTCTCGTCAATTAATGGTTTGCGCTTTGCCATATAGCTTTGCCTCCCTCTTGTTGGTTTTGCGAAAACTGATAACTCGAATTCCATTGGGCGTAGGAATATAGACAAGCATATGAAGCTGGTTGTCTAAATACCCTACCGCAATCCACCGAATCTCATCCTTGTGAACCCCGCGAATATAAACCGCCGTTTTAAAATCATTAGCCCTGTCGAATGAAAGCTTCCTTTCCCTGATATTGCGCTCGTTCTTAGCGGGATCATAGGTGATTTCCACATATTTATGTGTATATGCAATTAAATTAATATCACGGGAAAATATACAGAAAATCCCCCTTCGGGAGAACTTGGCTTCCATAGTTCCGCTTCGGACGCAAAAACACGAAAACCCCATATTTTCATGGGGTTTAGTGGCCTTTTTAGGATGTTATCGGAAGCTATAAAACAAGGTCGTGGCGGAGGGAGAGGGATTCGAACCCCCGTTACCCGTTAAGGTAAAGCGGTTTTCAAGACCGCCTGTTTCAACCGCTCACACATCCCTCCGCAATTTGGAACGTGTGTCCTTCCGTCAGTTTACCGCAGGTTGGCTCTCCTGTGATTGCGCAGCCGTTGCACAATCCTTGCAGGAGGCTGATTCAAGGCTCTCCTCCGCCTTGCCTGAAAGAGCGATGCCCTGAACCGTTGGCTCAAAATACTTCTTGATAAAACGGCTCTTTGTCTGGCACAGGCGGGTACGGCTCATCAGGGAACCCGTCGTCAGCCAGCCTTCCAGCGGACATCCGCCGTGACATACATTCCAAAACTCGCAGCCCGCACACTCGGTTTTGGCGAGCAGGTCAATCCGATCGCGAAGAGCAAGCTTCTGGGTGTCCTCCAGCACCTCGACAAAGCTTCGATCCTGAAGGGAGCCTAATTGCAGAAGATCCCATTCCATGGAGCGTCCGCACTGGAAGAACCTGCCATCCGGCGTCAGGCCAAAGTGGGTTTTTGAGCAATCTCCTGCATCGCAACAGATCAACGCCTGACTGCCCTTCAAAAGGCAGTCTTCCATCATCCGGAAGGGCTCAACTGTGCGCAGACGCCATCTGTTCTTCCACCATGCGGGGAAGATGGCGCCGAGGAAGTCCGCGTACTCTTCCGGAGTAATGTCCAGATAAGAGAGAGTTCTATTGCGAAGGTGAATCGGGTTGAACATCACCGATCCCGATGGATTCAAATTCACCAGAAACCAGAAGATATCAAGCGGCCTCTCCAGAGAGAGCCGGGAGACTACGTAAATCATTCCCCAGGTAAAACCCTCCCTCTCTGCGAGTCTTGCACTGGCAATGAATTTTCTGCGATATAGGTTGGCGTCAAGGGTTTCGCCGATTCCCCGCAGATCGGAGTACGGATCGTAGCTGGTGCCGAAGCTCTTAATCCCAAGCTGTTTGAATACAGGCACAAAGCTGGGGTTGAAAAGGGTGAGATTGGTCTGTACATGGTGGGTGATTCTGTAGGCAGTGTTTTTACAATGCTTATTCTGGAACTCCAGAGCCTTGGCATAGTAGGCAGGGCCAAGCAGCAGCGGCTCTCCGCCATGCCAGGTGACCTCCATTGTTTCTTCCGGACGCGCCTGCAGGAAGTCGTTGACGCGGGCGAAGAACAGCTCCAGCAGTTCGTAGGACATGTTTCCCCGGACGGCGTTTGCGTTATGCACGACGTCACAGTAAACGCATCTGGCATTGCAGGACTCGGTAGCTTTGAAGATCACAATTGCCATAAGGCTTCCTTGCCGGATTTCTCCTTCAGCGTCTCAAGTTCTCCAAGAACCTCGAACATCTCTGCGAAGAAGGACGCACAGCCGTCCGCCTTGCCGTCCTTTGGAAGATACTTTCCCATGCAGAGCTTGAAACCCTCGCAGGTGGCGCAGACGCTCTTTTCAAGGAAGAGGTTTGACCATGCATCGGCTCTGCGAATGACCTCCGGCGGCTCCTCTTTTTCTACCTCGTCAAGCCTTCCGATGAAGTGTCTGGCGAAGGCATCCTTGCTGCTGAGAGCCACATTTTTCTCTGTATCCAGATGAAAATACTCTTCGGGATTCTCCAGATAGACCGCGTCCCACTTCAAATGCGTCATCGGATCGTAATGCCGGGAGATGTAATCGAAGGGGTCAACAGGAGCGTGGGGCACACGAGCGCAGAGGGCATAGGTCATCAGGTCAGAGAGCTCATCCCAATCCACGCTGCCATCCATGCCGCCTCGCTCAATGAAGATCGAGCAATAGACTCCGACAGATGCAAGAATGCGCGCGTCGCGAAGGTTGTCTTTGCAAGACGGCAGCGCGACCCGCAGATTGGGCTTCTTCAACGCCGGGAGCTTGCTTACGACGCCTCTGAATTCCCCGACAGCAGAGACCATCAGCAAGACAGGAATGCCGTCCCAGTTATCGCCAATCGGCAAGGCGGTCAGCGGTTGCGCAAAATCCAGAATTACGCAGAGGAGGCTGTTATTTGATTTTGCAACAGCGTCGGCAGCCTCCCGCACAAGGGATGGTTCTTCAACACGAACAGCAATCTGCCGTCTGTGGAGAGAGTTGATAAGCGATGGATCATACGGGCAGACAAGTTTTCTCAATCTCACACTCAATCTCCGAAAGCCTTGCGATGACCTTATCTGGAAAAACATTCATAAGCTGGCAGGAACCGCCTCCCGAACAGATGTCCTTGCTCAGTTGTTGGCAGCCCACGCACTCCGGAAAGATTCCCCCGGCCACTTCCCGGATTTTTTTGTGGATACCGGAATAGTACTGAGCGACCTGTCCGAGGTTGTCAAACTCAAAGATGGATTTCCGGTGGAGGCCGGAGAGCGGGAAGCAGGCATACACGCTCATATCCGGTGTGATGTCTATGGCCGGGCCGCACTTGAAGCGCAGATCCCCACCTCCCAGCCGGTACAGCCAGCCAAGGTCTTCGTTGCTGAACTTGCACATGGGGAATCCGCAGTCCGGCCCGAAGTCCAACTGGAAACGATCAAACAGAGGCCGGAAGGAAAAGAGTCTTTCGATGACCTGTCCCATCTCCTGCGGCTTGATATACAGGCTTTTTGTTCCGGGAACAGGATGCGCAAGGCCGAGACGGAGCTTGTGCTTCATTCCGTAGCGGGTCACCATTTCGAAGAGAAATTCAAGGTCGAAGTCTGTGCGGTAAATATTGAATCCGGGCTGGGTCCACGGTCCCATAACCGAAAGGAACTCGTGAATCCTTTCGGAATGCTGTTCCGGCGCGGGGGTCTGCTTCGGGTTGTTCAGATTGCAGACGAAGCTGAGTTTTTCTACCGGAATGGCGGTCAGGTGATCCTTCAGTTCCTGCACCCTGGCCGGAGACATAATCCCGTTTGTAAAGACGTTGACTTTGAAGTTGCGTTCTACGAGATACAGCACAAAGTCCACGAAGCTGGGGTGGAGCGTCGGCTCGCCTCCCAGCAGCGAGAGCGCTCTTTCTCCGCTTGCTTCAAGGAAATCAGCAAGGTAAGCAAGATTTTCCCAGGACATGACCTCATCCGGCAAGTCGGCCATTTCCCTTTCGGCGAAGCAGTAAGGGCAGGAACGGGTACACCTGGAGGTCAGCAGTATATTCGCCATGAACCCTCGATATCAGGGGTTCTCACCCCATGTTAGTCAGTTATGGCCCGCTCCAGACTTATTGATGCCCATCCCCATAGTGGATGTAACCGGCTCCTCCGCCTGAGGAGACGATATAGCGATGAGCGTAGTTATCGTAACTGCTGGAAGAGGAGTGGTAATAGTCAGAATAGGAGTGGGTTCCGGCACCCGGAACGCAGCCGCCTAAAAGGGAGCCAGCCGCCACGCCACCAGCAATTGATAAAATCCGCCTCAGAGCACGACGCCTTGTCAGCTTATCCATAGAATTCCTCCTTCCCCGTTTTTATGGCAAAACCGTAGCACCAGGCTTTCAGAGCCGTCAATAAGAAATTGCAATATTTTTGGCAGGATAAGAGGGTACATAGAAAAAGCCCGGTATCCGGAATGGGAACTGGATACCGGGCTGATTTGGAGGCTTCTTGTGCGGAATCTGCCTATGCGTTGTAGGTGGTGGAGGTGACGTTGCCGCCACGGCCCGTCCAGTTGGTGTGGAAGAACTTGCCGCGAGGCTGATCAACACGTTCGTAGGTGTGCGCGCCAAAGAAGTCGCGCTGCGCCTGAAGCAGATTTGCCGGCAGACGCTGGGAGCGCAGGCCGTCAAAGAAGGCCAGCGCCGTACTGAAGGCCGGCGTGGGAACGCCCAGTTCAATGGCGTGAACCAGAGCCTTGCGCCACGAGGCCTGATACTCGTTGATGGCCCCGGAGAAGAAGCTGTCAAGCAGCAGATTCTCCAGCGCCGGGTTCTTGTCGTATGCCTCTTTAATCTTGCCGAGGAAGCGGCTGCGGATGATGCATCCACCGCGCCACATCAGAGCAATTCCGCCCAGATTCAGGTTCCAGCCATACTCCTTGGCGGCGGCGCGAATCAGCATGTAGCCCTGCGCGTAAGAAATCATCTTGGAGCAATAAAGAGCGCGGCGTACATCCTCGATGAAGGCCTTGCGATCTCCGACAGAAACCTTTGTTGCGGGTCCCGTTAGAATCTTCGATGCAGAGATACGCTCATCCTTCAGCGCCGAGAGGCAGCGTGCAAAGACCGATTCGCCGATCAGCGTGACGGGCTGGCCGAGGTCGAGAGCGCTGATGGCCGTCCACTTGCCGGTGCCTTTTTGTCCGCTGGTGTCCAGAATCTTGTCAACGAGCGGCTTGCCGTCCTCATCCTTCTTGGCAAATATCTCGGTCGAAATTTCGATGAGGTAGCTGTCCAGCTCGCCTTTGTTCCAGTCGGCAAAGATTTCGTGCAGTTCGTCGGGGCTGAGGCCAAGAGCGCGTTGCAACAGGTCGTAGGCCTCGCAGATCAACTGCATGTCGCCGTACTCGATGCCGTTGTGAACCATCTTGACGTAGTGTCCGGCGCCGTTCTCGCCGACCCAGTCGCAGCAGGGAGTTCCGTCTTCAACCTTGGCAGAGATGGCCTGGAAGATCGCCTTCACATGCGGCCATGCTGCCGGGTTGCCGCCGGGCATGATGGACGGGCCGAAACGCGCACCCTCTTCGCCGCCCGAAACACCGGTTCCGATAAAGAGAATGCCTTTGGCAGCCAGGTCTTTGGTGCGGCGGTTGGAGTCGGTAAAGAGCGAGTTGCCGCCATCAATAATAATGTCGCCTGCTTCCAGATACGGCAGTACATGCTCGATCATCTGGTCAACTGTGTCGCCGGCCTTGACCATCAGCATGATGCGACGGGGGTGCTTGAGCAGCCCTGCCAACTCTTCGAGCGAGTGCGCTCCGACAACCTGTGTGCCCTTGGCCTCGTTGGCCAAAAATGCGTCCACCTTGGAGACGGTGCGATTGAAGACGGCGACTTTATAACCGTGGTCGTTCATGTTGAGGACAAGGTTCTGTCCCATGACTGCTAGGCCGATCAGGCCGATATCACATGATGCGTCTGGCATAGTTTCTCCTGAATCCTTCTGAAATTGGTTACTGCTTCCGTGATGTTTCGACAAAGGCGTCTCTTTCGAGAGTAGTTGAAAAACATCCCTCCGGGGCTGCGGAAAAATTCAACGTGCCCTGACACTCCTCGCTGGTTCTAATGCGGTTCTCCAAAAGGTGTACCCTATTCGGCTCTGTACAAGGTGGATTTTTCTTGAGAAAAAATCCACTCAGAGGGGTTGCCTTCGGTGTACATCCATTGGAGAACCGCATTAATGCTTAAGGTTTTTCCCGATACCTTTTTCCGCAGCCTGAAAGCCACTTCCTTTCAAAACGGTAAAGCAAGCCGCGTTCTTTCAAAACACTTCGGCGAGGACCGCATCCTACTGATTGACGCCGCTGGCAAGGAAACCGCCGTCCACCACCAGCGATTGCCCGGTCACAAAGGATGCGGCGTCGGAGGCCAGATAAATTGCGGCTCCCACCAACTCTTCCGTTTTGCCGAAACGGCCCATCGGGGTGCGCATCAGCAGTTCCTGACCGCGGGGTGTGCTGTCGAGCATATTGGCATTGAGCGCCGTACGGAAAACACCCGGTGCAATGGCGTTGACCGTGACACCCTTTTTAGACCACTCCACGGCGAGCGAACGGGTCAGGGAGGAAACACCAGCCTTGCTGGCAGCATAGGCTGCAACTTCGTTTAGAGCGACAAAGCTATTCAGCGAAGCGATGTTGATGATGCGCCCGTAACCACGCTCGACCATTCCACGGCCAAAGATCTGGCAGGCGCGCAGAGTGCCCGTCAGGTTGGTGTCCAGAATGTTGGCCCACTCCTCTTCCGGAAGGTTGAGCGCGGGCGTGCGCTTGATGATTCCGGCGCAGTTGATGAGGATGTCCACCTTGCCGAAGCGTTTGAGCGTGGCGGCCAGCAGAAGTTCCAGCGAAGCGCGGTCGCAGACGTCCGAGGCGATGCGCAGGGTCTGTCGGCCACGCGCCTCAATCTCGTCTGCGGTTTCGTCCACGTTCTGCTGCCGACGCGCTGTGGCGATGACGTCGGCTCCGGCCTCGGCAAGTCCAAGGCTCAGAGCGCGACCAATTCCGGAGGTTCCTCCGGTAACAACTGCAACTTTTCCTTCAAGACTAAGTAACTGAGTGCTCATTGCATCTCCGTTTGCCCGCTAAGCGGACCGATGAAAAGACTGGATTACGAACCGCTCCCTAAAAACACAGGAACAATGTGCCGGTCGTAGAGGTTTTCTGTCACGTTCTTTGCAATCACCGGCTCATTGGCTTCGAGCAGTTCCAGATAACGCGGCCCCATTTTGGCCGCAACCTTGAAGCCGACATGCAGCAACTGGCGCAGGCTGCTGTTGTAAGCCTTGTTGTTCTGAACATGGCGCAGGGCAGAGGTGTATTGCTCAGATGTCCAGTTGCGAACCGCATCGGGTGTGGGCAGTTTGGCCGGGTCAATATCAATGACGGTGGCATAAGGGGCGCAGAGTTCTTCGCAGTGGGCAAAGGCTTCGGCGTAGACATCCTTGGCCAGGGTGAGCGCGTCGCCACCGGCCTCGGCGAGCCCGATCAGCTCTTCGAGCCAGGTTGTCCCGGCGGTCTTGAGGTGAACGCCGGCGTCAAAGCGCTTGATGGTGCGGTGAATCGCCGGATAGATGGAGAACTTGTCGCTGCCGGAGTGGACGCTCAGCTTGAGGTTATCCGGCAGGCCGTACTGCCTGACGGCGTAGGCGATGGCCGCAACATCGAGAGCCATTTCTTTCTCGAACTGAACCACGTCTCCGATGTAGTCCACGCCCTTGTTAAAGCGTCCGCTGAACTTGGGCGCGATGGTCTGTACCGGAATGCCCTCGTCGGCAATAGCGGCCAGAATGATGAGCAGGTCCACCGGGCTTTGCGCGCGGTCGGTCTCGTCCATGGAGACCTCAGGGATGAAGTTGCCTTTTCCCTTGACGCTCTCGATTTTGCGGTAGACCTCCCCGGCAATTTTGACGGCGCCAAGGAACTTTTGTGCGGTCTGCTCTAAATCTGTTTTTGTGATCTCGAAGGTCTGGTCGGTCCCGGCCAACTGAATCCTGCCGAGAAGCTCGGGGTGACGTTTTACGAAGGCATCAATGTCGGCCTGGGGCGCGGGCTTGCCGATAAAGTCAGCAACATCAATGGTATAGAAGTCGCAGGAGTCCAGAAAACGCCCGACGGTCTGGAGGGTGATGTGGTCGGCATCGCAGAAGTACGGCAGTTGCCAGTTGAGCGCCTTGACGGCCGCATCCGCGGCCAGACGGGCCGAGGCGGGCTCGGAGCCGATGATGGTATGTTCGCGGTTCGATTTGTTCCAGACCGGTACAACCTCAATCCCACGGTTGAGCGCCTTTTCGCAGGCCAGCAGCTGGGCCCTGGCCTGATGAGCAAATCTGTCCCCGGTGCCCACCGAATACTTGTTGAGCTTCAAACTGTTGCTTGCCATATTTTTTCTCCTGATATTGAAATCATGTGGTGCGACCACAGCCTCAACCCGTGATAAGCGAAAAACATACCAATTCGCCAACGCGTTGAATTATAGCTGCAATCCAGTGACACTGGTTGTACCACTTAAGAACTGCCCCAGCCAATATACCCTTCGAAAGCAGGAGTTCGCGACCCCTTTTTTAAAGTTTTTCAGGGAAACGAATTCTCGTGTGTCGCATTACGGTTCCGGCGTGTGGTTTGGCAGTTGCGCCTGCCACAGGGAGAGCAGTTCGGTGAAAACAGCAAGGATCACCGGTCCCAGAAAGAGCCCGATAAATCCAAAAACAAAGACCCCGCCAAAGATGACCAGAACCAGCAGCAGGGGATGAACTTTGACGCTGTTGCCGACGACGATGGGGCGCAGCAGTTGCTCAATTCCCACGACTGCCAGAACGCCCCAGAGCAGCAGGAAGATGCCGAGGCCGGGATGTCCGTCGAGGAAGAGGTAGATTGCGGCCGGCACCCACACAATGCTGGCTCCCACAACCGGGACTATGGAGCAGATGGCAGCGGCCAATCCAAAGAGCAGGGGCGAAGGCAGGCCGGCGATGGCAAAACCGATGCCGACCAGCAATCCCTGAACCGCGCCGACAAGGAACATGGCTTTTACGTTGGCGACGGTGGTCAGGTAAATGCGCGAGAGCAGGCGCTCGGTCAGCGGTTTTGGCAGCGGCGTGATGCGGGTCAGAATCTGAATTGCGCCCTCGCCGTCTGCCACCAGAAAGAAGGTGGAAAGGAGCACCAGCAGCAGATTGCCGGCAAAACCGGCCAGCCCGGAGAGCAGCCCTGCGGAGAGGTTGAAGAGCATCGAACTGAGTTCGTTGATACGGGAGCTAAGTGCAGCCCGCGGGTCAAAGCTGCTGGTCAGGCCGACGGGAAGGTGCAGCGCGTGTTCGAGCCACTGCGTGACGGACGCATACTCATTGCCCAGCGCCACTACAATGCCGCCCTCTTCGGCGGCGCGCTGCTGGAGTTCATTTGCAGCATGAAAGGCATCGCGACCGGCGATGGAAACAAGCAGTAACAAGGGAATTCCCGCCAGCAGCAGCAACAGGAACAAACAGACAAGCGAGGCAAGATAGCGCGAGGGGATGCGCAGATGAATTCGCCTGTAAACCGGCTGAAGGGCAAACGCAAGAATAATTCCCAGCACAAGTTGCTGCCAAAAGGGAGCCAGCACATACACCAGCAGCGCCGTAAAGACGAGAAGGAGAAGGCCGAGTACAAGCGTGCTGCGTGCGGGTTTGGTCATGCATTACCAGCTTACGGCGAGCAGAGCGGTTGAGGGAAACTTTTGCAGCAACGTCCGTTTGCGGAGGGAGCAGGGTGCTTTACAGGTCGCGGAATAGTTTTTGTTTTGAAAGGGCGGGGCTAAAAGCCCCGCCGCTTGATGAACAAAGACGCCACCACTTTTTCATCGAAACCTTCCTGAGAAATCATGATGCGTTTGCCTGCCGGAACACTTTCCTGTTGCATCTTATAAACTTCCTCCGAAGCTGTTTTGCTTCGGGAGTTCCATTCTCATGCCTTTCTGCAACAAATTTATCGTCGCTGCTTTTGCTTTTTCAGCCACTCTTTGCGCTGCTCAAACTGCTGCTACTCGGCCCTGGACGGTGGCGGAGATTTACAGCGGGAAAACTACTGCCGGCGCGCCTCCTTCTGCGCTGATATGGTCGCCGGATGGCACGCGGCTCACCTTTCTGAAGGATGACGAACTCTTTGAGGTTGAGCAGGCGACGGGCAATTCCCATCTGCTGTTGAGTGCTGCGCAACTGGCTCCGATTCACGGCGAGGTCAACGAGAAGGATCGCGACCACCGCGCGCGCTATGGGCTTGCCAGCTATCAGTGGGGCGCGGATTCCAACCACGTGCTCTTTGATGAAGCGGGGCGGCTGTGGCTCTACGACCTGAAAAAAGGAACAGGGACGGATCTGGGCGCAACCGGTGCGGGCAGCGGCGATGATCCAAAGTTTTCTCCGAATGGTGAGCAGATTTCTTATCTCAAGGATCACAATCTCTATCTGAAAAACGTGAAGGATGGTGCAAGTGTTACAGGACGCAACCTGACCGGAAGCACAGACCCGGCCATCCTCAACGGAGAAGTGGATTGGGTTTATCTGGAAGAGCTTGATGTGCGCAGCAATTACTTCTGGGCGCCTGATTCAAAGCATCTTGCGTACCTGCAGGCGAAGGAAGAGAAGGTGCCGCAGTATCCGTTGGTGGACTGGCTTGATACGCACGCGACGATTGATGAGCAGCGCTATCCGCAGCCCGGCGACCCGAATCCCGATGTGCGCGTAGGCGTGGTTGCAGCCGAGGGCGGCGCGACGGTCTGGGTGAAGCTGCCGATCGTTGCAGGTCAGGATTACATTCCGCGCTTTGGCTGGGTGGATGCCGATACGGTCTGGGTGGAGACGCTTACGCGCGATCATAAGCATCTCGATTTGTATTTTGCGAATGCCGCAACCGGCAATGCCACACGGGTTCTGGCGCAGACCGACAACAAGTTTTTTGACGAGAGCTACGATCTGGAGGTCGCGAAGGGTCATGTGCTGCTGACGAGCTGGCGCGACGGTCACACGCACCTCTATCTGTACAGCTACGATCAGGCCAGCCCGCTCAAGCAGGAAATCAAACTGGAGCGGCAACTGACTCAGGGTGAATTTGATGTGGAGGAGATTGTCGGCTACAGCGAGGGCGGAGAGCGCATCTTTTACGTTGCGAATGAGGGCAATCCGCTGGAGCGTCAGGTGTGGTCGGTGCGGCTGGATGGAACCGGAAAATTCCGCGTGACAACGGAGGTCGGTGTTCACAACGCGAATTTTGCTCCGGAGGGCGGGCGATTTGTAGATAGCTACTCCAACCGAATTACTCCCGGAGTGATGCAGCTTTGTGTTGCTGCGGTCTTTCGGGGGGTGTGTACAAATCTGTGGAAAGGCAAAGCGCCGGAAGGACTGGCGCTGCCGAATTATCAATGGGTGATAACGCGCGCCAAGGATGGAACGCGGCTCTACAGCGATATTCTTTTGCCGAGTGCGAACTCCAAACCGGATTCAACCATCGCTCCGGGGAGCATTCCGCTGATTGTGAATCCTTACGGCGGGCCTCACGCGCAGACCGTGATGGAATCGTGGACGGGCGCGAGCGGCTTCTTTGACCAGTTGCTCACCGAGCATGGTTTTGCAGTGCTGCATGTGGACAATCGCGGAATGGGCGGTCGTGGCCGCGAGTTTGCCTATGCGGCTTACCACAACTTTGGGCCGGTGCAGCTTGAGGACCAGTTGACGATAGTGGATAGGGTGCTGAAGAACTTCCCCCAGCTTGATCCGAAGCGTCTGGGATGGTGGGGATGGAGCTGGGGCGGCAGCTTTACGCTCTATGCCATGGAGCACAGCGACCGCTTCAAGGCTGGCGTCGCGGTTGCGCCGGTTACGGATTGGAGCCTGTACGACTCAATTTACACGGAGCGCTATCTGAGCACTCCGGCGGCCTGCAAGGAGTGCTACGAGAACTTCAGCGTAACGAAGAGCGCGAAGAACCTGCACGGAAGACTGCTGCTGGCGCAGGGAACCGGGGATGACAACGTGCATCCGGCAAACACCATCCAATTTGTGCAGGAGCTGGTTACAAATAACATCCCGTATGATCTGCATCTTTATCCGCGCAAGACGCATTCGATTGCAGGACGCGAGGCGAGGACGCATTTGTTCGAAGCGATTCTGGATCACTTTGAAAGGAATCTGAAGGGCGGCCAATAATCAAATGACCAAACACCCGGCAGAGCGTGCAGATAGCTACGAGCGAATTCGAGGCCGCGCCCGCGTGGGCGAGTGGGAGCTGACGGTTCTCTCCGATGGATTCTTCTTTCTTGACGGCGGCGCGATGTTTGGAGTTGTTCCCAAGACGATGTGGGAGAAGCGCGCGCCTGCCGATGAGCAAAACCGCATCCTGCTTGGCACAAATACGGTGGTCGCGCAGAACGGCAGGCGAACCATTGTGATTGAGACTGGCCTCGGCAATAAGCACAATGAAAAGCTGAGTGCGATCCTCGGATTGAAAAAATGGCTTCCGGAGAGCTTTTCTGCGGCGGGTATCCCGCTGGAGAGCGTGGACGTTGTCGTCAACACTCATCTGCACTTTGACCATTGCGGCTGGAATACGACCGTCACGCCGGAGGCCAAAGTGCTGCCAACCTTTCCCAACGCCCGCTACTTTGCACATCGCGGAGAAGTGGAGCAGGGCCGCCTGCAACGGGAGCGCGATGGCATGAGCTATCTGAGCGTGAACTACGAGTCGCTGATCGAGAGCCATCAGATGACGCTGCTCAACACGGTCGCAGGAGAAGTGCAGGAGATTGAGCCGGGTATCAGCGTCGAGCTTTTCCCCGGACACACCGCGCAGATGATGGGGATTCACATTGAGTCAAACGGGGAACATGCCTGCTTTACCGGCGATCTCTTCCCGACCAGCGCGCATCTGGATGTGAACTGGGTAATGGGCTACGACCTTGACCCTCTGCGCTGCATCGAGGAGCGGAAGCGGTTTTTGAAGCGGGCGATCCCGGAGAAGTGGCTGGTGATCTTTCCGCATGACCACCACAATCCCTTTGGGCGCGTGGAATTGAAGGAACGGGGCAGGCCGGTGCTGGGGGAAGAAGCGTAAATTGCATTCCGAACAGGCCTTTTGAGAGCGCACAAAACTGTCCTCTTCCCAAAATTTGCAGTATTGTTACAATCTTTCCACCTATGGATGAACCTATCAGCACGACTTATCCCGCCGTTCCAGCCGCCATTGCGCCGTTGGTTGCGCTGCATTTGACGGATGTTGCACTGGCCCAGCACCACGCGCACCTTGCTGCCATGCCCGCAGAACTGAAGCGGCTCGACGAGGCTCTTGCCGCCGCTACCGCTGAGCTGACGCGCGCACAGGAGGCGCTTCGTCAGGAGGAGTCGCTGCGCCGCAAACTGGAACTGGATGCGGAGGCCCAACGCCAACGGCACAACAAACTCCGCGCGCAAATTGACACCGTTACTACTGCCGGACAGCTTGCCGCCCTCGAGCACGAGGGCAATCATGCCGCTGCCGAAATTGCACGTCTTGAGGACGTAGAACTGGCCAGCATGGAAAAGACCGAACTCGAAGAGGAGAACGAAAAGAAGGCTGTTGTGCGCGTCTCCGAGGCCGGGGGAGCGCTGGCCGCAACCAAACAACGCCTCAGCAATGAGGCCGCAGAGATCAAGTTGAAGATTGCCGCCCTGCAATCTGAGCGCGAAAAATATCGCACTCAGATTGAGGAGCAGACACTGGCGACCTATGACCGTGTTGCCTCCGGAGCGCGTAAGACCGGTCTGGCCCGCGCCAGTGTTTCGCAGTGCCTTGGCTGCCAGATGGGGCTGCGCCCGCAGGTGTGGAACCAGATTCGCACCGGAGAGTTGTTGACCTGCGAGAGCTGCGGACGCCTGCTCTACTACGACGCAGCGCAGGAGCCGGTCACGGAGGCAAAGAAGCCCGCCTCGGCCCGCCCCCGCGCAGACAAGATGGCTGCCGGAGAGTGAGTCGTCCGCAGTCAAACGATACAATCTAGCTATGACCCGCACGCCCCGCGTCTGCGTTGACATGGATGAGGTAATGGCCGACACGCTCAGCGAGCACCTGCGCCGTTACAATCTGGAATTCAACGAATCCGTCCAGAAAGAAGACCTTTACGGCAAGAACCTGTGGGATGTAGTCGCGCAGGATCGTCATCAGCGACTGGTCGAGTTCCTGCACATGGATGATTTTTTTGAGAACCTTCCGGTCATGCCCGGAGCCATTGAGGTTCTGCGCGGTCTGGCTCCGCGCAGGGAGGTTTTTATTGCGTCGAATGCCATGCAGGTTCCCAACTCGCTTGGCCCCAAGTATCGCTGGTTGCGGCGTAACTTTCCCTTTCTTCCGCCGACGAATTTTGTCTTTTGCGGCGACAAGAGCATTCTCCGCGCCGAATATCTTATTGACGATCTGCCGCACAACATTCTGCGATTTGAAGGAACGGGGATTCTCTTCAGTTCGCCGCATAATCTAAACACCACGGGACTGCTCAGGGCAGACGATTGGTACGAGGTGCAGCGAATCCTCAACGAGAAGGAAAAGTAGAACCTGCAACACCTGGGGTAACGTTTGATATTGAGATGCGGGAGGGCGCTTGAAATCCCCGAAAACTCGTATTATGCGATGATGGAGAGTGACTCCTAAGAAACCAATCCGCACCGGCAGCCCGAAATCAGCAGGGAAAGCACGCACTCCTGCTCGGCCTCGCCCCTCCTCGAAGCCCCGTTCCGACAAGGCGATTTCCCCGTACAGCACCCAGAACGCGACCCGTCGCGGCACCAATTCCTTTGACAAACCGCAATTAGTGGTTCGGGAGGTTCCTGAGCGCGAGCCGGGTGGTCCGGCAGGCCGCGCTCCCAGCCGCCCTGCAAATTTTGCACCGGGCCGTCCGGTAGCCGCTGCGCCTATTCGCCCGTCGAATCGCGACTCAAACCAGCGTCCGCGCCTGGAAAAGCAGACCAGCTATGCAAAGGGGCCGACAAGAGGCCCGATTCGTCCGCGTGTTGATCGTGTTGGCAGAAATGACCGCACCAGTCACGCCGCCCGTCCCGTTGTGCTGCCGGAGATGGCCGGGCCCGCCGCCATTGTCTCTCGCCGCGCCTCTGACAAGATTCGCGCCGGGCATCTTTGGGTCTACCAGACGGATATTGAAGGGCTTATCGGCGTCAGCAAGGATGCTGAGAATCCACCGTCGCTGCTGCCCGTGGCCGACAGTCGCGGAATTCCGCTCGGCACCGCGCTTTATTCGCCGACCTCGCAGATTACGCTGCGCCTCATCAGCCGCGAAATCATCACGGAAGCTGCATGGCTCACGCTGTTGCAGGAGCGTCTGCGCACAGCTATTGCCCGCCGCACCAGCCTCCTCGACAAGAACAATACGGCAGCGCGACTGGTCTTCAGCGAGGCCGATGAGCTGCCCGGCATCATTCTTGACCGTTACGAAAATCTTCTGATCCTGCAAATTCTGGCGCGTGGCCTGGATAACGCCCAGACGCGTAAGGCCATCGTCGAGGTTCTGCGCGAGACGCCGGAGATTACAGCCATTGTTGAGCGCCCGGACCCGCGTATTCGCGAACTGGAATCGCTCTCCGTCCCTGACCTGTCGCCGCTCTATGCAGCGACGGAAGATGTAGCGCTCTCGACCACCTTCCGCCTGAACGGACTACTGCTGAATTACGACGCGAACGCCGGACAAAAGACCGGAGCCTTCCTTGACCAGAGAGAGAATTACGCCGCTGCCGCCCGTTACGCCAGAGGCGAGTGTCTGGATATCTGCACCTATCAGGGCGGATTTGCGCTGCACATGGCGAAGACGGCCACTAAGGTGACTGGCGTGGATGTTTCGCGCGCTTCACTGGAGGTTGCCGAGAGCAATCTGGCGCTGAACAAAAAGGCCATCAAGAGCGAGGTGGAGTGGATTCAGGCTGATGCTTTTGAGCTGATGCGCAGCTACTCCGATGAAGGCCGCGAGTATGACACTATCGTGCTGGACCCGCCCGCCTTTGCCAAGACGCAGCGCGCGGTGGAGAATGCCCTGCGCGGCTACAAGGAACTGAATCTGCGCGCGCTGAACATGCTGCGCCCCGGCGGCACGCTGATTACATGCTCCTGCTCGCACCATGTGAGCTGGCAGCAGTTGCGCGAGACGGTTGCCGGCGCTGCCGTTGATGCAGGCCGTCGCGTCACGCTGCTGGAGCAGCGCGGAGCATCGAGCGATCATCCGGTCATCCTCACCCTGCCGGAGACGGAATATCTGAAGTGCCTGATTCTGCGGGTGGATTAACGGGAACCAACCCGCAAATATTTTTGTGCTGCTACTGCAAAATGCAGTAAGATTGCAGTAGCGGTATTGGAGGTGTGTTGTGGCAAAATATTCGCGGTTCACGATTGACATTGATGAAAAATTCAACCAAACCCTGAATGATCTTGCAAAGGGTGGCAGCAAGGCGGATGTGATCCGGAACGCAGTTGCAACCTATCAGTATTTGAAAAGGGAAGTACCAAATAATAACAGCGGTAAAAATATTTCTATCACGGATGCGAATGGCAACGTTGAAAAGGACGTTATACTTCCTTAACTCTCATGAGTAGGGAGATACCGTGGCAAGACAGGTTAACACTGTTGAAATTCCTGTGTCTGAAGCAGGAAGTACGCAGTCTGTCCCTCCGACCTTTCTTGAAGGGCTTGGAGGTCAGATTTTGGTTTGGAGCGGATTGTGGGTTCTGATCACAAGCACGGCGCTCATTATTCTTTTTATTGTGAAATTGCCTGCCATGCCGGGTTATGTGAATCTTCCCCCGGAGGAATTCAAGACGGAACTGGCCAATTACAAACAACTTTGTGAGGTTTTTTTGAACCCCATTAAGGACATCTTTGATATCACGGTAACGAAAACAGTGATTCCGATTGTCACGCTGCTGTTGGGATATCTGTTCGGTAAAGGGAAAAGCTAAAGCCGGAATTTATTCGGAGGATAGAGGGAATACAAAAGGGGCACGGCAATAGCCGCGCCCCTTTTGTGATGCAGGAAAAACTACTGCGCAGCGCTCTTGAATATCTGCTCTGCAAAGTAGTTATGCACCTTAGCCTGCGAGCGCAGGATGTCGTAGTAAGCGCTCCGGAGCAGTTGCGCACGCTGGTTGCGCAGTTGCTGGCGGATGAACTGCTGAACCCGCGGGTCGTTCAGGTCGCGTTGTCCGGCAGCCTCGCGGCTGATGAGCTTGTAGATGGCGTATCCCATCACATGCTTTGAAGGGCCATCGTAGATGGGCATCACCGGAGTAATCTGGCCTTCCTTCAACTTGCTGATGCTGGCGTAGACCTCGGGGTCTGTGCGCAGGGTGCTTTCGAGGACAAAGCCCATATCGCCGCCGTTGCTGGCCGTTTCCGGCTGCTCGCTGAAGTTCATGGCAACGGCGCTGAAATCCTCGCCGCTGTCCAGGCGGTTGTGCAGATTGTCAATCTTCTTTTTCGCCTCGGCCTCGTTGCGGGCCTTCGAGTTTTGCAGATTGCCAACCTGTTGCGCCGGAGTGCTGGTCACCATAATCTGCGCCAGACGGTAGCGTGGCTCAATCAGATTGAACTCGCTCTTGTGCGAGGTAAAGTAGCTGCTGATGTCCGTATCGGTAATGTTGACCTTGGAGACGATCTCCTTGTTTTGCAACTTGTCGCTGGTCAGCGAGCGGCGCAGGTCGCGCTTCAGATCGTCGAGGGTCTGCCCGCGCGCCTGCAGGCGCTGGTTAAACTCCTCCTGCGTATAGGGAGCCTTGAGTTCGGTCAGTTTGGCATTGACCTCCTCGTCGGTAGCGACCAGATTTTCTGCCGCAGCGCGCTGCTGAAGAATTTCGTCGTCAATCAGGCCGCGCAGAATCTCCAGACGGCTGATGTCGGCAGCTTCCTTGCCCGTGTCCTGCTGCTGCTGGCTGTCGCCCAGATTGCTGCGGTAGACGCGCTCCACATCCGCGCGAAGAATCGGTTTGCCATTCACCGTTGCCATCACGTCGGCGGAGGGTGCGCGATTGCATCCCGCGCCGGCAAGCGCCAGAGCGGCGACCAGGAGCAGGCTCGACACTTGCCGCGCCCGTGAACCAACCTTTGTCTTCATAATCAATCCGGAAATCAAAAAGCTGCCTCTCGACAATCTGTTCAGCAACAAAAAACTGCAACTACAAAACCCAACTACGAATACCAACCACGGATTAAGGATACATCCAGCGGAGCCAGTGTGTCCCAAGGAAGCTCTGAACACGTTTCGCTTTTGCGATGCCTTGAAAGGGCGGGGCTTTCAGCCCCGCCGTAGAGGCACAATCAAAGGGTCCGACTTTAGCCGCCGAGGGAATGCAAGTCATTGAAAATACATTCCCTCAGGGGCTAAAGCCCAGAAATTAATTTACCCGACAAGCGACGCGATTAAAACCGCGCCCTTTCAAAACAATGCACACAAAGACTTGTTCAGAGCTTCCCTTGAGTGCCGTCCTACTTGCCCGGAGCCGTCCCCGTTGCCGGTGTTGGTGCCGCCGCAGGCTTTGCTGCCGGAGCCGGCGGCTGAATGCCCGCCGCAACCAGCGCTGCATCAATCCGCTGCCACAGAATTTCAACCGGGACCGCGCCCTCAATCGGCTCGCCATTCACAAACAGGTAAGGAGCGCCCTGCGCACCGAGAGCGTCCGCTTCGGCCATCTGTGCGCGAACGGCCTTGTCATCCTGCTTGCCCAGGCATTCGCTCAATTTGGCCTGATCCAGAGAGGCGCCAATTTGATGCGCAATCTTGTCCAGAGCAGTGTTGCTGGCAGCCGTATCCTGCTTGTCGCCATTAATTTCAGAGCCGTGGCTATGAACGTAGTCCACAAAGTTCCAATATGCCTCCGGCTTTTGAGCAGCCAGGCAGTTAGCATCCACCGCTGCATGGACAGCCCACGGATGAATGCTCTCCAGCGGGAAGTCCTTATAGATGTAACGGACTAAATCTTTGTAGCGCTCCTCGGTTCCGGGGAATATCTGGCTGTGCATTCTGCCGCAGTAAGGGCATTCGAGGTCGTCGTAGCTGACCACGGTCACCTTTGCGTTTGGATTTCCGCGAATGGGGCGTCCGGCAATATTTACCTTTGCTGCGGGGTCCTGAGTCAGGTCGTATTTGGAGAGGCGCAGCAGCGTCTTACTGTCGGTCGAGAGCAGGTAGTCAAAGCTGAGGCTTCGGTCGCCCTTGGAGACCAGTGCCGTCACCTTGTCGTATCCGGCGAACTCGCTCTTGGAGCGCGGCCCGATCAGAACCATGTAATCCGGCGGAACGTGCAGGCTGGCCCGGACTTCCATTTCAACGCGATGGGTCAGTTCCGGCGTCAGAAAAGTGCTGGGGTTCGGGGTCTGGGCATGGCATCCAAGAGAGAATGCCAGAATCAGGAAACAGGCGGCAAAGCAAAGATTTTTCAAAACAGGTTATTCCTCACACACAAGCGTACAAGCCTCAGAGCTACCTTGTCATTACGGCAGGGAATGGGGCAGTGAGAAGAATCCGCCTCAATCCGCATTCCCGACCAGCCCAATTACCCGCATCAACTCCAGAGCATTGCTGCTCTTCACGACTCCCGGTTTCAGCGAGTAATCAAAAAACAATCTGCCATCCACCAGTTGATCCTCAAAATGGCAGTTTTGGGCTTTTGCACCCATGGCTTCGGGAATCTCGGTCAGCGCCAGATCGTGCGTACTTACGATGCCAACGGCGCCATCCGCAATCAGGTTCTCGACAATCAACCGGGTTCCGGCCAGACGATCCTTCGAATTGGTGCCGGAGAGCAGCTCGTCAAGCAGAAAAAGTACCGGCATATCGCCCTTGGCCAGATCGGCTATCTGCTTGATGCGTTGTATCTCCGCGTAAAAGCGCGAGATGCCGCCCTTGAGCGAATCCAGCACACAAATGGACGCCGCCACTGCCAGCGGAGTCATCCTAAGTCCCCGCGCCCGAACCGGAGCGCCGCACTGCGCCAGAACAGCGGTTACTCCAAGGCAACGGATAAAGGTGCTTTTGCCGGCCATGTTCGGACCGCTGAGTACGATCAACTGCAATCCGCCGCCGAGCAAAAGATCATTGCGGACCGCCTTTGCCGCCGGCAGCAGCGGATGCGCAAGTCCCGCTGCTTCAAACAGGACGCCGCCCTCGACCATCTCCGGAAAGATGTTTTCGCTCTGCTCGTAGGCAAAGCCGGAGAGCGCAGAGAGAGCCTCAAGTTCGCCGACGGCATTGAGCCAGCCGCGAATCTCGCCGCCAAAATGCTGTTGCCAGCGCTCGGTTTCATAGACCACCTGAGCGCTCCAGAAGGTGAACAAATCCAGTACGCGGCCCAGGGGATTGCGTCTGGATTCCAGATATTCCACCCGTCGCCGCAGCTTTTGAATCGCGACTGAAGGCAAAGCCCCCTCGCGTCGCAGGGCAGCCTGAGCGGCCTGCAATCGCGGGCTTACAAAGCTTTCCTGTTCGAGCAGCGCGAGGACGCCGGAGAGCAGTTCCAAATCCTTTGCGGCGGTTTCAACGGCGTCGGAGGACTCCTCCAGCCGCGCATAGATGCGATGCGACCATGCCAGATTCACAAGAGAAACCGCCAGCGCAAAGATGCCCCAGCCCAGCGCTCCCCAACAGATAAGGCCGGCAATCCAGAGCAATCCCAAAAGCGTGACCAGCGGTCGCCCGCCGATGCTGCGCTTCTGTTCTCCCCACGCCGCTAGTTTTTCCGGATGCACGCCGAGCCGCACCGACTCGCCCAGAGTCCAAAGCTTTTCGCGGAAGCTGACGCGGGGCTTCAACTCCTGAATCGCAGCCTGTCGCGCGCAAATCTCCCCTGCCGGAGCGGCCTTCAGCAGCCAGCGGGCCAAAGTCTCTTCCCCGGCACGGGTTCGCGCGGTGCAAAGCAGTTCGAAGAGGGAGCCCTCGCCGAATAAATCCAGATCGCGCGCATAGGGATGGGACGAATCCAGAAAGCGCTCGCCGGATTCGCCTGTTTCGGCCCAGCTCTCGCTGAGGCGGCAGAGACCGCGCTCGTAGAATTCAATTGCCCGCGCCCGCGCTCGCAGGGATCGCAACAGTCGCTCGTGGAGTATTACCAGCACAACAAAGGCAGCCAGCGGAATCAGCAGCCACACCAGCCGCGCGGGACTCCTGAGCCACAACACAGCCACTACCACGATGCCCAGCGCAAAGGTCAGCTTGGCTGCACCCAATCCTCGCGATAGCCGATGCCCCATTGCCTGCATCCCGGACAACAGGTTAAGTTTTCCGGTGTACATCGCCCTGGGGGCCGGCTCCTGGGAACTCTTTGGTTCGTTTGCGTTCATCAGGGACTCCGTCCTCTAACTCTAACCCTTCCAACACGATATTCGAGCCATAAGCCCTTGTGGGCTGATATTCTCTCCCCATCACGTATGAATATCCTCCGGTGCGTTTCCGGACAGGAAGGGAGCAGGCGGCAATGAAGAATCAAAAGTCACTCTATCGGCGTGCTTTCACCCTCATATTTTCTTTAAGCCTTCTGCTGTCTACTGCGCAGGCCCAGCCCGCACCGCAGAAGAGTGCGCAGGATGAAAGCACCGAACCCTTCCGCATTGCCTACAACCTTTATTACGTTGGCAGTCGCGAGATTGGCTCCTATCTGGTGGTCACGCCGGAAGGGGACATTCTCATCAACTGCACCAACTCCGTCGAGCAGCTACAGACGAGCATCGAGAAACTCGGCTTCAAGATTACCGATGTCAAGATTCTGCTGTTAAGCAACTCGCGCGAGGAGATTGCCGGCGGCTGCAACGTGCTCTTTGATCTGACCCACGCCAAACTCATGGTGATGGATGGTGATGTTGAAGCAGTAGAGAGCCGCAATCTCAAGGTGGACCGCATTCTGCACGATCGCGATTTTGTGCAGTTGGGCGGATTTGAACTGCTCGCTTACAAAACCGCCGGATTTACCCCCGGAGCAACCACCTGGACGATGCAGCCCATGAGCAAGGGTGAGTTGCGCAATGTAATCATTCTGTCCGGCCTGCAGGTAGAGCCGGGGATTCATCTGGTGAATCTGCCGCATCATCCGGCGGCCTACAAGGGCATTGCAGAGGATTACGAAAAGAGCTTCCTGCTTCTGCGTCAGTCACCGGAAGCAATTTTTTTAAGCGCCTATAGCCGCGACTTCAATCTGATAACCAAGGTGGAGAAGTTTCGTTTAAACGGGGATGAAGATATCTGGTTCGATCCCAAGGGCTTTAAGGACTGCCTTGCAGAACGTCGGCGAGCCTTCCGAAAGATTCTGAAATCTCAGGAGAGCCTGCTTCCGCCAGTTCAAAATTATTAATGCAGGGCGAAAGGGAAATGCAGAGGAAAAGTATTATTCTTTCTCGGCAAAATCCAGCGAGGCAGAGTTGATGCAATAACGCAGTCCGGTCTGCTTTGGCCCATCGGGAAAGACGTGTCCCAGATGCCCGCCGCACTTTGCGCAACAGACCTCGATACGCCTCATGCCGAGGCTCGTATCTTCATGGGTTGAGAGAGCCGTCGGCGTGGCAGGCAGAAAGAAGCTGGGCCATCCGCAACCAGAGTCGTACTTGGTTTCGCTGCGGAAGAGCAGCGCCCCGCACCCGGCGCAGTGGTAATCGCCTTCGGAGTTCATACGATAGAGCGCGCCGCTGAAGGCTGGCTCTGTAGCCTTCTGGCGCAGCACTTTGAATTGCAGAGGAGAGAGCAGTTCGCGCCACTCTGCATCTGTCGTGGGAATCTCATCCGGGGAAAGGGGATTTTTCGACAATTCCGTCATGCTTGTTGGATGCACCCTGCAGACAAGGGATACAGAATCCATGGCGTTTTCGGGATTTTTGTATAAGTAAAGTTGGAGAATCACAGTGGGTGCAATATGATTCTGCCCATGACTACCCATAACCTCAACCTCTCCCGCTATCTCTCGCTCTCGCTCGTATTGTTTTCATTTCTCTCTGCCGCACACGGACAGTCCTTTTTACCGAAGAGAATTATTTTTACAGGCGCTCCTGATTTCAAACAGGATGAGCTTCTTGCCGCCTCCGGCCTAAAGGCAAATACTGCAGTCTCGCAAAAGGAGATACAAGCCGCCGCTCAGAAACTAAACGACACGGGCGCGTTCTCTGATATTCGTTACGCGTTTGACTCTACGGGACTTACGTTCAGGCTCACTCCGGCCACCGATCTGCTTCCCGTGCGTTACAACAATTTTGTCTGGTGGCAGAGCGAGGAACTCGACAAGGTTCTGCGTCAACGGGTTCCTCTCTTTCGAGGGAAGACTACTGCATACGGATATCTGGCAGATATAATCTCTGCTGCGCTGACAGCCTTGCTGGCAGAGAAAGGCATTACAGCCACCGTGATGGCCACGCCCTATGAGCCCAGGCGAGGTGCGCCGATTGAGTCTATTGGCTTCTCTGTGACCTCGCCCCCTATCCTTATTCACTCGCTCGCCATTGAGGGAACGTCTGCGGAAATGATGCAGCATTTGCAGCCGGTCATTCATAATTTTTCCGGTCTCGACTTTGATACACATGGAACCCCGACTTCCATTGGCTCGGAAATCGCCGCTGTTTATAGCAACTACGGATACCTGGATGTAGATGTCACTTCTATTCGCGAGGGGGAGCCGAAGCTCGCAGATGGACACCTTGATCTGGACGTGGTGGCCTCTATCAAAGAAGGAGAACTCTATCACCTGACACATATTGACTGGCCGGGTTCAGATATTTACAGCGCGGCGGATTTTACAAAAAATGCAAAGCTCAAGCCCGGTGATATTGCCGCTCAATCTGCCTTGCGAGCTACCCTGCAACCCCTGCGCAAGAGTTATGCAGGCAAAGGATATATGGAAGCAAAAATCAAAGCCGTTCCGGAGATGGATCACACCGCACATACCGTCAGCTACAGCGTAAGTGTCGAACCGGGCGCGCAATATCGCGTTCAGGCAATCAAGACACTTAATCTCACCGATGTGCAGCAGAAGGAGTTCGATAGTGCGTGGCGTCTAAAACCGGGTGAAATTTACGACGAAAATTATGTCACATCTTTTCTGACAAAGAACACCGCGCTGAGGTCTCTTGAGGGGTATTCGGGATCCTTCAAAACAGTTGGCAATCCGGACACGCATCTGGCGGTTGTCACCATCACCTTCGTAAAAGGCGGTGTCATCAACCGAGTGGTTGTTCGATAAAAATCCCGGAACTACAGTTTGACGATGGCCTCAATCTCGACGAGTGCGCCCTTGGGCAGTTCGGCTACGGCTACCGTAGAGCGGGCCGGGGCCACAATCTCGGAGTTCGGCGCAAAAAGCTCTGCATACAGTTCGTTGACCACAGCAAAATCCGCCATACTTTTCAGGAAGATGGTGGTCTTGACTACGTGGCTTGCATCTACATTTGCAGCGGCAAAGACAGCCTCCAGATTGGCCAGCACACGCTCGGTCTGCTCGCGGATTCCGCCCTCGACCAGTTGCCCGGTGGCCGGATCGAGCGCAATCTGTCCGCTGGTGTAAAGAGTGTCGCCTGCGCGTACAGCCTGCGAGTAAGGGCCGATGGCCGCAGGCGCTTTTTCGGTTCGAATAGCAAATTTTTGACTGCTCATAGGGATATTGTAGGCCAGAGATTCTATTTTGGCGGGTTGTCCCCCCATCCTTAGTACTCGACCGGACCATCCGGCGCATGGGCCATGTTCTCGAATCGGGTGCATTCGCTGAGCCACGCCAGGTGCACACTGCCGGTAGGACCGTTGCGCTGCTTGGCAATAATGATTTCGGCCTTGCCCTTGTACTCCGGATCCTCTTCGCCATTCTCATCCTTGCGGTAGTAGCTTTCACGATGGATGAAAGTAACTACATCGGCATCCTGCTCGATGGAGCCGGATTCGCGCAGATCACTGAGCATCGGCTTTTTGTCGTCCCCGCGACGCTCACTGGCACGGCTCAACTGCGAGAGCGCAATGACGGGAACCTTGAGTTCCTTGGCCAGAGCCTTGAGTCCGCGCGAGATGGCAGAGACCTCCTGCGTGCGATTCTCATAACCCTTCTTGCTGCCGCCCATCGGACCGGCAGACATCAACTGCAAATAGTCCACCACAATCAGGTCAAGCCCCTGCGTCTGTTTGAGGCGTCGCGATTTGGCGCGCATCTCTGCGAGGGAAATTCCGGCGGTGTCGTCAATGTACATCCTGGATTCGACAAGCTGTTCGAGCGCGATGTTCAGCTTTTCGCGGTCTTCCTTGAGCAGAAATCCCTTTTGAATCTTCTGCTGATCCACCATCGCCTGTGAACTCAACATGCGTCGCAGGAGTGACTCCTTTGACATTTCCAGCGAGAAGATGGCAACTGTTTTTCCGCCGCGTATAGCTGTGTTCTGCGCGATGTTGATGGCCCAGGCGGTTTTGCCCATCGAAGGGCGCGCGGCAATGATGATGAGTTCACTGTCCTGAAGACCGCTGGTCTTCTTGTCGAAGTCGGTGTAGAAAGTCTCAACTCCGGTGACCTCGCGGCTCTGTTGATAAAGATGTTCAATGGTTCCGAAGGAGCCCTTCACCACATCCGCGATGGTTGCAAAGCTGGTGATCGAGCCCTTTTCGCTGATTTCCATCAGCCTGGTCTCGATCTCGTTCATCACATCCAGCGCGGAGTCGCTCTGCTCGGAAGCGCGGGCAAGGCCGGTGCCGAAGACCGTCATCAACTGACGCAACAGGCTCCTGTCCTTGACGATGTGGATGTACTCCTCAATGATGAGCTTGCGCGGCAGGCCCTCGGTCAATCCGGCCAGATAGGCCACGCCGCCGACGGCATCAATCTCCTTGTGCTTGGCGAGTTCGTTTGCCAGAGTCACGATGTCGGCATTGCGGGCCGAGTCTACAAGTTCCCCCAGACGCTGAAAGATGCGGCGATGCGAGTCGAGCGAAAAGTCGTCCGGCTTGAGGATGGCTGCGGCTTCGTTGTAAGCGTGGTTGTCCAGCAGAATGACGCCGAGAATCGAGCGCTCTGCATCCACATTGGCAGGCATGCCCTGATCGAGCGAGATGTCAGGTAAGGTGGACACGGTGCAGGACTCCTCGGCGGGGAAATGTTTAACCCGGAATGAGCAAGTTTAATGCTTCCCGGCCTGAGGATGTTTCAGATATTCAGTGGATAAACGGACTATAACCATTTGCAACCTCCCGTTCATCAAGTGGGAATAAACTGAAGCGATGAAGAGGTTCCCGGCTATGTCTCCCATTCTGCGTCGTTTTGCCCTGCTCTCTGCTGCGATCTTTGCCCTTTCTCCCGTTGTGCTGCTGGCTCAGGCCACCAAAGTTGACAGCCCGGAGAAGGCCGAACTTCAGGCCGTTGAAACCAAGTGGGCCGATGCGGTCAACCTGCGCGACCAGTACGGGTTGGAGAATGTGCTGTCGCCGATGTTTGTGGATATCTCGGCGAACGGAGATATTTCGACCCGCGACCAGATGATTGCGCAGATGGTTTCCAAGGGGCTGAATATTCAGAAGTTCGAGCAAAAAGTGATTACCGTCCGCGTGATTGGGCAGGTGGCGGTTGTGAATGGGACATACAGCTTCCAGAAGACGATTGGTGGCGCTCCGGTCGAGGAAAAGGGAGTGTTTACGCATGTTTATGAGCGTCTGCGGCTGGGCTGGGCCTGCGTGAACTCGCAAAGGACGCTGATTCGCGAAGACTCTCTGAATAAGCCAAAAGCGGCGAAAAAGCCATCGAATGCTGAACTGCCGATGCATCTACCGCTGATTTATAAGGGCGGGGATGCAAAGCCAGCAGCAACGACAACGCCTCCGACCAATTAGCGGACTTTAAACCGGACATTTAACCGGACTTAATCGCGATAAAATCAACATATCTAATTGATATTAATATGGTTAATTGGTTTGATGGGCCGGACATTGCAGTGGACATTTAACGGTTTTCAGCCTTCCGCCCGCGCCCCTGAATCTGGATGTAGACATTCACCAGCGACATGGCCGCAGGCGTGACGCCGGGGATGCGGCTGGCCTGGCCAATCGTCGCCGGACGCACACGCGTCAGCTTCTCCTGCATCTCGCGCGACAAACCGCTGACGGCTTTGTAATCGAACCACTCCGGAATCAGAACCCCTTCGGCGGCCTTCAACCGCTCCATGGACTTGCGCTGCTGGTCAAGATATCCGGCAAATTTGATGCGCGTCTCCACAGCCTTAATCTCTGCTCGACGAAGCGCCGGCAACTCGGATTGCAGATCGGTGTAACCCGCAGCAGTCAGTTGGCTGGCCAGCGTGGGGTCCGTCTCAAAGACCGGCCACAGGGTGTCGAGAGTGATCTCCGGGCGCTTCAGCAACTGCGCCCACGTCTGCCCACTGACATCGCCCAACTGCGCGGCCATCTCCGGCAAGGTTGTTTCCAGCAGAGCGGGCTGCAACTTGCCGCCAAGCAACTCGGCGAGCCGGTCCATGCGGGTTTGTTTGGCTTCGAAGGCTGCCCAGTCTGCGTCAGTAATCAGCCCAAGCTGACGGCCATAGGGAGTCAGGCGCTGGTCGGCATTATCAATGCGCAGGTGCAGGCGGAACTCGGCGCGGCTGGTGAACATCCGGTAGGGCTCATTCGTTCCCTTGCTGATGAGGTCGTCAATCAGGATTCCCGTGTAGCCCTCGGTGCGTCCCAGCGTGAAGGCCGGTTTTTGCTGGACGTGGAGCGCGGCGTTGATGCCCGCCATCAATCCCTGACAGGCCGCCTCCTCGTAGCCCGATGTCCCGTTAATCTGCCCGGCAAGATAGAGACCGCGAATCGTCTTGACGCCGAGCGAGCGGTCCAGTTCCGTCGGGTCAATGGCGTCGTATTCGATGGCGTAGCCGGGGCGGAGCATTTCTGCGTTTTCAAGGCCGGGGATGGAATGGACCACCTGCCATTGCACCTCCATCGGCAGCGAGGTGGACATGCCGTTGACATAAACCTCGTGCGTGTTCAGCCCCTCCGGTTCCAGGAAGAACTGGTGCTGCGTTTTTTCTGGGAAGCGCGCGACCTTATCCTCAATGGACGGGCAGTAGCGCGGGCCGGTGGAGTGAATCTGCCCGGAGTACATGGGCGAACGCAAAAGGTTGTCGCGAATGATCTGAAGCGTCTGCGGCGTGGTGTAGGCGATGTGGCAGCTAATCTGCGGCTGCGTGATTTTGTGCGTTCGGAAACTGAAGGGCGTCGGCTCGGCATCGCCGGGCTGCTCTTCGAAGCGGCTCCAGTCAATCGTCCGGCCATCCAGACGCGGAGGGGTTCCGGTCTTGAGGCGGCAGCCGCGCAGGCCAAGGCGCTTGAGCGCTTCGCCCAGCAGAACCGATGCAGCCTCGCCGCTGCGTCCGGACGAGTATTGCTGCTCGCCACAGTGAATCAGGCCATTGAGGAAGGTTCCGGTGGTGACGACGACGGCCCCGGCGAGCAGGGTGCGTCCGTCGCGGAGTTTGAGGCCGCGCACGACGCGTCCGGCGTCGGGCAGGTCTTCCATCAGGAAATCAACGGCTTCGGCCTGCCGGATGTGGAGATTTGGCTGGGCCTCCAGCACTTCGCGCATTTTGACGCGGTATTGCTGCTTGTCGCACTGTGCACGGGGCGACCAGACGGCGGGGCCACGGGAGGTATTCAGCAGGCGGAACTGGATACCGACGGCGTCGGCCACCTCGCCCATGATGCCGCCAAGAGCGTCAATCTCGCGCACCAGATGGCCCTTGGCAATGCCGCCAATGGCAGGGTTGCAGGACATCTGGGCGATTAAATCCAGATTCAGAGTAACCAAAGCCGTCCTGAGCCCCATACGGGCTGCTGCCATGGCCGCTTCGCAACCGGCGTGCCCGGCGCCAACGACGGCGATGTCGTATTGTTCAGTAAATGCCATCCATATTGATTCTATTTGGCATTGAGCGCAATAGAAACCGCGCCTGCATGGAAAGGAGGGGGCAAAGGAATTGCAAAGGGAATTGCCAGCGCTCTATTTTGATGGTTGCGGCGCTGTTTGCTTGGGCTGAATGCACCGGAGCCGGTGCAGATAGAGTATGTCCCTGTTTTCCTCAGTTAAATTTGTGTTTTTCCTGTTACATGTTGCAGGGAAGAGCTTTAGGATATCCGTAGAAAGCTATAACCATGTTTCAGCGGGGAAATGGGATTGCCTGCAAAGGTTGCAGAATGCCGCTTTTGCTGACATTTCACTTCCTTGTAATGGTTGTGTGAGAAAATCAGTTAACACCTGCGAACAAGCAGAAACTGTTGTTGTAACGAAAGCATCAAGCAGCAGAGCGAAACAAACAGGTTTCAGGAACCACTTTTTAAGGAGACCAATGTTGAAGAGCATGATGAAATTTCCGAGGACGCTACTGTGCCTTGGGGTTTTGTGTCTGGCGAGCGGTTTTGTGTTCGCGCAGTCCACAACCCAGGGTGCTATTGGTGGCACGGTGTTTGACAATTCGAACGCCGTCATCGCGAATGCGACTGTGACCATCCATAACGACGCAACCAACGCAGAGTTTGTAGTGAAGACGGATGCCAGCGGCTACTTCAAGGCACCGCTGCTCGAACCGGGCACCTACACGGTAACGATTACTGCTGCCAGCTTTGGTGGATACAAGGCGACAGGAGTGATTATTACCCTTGGCGAGTTGACCTCGCTGACGCCTCATCTCAAAGCCGGTGCATCTTCTTCAACGGTTGTGGTGACAGCCGAGGCTCCCGTGCTCAATTTTGATGCACCGGACTTCTCTTCGAATATCAACCTGCGCGCACTGCAGAACATTCCGGTCAACAACATGCGCTGGTCGAGCCTTGCGCTTACGACCCCCGGTGTTGTCTCCGATTCCAACGGTTTTGGACTGGTTTCCGTTCGTGGTATCAGCCCGGTTCTCAACAACGTCCTCATCGACGGTGCTGACGACAATCAGGCCTACTACTCGGAAGAGCGTGGCCGTACCCGCGAGGCATATTCGACCCCGCCAGCAGCCATTGCCGAGTTCCAGATCAACACCGGTGTCTATTCCGCGCAGTATGGCCGTGCAGCAGGCGGCGTACTCAATTCAGTTACCAAGAGCGGCGGTAACAAGACCCACGGCCAAGCCTATTACTATGATCGTGAATCGGATTGGGGAACCATGAACCCCTTTACGACCTACACCACTGGAGCCCCGAATGGCGCTACTCCGGCTGGCTATAACTTCACGACCACGCCTTTCAAGCCTACGGATTCTCGTCGCATCTGGGGATTCACGGCTGGCGGCGCACTCATCCAGAACAAGCTCTTCTGGCAGTACACCTATGATCAGCACCACCGCAACTTCCCCGGCGATGCCAAGGCGAACAGCCCTGCTGGCTTCTTCGCTGCACCGGATGCTACTCTGCCAGCGGGATATACCTGCAATGTCGCAACCGGTGTAATCACGCAGTCCACGACTCCTGTAGTCGCTGCGCCAACGCTTGACCAACAAACCTGTTATCTGGCCGCACGTACCGGTCTTGCGTCTTATGGCGCAGCCTACACGGCCTATGAGAATGGTCTTTACACACTGCTTGGCGATCTGGGAACTAATCACCGCACCGGCGATCAGGAAGTTAATATGCCGAAGATTGACTACCAGATCAACAGCAAGAATCATGTCAGCGTGGTTTATAACCGTTTGCGCTGGGATTCGCCTGGCGGCGTTCAGACGCAGCAGTCGAACAACTATGCGGTTGACACCTTCGGAACCGACTTCGTCAAGCTGGACTACGGTGTTGTCAAACTGACCTCGCAACTCACCTCCAAGATCAGCAACGAAGTTCTCTACCAGTATGGCCGTGAGTTGAACGACGAAGGCCAGCAGCCCTACAGCGCCTTCACCCAGAAGTACATGGTGGGTACGGGTGGCAACGTTCCGGAAGTTTCTCTGGACAGTCCCTCGGCCAATGGCTTCTATCTGGGTTCGCCCTACTACTCCTACCGCAAGGCGCTGCCGGATGAGCGCAAGTGGCAGGTTGGCGATACCCTTTATTACAGCCTGGGTAACCACAGCCTGAAGTTCGGCGCTGATATCGTCCACAACTACGACCTGACCAACAACACCTACGAGAGCAACGGTGTATACACCTACGGCTCTATCGTCAACTTCATCTCGGATGCGCTCTCTGGCCCGACGGCACAGAACAAGTGCGGCAGCACAGCTTCCGCCACGAGCCTCGGCATCTATGGCTGCTATTCGAGCATGGTGCAGGGTTTTGGACCGCCAACCTACAACATCGAGACGATGGATTATGCTGGCTTTGTTCAGGACAACTGGAAGGTAACGCCGCGCCTCTCGCTGGAAATCGGCCTGCGCTACGACTATGAGTCGTTGCCAGCTCCTTCCGCAAATCTGACGACGGCCACTACTGGATTTACGCCTTACTACGCTGGCTCGCTGACGACGGATCCGAATGCTTCGCTGCTCAATCATCCGAGCGACAAGAACAATTTTGGTCCGCGCTTTGGTTTTGCTTACGATGTTTTCAACGATGGCAAGACGGTTCTGCGCGGCGGCTACGGACTTTACTATGGCCGCATCCAGAACGGCGAGTTGCTCAACCTGCTGGAGAACACTGGCAGCCCGAATGGCCAGTACACCATCTCGCTCAAGCCGAATCAGGCTGCGAACACTGGAAACACCAATGTTCCGGTTCAGACCTTCCCGAACATTCTGCCGACACTGGCTCCGAACTTTACCCCGAACATCCCCGGAGTCTCCAGCCTCACCTTCTCGCGTACCAGCAACTACCTCGCGAAGAACCTGCAGAATCCGCAGATTCACGAGATTGATCTGGCCGTGCAGCAGGATATGGGCAAGGGCAACATCCTTTCGGTCAGTTATCTGGGATCGCTCGGTCGCGAGTTGCCGAACTACCTGAACGTGAACCTGATTAACACTCCTTACAATCCGACATCGAATAAGTATGGAGTTACCTCAGCAACGGTTCAGATCGTTGATAACAGCGGTACGAGCCCACTGCCGAATGGTAAAACCTATCCCGTTCCGGTTGTGTATGGCGGTGACTTCGCCAATGGCTTTACCACCATCACCGAGATGGCCAGCAACATCAACTCGCTGTACAACGCAGTGGCCTTCGAGTTGCAGAACCGCTCGGCAAAGAGTATTCAGTACGATGTGAGCTACACTTGGTCTCACGCACTCGACTATGCTCAGAACGCAAATACCAGCAGCACCGCAACCAACAACTGGTATGACCCGTACGGCAGCGCTCGCGCCAACTACGGCAACTCCAACTACAACGTGCCTAATCGCATTGTTGGCTACGTGCTCTACAACCTGCCGAGCGTGAAGACCAGCTCAAGCTGGGTGAAGTACGTACTCAACGACTGGCAGCTGGAAACAGCCTTCCAGGCGCAGAGTGGTCTGCCTTACTCGGCTGTTGTGACCGGAACCGGCTACGTCAACAGCGTTGCATCCGGTTACGGCTACTGGAACGGTATCAGCAGTGAAGTCCAGCCGCTGGGCCGCAACACCTTCAAGTTGAAGCGCGATCTGGTTGACGATCTTCGCATTGCAAAGAAGATCAAGTTCAACGATCGCTTCAGTGCAGAAGCCCGTCTGGATGTGTTCAACGTGGCCAACCACATGAACTACACTTCAGTAAGCAATGGTGCATATGCCTTCACCACCAGCGGCACGGTTACCTCAACGGGTGCGCCTGCAACCAACGCAATCGCAACCTTCCAGTCGGCAGCAGTGACCGGAAGCGCGGTCTCTGCCTTTGGCGGTTACTCCAACGGCAACAACAGCGGCTTCCTTTACACACCGCGCGAAGTTCAGATCGGCTTCAAGGGCTTCTTCTAGACCTTGCGGCTCTCAACCCTTCGGCCAGCCTGTTCAACAGGCTGGCCGATTTTCTTTGGTCGTTTCTTAAAACTCCAACCGCAGATTGAACTGGAAGCGGCGCTCAGGGTAATCCGCCGTGCTGTTGCTGCTGTAGGGCTGGCCGAAGGTGGCCTTGCCGTTTGCACCGGATTGCCAGGTCAGTACCGGTAACGAGGAGCTGGTGCCGGGAGCGGTGATTTCGTAACCATTTGTATCAACTTTTGTTACATTTTGATGGTTGAGCAGGTTGTAACTCTCTATTTCTGCAATCAGCCTGCGATTTGAACTCAGATTCCAGCGGTCACTGAGCCGCGCATGAGCGTTGTACGTCCCAGGCGAACGAAAGATATTGCGTGCAATCCCCGGCACGCGATTGTCTCCGCCGGAGCCATTGATGCCCGCTGCAAGCCCAGCCAGATTGTAGCCGGAAACCGTGCGCTCAACAGGAATTGCCCCGAAGGTGTGCATCGAATACGGCAGTCCGCTGCGCCAGTAAAAGACCGGGGCAAAGCTCACTCCGCCAACGGCGCGCGCAAGCCCTGCGGAGTGCAGATGCGGCATGTGCAGCGTGGCGCTGGTCGAGAGCGCATGGCGCTGATCGAAGTTGGAACGGCCTGTTTCAGCCTTCGGGTTGAGTGGGTCAAGCGGGTCGTTGGTGCCAATCCGCTGGTTCTCATTCGGGTTGCCGTCCACGGATTTTGCGTAGGTGTAGAGCAGGTGGAAGTCCACGCCGGAGCGCGAGGTGTGCGCCCAGCGCAGTTGTGCCGACCAGTAGTTCAGATTGGTTTCGCTCTGGACCTCGGTAATCTGCTGATAGTCGGGGTTGATGCGTACGGTGTAGAAGGGCCCGGTGTAGGTTCCAATGGGAATCGGCCCGCCGGAGCCCTGCACCAGATAGGTGACGGTTTGCACGGAGGTGGTGTTGATGTTGGTGTCAATGAACTTGGGCAACTCATGCGCGAGGCTCAGGAAGGTTTCAACGGAGAGGCGGTGATGGTGAGGGAGCGTCTGTTCAAGGGAGGCGCTGAATTGCTCAATCTGCGGGTTCCGGAAGTGCGGCGAAAAGAAAAGCGCAGAGGGCTTAACTGAGGCCGTCGGCGCAGCGGAAAAGACGTATGGGAAGGGCGGCGCAGCCACATCGTAAGGGCGCAGGTAGTAGTTGGCAACGCCCCGGGCAGAGCCGGTCTCGGTGAGTCCGGCAAGCACCAGCGCATTTGGTGTGCGGCCATAGTAGAGGCCAAATCCCGCATGAAGGACCGTAGAGCGACGGCCAAAGGGTCTGAATGCAAGGCCCAGGCTGGGGGCGATCTCCTTGTCGTCGTGGGGCATACGGCTGGTGCCGGGGATATCCGGATTGACGAGCGCCGCCTGCTGGTTGGGGATTTGCTGGTACTGGTAGCGCAGACCGGATGAGAGGGTGAGGCGATCGGTCGCGCGCCACTCTCCGGTTGCAAACACGGCCCAGTCTGCGGTGTTGAATCTCCACTGGGCCGGGCCAACGCTTTGCTGATACCACGCGTAGCAGGGCCACAGGCCAAGGCCAGTAAGGCCGCAGCCATGCTGCTGGAGCAGGTTGCTGTTGTTCCATCCATAGCTCTGGTAGGTCAGCAGGTCCGAGATAAAGTTTGTCAGACTGGCGTAGTCATAGGAGCCGGTCTGGTCTTCCAGATGGTTGATGTTATCGGTGGTGTAGCGGTAATCGAAGCCAGCCTGAAGGCTGCGGCGGCCCCGCGACCAACCCAGCGATTCGGCAATCTGCAACTGTCGCTCGCCGGGATATTCGCGGCGGTCGAGCGTTGCCGGCTTGCCGAGGGTGAGCCCGTAGCTTGAAGCGACGGAGACCTGCGGCAACTCTCCCCAACTGTTGTTGAGGAAGCCATTCTCGAAGTTGTTGGGCTGCTGGTGGCTCTCGCTCTCCGTGTCGGAGGAGAGTTGGATGAAGAGTTGCTGCCGGAGGCGCGGCTTCAGCAGTCCCTGCCAGCGAAGCAGCAGCAGACCGCGCTGAGCCGAACGGTTCCCGAAGCTGGTGGTGCCGTAGGTCTCTGTCCGGCCACTGCGCGCGCCGCCGGGAGAGTCGGTGCTGGTCAGGCTCATCTCTGCCGTAAGCTGCTGCTGTTTACGGTGAGACCAGTCAAGGCGAGGGAAGAGGCTCCAGCTACTTTCGCGGCGCGGGACAAGGCCAAGTTCCTCGGCGGCCATCAACTCAATCTCCTTGTTGTAAAGGTCGGTGGCCTGGCCGGTGGTGGTGTTGAGCCGCGCGCCAAGGTCCTGCATCTGCTGCTGCGTGGGCTGCGTAAAGAAGGTTGTAAAATTACGGACCCGCGCCACGCCCGGATCGTTGGAATCAAGCCCGTCGTAGGCCAGGAACCAGAAAAGCTGCTGCACGCGGCGTACAGGGCCTCCGGCAGCAAAGCCCCACTCAATGCGCATCTCCTGCGGATTGACTGGCTGGGGAGTCCAGACGCCCGCCGCAAGTACGGGCAGAACGGAATAAGGATTGGCGGCAGAGAACAGATTCTGACGGTCGCAGAGAAAGGCTTTTCCGTGAAACTCGCGCGTGCCGGAGAGGCTGCTGGCACGCATGTGCAGACCTCCGCTGTGAGTTGCGCCGAGGCCGCCGTTGCCGACAGAAAAACTCATATCCTGCACGGCTCCGGGGAAGAGGCTGGCATGGCCAAAGCTTCTGCCTCGCTCCTGCTGGAAGAACAGAACCGTCGCATCCATGCCGTCCACCGTCGCCTGCGAGTGCTGGCTGCCAAGGCCGAGGAGCATGAGTTGCCCTTGCAGATCGGGATCGTCGTCGGTTCCGGGATGCGGGGTGGCGTTGGTCTGGAGTTCGGCACCATCGCTCCAGCGGACAGCGGGGTCTGGCGGCGCGTCAGGTTTTGGGGGTTGTTCTAAGGGAATCTGTTCTTCGCTTGCCGGGAGCTGGTTCTTGTCGGCAGTGTCGCTCTGGGCGTGCGATGCGGCACTCAGCAGCGCAAGAAAGAGCGCCAACAGCAGAGAGAACCGTGTTTTCCTGCAAAGAAGCAAGCATCCCCCTGCCCCGATCGGGGCCAGAGAACGCAAATTTGGGAGAAATAGTGCAAAAGCACAAACCGCTGCTGACCGCGCTCTTGCGTGGCTCGGTTCAGAGCTTCTTTGGAGCAAAAAGGTTGTCGCAGCACAGTTTAACTGCTTTGCCGTAGACTTGAAGAAGAATGTTTTTAGACGAAGCAAAGATACGAGTGAAGGCCGGAGACGGCGGCAATGGCTGCATGGCTTTTCGACGGGAGAAGTTTGTCCCGCGCGGTGGCCCATCTGGTGGCGATGGTGGCCGCGGCGGCGATGTTTTTATGGAATCGAGCCAGCGGCACAATACGCTCGTCCACTTCCGATACAACCCGGAGCATAAGGCGCAACGCGGTGAGCACGGCCTCGGCTCCAACTGCCACGGGCTGGACGGCAAGAGCATTACGCTTAAGGTTCCGGTCGGTACGGTGGTCTACGACTTTGAGACCGGCGAACTGGTGCATGATTTTTCGCGTCCCGATGAAAAGATCGTGGTCGCCAAGGGCGGTCGCGGAGGCCGCGGCAACCAGCACTTTGCCACACCCACGCACCAAGCCCCGCGCGAGCACGAGTTGGGCCGCGAAGGCGAAGAGCGTGTCTACCGGCTGGAACTGAAGCTGCTGGCGGATGTCGGAATCGTGGGCTATCCCAACGTTGGCAAGAGCACGCTCATCTCGCGCATCTCTGCCGCGCGGCCCAAGATAGCCGATTATCCCTTCACTACGCTGCAACCGAATCTGGGCGTGGCCGTAATTGGCGAGTGGCCCAACGAGCAGAGCTTTGTCGTCGCGGATATCCCCGGGCTCATCGAAGGCGCGCATCTTGGCGCGGGACTTGGCGTGCAGTTTCTGCGGCACATCGAGCGCACGCGGCTGCTGGTGCATCTGGTGGATGTCTCCGATGCCAGCGGCAGGCTTGACCCGGTCGAAGAATTCAAGGTCATCAACAATGAGTTGAAGAGCTTTGGCCACGGGCTCGATGAGAAGCCGATGATTGTGGTGGCGGCCAAGTTGGATGTGGCGAACCCTGAGAAACTCAAGAAGCTGCAAACACACGCAAAACGGCGCAAACTGCCCTTCTACGCCATCAGCGCGGTTGTTGGCACAGGGGTTGAAGAACTGAAGTATGCAATTGGGAAGAAGCTAAACGAACTTAAGCCAATTGAGATTGCGGAAGAGGAAGAGTAATTCGGCGTTTGTTCGGAGGAACCTCTGAACAGATTTCCCGGCATATGTTTATAGGGCGGGGATAAATAGCAGGCTATGCCGGGATGCGGAAAAGCGCGTTGCTTTGAAAGGGCGAGGCTTTAGCCTCGCCGTAGATGCACGAGAAACGAATCCGGCTTTAGCCGCCGAGGGGATGTGAGCTATTGAAAAGTCATTCCCTCGGGGGCTAAAAGCCCACGAATTTATTTGACCATCAAACGGCGCGGCTGAAGCCACGCCCTTTCAAAACAAAGAAAATCTTTCAAACAAAGAAAATCACGATGCAAATGTGTTTTTCCGCAGCATGTAATTCCCTGCCAGCCCTGCCCTTTCAAAACAGAAAAATCCCGACGAAAAGACTATATCCGTGCCGCCGGAATCTGAATTCAGATTGGATTTACTGATAAAACTACACGGCCCACAATGTAATCCGATGGGCTTTGCTGAATTAGAAGTTCTATTGTCGAGACAGGATGTGCCGCCTGATACGGGCGCAGAATCAGCAGGCTGCCCTCATGGGTGAGCAGGCGAATCATCAACTGCTGCGCACAACGAACCGCATACAGACTGGGCCGCAATGGGTCGTAGCTCTGCAGCGATGTGTAATGGCGGTCCACAACGACCATCGCACCGGGCAACAGAAGCGGTTCCATTCCCTCAATCTGCGCACTGCGTAAACGGATGGCTGCAAAGCGCTGCCAACTGCGACGCGAAGGACGGCAGTAGGTGCGCAGATTCGCAAGCATCTGCGCCGGGACAGGATAAGAGCCCAGAATCTGCGCTGGCTCAAATACCTGTTCCTCCAGAGCAACCAACTGCGTTACCAGCGGGACCGGCTCAATGCCGGAGCCTTTTCCCGGTTTTGGGGTAAGTTTTGTCTCCTTTTCCGATTGCTGCTTCGGATCGGCGGGTGGATGGGCGGCGGCTTCTGCGCGGCTGGGCAACAGATCTTCAACGCTCATTTGGAGAATATTGAGCAGGCGGTCAAGCGCGTCAAGACTCAGCCTGCGTTTGCCGCGCAGGAAGTTAGAGATATGCGGCTGGCCATAGCCGGTCTTGCAGGAAATCAGTTTTCCACTCAGCGTTCCGCGTTCGATGCGGCGCAGGAGTTCCTGCCGCAGCCGTTCATTCAACTGCTGAAAGGTCATGTGGAAAATTGCCTCGGTGCAATATGTTCTCTGCTGCCGGGTTTGCCGGGTGCAAAGTCAGATTGCAAAGAATCACTTCAAGCAGTTGGAGAATCATGCAAAGGTGCAAATTAAAAAACGATGAGCTTCTGAATCGGATTGACCCGCAGTACGAATCAACCTAGAGTCAACAGTCACAACACAAAGTCACGAGCGCCTTCGTACAGGCTTACATGAGACCTTCGTTAAAAATCTTAACGGGAGTCGGATTGTTCAGTCTCTGCTCCTGAGCACATCACAGGATTAGAGATGTTCGTAGATGGAGAGTACTCCCCCAGTTCTGCACGCCCGATTTGGATTTATTCATCAGGTGAAAGTGTGCCACGTCACGACGAGTGTTACAACGCTTGTCGGCATTCGGCCATTTTTACCGACCTGGGAAACTACGGCTCAGCAGAAGTGCGAACCCAGGATCGAAGCTGCCTTGGAGCATTCGATGAACTTGTGCGTGCAATTGAAAGTTTGTGAAGGGTGCGGAGGATTTTGGTTCCGCACACAGGAAACAAGGAACGTGTACTGCCATCGCTGCCAGGATAGGCTGGCGCATTTCCCGGCGCCCAACAGCCGCAAGCGCCGGGGACGGCCTGCACTGGCAAGGAATCATCGTTCGTCTGCATCTGTTGCAGGAGGTGCAGAATGAGCGCGGCACTGGTGCTTCCCAGCGTTTGGGCTGAGTGCGGTTCTGATTCCGGCAGGCAGAGAATGGCTGCGGTTGAAACCTCTACAGGTGGCGCAGAGAAGCGTTGCCGCTCCTATGCCTTTTACCGCAAGCATACGGAGTGCCTGTTGCGGCGCTATCTGTACGCGTCCTTGCAGGTTGGCCGCTCGCCGGCGATGCTCAGTGACCCGGTGGTGCGGGGATGGGCCAGCAGCCGCCCGGTCAGGAGCTTTGAGGATGCAGTTATCTTTGTGCTGGATGTGGAGAGCTGCCTGAACAAACTTGATGCAACCGAGCGGCAGTTGATTGATCGCATTACCCTGCAAGAGTACACCTACGAGGAAGCGGCCAAATTGACAGGACAATCCACACGGACGGTAGGCTATAAATATCCTCGCGCGGTGGATCAGATGACAGAGATTCTGCTGGCGGCAGAGTTGCTTTCGCTGCCGGGCGAGCAGAACAAAGAGGAGTGTCAAGCGGCAGCACAACGCAGGAGGTGCAGAAGTCGCTGATTCAGGATGGCTTATCGTATTTTCAATTTTGCCGGGGATATATTCCGAGTTGGTAAGCTTGGAATACTGACAAAGAGAGCTGCACCGTAACCGTGAGGGAGACGCAAATTGCGCCTCCCTCATTTTTTTTGTGCGGATCATTTGGATCAACCGTAGAGCACGACAGGCCGCCGAGGAGGAATTCCATGGAAGAGGATAAATGCGAAGCGAAACAATGCAGGAGCAGAGTGGAAACTCCGGGGAAGCGCATACGAAAGCGTGCAGGAGCAAGAGCTACAACGGTGAGGAAGCGTTGCAGCGGCAAGAAGGCTGTAGCGAATCCAACGACAGAGGCGGCGGAGAGAAAGCCGGTGGATCCAAAGTCACTGGCGGAACTGAACCGACTGCTCAAGAATCTCTCGCACAAAGAACTGACCGATCACGCAAACGAGATGATTGAACGGTTGAGCCTGAATGCGGCGAATGGAAATGTTACCAGCTTCCGGCTGCTCTACCAGTTGGCAGAGCAGCACGAGGAACTTGAGGGAATGAGCCAGGAAGACTGCGATACGCTGCTGGACAAACAGATAGCAATCGGAATGCAATCGGGACAAGACTCCGAAGAAACAGAGCAGGAGAGAGACAAGGCATGAGACAGACAACGCTTGGAATGACATGGAACAGTATGCACATCAGTAAAGCCGGTATCCCGGTCAACACGCTTTTGAGGCTGCTTCTCTCGCTGCTGACGTTGTTGGCGCTTGGATTTTCTCCGTGGGCTGCGGCGCAGAGCCTGCAGGAGACGACGGTACAAGGCATTGCCTACCGCGCCGACGGCACCCCGGCACAGGGCAGCGTGGTGGTGAGCTGGCCGAGCTTTACCTCTGCGGCCAATCAGCAGGTGACGGCCGGAAGCCTGAGCCTGACACTGAGTCCGACTGGATTTCTGAGCGTAAATCTGACACCGAATCAGGGCGCCTACCCGGCGGGAACCTATTACACGGCTGTCTATCACCTGAACGACGATACGGTGCAGACGCAGTACTGGGTGGTTCCTGCCGCAGCGCAGGCAACGCTGGCCAGCGTGCAGGCACAGGTGATTCCTGCAACGCAGGCGGTTCAGTCCGTGACCAAGAGCTATGTGGATGCTGCGATTGCAAATGTAAGCAGCGGGACGATTCCAGCCAGCGGCGGCACCATGACCGGACCACTGACATTGAATGCAGACCCTACAGCGGCCCTGCAGGCTGCAACCAAGCACTATGTAGATACAACTGCTGCAACTCTGCTGCCGAAAAGCGGTGGCACTATGACCGGCCCACTGGTGCTTGCCGCCGATCCTGTCACATCCCTTCAACCGGCTACAAAAAATTATGTAGATAGCCGTACTCCCATCTCCGTGTTGAACTACGGAGCCAAGTGCGATGGCGTGACGGATGACTCGGCTGCCCTTCAGGCAGCGCTTGATGCGGCGTATGCGTCGAATGGCGTGCTTGAGTTGCAACTGCCCGCCGCAACCTGCTACACGGCCAAGACGCTGCATTATCGCGGCGAGTCTATTGTGGGACTGGGGCCCATCAGTGATTCGTGGGGCAACAAGATGTCGCGGATACAGGGCGCTCCCGGTCAGGACGTTCTGGCGAATGGCGATCCGGCCTGCGCGCCAACCGCCGGACACAATTCGAACTGTACCGATGCCAATGGTTTTCCCTGGCAAATGTTTTTACAGGGAACGGTGCTGCGCGACTTTACCATTGGCGTGAATATTACACAGGATGCATCAAGCGCGCCGGCCAGCGGAACACAGGCCGCAGGCAATGGCACCTATCATCGTCCGATAGCAGAGAACAGCATCTTCTCTCCGAATGCATGCATTTCGACAGGCTGCTGGGTTCCAAAGAGCGGCAGCGGTGATACAGCCAGCGGTTGGAGCACACACTTTGTCGTTGCGCCGGGAAGCACTCCGCAAAAAGGCGTGGGAGCAGGCTGGTGGGTGGGCAACTGCGGCATCGCTTTGCCGAATTCGCATCCTACTACCACGGCGAATTTTCCTTATGGCTTTCAGAGTGCAGTTCTGACCAACATCACCTTTACCGCAGAGGGAACAAATGTTGACCAGAACAACCAGGCCAGAACAAACCACACCTGCGCGCTCTATGAGCAGGCACCTCCCTATGATGCGCACTTCGAGCACATCTACACCAACTATCTGGCCAGCGGAATCATGTTGCCGTCGCCGGGTAACGGAATATTTGCGGGATCAAGCTCAGATGCAAACACATATGTGGATGACGTCTTTCATACCGCACACGTCTTCTATACCGAATTGGGCAGCTATAACAGCTTTGTCGGAATCCAGAGCTACGTGACACAGGCCGCCGATACCGATGAGGCTCCTACAGGGATTGTCTTCAACTGCGGAGGTCTCTGCGTCGGCAGCGATTACCAGAATATCTATCAGGAGCCGGGATATTACAGTACCACTCCTGCGTACACAGTTACGCTTTCCGGCGGTAAACTCTCGTCGGTGAATGTGACCACGCCGGGATATAACTTTCCGCTGGGTTCGGGCATCACAGTAAGCGACTCGCAAGGCGGTACGGGAAGCGGCGCAACGGTTACCCCTGTGGTGGATGCATGGGGAAAGCTGACGGCCATCACGGTGACGAACGGCGGAGCAAACTACAGCAACCCAGTGCTGAATTTTCCCGGCAGCACCGTCAATCCTTACTATCCGGCAAATTACTTTAGCGGACTGTATTCGCGATTTGATTCCGGCAATCCCTGGCAGGGCGCCGGCGGGTTGAATGTACTGGATGCGGTCAGTTCCACTGCAAGCAGCTTCAGCTTCGGGAGTCAATATCCGCAGAATATTCCGGGAGCCGGTACCCTTTATAACTCGTTGCTGATCGGCTCCGGCGCCGGCAACACTTATGACGGAGCAGGAGACACCTTCAACGGCAGCAATAATGTGCTTACCGGAACCTTTAGCGGCAATATCAACAGTGCGAGTGTTGGTTACGCAAACACGATTACGGCGGGATACACTGCTGTGACGCCATACGTGAATCCCATTTACCGCATTTCCACGGACGCGCTGACCAAGGGCCTGAGCGCGCTCAACCAACTCTACAGTTCGAATGACGATCTGCTCGTGATGCCCGAGTCCATGGTGAGTCTCGGCTTTCAGAATGGTTCGGTTGGGAATGCCGTCGTGATTGATCCAACTGCACCGCTGACGGGCCGTTATGCCAGCGTACCCTGGACGCTGCCCTCCGGTGCGCCTTCTGCCTGGGCAAAGGAGACCGGCTTCTGGTCGTTATCCGTTGATGGAAACACGAGTCCCTATAACCGGCTTGGATGGCTCGGTGAGACCGGCAACTTTCCCCAGCAAGCGGGCACAGCCTACGTAGCACTCAAGGCGAGCGCAGCAACGACGGTCGGTTGTCAGGTGACAAATGGCGGAGCCTATGCGCCGATGGGATCGGGAACCTTTGCCGTGACTACAAGCTGGCAGGTATTTTCCTTTCCCTACACCATGGCGAATGCGGTGTACTACAACCCGTCCAGTCCGCAAACTCCTTTGGGGGTGGAGTTCTATTGCAGCTACTCCGGCGTGAATATGGATGTGGCCTTCTATGCCTTTGTGCCCAATGCAAAGTACAGCGACGTAAGCGCTACCACCGTGGAGGCCGGCACAAGCATCACGACTCCGCTGATGAATGCAGAGAGTGAGAGCGGCGCAACCGTTGGAGTGTTTGGTCAATTGACGACGAGTGCTTCCCGGCAATTGCAGGTAAGCAATACTCCCGGCGCGAACAGTTTTACGATTCGCGGCTATCAAGTGGGTGTTGGAGAAAACCAGACGCTGGAGTTCAATCCCGGCGGAGCCCCGGTTCACATCAACGGAAAGCTGGCCTGCCTTGCCGATGGAACCAACTGCCCGAGCGCAGCGGGGAGTGGTGGCGCGTCTGCCTTTTCATCTCTGACGGATGGCTCTTCGGTAACGCTGGCAACATCCGGTGCGGCTCAGACGAATGCGGCGCTTACATTGGCGCATACAACAACAACGAGGGCGCTGAATATCAGTGGCTTAACCAGTGGTGCGCAGTTCATCCTGACGCTCACACAGGATTCAACAGGTGGAGCAGGTGCTACATCAGGAACCTGTAATGGGTCAACGAACAACTGGCGTTTGGCGCTGACGACAGGCGGCTATTTGCCTGGCGCATTTACGCTGAATCTTTCAGCAACAGCAAACGCAGTGAATACTCTATCGGGTTGGTTCGATGGAACGTACTGCTATGTGGGGGTGCAATGATGAGACGAATTCTATTTCTGCTGACAGCTTTAGTGTGCGGCTTTGCTCAGGCCCAGATGCCTCACTCCTTCCATTCGACAACCGGATTAATTGGAGAGTGGAAACTCTGCGGCGATACAACGACCTCCGGGGGCGGCTGCGTCCCGTCAGGCAACACCAGCGTTTACGATAGCAGTGGTTTTGGCAACAACGGGATATGGGGCGGAACTGCGAGCGGGACAACTGGGTGGTACTCGGCAGGATACAATCAGGCGTCGGCTGGGGCATTTGATGGAACAGACAACCAGATTGACCTTGGGACTTCGATGAACCCATTACATGGAAATGGATCAAGCGCAACACTCGTAGCATTTTTTAATCTATCTAGTTCAGCACCATCAAACTCTACCTACTACGTAGTTGAAAAAGGAAATGATACTACTTCCAGTAGTTATGGAATTGGTTTTGGATGGACAGGAGCTATAGCAAGCAGCTCGATTGTTGCTCAATGCTTTAATTCAGCCGGGAGTGAGTCGTGGGCCAGTGCCTCAAATATTTACACGCCCGGCACATGGGTGTTCGCTGCCGCAACGTATCAAGGTTCTACGGTAACTTTGTATGTGAATGGTGCTTCAAAGGCAGCAGCCTCTTGTAGCCCGCTGCCTGTGTCAACTACTAATCACATGCTCCTTGGAGCGACGACACGTTCATCCCCTTATACGTATAGGTTTATGGGACTGATTCAGGATGTTTGCATTTACAACCGAGCACTCTCAGCGGTCGAGGTCGCGGGTATGTATCAGGCGGCGGTTGCAATGCTTGATGGCTCCGTAACTCCACCGTGGGACAGGCAGCTACTGGAATTGAGGCGAGCGTGACAATCTACGCGGCCAGCAAAAGCGCGAAGACGTAATCAGATGGAAGCTGCCTTCCAGAAGCACGACAACTTTCCTAACGAAAAATCGCATTCTCAACCTTGCCTGATTGCGCAGAGGAGAAACTCATGTCAGCTTCCAAGCAAAAGTTTGTATGGGGATTGGCGGAGTTGATTGAGGCTGGAAAGTGCTTTGACGAGCCCTGTCCGAAGTGGCCCGGGGAGTCGCAGGCAGTGGCGCTGGCTGCGGCACTGCTGCGGATTCGCAATCGTCGCGGCAGGCTTTCGCGACTGCGGCTGAATTCTGTACAGCGCCTCTTTGAAAAGCGTCGCGGCGAGCAGAATATTGTGCTCAAGGCGCGCCAGCTTGGATTGACGACGTGGGTTGCGGCGCGATTTTTCCTGAAGACCATCACGCAGCCTGGAACGTTGAGCCTGCAGGTGGCGCATACGCAGGAGGCTGCGGAGGCCATCTTTGCGATGGTGCATCGCTTCCTGGAGAATCTGCCGGAGCCGATGCGCAAAGGCGCTCTGAAAACATCCCGTTCGAATGTGCGCCAGATTGTCTTTCCGCATCTTGACTCGCAATATCTGGTGGAGACAGCCGGAGATCGCAATGCCGGGCGCGGGCTGACGGTGCAGAATCTGCATTGCTCGGAACTGGCTCGCTGGCCGGGCAATGCTGCTGAGACGCTGGCGGGATTGCGCGCCTCTCTGGCGCCGGGCGGAGAGATGGTGATGGAATCCACGCCGCAGGGAGCAGCCGGATGTTTTTTTGAGGAATGGCAAAAGGCTCCGCAGACGGGGACGGTGCGGCATTTTTTCCCGTGGTGGATGGAGCCGCTCTACACCGCCAATCCGCTGACACTGGGCGCGACGGAAGAGGAGGCCAGTCGCGCACTCAGCGAAGAGGAGTTGCAACTGCGTCAATCTGCCACGCTCTCGCTTGGGCAGATTGCCTACCGCCGCCAGTTGCGCGCGAACCTGCGCACGCTGGCGGCACAGGAGTATGCCGAGGATGCCGAGAGTTGCTTTCTGGCCAGCGGCTGCTGCGTCTTTGACCGCGAGCCGATTGAGCAGAGGTTGCGCGAGCTTGCCACACTCGCCCTTGACGATCGCGATGAGCGCGAGGAGGAGGTTGAGGAGCGCCGCTGGTTTCCGCCGGTCCGGGGTCGCCGCTACATTGCGGCGCTCGATCCGGCAGGCGGCCATGCCGAGGGCGACTGGTCTGTGCTGGAGGTGATTGATGAGCAGAGCGGGCGCCAGTGTGCCGAATTTCGCGCAAGGATCGGCGGCAGGTCGTTGGCGGAAAAGGTCAGCAGGATTGCCGCCGAGTACAACCATGCGCAACTGGTTGTCGAGCGCAACAATCACGGACATGGTTTGCTGGCATGGCTTGCAGAGTACCCCAACCTCTATTGCGCCGGGGATGGTTCCGCGGGCTGGCTGACGAATGCGGCCACGAGGCCACGCATGATTGTGCAACTGGGAGGATTCTTAAGTGTTGCAGCGGGCTTGATTCAGAGCCGTGTGCTGCTGCGCGAGTGTCGCGGATTTCTGCATCTGCCGGATGGCCGGATGGGAGCAGCCAACGGCGCGCACGATGATTGTGTGATGGCGATGGCGATGGCGCTCACCGTTCGAGCCGGGAAGGCAGCTACCGGCTAGAAGCTGCTTTTTCGCATACAATCCATTTAAGGAGCCTCTGAACAAGTTCTGCTTTTGCGATGTTTTGAAAGGGCTGGGCTTCGAGCCCCGCCGTAATAGCTAAATAACGGGTTCGGCTTTAGCCTCCGAGGGAATATAAGCTGTTGAATAAACATTCCCTCAGGGGCTAAAGCCCAGAAGATAATTTGCCCGTCAAGCGGCGCGGCTAAAGCCGTGCCCTTTCAAAACACTGCCCACAAAGACTTGTGCAGACCGCCATAAGACAAGGAGCGAGCTTGGCAATTCTGGCCGTACAGCAGATCCGGCGCATGCGCGGTGGTGCGCAAAGTCACCTGATGCTCGGGTCGGACCAGCAGCTCTATGTGGTGAAGTTCCAAAATAATCCGCAGCATCTTCGGGTGCTGGCGAATGAACTGCTCGGCTCGCGACTGGCTGAGGCAGCAGGGCTGAGTGTTCCGCCGAGCCAGATTGTTGAAGTCTCGGATTGGCTCATCCAAAACACACCGGAGCTTTGCATGAGCCTTGGCCGCAGCAAGGAGCGCTGCTACGCAGGGTTGCAATTCGGCTCGCGTTTTGTCGGCGGCCTGCTGCCGGGAATCAATATGGATTACCTGCCCGAGGAAGAATTGCTGAAGGTCCGTAATCTGACGCAATTTTCCGGAATGCTGGCCCTCGACAAGTGGTGCTGCAATGCAAATGGACGCCAGGCGGTCTTTCACAAAAAAGCGCGCGAGCGATGCTATACGGCGACCTTTATTGACCAGGGGTTCTGCTTCAACGCCGGGGAGTGGAGCTTTCCGGATGCGCCCCTGCGCGGCGTCTATGCGCGCAACTGTGTCTACCGGCATGTGACCGGGTGGGAGAGCTTTTCGCCCTGGCTGGAGCGCATGGAAGCGATGGAAGAGACGCGCATCTGGGGACTTTGCGGCGAGGTTCCGCCGGAGTGGTACGGAGGTGATCTGTCGCAGATGGAAGAACTGGCCGAAAGATTGATTGCCCGACGAAGTAGAATTCGTGAGCAGATTGAAGGCTTTCAACGCTCGGGCAGGGAGCCATTCCCAAATTGGGGAAAGAAGGCGGAGAGTTTGGAGAAGAAAGGCTTTCCAGCACCCGAAAAGGCGTCTAGCCTAAATTGAACGGAAAGGAGCATACGCGATGAACACTCCCAAGCAATGCGAGTTCCGGTTGCTGCGCTACGTTCCTGACCCGGTGCGCGACGAGTTCGTCAACATCGGCGTGCTGGTGCGCGACACCGATACCGCTGCGCTCCAGGTTCGCTTTACCCGCGACTGGCAACGGGTCCGCTGCATGAGTCCCGATGCCGACACTGCGCTCTTTGAGGCTCTCGAAGAGGAGTTGCAGCAGCGCCTGATGGAGCAGCCCTCCGCAGGCATTCGCCCGCTGATGGCGGTGCTGGAAGACTCTTTTTCCAACGCGATTCAGGTGACTCCTGCCAAGGGAATGCTGGCCGAGAGCCTGGTGGCCGGGGTCGAAGAGCTGATGGAACTCTACGTCGAGAATCGCAAGCGCGAAAAAACCATCCGGCGTTCCGGACGCGCAGCCCTGCTGCACTCCATGCGCTCGCAATTTGACCGCGCCGGGGTCTGGGCCCTGATGCGCAAACGGATTGCCGCTGCCGATTACACGCGCCCTGGCGATCCGCTGCGTCTGGATTGCGGCTACCGTCCCAATGGGGTGGTGCGCATCTTCCATGCCGTTTCCCTTGAAGGCGATATCGAGATGGCCAAGGTGCTCGCCTTCAGCGCACCGGCATTGGCTGCCGGGCTCGAACGCGTCGAAGGGGCCAAACTGGAGCTGACCGCCATCGTCGAGCCGCTCGACTGGGAGAAGAAGGACGACAGCAGCAGCCAGTATGACCAGTACCGCTTTGCCTTGGAAACGATGGAAGAGCGCTCCATCCGCGTGCTTACATCGAGCGATCTGCCCCGCATCGCAGAGCGCGCTCGTCAGGAGTTGAATTTGTAACAAAATCCGTACAAATACGCAGGAAACAAACTCGCTGAGAACCGATTCTGTTCTCTCTCGCCGAAGGGCATGGCTTAACCGCTATGCCCTTCGGCTTTTTTGTATCCAAATAACGGGAGGTACTGTGAAGCTAGCCCAGCCGATTCTGAATGCACTGCGACGCGCCCTGCAACCTGTCGAACTTGATGCAGCCGCCACACCAAATACCAAACGCCGCACTCTGGCCTTGCCCTCGATCCTCGGTCCCTTTGCCGCGCCGGGTCAGGCTATGCCCAAACCGACGCCGGTGAATCTGCGCCGCTTTGCCGAGACTCCGGTGGTGCGCCGCGCCATCAACTGCGTCAAGGATCGTGTGGCCGCGATGGACTGGCAGATTCGCCTGCGTCGCGGCTATACGCAGGATCAGGTGCCCTATGCGCAGAAGCGCATGAAGATTCTACGGAGGCTTTTGGAAGAACCGAATGAGGGTGACAGCTTCCGCAGCTTTGCCGAGCAACTTATCGAAGACGCGCTCGTCCATGGAGTCGGAGCCGCAGAGATGGAGTTGACCGGCAGCCGCGAATCGCCTGCGCGGCTCTGGCCCGTAGATGCCTCATCGCTGAGGATTCATGCCAACTGGGATGGCTCTCCGAACAAGCCGCACTATTCGCAGTTTTCACTCAATGGCATGACCGCGATTGATCTGCTCGACGATCAGGTGCTCTACATGCGGATGAATCCTCGCACTCACACGCCCTTCGGTCTGGGGCCGCTGGAGGTCGCCTTTGAAACGGTGAACAGCTTTCTTTCGGCGCATCGCTTCGGCGCCAAGCTGGCTTCGAACTCCGTCGTACAGTACGCGCTCTGGATCAACGAAGCCACGCCTGCGCAGCATGAGCGGCTCATTCGCTGGTGGCAGGATGAGGTCGAGGGCACGGGACGCGTTCCGGTTCTATCGAGCGAACAAAAGCCGGAGGTGCTGCGCTTTGCTCAGGGAACGGATGCCGACCTGCGGCTCAACTGGCAGAGCTTTTTGATTCGCATGATTGCGAATGCCTTTGGATTGCCGCCGATGCTGCTCGGTTTTGAGGGCGATGTAAATCGTTCGACCGCCGGGGAACTGGCCGATGAGGCCTTCCGTTCGGCAATCCGGCCAATGGCCTGCCTGCTCGCAGAGCACATCACTCGCGACCTCTTTGCCAGGCGCCTGGGATGGCGCGAATTCGAATTCGTCTTCAACGATCTGGAGGCGCGCGACGAGCAGACCGAGGTCAATATTCAGACCGCTCTGCTCTCCGCCGGAGTTCTCACCATCAACGAGGTTCGCGCTCTGCGTGGACTTTCGCCTTTGCCGGGAGATGGCACACTGCCGCTCTCCGGTGCCGCCGCAGGTACGTCAACCGCAAACGAAGGGAAGGATCTTGCATGAGACTCGAAGCCATGGCCCTCACGATTCCAACCGTTGAGGGCCATCCCAACCGCATTCCCTTTGAGGGTGTGCTGACGCTGGTGGATGTTGCCAGCGACAAGGCCCCGACGGGTGCGCGCGGCCATCGCGTAATGCTGACGCGCGCGGCAGCCGAGGCCGCACTGCCATCGTTGCTGGGCATGGCTGTGGACTATCGCCCCGGATGGGATGGTCACGATGCGCGCACCAAATGCGGCATCCTCACCGAGGCCAATCTGGTGGACAACCGGCTCACCGTCGTCGGCTATCTTTACGCGCGCGATTTTCCGGAGGTTGCAGAGGAGATTCGTTCCGGCGCTGCGGGAGAGATGGGCATGTCCTACGAGATTGCAGATGCGCATGTCTGCGACATGCGCGCCGAGGTCTGGAGCCTGACCCGCGCAACCTTTACCGGAGCCGCGATTCTGCTGCGCGACAAGGCCGCCTATCGCAACACCTGCTTCCGGCTCAGAGCGCGCCCTTCTCAAAGTGCTGTCCCCCGTCGCACCTTTGCGGCCTCTCACCTTCACCCGGCGTTATCGCTACAAACAAAGTTTTGAAAGGAAGGAAAACATGGAAAATGAAATGAATCCAATCGCAGAAACACTGGAGCGGCTTGAAGCCGCAACAGTAGCCTTTACGCAGGCTCTCGCCTCGCTCGATCAGCGCCAGCAGACACTCTCCGGCGAACTCGAACGCATCTCTGCCTCCATTGAGATGAGCCAGCGCGAGCAGGAGTTGAGTAATCGCCTCTCCGAGGCCGAGGCAGAACTGGCAACGTTGCGCTCTGCAGCTACAACCACTGTTGCTGCATCGGGAAGTTCGCTGCGTCGCACCCTGCCGCCAATCACAGTGGAGTTGCTTGCCAAGCAGGGCATCGGCGAGGGCTCGCCGGTTGAACTCGGCACACTCGATGCCGCGCTCTCTGGTCTTCCGCTCGAACAGCGCATCGCCGTCAAGGCGCAACTGATGCGGGCTGGCTCGCTGAGCTAGTTCTTTGACCGTATGATTTTGTGCATTCCCATCCTTTCCACGATGAGGCTGTGGAAAGGATGGGGCACCCACCTGAGTACAAATTCAAACGGTCACGGTACTTGTTCTCTGTCCGCGTGAGTAAGTACCAATGCGGGTTTCCCATCCTTCGCGCGTTTTGTGTGCGAAGGGTGGGAACGAGCGATGCCGACCGGGAACCTCCAAAGAATTTTCACCCAACCCAACCGTCCTGATCCGTCAGGAGGAAGAGAGAATCCATGAACGCGAATTTTTTCGACATCCACTCCGCAGCAGATTACATCGGGCCCGGCGCAATTGAAGTCCCGCAGTACCAGACGGAGATCTTCGACATCGTACGTCGCGGCTCGCCTTTCGGTCAGCGCATCAAGCAGGTTCCGGCTACCGGACATCCGTCGCGCTTCTTTGAAGAGACCGGAATCCCGACGCCCGGCAGCGCAGGCTTTGTGGACCCGCGCAACATTGTGGCTCCGCTGGTTTCGCCGACGCGTGTTGAACGCAGCGTGCCGCTGAAGGCCATCGTCGCGCAGCTCAACTACAACCTCTTCGACATTGAACTCGGCCAGCAGCAGAAGCAGTTCGCATACCTGCAGGCCAAGGACCTGGTTGATACCGTCAGCGGCGTGATGCACACGCACGACATCGCTCTGTGGAATGGCACGGATACCTCGCTGAGTACTCCGACCACTGCACAATACTTTGGCGCGGCAGCGCAGATTGCCGCCGGCGGACAGTCGGTCACCATCGGCACAACGGCCAGCATCGTGGACGGGATCAAATCGCAGGTTGCGCAGATGGTAGCCAGTTCCAGCTATGCTGTTCGTCCGACGGCCATCTATGCCAATCCGGTGCTGCTCGATTTGATTGACCGCGAGATGAAGGCCGAGTTCAACGTGGTGCTCAACACCAAGGAGATCGCGGGCTTCACGGTGAAGACGCTCTCGACCCAGGCTGGCGATCTGCCATTGATTCCCGACTGGGCTCTGAGCTACACCGGCACTCCCGGCTCCGGCTCTGCGGTGCTGCCTGCCTACATCGTGACGGAGGACCTGATCGAGTATCACTGGCTCTCTGACCCCAGTCCGCGCATCTTCCAGCTTGGCGTTCCGGGATCGCTGGCCTCGCAATATGTCGCCGTCAAGTTCGGCGGCGTGGTGGTCAAGGGCGCCAACTACGCGCACGCACAGGTGCTCGTAGACCGCTAGAAAAAACACAATCTTCAACCTCTGTGGGAACCCACATCTCAAGGCGAGATGTGGGTTCCCCGGATTTATCAAACCTTTCACAAACGGAAGGAAGAACAATGGCCTACCTTGATCCAACGGAATACACAACCTGCGGCCTTGCGCCGGACACAACCGATGACTGGGTGGCCGCAGCCTCTTCGCTGATTGACTCCTACTGCCGCCGTCCCACGCTCAACCTGATGCAGTACACAGAAAAGCTGCGTGTCGTCAGTGGATCGCAAACGGTACGGCTCAGTTTTTTGCCGCTTGCGCCGCTCGCGCCAGCTACCAATCCACTGGTCACCGTGCAGGGGCGCTATGCGCGTCCGCGTCGCGGAGAGATGGTTGATTTCCCGATGGCAGAGATTGCATGGGCCTTCAGCCTGCCCGGCTCCTGGTCTACCATTGACCCCGCAACGGTGGAAGCGGAGAGCTACACCGGCGAGGTCACGCTGCCCTACAACCTGATGGGCCTTCCCTACAACGAGGTGCAGATTACCTACACCGCAGGTCTCGCGACCATTCCGCCGAATGTGAAATTTGCCTGCGCTCAGATTGTGAAGAACGCACAGGCGCTGCCTTCACCCGGCGTCAGGATGGCGAAGATGGACACGCTGCAAATGGAGTACTTTGCGCCAACCCTGATTGACGATGCTGTCAGCGCATGGTTGCGCCCCTTCGTCGCGACGAGACTGGGGTAAGCCATGAGCGATATGAGCGTACGCCCACCGAACGCCGCCGCCTGCCGCATGGCCGATGCACTGCTGCGCACGCTTGGCGGCACCACCATCACCTTGCAGGTGGCAGCGGCAGCAAAGGACAATACGCAACTCGAACTTGGCATTACAGCCACCGGCATGAGGAGCATTCCTGTGGGCCCGGCGGTGATTCGCAAGCTGCGTCCTTCGCCTTTTCAGGATGACCAGCAGCCGCGCGTGGAGCTGTTGCTCTCCGGCGCGGCGGTTGCAACGCAGGCGGGAAATCTGCAACTCGATTCAGCGGACACGCTGATCAGGATGGCATTGAGCGTGGTCTATGGCGGCGTCAGTTATCTGATTGAAAATGTCGCGCCGAATGAGGCCTTCGGTCAGGTCTACCTCTATCGAATTCTGTTGCGCGAGTCCATCCCGGAGTATCAGGTCTCGTAAAAGTTTTTCGTCCGCGGTTACGCCTTTTCTCATTCCACTCGCATCCTTGGGCGCCCCATCCTTCGCGCGGTTTTTGCGCGATGGGTGGGAGCGCACAATGCCGGAACCAGCAACAAAGCGGAGACGCCATGCAGAATGCAAAAGACAGTTTTTATCTCGCACTGAGAGCGCGCCTTGCCACGCTCAATCCCAATCGCACGGTATTTCTGCGCGGTTCCACGCGACCAGGCATTGTGGTGGAAGAGGCGGAGGCACCGGTCTCGCAGCTTCCCACGGATATCTTTGTGCTGCGCTGGACGGCGCTCAGCGCAAAGCCGCGCCTGCCCATGCCGCTGATTGCAGCCGAGTGCCAGATTCTTTACTCGACTGCCGGCACCGCGCCCTTCAACGGACTTGATCGCGGACGGCTGCTCACCGAGATGGACAGCGAAGTGCGCTCTCTGCTGCTGCCAGCCTCAACGCCCAAGCTCGATAACACGCAATCGCCCGCCGTTCCGCTCGCGACAAAGGTCTTCTGGACCGACCCGATTTTTTTGGCAACGGAAATCACGCGTGACCGCATCAGTCGCGTCGTTCGCGTCACCGTCCTCAGCTATCAGGAGCAGGGAGAAACCGCATGAGCACGACTCCGCTTCCCACTGCGTCAAATACTCCGGCTGTTCGCAATGTGCGCGCATATTTTGCAGCGCCGCAACTCAACAACAGCACCACACCTCCGACGCTTACGCCGATTCTCTTTGATGCAGCGCTCAATGGCAGCTTCCCGCTCGATACGCCGCCTGCGCCCTGGCTCAGTCTCGGTTACATTTCGGGTTTTTCGCGCAGGAGCCTGTCGAAACAGATGGCTCTCCAGACCGGACAGCCTGCCACTACGCTGATTCAACTGCGCGAGTCCTTCGATTGCGAGCTGAGTCTGCGATTTTTAAGCTGGACCAAACTCACGCTTGCGCTTGCCTGCGGAACGCAGCATATCAACCTACTGGGTGGTGCGCCAGCAGCCGGCGGCCAGCCCTCCGGTGGAGGTGAGACGGCAGCCGCGCCAATCCTTGCCGGATCAACAGCCAGCATGTTGCAGATGAATGCAGGCGATGTCGCGAATCTTGCGGCGGGCCAGCACATTGTTGTGGACCTCGATTACGCAGGGCAGACAGGATATGTTGGCTCGCCGATTGTGGGCAGCTACATTCGCAACAGCTTTACGGATGCAAATTACCTGCGCCGTTTGAGCTTCAATCTGGCGCGCATCTCTGGCATTCAGGGCAACAACGTTTATCTCTCTGCGCCTTTGCCCTATGGAGTGCCCGCAACCGGCATGAATCTGAAGACGGTCTCCGGTTATCTCGACCGCGAAGGCGGAGTTTTTCTTCGCGAGTGGAGCGCGCTCTTCGTGATGGAAGGCGAGCAGGGCGACCGCATTCTCTACCACTATCCACGTTTGCAAAGCACGCATACCGCGGCTGAATCCAGCGAGCCGCTTGATACGGGGATTGAAGCGGTGAGTCTTGCCGCCAGCTTCCGCGCCCTGCCGATAACAGACCCGCTCGATGGCGAAACGGTGCTGTGTTATCGCAGCTATCTGCCTGCGGCCAGCTATTAATTCTTTGACCACAGGAGTTAGCCCCTATGTGGGTGCCCCATCCTTGACCGCGTTGTTTGCGGGTAAGGGTGGGAGTTCACGATGCATATCTTTGGGGCCGTGTCGGTAAAAACGCCGTTGCGAACCTTCAGTGTTCCCATCCTTCGCGCACAATACGCACGAAGGATGGGGCACTCCGATTCGTATCCGGTTCTGCACTCAAAACAATCTACGGAGAAGCAACGTGAAGCTGACAATTGACAACAATGACGGCCTGGGGCCACGCGACTACACTGCCACGCTTTGCGCTGCCGCTCCGCTGACGGTGACGCGCAGGCTCAATCAGCCTTCGACGCTGAGGGCAACGCTCGCGTTCAGCGACACGTCGCTGGTGAATGCAACAGCACTGCCGCAGCCTGCGCGCAATGGCCGCGTGGTGCTTGCGGGTGATAACGGGGTGATCTACTACACCGGCTATCTTGCCATTGAGCCGATCTGCAGTTATGCAGGAGCGGCAGCAGACGGCCCTGCCTATCGAACAATAATTGAGTCGCTCAGTGATGATTACCTGCTGGATCGTGCTTTGTTGCCGCGCTCGGCAGGAACTTCCAACATGAATGCAGCGGCGCTGATTCGCATGTTGATTGCTCGCACCGGCATCAGCGGAATTACCAGCAGCATCGCTGCGGGTCTTGCTACGGTTGGCAACTTCGTGCTCAATCAGGGACAAAGCTGGTCGCAAAATGCCGGACTGGTTGCAGCACTTGCCCGCGCAGCCTATCGCGTGCTGAATGGAGTTGTGACGGCGACGCCGATTGGTAGCGTTACGCACACGCTCAATGAGGATTCCGGAACGCTGAACCTTGCGACCCTCACTGTCGGCAATAATCGCGCACTCGCCAACGACATCACCGTCTGCGGCGCGGAGGAGCCATCGGCCTATGTGACGGAGTATTTCAACGGCGACGGAGCTACCGTTCTCTTCCCGCTCAGCTATAAACCATGGCAGCCGCCTGCGGCCCATTGTCTGCTGCTGGCGGATAACTTCTCCGGCCCCTGCATCAACAGTGCGCTCTGGAACCTGACGGACAATGGAGCACACCTCGCGCTCGGCGCAGCAGGACTCGCAATGTATGGCGGCAATGGGCAGGATGGCGCTGTCAACCTCTCTGCAATTGACGAGGTAGAAATGGGCGGCACGCTGATGCTCGAAGTTGGCGGTGTCACCCTGGCGACGGGCGCAGCGGGCTATATCGGTTGTTTCTATAACGGGAGCGTCACGCTTGCAAATCTCTTTGCAGGCTTCTCGATTACCGAGCAATCGGGGAACATGATGATTACTCCCATTGTGCAGGGAAGTGTTGCAGGCATCTCACAGACGCTCACTGCCGGGGCTGAGTACACGCTTTGCATTCGCATCCATTCGCAGGAGGCCGAGCGCGCACTCAGCACCTACTCCACGCTCGGCGACAGCGGCGTGAATACTTACGGCGGACAGTTGATTGCGTCCCCTGCCGATCTCACCTTCGAGATTCAACCGGTCGTCAATGGAGTGGTTGGCGCAGTCGTTGTGCTCTACGATGGCTCAGTTACAAACTCGCCTGCAGTGTGTACGTTGACTGCTGTAAACAGCACCAATCTCTTCGGAGCCATCGGCTCCATCCTGCTTCGCAATCAGGGGCCGGTGTGGGTTCGTTCCACTCCGCCGGGCGGAGGGATTCATTCGCGCCGCAACGGTTTGGTGAGCGAAGGCGCAGAGTGCGAGGTAACAGCAACACCGCAGTTGCGCTTTTATACCGGATACACGCCGGCGGTGAATGAGTTGATTCAGGTCAGCTATCGCACAGAGAAGCGCGCCGTAGCACGCGAGGCCGCGACGACGAGTGACCCGACCAGCATCTGGGCAGGTTCAGTAACGCAGCCTGCTGCGCGCTCGTCGCTGGACTGCAACAATGCCGCGCTGGCGCTGTTGAATGCTTCGACCAGTCGTAGTGCTGCATTACATGGAAGCATCAGGATTCTATCGCCGCAACTCAGCAGCGATCTGTGGCCCGGCGATCTGCTGGCGCTTGTTTCCGCGCCGCAAAATCTGAATGCGGATGTTGTGACGCGCACCGTCGAACTGACCTTTCATCCAAGCATTCCGGAACTCATCGAGTATCGCGCAGAGTTTGCGAATGACTGGGCCGAGCAACTTGCGGTTCATTGCGAGGAGCGCGTTCCAGCGGATACATGGGTTCCAATCACTGCAGGAATCGCTACGCTGGCAAATCTGACGAAGGTTTCCATCACCGGCATTACGAATACGCAGATCAACGTGAGCGCCAACCAGACCCCGCCGAGTGGTGGCGGCATTGAGGTTCGCCGCCGCGACTGGAGCTTTTCGCCCAACGCGGATTCAACGCTGGTGCTGCGTACGCCGGTTGCGAACTTCACTATTCCGCGACAGGCGCAGGCCGAGCATTTCTATCTGCGGATGTATGACGCGAGCACGCCGCCGGTTTACTCGCAATTCTCCACGGCAATCTTCACCAACCTCCCCATCGAATAACTGGAGTCCATCATGATGACTGAATTTGAAGCTCAGGTTCTTGCCGACCTCGGCATACTCAAGTCGCAAATGAAGGGCCTCATCGGCGATGGGGAACACGGACGCATTGACCGCATTGAGCGCCGACTCGACCACCATGTGCAGCGTCACGAGCAGCTATGGCAGCGTGCCAAGGGGTTTGCCGCCGCCTTTGGGATTTTGTTCACCGCGGCGCAGTTTTTCATTCAGGCATGGCTGAGAAAGTAAGTCAACCATGCAAATTTATGCAACTCGGTTAAAATCAAATCTGTATGACAACCAAACCTCTTATCAGCATCATTATGGGCAGCCGCAGCGATCTGGACGTTCTTTCGCAGGCGGTAGAGATTCTGCGCGAGTTCGAGATTCCGCATGAGGTTCGCATCCTCTCTGCGCATCGCGCGCCGGATCGGCTCTTTGAATACGCAGCCACTGCGGAAGCACGCGGCCTGCGCGTCATTATTGCCGGAGCCGGGGGCGCTGCCCACCTGCCCGGAATGATTGCGGCCAAAACACTGGTGCCGGTGCTCGGCGTTCCCGTGCCCTCCACTGCACTGAGCGGGCTGGATTCGCTGCTCTCGATTGTGCAGATGCCGAAGGGCGTTCCCGTAGGAACCCTGGCTATCGGCAAGTCCGGCGCAGCCAATGCAGCTTTGCTGGCAATTGAGATTATGGCCGGCACCGACCCGGTTCTGCGTTCCCGCCTGAGCAAATGGCGCCAGAACCGAACAGACGAGCTTGTGGCGCAGGAATTAGTCCAGTAAGCAGGATTGATTCGTCTTTGTAACAGTATTTGTTACAAATAGCGTCCATGCGGAAAACCGATGACAGTGAGGATGCCTCAGTAGTAATCCGCGCAGCTCATGAAGTAGCCGCAGCAGGTACAGACCAGCTTGCAGCGGTGTACGGTGAGTTGCGAGGAGCAGTTGGGGCAATACAACTGATGAAGCGCGGAGGCTGCTTCCGCATCCCTGAGCGTGGCTGCATTGAGGGATGGTTCTCTCTGGCTGTCGGAGATCCACTCGAAGGTCGGGCGAGCAGGATACATGCCGGTAGAATATCACTCCCTTGATTCCTCGAATGTAAATTTTCATGCAACTATGATCTGTTTGCAGCATCTTAACAATTGCGATACAGGGTATCCTGTTCTTGTCATCCCCAATGCCGGTATGCGGGCAGCGACATTCATTCAACGAATACAACCGAGGAGAATTGAAGATTATGCAGCGGACAGCAAGCGCAGTATGGAACGGCACCCTGAAGGACGGCAAAGGCACCATCTCAACCCAGAGCGGAACTCTCAAGGATACGCAGTACTCTTTTTTGACGCGCTTTGAAAGCGGCGTCGGCACCAACCCGGAAGAGTTGATTGCAGCGGCCCACGCAGGCTGCTTCACCATGGCGCTGAGCGCGCAGTTGACCGGCGCGGGCCTGACTCCGGCAAAGCTGGAAACAACGGCAGACGCCACCTTCGTGAAGACCGAGGCAGGTTTTACGATTACAAAAATTGTGCTGACGACCCTCGCAAGCGTTCCAGATGCCACGGCGGAGTCCTTTGCCAAGGCTGCGGCAGAGGCCAAAGCGGGCTGCCCTATCTCCCGCCTCTTTGCAGGCAACACGGAGATTGTTCTCGACGCCAAGCTGGTTTAAGGCAGTGCCGCAGTGCTTTTTCAGCCTCCGGCGCGAGGATGCAGCACCCCAGCCTTCAATGCGAAAAACTGCACTGCCTGCCTTCCTGCTTTCCCCCCCATCGCGCACAATACGCGCGATGGATGGGGCACCCAGAAATGATTTCCGGTCGAAGAAAATTATTACTTTGTCTCTGCTTCCTCAATCGGTGAGGGGTAGTAGGGCAGCTTGTTGTTGCGGTCGGCGGCGCGCTTGACCGTGACATCGCCAAAAAGTATCTCCGGTGTCAGCATTGTTGTCGGCACATCGCCGGTCTCGTTGTTTACCGTGAGTTCACTGCCCGCAGCCAGAATCCCGGAACGCAGGGCGCGCTGATCCAGATCGTCCAGCGCTGCTCCGCGAACCAGAATCTTGTTTCCCTTTGCATCCATGCGGTAGAGCAGATCCGGCGCAAGGTTGTTGCCGGCACCCTCGACAATGTATCCATGATCGAGTCCATTGTCCTCGATTGCCTTTTGCAGCCGCGCCTGCAACTGCTCTTCGCTGATGCCCTCGCGCGGAAGAATGCGCAATACGCCCAGGCTTGCGCGCTGCGAGCCGCCGCTGCCAGCGCGGCCATGACCATTCGAGGAAGGAAAGTCGCGAATCGGCTGGCGGTCCATCAGATAGCCCTCTAGTTTGCCCGCTGTGACTACCTTTACGCTCTTGGCGGCAACGCCTTCATCATCCACGGCGTAAGCGCCGAGCAGCGATTTTCCCTTGTAGCTGGTTTGAAGCGGATCATCCACCACATCAAATCCAAGCGGCATTACGCGCGTGTGCAGGCTGGAGGCGTAGGGGCCATTCGTGCGAACCTCGGTGCCAGGTTCGGGACGGCTGGCGAGAATGCCGGGAACAAAGAGGGCGCTGAACACGCTGGCTGAGGCCTCGCCGGTAAAGAGCACCGGTCCGTGATACTCCTCGGTGACGATTGGAGCGCTCAGCAGTGTGTTGAATTGAATCAGGCTCACCCACGCGCGCTTGCCGAATACCTCGCTGCTCTCAAGCTCGGCGACGGTTGCGCCGGTAGTGCTGATGGAGCGATCAATTTCCATGCCATCGCGGGCCTGTCCATCCACGTTGAATCCTTCCCGATATTCGGTGAAGCTCTTGCGGAGAATGGTGCCCTCGCTATTGACGATGTAGCGCGTAGAGGCGCGGGCAGAGAACTGCGCAGACGAGTGCTGGATGGCGCGAGTATCCACAACCGAGACACCGGCTTGTGCGGCAGCCTTCAAGATTGGCGCAGTGCGATAAAGCCCGCTCAGTCGGGTGACCTCCGCCGTCCAGAAGGCGCTGTCATAGCTAAGGTGCCTGACCTCTTCGAGATGAATCACCGGCTTTTCGACGGAAAAATCATCGGCCTGCGGCGGCGTCTGAAGTTGCTTGAGCACCGAGAGCTTGCGGGAGTATTCGCGCAGAGCGTACTTGTAGGCATTGTCCGAGGCCCACCAGAGCGCGGTGCGAATCGCAACCGGATCATCCTCGAAGGCCACCGTCGTTACATAGCCATCGCCATTCGGACTGGAACTGTCCGTCTTTGCGTTGCCAACGCGAATCACCACATGAATGCGGCGCTCATGATTGGGCGCATCGTAGACCAGCGCGCCATACTGCGCCGAAGCGTCGTACTGCTCGCTGTCGTCGAGCGTGTACTGGATGAAAAAGGGAACTGGGAAGTTCTCCAGCTTGAGCTTTGCCGCACTGCGGTCTAGCTCCGCCAGCATCGCTTTCAGAACTGGATCCTTTTCCGCATCCGCGCGCGTCTGGGCCGTTGCCAGCGGAGCCGCACAAATCAACACCAGTAAAAGCGCAATGCATCTCGCAAAATTTTTCATTATTGTGCCTCCTTCTGGCTTGCTGCTGCGGCTGTTTCAGCCCCGGGCCTCGGCAGAATCGGTGGTCGCGAGATGCCTTTTTCCTGACGCTGCGTTTCAATCTCGCTGACCAGCATCGCCGGAGCAACAGCAGAGACGGGAATGCTGCCCGACTCCGCACCGCACTCACCGTTGAAGACTTCGTTGCGGTCGCCGGTGACTTCAATGCGATTCAGCGCGGCCATCGGCGTACCCACAATGCTGACACCACGCACCAGTTCATCCGGGCGGCCATCCACATACACGCGATAGACGACCAGCGGAATTACCGAAAATGCCTGCGGAGAGTTGCGCGTGGTCACTGCAAATCCTGAGGAAATGTCTTCGAAGTAAAGTCCGAAGGGCTTGCCCTGCTTCTTTGCCTCTTCAATCAACTGCTTGCGCAACTCCGCTTCAGGAACGGTTTTGGTCGAGGTCACAATCAGATTTCCCTGACGCCCAGCGGGGACGTGGCCCGATTGAGCGCGGCCATGGCCATTCGACTGGCTGAAGCCGGTAATCGGCAGACGCGACATCAGGAAGTTCTTCAGCACGCCTTTTTCGACCAGCGCAACCCGCTGGGACTTCACGCCTTCATCGTCAAAGGGATACTGGCCGCTGAGGAACTGGCTGCCGTAGTAATCCATAGTCGGGTCATCGGCCACGGAGAGGAAGTCAGGCAGAATCGGCTTGCCAAGCTGTTTGGTAAAGGTCTGGCCCTCCTCATCGCCGCGCTGACGCTGGCCCTCCAGACGATGGCCCAGCACCTCGTGGAAGAAGACCGCAGCCGCGCGTCCGGAGAGAATGGCAGGGCCGTCAAACGGCGTCGTCAGCGGAGCTTTGCGCAGAGCTTCCAGACTTTCGCCCAGCGCTTTGACGTCGGATGTAATCTTCTCCATCGAAGGCAATCCCTCGGGCTTCTCCGATTCAAAGGTCGCGACGCGATAGAGGTCCATGCCATCCTCTGCGCGCGAGATGGCAACGACCACCAGCCGCGTCATGGTCTGCGGATAGACAACCTCCGCGCCCTCAGAGGAGATATAAAATCCCGTTCCGCTGGCTACGACCAATTGCACCTGATCGAGATATACATCCGGATATTGGCGCAGCACCTGCGAGAGAGCGCGAATCCGTTTTTGCCATTCGACCGTATCTACTTTGGGCACAACGGCGAGTTTGCCGACGGAGACCTCCGGCTTTTCGTTGGAGAAGTCCGGCGAATTATCCTCTTCCTTGGCGCGTACATCCTGCTCCGTCTTGACGCGCGTGTAGTTGTCAAGCGCAGTGGCGTAGCCTGCGTTGGTTGTTACCCACAGCGCCGATTCCAGCGCCAGCTTGTCCTCCGTCAGCGGCAGGCGCACGGTTTTTACGGCGGCTCCGCGATGCGTTCCATGCGTGTTGTCGAGCGCTGGCGCACCGACGCGCACCTGTATATCGGCAAGGCGATAGTGGCTGGTGCGATTGGTAATCAGCGCTCCGGATTGCGCCGACAGCATTACGCTGGTTGTGTCTTCGGCAGAGTAGCTGATGAAGTACGGTGCGGGCTGGTCGGCCTTTGCGCCCCTGGCCAGATCGGTGACGGCGCGATTCAACTCCGACTTCATCGCCGTCAGCAGTACGGAATTTTCTGCGCCGGGCTCGGTCTTTTTAGGATCAGCGGCCCTGAGGGCAAGCGCGGAGGTTAGCAGCAATCCGGCACAGACAAGACCACGGAGCTGTGCAGACGAAGGAGAGGAGAATTTCAGCATCAGGGTTCCATCTTTCTACAGAGCGTATCAAGGAGATTTTTTGATTCAGGCTGAGTTTAAATGGACAGCCGATCCCTTGCAAAAAACAACGGTTTGCAACGATTTGCGTTCTTCTATCTACAGACGCCGTTTCGGTGCAATAAGATTCCAGTTAAGGAATTTCTGAACAAGTTCCGCTTTTGCCATGTTTTGAAAGGGCGGGGCTTTCAGCCGCGCCCTTTCAAAGCACTGAACACGAAGACTGGACACGAAGACTTGTTCAGAGACTCCTTAAGGATGAATGTATGAAACTTTTTCGCCATTCTGCTGCCCTGTTTGCGCTTGTTTTGCTGCTGCTGCCGATGGTTCCGCTCAGTGCGCAGGCCGTCGCTACGTCCAGCGCGGCGGTACAGGCAACTGGCGTCCCCGCCTATCACCTGCCGCCCGCCAAAGAAAAACAGGCCGAGGCGCTGGCAACCTCAGAGAATCTTCTCCACTTCGGTGGAGCGCTATGGGGATTCGCGGTTCTGCTGGTGTTGCTGGCGACGGGATTTATCGCGAAGGTCGAGTGCTGGGCCAAAGGCATCACGGGTCGCGTCTGGCTGCAAGGGATGATCTTTGTGCCGATTGTTTTGCTGGTGCTGGAAGTTCTCTCGTTGCCGCTCTACGCGATTGGGCATCAATTGAGCCTGAGCAACGGCATCAGCGTGCAGCACTGGGGCAGTTGGATGGGGGATGTTGCCAAGGGATTTCTGATTTCAATCATTGTCACGACGGTGATTCTCCAATTTGTTCGTCGGCTGCTGTGCCGGTTCCCGCGCCGCTACTGGCTGGTCTTCTGGGCCTGCGTACTGCCTTTTCAGGTTGCAGTCATCTTTCTGGTTCCGGTGCTGATTGATCCGCTCTTCAACAAATTCGAGCCGCTCGCGCCATCCCATCCCGCGCTTGTTGCCGAGTTGCAAAAGGTGGTTGCGCGCACCGGAACCAAGATTCCCCCTGAGCGCATGTTCCTGATGAAGGCCAGCGCAAAGACCAACGGCATTAACGCGTATGTGACCGGCATCGGCGCGACCAAGCGCATTGTCATCTGGGATACAACCGCCGACCGCATTCCCGCTGATGAGATTCTTTTCATCTTCGGGCATGAGAGCGGCCACTACGTCCTCAAGCACATTCCAAAGTATCTGGTCTTTCTTGCGTTTCTGTTTTTCTTTGTTTTTTGGGGAGCTTCGCGCGTGGCCGAGAGGGTGCTTGCGCGATACGGCACTCGTTGGCAACTGGGCGAACTGGCAAGCTGGGGCGGAATTTTTGTGCTTTTCTTTGTCTTCAGCGTGACGCAGTTTTTTCTGGAGCCCATCACCAACGCTGCCAGCCGGTTCGAGGAGCACGAGGCCGATGTCTACGGACTGGAGGCGATGCACACCATCCTGCCCGACCCGCAAAGGACTGCTGTCAACGCCTTCAACCGGATGGGTGAAATCTATCTGGAGCCGGAGCACACCAATCGCCTGATCGAGCTATGGAGCTACTCGCATCCGGCGATTGAGAAGCGCACAGAGTTTGCCGCGCATTACAATCCATGGGTATCGGGTTCGTCACCCATTCCGGGGCCACGGTTCTTTCCGGCTGATCCGGTTGCAGCCAATCCGAAGGGAGTTGTATCAAAATGAGCTGTCTGTTTTGCAAAATTGTCAGTGGAGAAATTCCCGCCGCCAGGGTTTATGAGGATGCGGACGCAATCGCATTCTCCGACATCAATCCGCAGGCTCCGGTACACATTCTTGTAGTGCCGAAGCGGCACATTGTGTCGCTGGACGAGGCGAAGGCAGAGGACAACGCGCTGCTTGGGAGGATGCTCTCCGTAGTGGCGAAGATTGCAGCGGAGAAGCAGTTGGCCAGCGGATATCGCACGGTCATCAACACGGGTGACGAGGGCGGCCAGACGGTGGAGCATCTGCATTTTCATCTGTTGGGCGGACGCGCCATGCACTGGCCTCCGGGTTAAGCAGTAAGGCCCATAGAGAGTGGGACTTTATATGGTAAACTTTCTATGGGAGTATTCTATGGGGACATTGAGAGCGCACATAGTTTTACCGGAGGAGTTGATCGAAGAAATAGACAAGGCGGTTGGTCCTCGTGGCCGCAGCGCCTTTCTGGTAGAAACAGCGCGGGCAGAATTGCGCCGCCGCCGCCTGCTGGCATTTCTTGGCGACGACAATCCTGCATGGAAACCGCAGGATCATCCCGAGTTCGTCAACGGAACCGAGGCGTGGGTGAAGAAGATTCGCTCTGAGAGTGAAGTGCGCATTCCTAAAGAAAAAGGCAAGAGATTAAGATGACGACAGTATTACTGGATACTACTGTTTTGATAGACGTGCTTCGAGGAAGGTTAGATCGGCGCTCGCTGCTAACTGCGCTGGTTATGAGCGGCAGGAATCTGGCTACTTCGAGCATTAGCATCGCTGAGGTCTATGCCGGAATGCGGCCAGAAGAAGAAAGCAGAACCAGCGTATTTTTATCAAGTCTTGAATGCTATCCCGTCACAGAGGCGATTGCCCGCAGGGCCGGCTCTCTCAAGAGTACAAGAGCGAGGAAAGGCCAAACACTTTCTCTTGCGGACATGATTGTGGCAGCAACCGCGCTCGAACATGGACTGACGCTAGCGACAGACAACCGGAAAGGCTTCCCGCTTCCGGAACTAAAGTTTCAGTCCTTTCAAGAGGAGTAGCAGAACATGAGCGATGGCCGGGAAGAACGGGAAGAACGCGAGAAGCGCCGCGAGCAGGAAGAGCGGGAGAACCGCGAAGACAAGATCATCCGCGACCAGATAGATGAGTGGGAGCCGGAGCGGGAGGACTCGTAATTACTGGTAAAACCCACTTCTCAAAGGCGAGAGGTGGGCCAGCCGGAAGCTCTATAAGGCGACGCGTATTTCAAATTTTCGTGCGAGAGGCTCGACGATCTGCACGACTCCGTGTCCGGGGTTGACCTCTTTGCGCAGACGCAGTAAGCCAAAGGATTTGAGCTTGTTCACGTCTCTGGTAACGGAGCCTCTGTTGCGGCCAAGCTCTTCGGCAAGTGCTGTGATGCTCATTCGCTTTTGGCGGATGACCTGACAGAGACGTACCCGTTGAGCTGTCAGACACTCAATCATGTCGAGAGGGTCAGCAAAGGTGATGATCTTCTCTGATTCCAGTCGCTCGCCCTTCTCCCGCCTGACGGCACGCTCCAGGGAGCGGCGCACATGCCCATCAAATCCATCATTAAAGATTTTGGTTTTCATAACTTCTCCTGAGTGCTTCCGCTTCCCATACATAAATCATGCTACAGGTGTTGCCTTTCATGCAACACCTGCAATATAAGAAGGGTGGTGCCCCGGTAGATATATATATTTTTGCGAACGACAAGGGCGTATATCAGTACTAATCCTTCCGGTAGCGCATATGTGATTGAATCAATGCGGCTTCTTGTATTTGTAGACACACTTCTACCTGAACGTATTGCATCGCAAAATCTTGACCATCAGCAACTCAACTACACACTTTTGGGCCGTTCTGGCTCTAGGCCAATGTGGTCATTGACCGCGTTGCGAAACCTCTGCTTGCAGCCCAAGTAGCGTTCTGTTGTCTGCACAGAAACGTGCCCGAGCAAAAACTGGATTTGCTCCAGTTCTCCACCGGCCTCATGGCATAATCTCGCGCAGCTCCTTCTCAAATCGTGAGGTGCAAGCGATGGAATCTCACACTCCTTCGCCTTTTGCTTGACTACACCCCATATGACCTTTGGGCTGAAACCGTGTCCCCAAATTCTGCCTGCCTTGTTAATTGACCGCAACAGAGTACCGTTGGTAATGCTGGCAGCTGCAGTCCACTGATCAATGCCTGCCTTCACCCAATCTGGAACGGGAATCGTCCTCATGTGACCGCCCTTGCCTATAAGGTCGGCAATGACCCAGTGCTCCTCTCTCTGCTGGATATCTTCAAGGCGTAATGCTGTTAGTTCTGCCCTCCGAAGTCCGCATCCGAGCAGAACTGCAAGCGTCGCGTAGTCACGCTTACCACGTAGGCTTGCATCTTCTGTGGCCAACAACAAACGTTTGCCTTGTTCCGCAGTGAGCCAATTTCCAACATGGACACCTAATCGTTTGACGCCCTTAACGCGGCGAATCCCTGCAGCCAGATCGGAACTGAGCAGACCGCAATCGGCGGCCTCATAGGCCAGCCTTCGAACCGCAGCCAGTCTCAGGTTGATTGTGGATGGAGCATAGTGACGTTGTTCGAGTGAGATCCGATAGCGCGTAACAACAGTCTTGTTGAAAGCGAGCCTCGGCTCTGAACAGTACCATTCAATGAATTCTCTGATCGAGTGATCATAGGATCGTTTTGAACTGGGGGATGTCAGGCTGTTCAACATCGCTGATTTGGATTGTTCAAGGTCGGGTAGTTTCAGGACCGCTTTGGGAGCCCTCTTGCGCTTATTCTTGCTCTATGCCATGGAAACGGCCTCCAATCGCAGTGACAAAGAGCTTGATACAAATAGGCAATTCAGTCCATTGCTTTCTGTACGACTTCATCGTCGCATTTCCCACGAAGGCTTGTATTTTGTTTAGAGTTTGTGCTAGTTTTTTAACAACATTAGGAAATGGGTCGACGCCCATGCCAACCTGCCTACCCGGGCAAGGTGGAGCGCGAAAGCGAATGTGGCTTCCAGAAAGGAAGCAATCAAGCGGGATGTGCGTCGACCCTCCACTCCGGAGGGCTTTGTGCTTTCTGCCTCAAAAAATCAAATTGTTGACCGTGCACTGATTAAACATGCAGTGCATAATGATGAACTTCCCAATCATGCATGGCAAAGTGAAGTTCAAGGAGGACATGGCCAGAGGTCGGCTTCACTCCGCAACCAAAAGTTAAATTCAAGATTTGAGGATGTCGTAGTTCATTTGCAGCGTTTTTCACTGCATCCACTCCTGCTTCAGGCCCGTCAGCCTGCCATCTCGGAAAATAGACAAGGGGGATTTGTATCCAGCTTGCCGTCCCTGACCCATTCGTCGAATACGGCTAAAAGGAGAACACTCATGTCAGAGAGGAATGCCCAGGGAATCAAGAATCAAACTCAAAGCAGCTCCACTGTCGAGGCCCATCCGCCCTGCTATGGAGCGCTTCCCGCCGGTCTTGAGCGCTGCAAGATCTGCAACGAGTTTTGTGGTGTTGTCCGCAATGAAGATCTTCCTGTTGCGTGTCAAAGGGAAGAGGCAGTAGTTGTAGTGCAGTGTATCTGCGATGGAATTTTCTGTCGCAAGTGCGGTGAAGGACGCGTTCACAGGCCCATCTCCAACTACTGGGATGAGGCCAAAGGCGCTCTCATCCATCGCCCTTGGTACAGCGCACAAGAGCCCTGTGAGTTGTGTGAAAGGAAATTTCAGACCAATGCAGAATCAGCGATCAGAAGCACAAATCGACTCCAATCGTAATTGGAGATCAGTGTGCGTTTGGTAGCATGAATTTCAGGCGGTGCATGAAAGGGACAGATTACAAACATGGCGTATGCGGATTTGCGTGAGTATCTACAACGGTTGGAAGAAAAAGGTCTTCTCTGCCATGTAACGGCAGAGGTAGATAAAGATTGGGAGATCAGTGCTGTTTGTCGGCACACCTTCCGCACCATCCCGCAGGAGCGTCGTCCTGCGCTCATGTTTGACCGAATCAAAGGAAGCGATATTCCATTGGTGATTGGTATTCTTGGCGGCTCGCGCGAGATTTATGCGACCGCACTGGATACGGATGTGGACCACATCTGGGAGACATGGGAGCGCGGCAAGAATCCCATTCAACCAAGAGTGGTTGAGTCGGGCCCTTGCCAGGAGGTTGTGCTGCTTGGCGAGGATGCGAATATGGAAATTCTTCCAGCACCTATCTGGACGGTAGGGCAAGACCCGGGACCTTACCATACTTCTCCGTTTATCGTGACGAAAGATCCGGAGACAGGAGTTCCCAATCTCGGAACCTATCGCGTGCAGGTGAAGGGGCCGCGTCGTGCCGGCATCATGATTAATCCCAATCGCCACATGAACTTTCACATCGATAAGAATGAGGCGAAGGGAAACGATACTGAAGTAGCCATTGTTCTAGGTACTGATCCCGCTATAGGTTTGACTTCGGTGAGTCCGTTTCCATACGGAGTGGATGAGTTGGCTGCTGCCGGTGGAATCCGCGGCAATGCGGTTGATGTTGTTCGCTGCAAGACCATTGATCTTCTGGTTCCGGCAACAGCAGAGATTGTGATTGAAGGAAGGATTCGTTGCGGTGCTCGGGAGCAGGAAGGCCCCTTCGGCGAATATGCGGGATATATGGGCACTGGCGGCAACAATCCGCTCTTTGAAGTTACCTGCATCACGCATCGCCGCAACCCCATCTATCAGGCCTTCATGAGCCAGATGCCGCCCAGCGAATCAAGCTGTATCAAGAGCCTTGGACGAGAGATGGAGGTGCGTCGTCATCTAAAGAATAGTCTTGGTCTGCCGGTGCATGACGTTTATGCAACTGAGAGCAGTGGCGCTGCAGGGCGCCTGATTATTTCGCTCAAAAAGCAGAACCGATTTCAGCCTTTGAAGGCCATCCTCGGCGTGTGGTCGCTAGGGATTGCAGTTGGCAAGACAACGATTGTGGTCGATGACGACATTGATATTCGCGACTCCTTCTGGGTGGAGTGGGCACTGAGCTTTCATATGCAACCGGCGGAGGATATTTACATTCAGCGCGGCACTGACCCGATTACACTCGACCCATCGCAGCCTCTTCGGAATGGACAGCCAATTCCGCCGCAGGAGCAGGTAAGCTCTCGAGTCGGCATAGATGCAACCCGCAAACATACCTATCCCGCGCTTGCAGTTCCACCCAGGAAAGACCTTGAGAAAGTGGCTTTGCAGTGGAAGAACTACGGCATTTCAGAGGTTAAACCCAAATAATGCCATTGGATGATATTCATCTTCGGATGGATAGGTGCGGCTCGACAATCAAACTGTGGTGTACTATCGTTGTAGTTACGCGGAGAATATTCGTGCATAGTCTTTTGAACATCTCGCGCACCTTTTGCTCCAGCAATGCTTGTTGTTGCTGTTGAAGCTTCTGCTGCGCCCCCGAACTTCCTGAAATAAATCTGGTTGCCAACCGCAGACACTTTTGCGAGTTCCAACCGGAATTCAAACAAACCTCACATTTTGCTTCACCAGGGCTTTCATGAAAATGATGGAACCGATGATTCACATCACTGACGCTTCCCCGCTTACCCGCCGTTCTGTGTTTCAATATGCAGCGGCCATGCTGGCTGGATCCGCTCTGCCATTCTCAAGCCTCTCAGCCTTTGCCCAACCTCTATCTGCTCGACTGGAGCAACCGAACAGCGGCACTGCTGGCGTAGTTTGGAGAACGCTGTTAGAGCGGCAGGGCGCCAAGACAGGTACGGGCGCATCCGTGCAATGGATTGGCGGAGATCCGGGGCAATCGCAGGTTCAACTCATAGCTGGTGCAATTGATGTAGGTTTCTTTGGGCCAATTGGCGCAGTTGAAACCGCTCTGCGTGGGCAGGATGTCGTCATCTTTGCACCGGGGCTGATCAATCACGGCTCCTGGCTTGTTAAAGGCAATAGCCCCTTTCACTCGCCGAGGGATTTGAAGGGGAAGGTGATTGCAACACAACCTGAGACTACTGAGACCTATCGTCAGGCGCGACTGGCACTCGGCCTGTTGGGCCTGGATTTGAAGCGTGACTTTCAGGTCATCTTTGGCCCTCCAACGGCGAACCTCGCTCTCTTTGAGCGAGGTAGCGTGGATGCGGTCATCACGATTGAACCAATTTCGACTCGCTTGATTGCTGGCGGAGCGCGTGAAATTGCGCGAGTGCGCGATCAATGGCGTCAAGGCACAAAGGACGCACGACCTCTCTTTCTTGGCGGACAGGGAACTCGTCGCAAATGGTTTGAAGAGAATCGCGCGGTCGCGGCCAAACTGTCGAGACTCTATCGAGTGGCAAACGAACAGATTCGCGCAAATCCGCAGACTCTCTCCGAGTTACATCAGTTGCTTGGCGTACCCGCTGGCGATCGTGCTGCGATTGATTTGTTGGTAAAGCGCCTGCCAGAGATTTATGCGGTCGAGTGGTCGCCTGCAGTTGTGAAGGATGCTGACAAGGTGGTTGATGCGGCCATCAAGAGCGGCATTCTGCGCGGCAAGCCCTCGCGGCCTGTATTCGAGATTGCTTAAGGAGGAACTTTCAGCGTGAATGGAGCAGTGCAGAAAGAGCCGAAGGCGGTAGCGGCGAGTGCGGCGGATAAGAGATCCGTGCTATCGCACCTCCCTGCGCTGATTCACTGGGTGCATTACTCCTTGCTTCCGCCAATTGCTTTTATTTTTGTAAGCGCGGCAGCGTGGATGTTGATGGCGCACACACAACACTCCCTGTTGGTGCCAGGTTTACGCGTCATCGCGCTCGAAGTGAAGCGAGTTGTTGTCACCGATGGAGCCTTTGAGCAGATTGGCCTTACGCTGGAGCGTATTGTGCTTGGTTGCTTGCTGGCCTTTTTGGTTTCTCTCGTAGCGGGGATTGCCGCAGGTCGCAATCGCTTGCTCGAAGCCTTTCTGCGTCCGGGCATCGTACTTGGTCTTACCATCCCAGGTCTGGTCTGGGCCCTGCTCTGCATTATCTGGTTTGGAGTGGATTGGAAGGCGCCGGTCATCGCGCTCGGACTGGGAGTGGCTCCCGCACTCACCGTCAACGTGATTCAAGGAGTGCGCGCAGTGGACTACTCGCTGATTGAGATGGCCCACATTTTTCGCATGAAGCTACCTGCCAGAATCTGGCACCTGTGGCTTCCTGCCATGGCACCATTTTTACTCAGTGGCATCCGACTCGCTCTTTCGCTTGCATGGAAGGTGATTGTGCTCGTAGAAATATTCGGAATGTCGAGCGGGGTGGGGTATCAATTAAATCAGGAGTTCAGTTCGCAGAATGTTGCAGGCGTTCTTGCCTGGACGATTGTCTTTGGTGCGGTGATGGCAGTCATTGAGTACGGCCTTATCCAGGCGCTGGAGCGGCGCATCACGCGCTGGCGGCGGGTGGCCTCCGTATGAGCGAGGGTATTGTATTCACAGATGTATCGAAGAGCTTCCGTCATCCGCTGACAGGCAAGCCGCGTCAGATATTCGACAACTTCTCGCTTTCTGTTCAGGCAGGAGAACTCGTTGCGCTGGTTGGCCCGTCTGGAATTGGCAAGACCACGCTTTTGCACTTTGCCGCAGGTCTGGACAAGCCGGACTCCGGTTCCGTTCAGATTGATCTTCCTCCAGAGCGCTCGCGTGTGGGCATGGTCTTTCAGCAACCGCGCCTGCTGGAGTGGCGATCCGTCGAAGCGAATGTAATGCTTGCCACCCACGCTGCAGGTCTGCCGCGCGAATTGGCACACCGAATGATTGAGGCTGTTCATCTTGTAGGACATGAAAAATCATTCCCACTTTCGCTGTCAGGCGGTGAGCGCCAACGGGTTGCGCTTGCACGCGCCTTCGCAATTCTACCGGGGATAGTGCTGATGGATGAGCCCTTCAGCGCGCTCGATGAGCTGACCGGAAGAAGCTTGCGAGAGCAGGTGCAGGAGCTATGGCTCAAACAAAGCCCAACCGGATTGTTGATTACGCACAACACTTTTGAGGCTGTATATCTCGCTGATCGAGTGGTGGTGCTGGGCGGACAACCCTGTACGATTCGAAAAATTATTGAAATCCCTGCCCCCCGTCCTAGAGACCCGGACAGTCTTAAGCTCTTTGAGTGTCATCGCCAGATTATGGATGCACTTACGGAGTCATCTTCACAAAATTCTTGACATCATTTTGAACCTGAGCAATAATCACACCACTAGCACATGAACGCAAATATTCCAAATCGGCTACTACTATCTCTCAGCACTTGTTGTTGTCGTTAATCCTTTCTGTCTAATAATCCACACAATCTGAGCTTGTAACGCAGCATATCTGTATTCCTGCTCGTTCTTTCTCTCCGCTCAATTAACCGGAATTTCCAGTTTTCTTCCTGACCCATACATGTGGTTTCAGGAGTAACTGCACTCCGAGAAAAGGAAACAATCAAGATGAATCTCCGTGACACTCTTAATCGTGGCGGAAAGTTCGTGCTTCAACATGCCGCCGCGCTCATTGCACTGCTGGTAATTTCTTTCGCCACTCTGTCCTTTGCACAGGTATCGACAGGCTCGCTCTCCGGAACGGTACGCGACAAATCCGGAAATGCGGTGCTGGATGCATCTGTGACCGTGAAAAATCTTGGCACTGGCCTATCCCGCATCACATCCACCAGGCGCGATGGTGGTTACTCGCTCGTCCAGTTGCCGGTTGGCATCTACAGCATTGTCGTAAGCCACGAAGGCTTCAGCAACGCAACCGTAGCAGAACTCATCATTACTGTGGCTCGACAGGCTGTTCAGGATGTCACTCTGGCAGTTGGCTCAACGAAGGACTCTGTGACTGTTACAGATCAGGAACAGTTGACGGATACCACAACGCCCTCACTCGGCGGATATGTTTCTCCGGAGAAGTTGGAAAACATTCCGCTGAATGGGCGCAACTTTGTAGATCTTGCATTCCTCCAACCTGGTATCGATAAGAACACTAACCTTTCGCCGCAGGGTGGAACTACTGGTGAGTGGTTCAGTTCTAATGGCTTGCCTGATCGCTCCAACAATCAATTGCTCGATGGTGCTTCTGTCGTCAGCATTCAGGGCGGTGCGGGTTCTTCCATTCTGAGTACCTCGCTGGGTCTCGATGGCATTCAAGAATTCCGTGTTATCAATGGCTTTGCAGGGGCACAGTACGGTGGAGTTCTAGGCGCTCAACTCATATTGGCCAGCAAAGCAGGCACAAACGCATTCCACGGCGACGCATACGACTTCGTCCGCAACAACGCGCTTGATGCAAAGAACCCGTTTTTGCTCGCTTCTCAGCCCAAACAATCCTTTCAGCGGAATCAGTTTGGCGGAGCATTTGGCGGTCCCATCCTGAAGAATCGCCTCTTCACCGACAGCGTTCTTGAGGTGCTGGTGGCCACTCAGCCTCAGGTCGGAACATCAACAACTTTTGATGCAGGTTGCGTCGCCTCCGCTGGCACAATTCTGACTCATGCCGTTTGCTCGCAGTTGCCGACAACGGGCTCTTACACGGTGAACAACGTCTCTGCGCTGCTTCTTCCGGCACTTCGTCCGCCAGCCGGCACGAGCGGGCTGCAATATTCAGGGGACACCTTTTCCTACTCCTTCCCGCTGCCGCAGCAGGAGTTCTACGGCCAGGAGCGTGTGGACTACACCATTGGCCCGAAGGATACGATCTTCGCCCGCTTTACCTCAGACCATGCAACAGTACCGGTGCTCAACAGCTTCCCGTACTTCCACTACAACGCTCTGAGCAAGGGAAATATTGGAACAGTCTCTGAGACCCATACGTTCTCTCCACACCTGCTGAATACGCTTGGCATTTCCTATACGGGCATTGACGTCAATGTGAATTGCACTGCGAAGATTCCCGGAGGCTATGAGCTGATTGCTGGCGCAGGCATGGGATCGATCAGTATCTCTGGCTCTGCGAGCTTCGGCCCTTGCAGTTCGGATACTCGCTCGCGCAAGCTTCTCTATAACCTGCGCGATGATGCCTTCTATGACCACGGCAGCCACTCCATCAAATTCGGATTCCTGTATACACGCGATGTGCCGACCATCTCTTCACCGCAGAATGCCCGCGGCAGCTTCTCCTTTGCCAGCCTTACCAATTTCATTCAAGGCATCTCGAACGGATACACCTTCCACACCGCCGGTCCGCGTTACTATCCAGCATTCCAGCAGAATGAGTTTGGATTTTATGTGCAAGATGACATCAAGGTCACACGTCATCTGGTTGCAAACGTAGGCCTACGCTATGAGCCATGGACGATGCCGGTTGCCCTGCGCGGAGCCTCGGCCTTCATCAACAACAATCCGTTGGTTGACCCGACAGGCACCTTCCAGCAGGGAGCGCTGATTGCCGGAAACCCCTCGCTCGGAAACGTTGGCCCCCATGTAGGTTTTGCGTGGGATGTATTTGGGAATGGCAAGACTGCTCTTCGCGGCGGCTACAGCAGAAAGTTTGATCTTGAGCCGCTCAACAGCACCTACAACAACTACTCGGTTGGAACGCCGCCCTTCTCTGGCGCTTTCTCGACCTCCAACTCCGCTCAGGCCACTTACACCTACCAGCAGGGAATTCCGATTACTGGCATTTCCAACGCAACCGAAACAGCTCTGCTGCCGATCCCAACCCCGGCAAATGCATGGAGCACTTATGGCATTGCGCTCTATGTGCAGCCCGTAGGACATCACATCAAGCAACCGACTGCCGATGAGTGGACAGTCTCCGTACAGCAAGCATTGCCCTACAACTCCGTCTTGACGTTGGCCTATGTAGGAGATCGCGGTACGCATCTGATCCAAAGCCTCGACATCAATCCGAATGTGCGTCAGGTCGTGAATGGTCAGGACTACTGGTCGACGACTACCACGCGTATCAATCCCCAGTACACCTCCATCAATCAGAACGGCACCACAGGCGATTCAAATTACAACGGTCTACAGGCGAATTTGACCGGCAATACAACCTCGAAGCTCAAATATCAGATTGCCTACACGTGGTCAAAGGGGCTGGATAACGTTCAGGGAGTAGTTGGAGCAGAGACCTCGGCATCACCGCTCGAGCCCTCTGACTCCTACAACACACGTCTGGATCGCGGCCCGTCTATCTTTGACGTGACGCAGAATTTGCACGTGAATGCAATCTACTACCTGCCGGAGTTCAGCACTCACGGTCACGTGGTTCGCGTTCTCTCTAACGGTTGGTGGGTCTCTCCGATTCTCACTGCACAGAGTGGTCTGCCATTCACTCCGACGATTGCATTCAACAACTCCCGCTCGGGTGTAGGAGCAAATGGTGGTGGAGGCGTTGATCGGCCTTCCTATGTAACTGCCTCCAACTTGGCTGCAGCCTTGCTGCTTGATCCACAGGCAACCATTTACAACAAGTACAGCGTTATCCAACACTCTCGCAATCAGTACTTCAACCCACACATGTATACGGTTGGTCCGGCTGGCTATCTTGGAACCGCAGGTCGTGATTCGCTGCGTGGACCGGGACTGTTGAACCTAGACTTTTCCGTCAACAAGGACACAAAGTTGCCATTTCTTGGAGAAGCAGGAGCGCTGGAATTCCGCTCTGAGATATTCAACATTCTTAACCATGAAAACTACGCTGAGCCGAGTAACTCTGTCTGGTCCAGTGCAACCGCCCTGAATTCAACTGCAGGGAAGATCAGTGGATTGATTAACACGGTTGGATATCGTGATATTCAACTCGCCGTCAAAGTGATCTTCTAGCCTGTTACGCCATCAATGCGGCGTAATCCTAACCCAGTTGGTCTTCGTCGGGCAGGTGATCATACGTCATCTGCCCGTGTTGAGAGGAATCGGTAATGACTAGCAAATTCAACCGGAAGAAATCACTGTTTGCCCTGCTTGCTCTCAGCACTGCGCTGCTGGCCAGTAGTTCAGCGCTCGCGCAGTCGCGCCAACACGGGGGCGCAGGTCAGGCAGAGGGCGACGACCAGGCCGCTTGCCACAGGCTGATCGGAATTCCAAACCTGACAATTCTGTCTACTGAACTTGTTCCGGCCACAGACACGCTTCCGACTTACTGTCAGGTTTATGGATTGATTGCACCAGCCATTCACTGGCAGGCGCAGTTACCAATCGGCAGCGCATGGAATGGCAAGTTGCTCAACATTGGAAACGGCGGCAAGGCTGGCAACTTTGGCTTCGCCTACAATCGACTTGCGGCAGGCTATGTGGTTGTAAGCAACAACACTGGCCACGATAGTGGCGCAGAACCGAACTCCTCCTTCGCCTTCAACAACAAGCAGGAGTTGTATGACTATGCCTACCGTGCCATCCATGTGACGGCCAATGCATCAAAGACTCTCGTGCGTGAGTTCTACGGCAAACCACAGCGCCTGGCGTATTTTGAAGGCTGCTCAACGGGCGGTCGGCAAGGCATGCTTGAAGCGCAGAGGTTCCCCTATGATTTTGACGGCATTGTCATTGGTTCCCCGGCCATCGATTTCACCAAGTTGAATGCAGCGCATATCTGGACAGAAAAACATCTTCTGGAAAATCATGCTGCTGGCAATCTGGCCTTCGATGTTAATGGAGATGGCAGCTTCAAGAGTCTGACCAAGCTCAATCTACTTCGAGAAGCAGTCCTAGCCAAGTGCGATGAAAAGGATGGCATCAAGGATGGTGTCATCAATAATCCGCTTGCCTGCGACTTTAACCCTGCAACGGATCTGAAAAAGTATTACTGTCCCAATGACAAAAATGCAGATGGTTGCTTTACCACAGCACAGATTCACGCGCTCGTCGCCATCTACGCAGGACCCCATGACAGCAAGGGAAAGAAGTTGTTTGTCGGACCATCCTTCGGCTCCGAAGTGCAGTGGCCGCAGAATGTAATTCCCTGGGGTGGTAACAAATTCCTTCCCAGCAATCTTTCCTATGAGATTGACCATGCCAACTTTCTTTTTTACGAGGAGTCACCCGGCCTTCCTCCGCCGGACAGCAAAGACTTCTCGCAGAAGCTGGATAAGAAAGCGATCTTTCCAGAGTACGCATGGTGGGAATTCAACTTTGATGACATCACCAACGGCAAACTCGCGTGGGCGGAAAAATACATTGATGCCGTCGATCCGGACCTGAGCCGCTACCTGAAACAAAAGAAGGGAAAACTGCTCATCTATCAGGGATGGAGCGACGGGGATGCGTTGCCGGAGAGCATCGTCCACTATTACGAAAAGATGGTGCAGACCACCTTTGACGGCCAGTACTCGGATGCACAACAGGATGCCCGCCTCTTCATGATGCCCGGAATGGGCCATTGCGGCGGTGGTCCTGGCCCTAATGAGTGGGACAAGTTGCCGGTACTTGATAAGTGGGTCGAGGAGGGCGTGGCCCCGGACTACATTGTTGCCGTTCATCGCAGTAATACACGCGATGACCAGAAGCCCGGCACCATTACCAATGAGCGCAAGCTTTGCCCCTATCCTCAGCAGGCCATCTATACCGGGCCAAATGGCGGACAGAATGATCCTGCGAATTGGAAGCAGGAGAACTTTACCTGTAAGGGAAAATAGTTGAACGAGCAATTTACAACGGCCTCATCGCTTACCAAAGGCATCGATCATTTTGTGATTGATGTGCGCGATGGAATTGAAGAGGCCGAGCAGACATATCGACTGCTCGGCTTCCACCTTTCCGAGCGTGGTCACCATACGCTTGGATCGGTGAACCATCTGATTGTCTTTGGGGATCATTATCTTGAATTGCTTGGCTTTGGCGTGGAGGCGGAACAGAAGCGCCCAGACATTGCAAATTATCCTGTCGGCTTGAATGGACTTGTCTTTTCTGCAAACGATGTAAAAGATCTTTACGCTTCGCTTTTGAATCTGGAAATTCCAGCGCAACTCCCACAATATTTCTCGCGGCCTGTGAAAACTAACGACGGAACGGCGGACGCAAAGTTTGAGGTTGTGCGCCTCATTCCCGGGTTGACTTCGTATGCAAGAATTTATTTTTGTCATCACGTCACGCCGCAGCTGGTTTGGACGCCAGAGTCTCAACATCACCCCAATGGCGTGTTTCAAATTTCGCGCATTCGTATTGCCAGTAACAATCCATCCCATTCGGCTGCATTGCCTCGTATCATCCTTGGCGAAAAGCCCAATGGAATGGATCAAAACGCAGCTTCTCTTCAAGCAGGTGAGATTACGCTGGATTTTGTCTCAGCAAATGCGGTTGATTCAGGGCTGATGGCCATCTGGCCAGAGGCCCACGGGCGCGAAGAGTACATGGCAACCATGACCTTCCAAACAGTCTCGCTCGAGCAGACTTTCAATGTACTGCGAACGAACAATATCGCCGGAGTAAGCATGAGCCCAAATCGCATTCTTGTCGCAGCTAGCAGTGCCGTCAATGTGGGGCTGGAGTTTATCGAAGGATGACGACTCCACACTCCATTCTTGATTCCTTTGCTGATCCCGCCAATCTGGGAGCATCCATTTCTTCCATTCCTGACCAAAATACTGTTGCTCTGATCGATCTCGGAGGCGAAGTCGCTCCGCGCGAATATTCGTATCGACTCTTGCATCGCCTCTGTCAGGCGGTTGCTCGCGGACTGCTTGCGCGTGGGTTGGCTGTTGGAGATCGCGTTGGAATTCTTTCTGCAAATCGCGCAGAGTATCTCCTCGTCTATCTGGGGGCGATGCAGGCCGGACTCGTACCAGTGCCAATCAATATCAAGTTTCCGGCAGCAACCGTCCATACCATCCTGAAGGACGCTGGGGCGCACATCCTCTTTTGCGATCGGCCACGCGCATCGCTTTGCCCGGATGACATCAAGAAAATATTTTTTGGACCGTCATTTTCAGGGACGGAGAACCCGCAGGAAACCATTTTCGATTCCTTTCTCGATTCAGGCTCCTTTCAGGCAATACATCCAGAACTGGGGCAGCCCGCCATGTTCCTCTATACCTCTGGCTCAACCGGTGTTCCAAAGGGTGTCATCCTCACCCATGCGAGCCATCTTTGGGTGCTTGCCATGCGTCGTCGCCCGGCGGACTCTCCACGAATTCGCACGCTCGTCGCCGCGCCACTCTACCATATGAATGGCCTTGCAACCTCCCATGCTGCTTTGGCGCAGCACGATTCGTTGGTTCTTTTGCCTGGCTTTGAGGCGGCTAGTTATATTGATGCGGTTGAGCGATACCGTTGCGATTCGCTTACCGCAGTCCCGACCATGTTCTCGATGATTCTGAAGCGGCCTGAGATTCTAGCGCGCGCCGATTTCTCCCATGTGCGATTTCTTCGTATGGGTTCTGCTCCAGTCTCTGCAGGACTTCTTCGCTCCTTACGGGAGATTTTCCCCAAGGCGCAAATCAGTAATGTCTATGGAACGACGGAGGCTGGCCCCATCGTCTTTGCTCCGCATCCTGAGGGCAAGCCTGCGCCGCATCTCTCGCTCGGATATGCACACCCCCAAGTCTCGCTACGAATCAATGGCAAGTTGGAAGGTGAGGCAACCGGCATGCTCGAAATCAAAAATCCTGCGCTCATGCTGGGTTATCATAACCAGCCTGAGAACTCCCGAAGGGCCTTTACGGAAGATGGATACAATCGTACTGGGGATATTTTTCATCGCGACGAGGAGGGCTTTTATTTCTACGTCGGTCGTGTCGATGACATGTTTTCCTGTGGTGCGGAGAACATTTATCCCGGCGAGGTAGAGAAGATGCTGGAAGGCCATCCAGCAATTCAGCAGGTGGCCGTTGTTCCAGTCGCCGACGAAATCAAAGGGGCAAAACCCGTAGCCTTTGTTGTCCTCAAATCAGGAGTGGAAGCAACAGAGCGCGAGATTCAGGAATACGCCCTTGCACACGCTCCTGCATATCATCATCCACGCCGGGTGTGGTTCCTTAAGGAACTTCCCCTTGCAAGTACAAACAAGATTGACAAGCAGCAGTTGATTCAAACTGCCACTGCCGCAATCAAAGCCAAACGCAATTCAGCTTAGGAGAAGCCCATGAAGGCACAAGTCATACGCGAACACGGCACAGAAGAAAAACTGGTCTTTGAATCAGCATTCCCTGATCCAGAGGTTGGTTCAGGGGATGTACTACTCAAAGTTCGTGCCAGTTCCCTGAATTATCACGATGTATTCACGCGTCGCGGAATGCCCGGCATCAAGGTTCCCTTCCCTGCGATTCCCGGACTTGATGTGGCAGGTGAGATTCTTGAAATTGGCGATGGCGTTGAGGGGTGGGCTGTCGGGGATCGCGTCCTCGCAGACCCCATCAACCGCGTTGAAGGTGGATTGATCGGAGAAACCATCCACGGCGGACTCGCTGAACTCTGTCGCGTGAAAGCACATCAGTTGATTCGCATTCCCGAAGGCGTTTCCTTTGAGGAAGCGGCTGCTCTGCCTTGCGCCTACGGCACTGCGATTCGCATGATGCATACGATTGGTGCGGTGGCAGAGGGAGAGCGCGTACTCATCCTCGGCGCCAGCGGTGGCGTGGGAGTATGCTGTCTGCAATTGGCCAAACTGGCAGGCGCTGAGGTGGTGGCCTGCGCCAGCACTCCAGAGAAACTGGCAAAGCTCAAAGCTCTCGGCGCAGATCACACCATCAACTACCGCGAAGCAGATTTTGTAAAAGAGATCTACGCACTCTACGGCAAACCAGCGCGACGCGCACAGGGTGCCAGACTTGGTGTTGATGTCGCGGTAAATTATACGGGTGGCGACACCTGGGTGAAGACCCTGCGTACCTTGCGCGTTGGCGGAAGACTTCTGACCTGTGGCGCTACAGCTGGCTTTAATCCGGTTGAAGATCTGCGCTTTATCTGGACCTTCGAACTAAAGATTCTTGGTTCAAATAGTTGGGCGCGTACGGACATTGAGAAGCTGCTCTCACTCGTTCAGAGTGGAGCGTTGAAGGTGGTCATTGACAGGACTTATTCCCTCGAAGAAGCAGGCGAGGCGGTGCGGAAAATTGAAGACCGTGAAGTCTTCGGAAAGCTGGTAATTCTTCCATGAGCGAACAAATCCTAACCAAAGAGCAGATTCAGGAGAAGCTCGAAAAATCCTCCTTCACAAACTTTCTTGGCATTGAGGTGTTGGAGGCCGATGTAGAAAAACAGGAGTTGCGAGCTCGCGTACAACTGCGACCCGAGTTTGAACGCGGCTTTGAAACCGGACAGTGGCATGGTGGAGTTCTCGCCGCACTCATTGATACCGTTGGCGATTATGGGCTGGCCATGCTGGTGGGGCGTCCACTCCCAACGATTAACTTCCGCGTGGACTACCTGCGTCCTGCTATCAAAACTGCACTCACGGTGGTTGCGAAGGTGCGTCGAGCTGGCAAGAGCATCGGCGTTGTGGACATTGAAGTCCTCAATGATCAGGGCGCTCTTGTAGCGATAGGTCGCGCAAATTATTCAACGCTGCCCGGATGAATTTCAGGAGACAAATGAATCAGCAAGCCACCAACGGAGCGCCCGCACCCATCGCAAAGGATCGCTGGGTTGCGCGCTCCGTTGTTGTTTCGACCAGCGGTGTGGTCGCCAGTGAAAGCCCCCTTGCCTCTCAGGTTGGCGCTCGTATTCTTTCGCAGGGCGGTAATGCAATCGATGCGGCCGTTGCGGCTAATGCCGTCATGGGGGTGGTTGCTCCGCACAGTAATGGAATCGGCGGCGATCTATTTGCAATCGTCTATCTGGCCGCTACCAAACAATACATCGGTCTGAATGCAAGTGGATGGTCGCCCGCCGGAATGAATCTGGAGTGGTTCCGTAAGTCAGGCCTGCAAGCGATGCCAAGGAAAGGCATTCACAGCGTCAGTGTTCCGGGGACTGTAGAGGGCTGGCAGAAGCTAATCAATCGCTTCGGCGTAATTGGCTGGAAGCAGGTTCTCGCTCCTGCCATTCGTATTGCTGAGCATGGATTTGGCGTTACGGAGCGCTCTGCAATTCGTTGGCATGAGAATCAGCACGAATTGCTTGGGTGTGCCCGCGATACCTTTCTTCCCGACCAACGTGCTCCGCGTTTTGGAGAGATCTTCCGCAATCCGCAGCTTGCCCATACCCTTCGATCCATTGCAGAACATGGCAGCAAAGAGTTCTATCAAGGAGAAACTGCAAAGCGGATTCTTGATCTGTCCCAGTTGGAGGGCGGACACTTCACAAAGGATGACCTCGCCGAGTACTCCAGCGAATGGGTGGATCCGATCTCTACCCATTATCGTGGATGGACGCTTTACGAGTTGCCACCAAATGGGGCAGGCATTGCCGCGCTCACCATGCTGAATATCGTGGAAAACTTTCCACTCCGCGAGTATGGAGCAAACTCCGCAAAGGCTCTACACGTTCTCATTGAAGCAAAAAAGCTAGCCTATGCTGATATGCTTCGCTATGTCTGCGATCCTCAGCGCGCACAAATTCCAATCGCAGAAATTCTATCGAAACCCTATGCAGCGGAGCGGGCATCGGAAATTTCACCTACATCAGCTATGCAGTCCACCACCCCCGGCCAGTTCCTCGCGCGCGAAGGGGACACCGTCTATCTCAGCGTTGCGGACAGTGCTGGCAACACGGTCTCACTCATTCAAAGCAACTACATGAACTTTGGCTCCGGGCTCATGGCAAAAGAGACTGGATTTCTTCTGCAAAATCGTGCAAACCTCTTCAGTGTGGACTCTGACCATCCCAACGTGGTTGCTGGTCGCAAACGCCCTCTGCACACGATCATTCCGGCCTTCCTCGTCAAAGATGATCGCCAGATTGCCTTTGGCATCCAGGGGGGATGGAACCAGTCTCAGGCCCACGTTCAATTTGTCTCCAACATTGTGGATCACGACATGAACATTCAGGAGGCACTTGAGGCACCACGGTTCACGAAAGCCACCTTCGCGGGCCTCGACGTACAGCTAGAGTCGCGTATTTCTGAGAGTGTTCGAGAAGAGCTTGCAAAGTTGGGACATGAGATTTCACTCGTGGGTAGATTTTCAGAGGAGATGGGTGGCGGTCAGGCAGTACTGCAAGACCATGCAACTGGCGTTTGTTATGGTGCATCGGATCCGCGAAAAGATGGGGCTGCAATTCCCGATCTCGACTATTGCCTTTAGGGACTGGATATAGGTTCCACGATTGTCGAAACCAAGAAGCAGCGGCCAAACAACTTCTGATACTCGCTTGGAGTTGCAAGCATATGTTTGGAAAAGCCAAAGATATATTTCAAAATTCAGTTTAAGCTTTTTGAAGCAGACATACAGATTTGTCCTGTTATGTCGGCATTTAGAAACCAATCGGGATTGAGCAAAAAGGAAAGCTACCCACAAAAAGCAAAAGCAAAGGGTGCATCCATTACAGGATGCACCCTCTTATATCGGCCTTAACGTAATCAGAAAAACCTACACAGGTTGCGGGTAGTTGTCCTCTTCTTCTTCCATTCCGTAGCGGCGGAGAAGGTTCGGCAGCCCCTGCGAAAACGCAGAGCGCGGCATCACGGTGTCGCAACCGGCTTCCATCGCCTTCAGCTTCAAATCCCCTTGCAGGTGCGAGAGGAAGCCAATTACAGAAACTTCCTTCTTCAGCTTGGACTTGATCTTCGGGATGATGGTCAAAGGCTTGATGTTCGCGTTGTTCAAATCGAAGACGATCAGCGCCGGACGATCCTCTGCCGCGCACTCCGTCAACTGCGCAAGAACCTCCTTGCCAGCGGTCTTCAGGAAGCTGACCTTGACACCAAGCTTCTTGGCCGACTCCTGAATCTTCGCGATGAAAAAGAGATCTTCAATAAAGCAGAAGATGCGCGTGGGCGCGTCCTCATCCACCACAGGCCGTACAACCGGAGCGCCGTAGTTCGAATTGAAGTCGGCAAAGTAATTGCCATTGCCGTTGCCGTTTCCATTGCTGTAGCCATTCTGCGCGTACGACATGGTCGAGGGCGGGCCGGAGGCGATGTTGCCATTGACTTCGCGATAGCTGTGATCCATGGGACCGACAAAGACCTTGGGCGCGCGCTGCTTGCGCTTTTGCTGCTTGCGGCCGCCACCATTGCTGGCGGCGTAGGCGGGCTGAATCTGGTTGCCGGGATTCTGGTTGACAGGATTGTCTCTGCGCTGGAAGACGCGTGGCTGCTGTGGGGCTTTCTGTCGAGGAGCCTGCTGCGGCGCGCGCTGCTGCATCTCCGGAGAGACGGCGCCCTTCCCTTTGCGACGGCGACGACGGCGACGACGCTGCGTCTGGCCCTGATCGGAGCCTTCGGTTTCTGTGCCGGGAATGGCGTCTTCCACTTCTACGATTGCCGGAGGCATTTCTGTTGCCTGCGACTGGAGTTCTTCTGTGCTCATGCTTGCACTACCTCGTGCATCTAGTTGGTTCGCTCTTCCGAATCCCTGCGAGTGCAGGAACTGCTGGCCGAAGCCCTGGTTGGGGATGGTTCTCCGGCGATAATGGTTGAATGCTGAGTGCGAATAGTGTCAATTCCTGCAAATAGTTCTGTCTCGGATGCTCAACTTACGCAGCACAAAGAAAGCCCAGAGATGACGCCTGCTGGGGCAGACTTATGCTGACTCTGATGTTTTCCGTACAGCTCCTGCGGCAGTTGCGAACTCCGCTTGACTCCAAAGTTCCGTTGCGATCGAAACCTGATTGCCCGATTTTTATAAGCCGCTGAGGCACTCGACACCATGACACAGAACTACAAGCGGGGAGGTGTCAAAAGGGTCTGGCCGGGAACTGCTTATCGGGCCTGCTCCTGGTACCGGCTGGCGAAGTCCGGCGGTAATGTTTCTGAGAATCGCGACGAGCTTGGCCACCCTGAGGTGTTGCCAGCATCAGCCGCTCATCAAGATAGTACAGGGAAGACAGTGGAGTAGCAAGTAGCATATTTGCAGGATGCAGGAGACGGAGCGAGCCGATTCCCATCAAAATACGGTCAAGCGGTCTGGAAATACAGCAAAGCCGCCCGGAAAGGCGGCTGCAGGGCTGAATTGCAATGGCCTGTCACTGGCCTCCCAAAATGGTTCGGGTGTCTTCCCGAATCCTGCTGCTCGCTCCCGCCCTGAGCGCCTGCGTGGGCACCGGATCGTTGGAGGAGCGCTTTTGCCATTCATTCAATCATTCCCGGCTCGTAAGAACTCAGGAATCACCGTCACTGGCTACTATTTTTATAGCAATTCGAGTGCCGTACCATGTCATATAAAAAATAACTGATTTCAAAGGAGATAGACTGAACTTCCTCAATGGGGAGGGCGATTTTCCTCCCAAAAACAATATTTTCTCCGTAAATTGGTATGGGATTTCCCTTACTTTTGGCATTTGTTGCAGTAGTGAGTACCCCGGGCAGCGACAAGAATGCGCTGAATGGGGCTTCCGCAGAGGCGGCAGGGCTTGCCGGTGCGCAGATAAACGCAGTGCTCAAGCTGGAAAAAGCCGCGAATGCCATTCGCATCCACATAATCCGATACCGAGGAGCCACCCAGAGCAATAGCCGCACGCAAAACCTTTTGCAATGAGAGCCTTAGGCGCTCCAACTCGGCACGGGTCAGGCTGCTGGCGTGGCGCAGAGGGCGAATTCCTGCGTGGAAGAGGCTCTCGTCAGCGTAAATATTTCCAACACCATGCAGCAGAGACTGATTGAGCAGGGCTGATTTGATGGGCGTCCTGCGGCCATGGAAGAGTGCTGCAAACGCAACTGAGTCAATGGTGAGCGGCTCGGTTCCCGGGCCGCTAAAGGATGGTTCGCAGGAGAGATCAATGAGGTCGAGCCGTCCAAAGCGTCGCGCATCCACAAAGCGCAGTTCGTGGCCGGAATCGAGTTCCAGGCGAGCGTGCGTGTGGGTGGCAACCGGAGCCGTGGCCTCGCAGTAGAGCAGGCGTCCGGTCATTCCCAGATGAACAATCCATTGGATGGATGGGCTGGATGGATTCTTGCCGGCTCCCAGATCAACGACAATGTGCTTGCCGATGCGGCGAACCTGCTGAATCGAAAGTCCCGTGAGCGCCCGGGCCATCCTCGCCGGACGGGTGAGGAATGGCTGCGGGTAGCGGCTGAACCAGACGGAAAGAACCTGCTGCCCCCGGGCGCGGGCATGTACTCCGTTGGCGATGGTTTCAACTTCCGGTAACTCTGGCACAGGAGTAGAGATACAGCCTGGGGGATAGCGGATGCAAGTTCTATGGATATGGCCTGTGGAACGCCGTAATCCATCGCCTGCAAAAGATGCATCCGCTAGCGGTTTTCAATCTCCATAACGACTGGCCGAGCGATTGCGTTTACCTCCGGGTCGTAATACTCGTAGACTCGCGACTGGAAGGTTCGTGCGCGAATGGGGTACTTCGCACGCAGACGGAAGTGCAGGGTCACCGTATCCTGAGGAGCGAAGGAATCAAAGTAAAGAATGGCCTGAGTTGCGGTCTGGCTGAACTTCTCCAGACGTCCGCTCTTGAGTTCGGCGCTCTTTTCCACATAAGATTGCAGGTCTTCGCTCAGCAGATCAAAGCCGGGAGGGATACCCAGATCAACCATCACCATGTTGGCGGTCTTGGTCAGGTTGTTCTTGATGGTTGCCGTGACGGTAGCAATGTCATTCTGCGCAAGCTTCGTCCGGTCATAAGCTACATCAATGGACATGGGCTCCTGAAGCGGCTTTGCATCCCAGGGCAGGAAGTAGCTGCCAACCACCTGATAGGCCAGACCACCGGTTCCTTCAAATTGAATCTGCACCGAGTTCTGCTCCTTCGGGCCAATATCCTTGAGGACGAACTGGTGAAATAGGTCGTTGTTCTCCGGAGTCAATGGAAGATTTTCAACAACCTTTCCGTTCAGCTTGAGATGAACGGAGCCGCGCACATCGGAGCTGCCTATCTCTGAAGCAAGCAGCAGTGCCCGCAGAGCCATGATGGTTGCCTGCGTTGTTCCCCATGTGCCGGAGGCCTGTTTTTTTGCGGCAATGTAGTTGATGGCCTTGCGCGATACCTCTGCGGCCTGTCCCCACTTCAGCAGCGCCTGCACGGCCAGTCCGGTTGTTTCAATGGCTGCGCTCTGCCCGGTCGCATAGACTCCCGTATCCGTGGCACTCCACCATGCCTGTTCGTCTTTTTCTGTACGGGCATCCAGCAGGAGTTGCATGGTATGGCGCGTCGAATCTGCATCCTTGCGATATTCGACAGAGAAGTTTGCCACTACGGCAAGCGTGTAGAGGTCTGTCTTTGCGTCAAGATGAGATTCGATATACTTCATCGCCCGCTCGACCGCATAGCCGCGATAGTCGGTATTTCTCAGCGCCCATGCAATATAGGCAGTGATGCGAAGAACATCGGAGTTGTAGCGATTGGTTGCGCCTTCATAGATGAACTGTGTGTCCGGCTTCCAACTGCCATCGGGTTGCTGCTGACTAGCGAGCCACTGTTGAGTCCGCACAATGAGTTTGGGGTCAACATCGTAGACCTTCGACATATCGCTGAATTCCATCAGCCCATACGAGGTGAGAATCTTGTTGGCCGGTGCATTGCCGAACCATGAGAAGCCACCGCTCGGAACTTCAAAGGTAAGCAGGCGCTGATAACCGTTGGCGATGTAGCCTTCTGCCTTGGCATGGACTTCTGGCGTCAGCTTATTGGTTCGCTTCATGTAGTCGAGCGCGAGTACATTCGGGTAAGTGCTTGAGGAGGTCTGTTCAAAGCAGCCGTAAGGCATACGCAGAAGGCTGTCCATCCCCTCAATCACCTGACTGAGCGGGCCGGGGTAGAGGCGGACGAAGATTTTGCTGGCATCGGGGATGGAGGCAGCAGGGAAACTGATCTTATGTTCGATGGTGGAGTCGAGCCGCCCGTTATAGACGATGCTTTGCTCGCGCCCATTGGGAATGACCTCAATCTCGCGAACCACAATATCCGCGCGTTCGGCTGCGCCCTTCATCTTTGCAGAAAGAGTGAGCTTGAATTTGCCGATGTGCTTTGCCTCAAGCGTGAATTGCGAACTGCCGACGCGATTGGGGTCAACAGCTATGCTTTTGTCGGCACTGTCGTTTACCAGCGAGTACCAGAGTTCGGGCTCAAGTTTAAGACTGACATCGCCGTGCTCGCCGGAGTAGTTGTAGACAGCAACGGGAATGGAAACACGGTCTCCCTGCGTCAGCGTGACCGGCATATCGAGATCAACGAAGAAGTCCTGAAAGACCTTGAGCGAGGATGTTCCGGTGCCGAGCGCTCCCGTCTGTGTGGAAGCAAGCATAGCCATGCGCCATGTCGTTATGGAATCCGCCATAGGAATAAGGATGCTTGCATCGCCGTTTCCGTCGGTGAGGATCTCCGGATTGATGTAGAGCGCCTCCGGGAAGTAAGAGCGAATGCGCGGGGCTGCATCGGCGGTGTCCATCATGGTTGAGAGCGTGGCTGCGTTTGCATCAATGTGCATGGCTAATGCATCGACGTCATCGAAAACAGTTGTGTTCTCTCTGGATTTCAAGGCAAATTGTCGTTTTGGCGCAGAAACTAATGGTCCCGTTATACCGCCCATCACGCCACCGCCCCGGCCTTGACCAAAGCCTAAGCCAGCGCCACCGGCTGCTCCAGCCGAGATTACAATGGGAGGCGCCTGACTGACAGCAACAGTTGTACTTTCCTGGCCTATTAATAATGTTGCGGAAAAAATTGCAATATCCCGCTCTGCAAGTGTGACCACCTGCACGAACTGCTCAAATCCCTGGGCCGTTACTACAACCTCATATTTGCCGGGGATGAGTGACGACAGAGTGAATTGCCCCACATCATTTGTGCGTGTTGTAGAAATAATCCCGCCGGGAACCGTATGTACTGTTACCCTTGCGCTTGGAATTACCGCTCCTGTTTGATCAACCACCGTGCCTGTAATCTCCGCACGACCATTGAAAGCACCGCGATTATGTTCGATGTGAAGGCTGGAGCCGGAATTACTCACGGGAGACTGAAGCGTATTTTGGGACCTCACAGCTAATGTGAGTGTGAGGTCATCCGCGGTGTCAAACTTCCGGTCTGGACCCGCACTGCGAATCTCGTAGTAACGGATTTCATCGTTACCACCCCCTATCGCTTTCACCTGAAGTTCCGTACCCCATGCATCCACCGGCATCTGGCCGTTTCTCCCGGCAAATTTTGGAAAATCCTTTACCAGATCGGCACTTGGTGGATAATTCGGATAATTTATGTTGATCTTTGTGGTGAGGCGGTTCACCTGCTCCTCAAATGCCTCGCGATAGCGTTTGGCGTAGTCCTGCTGTTTTTCATGCGGGAAACCGCGACCAAACTCCGTCTCCATCTTGTTATCGTTTGTCATTTCTGTGGCGGCAAACAGGGCTCCGGCGGCGCGGTTTTGCTGTTCTGCATCCAGCGGTCGAAGCGGCTCGACAACCGCGTTCATCGAAATCGAATTGATCTCGTAGCGCGGCTTCATGACCTCCTGCTCAAGATAGAAAAAGACTTTGGCAAATCCCGGCTGCTTCTCGGCAAGCGCAAAGACGGCCTCGTCCACAACCTGCAAACCGAGCGCAGCTCGAACCCCATCCCCATGCGCATTGGTCACATGAAAATGGATACGTGCCTCGGCCCCCGGCTTGTATACGGCAGCATCCGCGGCGGCTTCGATTTTGAGATCTTCTGCCGGTTGCACAAAGACCAATCGGTGATCTGCAATGGGCTGTGCATCCCGACCAAAGAGATAAGCGTTGAAGTCGAGCGTGCCTGCCATCTCCGGCGTGGCGGTAAGAACCAGTTCGGCGTGGCCGCTTTCGATATCCACGTCGCGCGTCAGAATCGTCTGCCCATCCTTGACGATGTCCACATATGCAGAACCTTTTTCTTCGGTTGAAAAAACATTCAGTTCAATTCGATCTCCTGCGCGGTAAACAGTGCGGTTGGTGCGCAGAAGAATATGGTCATCGCCTTCGCGGGATTCCAGATTTACGGTGCTGTTTGCGTAGCTTCCGCGCTCGTCATCCGCCTCAATGGCGAGAGACCGGTTTCCCTTGCCTGCATTCACGCGCACAACAGCTACGCCGCCCTTGTCGGTCACAACCTGCTGATCTTCGCCGTCGGAAACATGAACCTTCAGGTGCGTGGTTGCGGGCCTGCCATCGGGATAGGAGGTCAGAATGTAAACCTGATTTTCCAGATGAGGAATCAGCTTGCCGCCCTCAGGGATGGCCGTGATGAGCAGAGAGGATTGGCTGACGGTAATCGGCTCGCCGTGCGTCTCAGAGTGCTCGGCGGAGTCTTTTACAGTAGCTTCGATGAGCACGCGTGCCGCGCCCTGACTCAGAGGTCGTCCTGCAAAATAATCCGGAAGCGTCAGATCAAAATGGAAGCTGCCATCCTTGTCTGTTGTTCCCTTGGCCGAGGCTACATGGTAGATGGAGACATCCATGCTGGTGGCTTCAATCTCGATCTGGGCGTTGTCTACCGGCTTTCCAAAGAAGTAATTTGCGTGTACCGTGCCGGTTACGTGGTCTCCGGGGCGATAGCTGGTTTTTGGGCCTTTGTCCTTACCTGCAAACTCGATGGCTACTTTGAATTTGGGCAGAACATAGCGCTCCACATTCAGCGCTAATTCCGCTTTGCTGGCGGAAGAGGTTTCTGAGTTACCGAGCAGCGCGCTGAGATGGTAGGTGCCCAGATTGACCTCATCGGCAAGCGCAAATTCCCCGGAGGCAATTCCGAAGGCATCGGTTTTAGTTATGTGTTTGAAGACCTTGTTGCCACGGGAGTCCTCTATGACAAAGGTGAGTTTGCGGTCGGCAACGCTCTTGTGATTGGCGCGGTCGAGCGCAAGGGCCCGCAGGTGGATGGTCTGTCCCGGCTGGTAGATCGGCTTTTCCGTGGTGAGCAGAATCGAGGCCTTTTCCTCAATTCGAACCGGCAGCGTAGATTCTGCTGAGCCGATGGGTGTATCCGCGACATAATGCAACTGGTAATTCCCGGAAAGATTGCCGGGAAGCTGAAACTGAGCCTCGGTTGTTCCGCGGCGATTCAGATTCCCGGAGAAGAGAAGGCGAGGCTCCTCCCCGGTGATGAGCAATTGAATCCGCAGCGAACCGCCGCCTGCAATCACCTTGTTGTCTGCATCCGTTACGATGGCTCGAATAGCAGCGTTGCTGCCGGAGAGATAGGACTTCTGGCCGAGAATGTGAACCACTGGCTGACGAAGAATCTGCGAGATAGACGCGATTTGCGTGAAGGCCGGATGGTCTTGCTTGCTGTATCGAAAGCTGTAACGGACGCGATCCCATACCATATCCTCAATCTGCAGAGGCTTTTCCGGAACGACTTTCTGTTGCCAGTTGCCGCTTCCTCTGGTCGTTGCAACCCGGTGTTCCGCTCTTCCCAAAACATGATCTTCCGGGTCGAGTATCTCCAGCGTCAGTTGTCCCGCGCCGCCGCGAAGGGCGTGGTACTCAATTGTCAGAGAGAGTGCGCCGTGAGAGGAAAAGGCCGAAACGGCCTCGCCGCTGGTTTCCTTGAGTTGCCCCATTGCGACTACATCAAGGCATGGGATCAACAACATTGCGAAGCATAAAAGGATAGAGCGAACGAGGGAAGGAATCTGATATCTCCCGGATACGTGCATGGCATATCTCCTTACGTGTTAACAAGCCTGTTGCCGCAACCTTTGGCTTCTGCGTATGGAACGCGCAGGCAGCTCGAACTTGCAGAGAAAATTTAAAAACGTTGAAGAGTGGTCGGCTTTCTCACAACAATCTCGCTCCAGCCTCCATAGACACCGCAAGAACGCCTATGGTTCCCCGTTGAGGAGAATAACTCACAGATAAGGTCAGGAATGCCTCCGATTTTGTGAATTCCTATGCGCAAAAGCACAAAGAGAACGAACGGCGATAGGCTTCTTGCATGGAATTTGCTAGCATCGGTGCGAATGCTTCCTGCGTCTTCCATGTCGGCAGAAGTTCCCGAACTCGGTGAAGAGGTGTGTCTGGCCATTGACCGGCGCTACGAGGAGTCAAAGGCTGAACGATATGGCATCAGCCGCAAGCGCTTCCGGAATTTTGTTGTTGTCGTTGTTCGTCGTTATGCCGGGAGTGCAGGCAATCAAGAGCAAATGGAGGTTGTGGCCGGTATTCATGTCGCGGAGTTGATGCTTGCGCGTGCCTGCTCCGCAGGAAACGAGACCGCATGGGAGGTGTTCCTGACGCGCTTCCGTGTGCCTCTCTATGACGCGGCTTATCGGATCGCCGGAGATGAGGCGACCGGACGCGAGCTTGCCGACGAGCTATACACCGACCTGTACGGCATTCCCAATTCCAAAGGGGACCGGAGATCCAGGCTCGATTACTATATGGGTCGCGGCTCTCTTGAGGGATGGCTTCGCACGGTGCTCTCGCAGCAGTATGTGAATCGCTATCGTGCTCACGCCAGAGAAGTCAGTCTCGACGAACAGATGGAGGCTGGAGTCAGCTTTGCCGACCGGGCCACAGCGAGCGACGAAGCAGCGGACAGCCGCGTTGCTGCGGCAGTCACCAGTGCTCTTGCTGCTCTTATTGCAGAAGATCGGTTTTTGCTTGCATCCTATTATCTTGACCAGCGCACTCTGGCAGAGATAGGACGCCAGTTGCAGATACACGAATCCACCGTCAGCAGAAAGTTGCAGCGACTGACGAAGCAGTTGCAAAAGTCAGTCCGCAAGCAATTGCAGGCAGCGGGAGTGAGTCGGCGGCGATGTGACGAACTGATGCAGGATATGGATGTAAGAGACCTCCATGTGGATATAGCTGCAAATTTACGGCAAGAAATACCGGAAGATTCGTTCAGTAAGAGGATTCATCCGTGAAGATGCGCGGCTCCAATCCGTTGCAACAGGCACTGGCACAAAGCCAGCAGGCGAAGCTGCATCCGGATTCCGACCTGCTGACAGCCTTCGCCGAAGACGCACTGCTTCCCAACGAGCGCGTGAATGTACTGGAGCATCTGGCGGTCTGCGCGCAGTGCCGGGAGGCTTTGCAAATCTCATTTGGTGCTACCAGCGTGGCAGCCGGGGAAGTACGAAAACTCAGGCCACAACATCTGCAACTGAGAAGCTGGTTCCCATGGGTTGCGGTTGCTGCGGGTCTTCTTGTTGTGGGCTCGGCGGTATTGCTCCATCAGCAATCCAGGCAAGTTTCGCAGCCTTCCAGTCAGATTGCCAGGAATGAGATGCAAACAGCACCCGCTCAAACTGCACAGCAGAGCAAGACTCTACCGCAACCCAAAGCCTCTCATCCAAAACACACCACGCCATGGATTGATGCGGTGACGGTAATCCCGGAAAACGCAGCGAATCCAACCGCGATTGCGCCGGAGAAGGAAGCAGCGATCCGCTCGCCGGAACAGGTCAGAGATACCAATGCGACAGTTGCAGTCCAGACGGAAAACGCAACAATCGAGACGCAACCCGTCAATCTTCAGGCACTCATCAAAAATCAATCTGCTGCCGGGGGGGGGATCGGTAGTGGAAGCGGAGCAGGACTCGGGCAGGGTGCCAGTGGCCGACTCTCATTAGGGCCGCTGGCAGCCGCTCCACGAATGGCTATGCGGCCCGCACAGTCCAATTGGCGCATCAATAGTCAGGGACAAGTGGAGCACGCGCTGGGGGATGGGACATGGCAGTCCGTTCTGACAAGTGAGAAGTCGAAGATGCGTGTTGTATCGCTCATCGGACAAAACCTCTGGGTTGGTGGCGAGAACTCGCGCTTGTATCACTCCACGGACAACGGCACAACGTGGGTCGCAGTGATGCTGCCAGATAAGGATGGACGCTGGCATGTTCTTACGCAGATCAGCTTCCAGACGCAGCAGGCAGGCAAGGTGATTGCAGAGGATGGCGTGTTCTGGACAACGGAGGATAGCGGAAGAACATGGAAGTAAATGGTGCATCTCCGCAGCATTATTTATAAGACGCGCTTGAGTTGTTTTGTCCCGGCAAACAGAGCAGAAGATCGAGTTGGCTGGATGGGGCAGGCTCAATTTGTATCTGTCCCGCAGCGGCTGCCAACAGATAACAATAGCCGGGGCGCAGCGATTGCTGCTCATTCCCGCATCGGATCAGGCCAGCACCGCCGGTCACAACACACACAGCAAAGCGGTCCTGAAGGTCGTAGGTCGTGGGTGCAAGAACCTGCAACTCGCGCACTTCAAAGCAGTCAATCTGCTGTGGGCCAATCCGCCGGTACTCCTTCAGGGATTCGGTTTCTGCAAGCAATTCGGGCGTCACAAGATGGTTGTTCCGGATGCTCTCGATGGATTGCGGCGTGTAATCGAAGATACGCAGGGCCTCGGCAGGGCTAAGTCCCATATAACGCGCAACCGGAGGAACAATGACTCCTTCGCGCTCGAACTCGCAACGGACAACAAGATCGGATGGTTCCATCACCTCAAGAAGCGTAAGCCCCTCGCCGAGTGCATGTGGATATCCGCCGGGCACATACCAGACCTCACCGGGGCGCACCGGAATCTTTTCGAAGCAGGCCATCATCGCGGTTTTGTCCTGTTCAACAACAATCCGCAACCACTCGTTGGGAGTCGGCGGATGCTGGAAGCCAAGATAGATGTAAGGATCAATTCCCGGACGAACAGAAAAAATCACATAGCACTCAAACTTGCCCCACGGTTTTCCCAACTCGCGTCGAGCGAATTCTCGTGTAGGATGTGCTTGCAGATGCAGGCGCATCGAAGAGTCAAGCAACTTTGCCAAAAAACGGGTTTGCACGCCGAATGCAAGGAAGTTCTCCTTCCCCAGATAGTGCTCCGGAGCAGAAGCAATCAGGTCGCGTAGCAGGTAATTGCGGCCGTCTACCATGACCCGCGAAAGACCTTCATCGGCAATGGGAGTCATGCCGGCATTTGAAGCTTCTGTCAGCGAACAAAGCCAGTTTTCCGGACAGTTTCCATCGTCTGTTCCTGCTTTTCCTTCTAGGGCGTCGAGGACGCGTCCGCCGCGGTAATTACGACGCACGCGATTGGGCGGCAACTCCAGAAGGCAAGGGTGTTTATTCAGCATGGTGCCCTGTCAGAGTGCGATCCATAGAAGGAGAGAACCTGGAGATATCCCGGTGCGTCGCCGAAGTTTGATTCTCAAGGATCACGTTGATATTGTACCGAGAGCAGCCAAGGGGATGCTCAACGCAGCCAGTTCATGCAACAGATCGGCGCGCCGGCCCACGAAACCATATGTACCAAAGCCTTCTTGCCCGCCTCGCGCGTGCCGCAAAATGTCTTGCCGTCGATGGCCACCCCTTCGCCCGCCGTCAGCCTGGCAATCGATGAAACCCACGCCACGAAACCTCGTTCCATCTCTTCCGGGTCCAGTGCCGCAAACACCCGGTTAAACGTATCGTGGGACGGAATGCCGAAGCGAAGCGTCAAAAACGTCTGCATCCACTCGCGTTTATCCTCGCCGTAATCGGCAATGTCGTTCCAGTGTTCGGCCCCGCTCAGCACCGCCGCGATAACGGTCAGAAGAATCTCTTCCAGCAAATGTTTCCGGTTCCGTTCTATGCGAGGATCGCGTAACTCAGAAAATACTTCGGGGGATTGTCCATTTCCCCTTCTCACCCATTTTCGGCTTCAGGCATATAGCAACAAATGGACATTTATATGCGTCGGCCCTGGCCCGCGAGGGGCGCGACTGCGCACGTTGGCCGTGTCGTAAAGCTCGCCAGAGTTTCAATCCACGCGCCCGCGAGGGGCGCGACGACAGAAGCAGGTTAAGGAGCCATTACCCAAGCTGTTTCAATCCACGCGCCCGCGAGGGGCGCGACGCCAGCACTATTACAACGACACCATCAAGAAGGAGTTTCAATCCACGCGCCCGCGAGGGGCGCGACCGGACATTCTGGCCAACGTAAATCTGTTGCGTGCAGTTTCAATCCACGCGCCCGCGAGGGGCGCGACTATTCGTGATCATTCCATCCAACTCAAGGATCACGTTTCAATCCACGCGCCCGCGAGGGGCGCGACGAAGATGCCTCTTGGGAGCTGTTGCAAGACGTTAAGTTTCAATCCACGCGCCCGCGAGGGGCGCGACATTCTACCGATCCATCCGACTTCAGCACACTTATGTTTCAATCCACGCGCCCGCGAGGGGCGCGACGCGACAAGATCGAGCGGTATGGCGCGGTGATCCAGTTTCAATCCACGCGCCCGCGAGGGGCGCGACCAATGTTTTGCCCGTAGTGTCCTGCTGCTTTACAGTTTCAATCCACGCGCCCGCGAGGGGCGCGACGACAGAAGCAGGTTAAGGAGCCATTACCCAAGCTGTTTCAATCCACGCGCCCGCGAGGGGCGCGACCGCGCAGTGGAAAAAGATAGTGCTGAGGGTCTTTTGTTTCAATCCACGCGCCCGCGAGGGGCGCGACTGCGAACCACTCTTGGGAAGCTGGAGGGTGAATTGGTTTCAATCCACGCGCCCGCGAGGGGCGCGACGATAACAATGTTTCCGGCAGCAATTGCAGCCGGGTTTCAATCCACGCGCCCGCGAGGGGCGCGACGATGGTGCAAAACGCGTGGGATCTATCTATTCAGTTTCAATCCACGCGCCCGCGAGGGGCGCGACCAATGTTTTGCCCGTAGTGTCCTGCTGCTTTACAGTTTCAATCCACGCGCCCGCGAGGGGCGCGACGACAGAAGCAGGTTAAGGAG
>Ga0326727_10000430_pt1 | contig 173020 bp, 158 predicted proteins | sample MB2enrmetagenome_FD_207643 | JGI IMG/M metagenome (GOLD analysis project Ga0326727, IMG submission 207643) | Lab enriched peat soil microbial communities from McLean, Ithaca, NY, United States - MB29MY | ecosystem: Environmental > Terrestrial > Soil > Wetlands > Peat | place: USA: New York... | reverse complement strand
TGATAAACGCGGGGGACTGCAGGAATTCGTCAAGCATGAGTATCTCCTCTGTTCGATTTCGGCACGATCACTCGCAACGCGCGCGGCAGAACCGAGAACGCCACGGGCACATCGCCGGCGTCTTCCCTGTCCAGTTCGAACGGGGCCGGACCGGCGGCGCGACAGGCGGGGTTCTCGGCATGAAAATATGTCACGCCACCAAGGCCGATGTGCGCGCTGCTTTGCATGTCTCGACACTCTCCGTTGCCCACTGCCAGGCCACACCAAATGCGAGCACTTGGTGCAGTGGGAGTCTGGGTTCGCGTTGCCACTTGGCCGATGCTGGATGGCCGACTGCCACCAGCATTACTGGCAGATAACGCTCGGCAATGTGGAATTCCCGTCTCACTCCTTCAGGATCAAATTCGATCAGCGGACAGGAAACCAGTCCCTTGGCTTCGGCGGCGAGCATCAGCGTCATTGCTGCCATGGAAGCAGAACGGATCGCCTCATCACGCTGTGCCCTTGGATCGGCATGCATCCGGCTACACTGATCGGTAATTCGTCGTGCTGTTGATTCGTCGAAAACCTCCGCCTTTACGGATTGCCTGAGGACATCGGGGAGTTTGCTGTGCGCCAGCAGATCACCCAGAACAACGAAGGTGACTGCCGCCTCCATCAGTTTTCGTTGACCGCAGGCAAGTTTCACCAACCGGTGCTTATCCGTCCATTCGGTGAGGGCGAGGAAACGCCAAGGCTGGAGGTTAAATGAAGAAGGCGCCTGGGTCGCGTAAGACACCAGTTGCCTGATGGTGTTGTCCGAAACGGTCTTATTCGAAGCAAAGCGGTTGGCGGAGATGCGATGCCGGATCGCTCCCAGAGTGCTCCTCACTTGCAACTTGGTAAAGAACGCGATCATCGTTTGGTCATTTCTCCGCTGGTTTTGCCTTGAGTTCACGCTCGGCCTGCAACCAGTCATCGAGATCACAACCGTGACTGCCGCCGCGCGCCAGGTAAATCTCATGTGCGCGCTTGGCAATTTCCGCCTTGGTCGGCTGAGCCAAGATCGTGTTCACGATGGGAGCCGGGTGACTGGGCTTTGATGGTTTCATGTGTCTTGCCATAGGTTCCTCCATTTTCATGATGATTTTTCACGTCCGATACAGGGCGGCGAAGTGTTCCAAATACAGAGCGGCGAGCCGCCCCAAGAGATCTTTGGGCAACTTCAGCGGCCTCTGGGTCGCAGAATCAAGAAGCCGGATCTTCAGGTAACGCGGGTGCGCGATCACGACGGTTTCCGACTCATGACTCATCTCCAAATGGTGATGCCCGTCAGACTCGGCCGGGCTGTAAGAGAATTTCTCATCAGGAGGCTCAAACAGCGACAGCCCGCATTCTTCTGCAATTGACCTGGCGATCGCTTCCTTGGCTGGTGTAATCCAGCCCGTTTCAGGGTACCACCTCACCAAATTTTGAGGTGGAACTCGAAAGGTGACCCACCCCTTGCACAGGCATACAAACGTGAACCCGTCTTCACTGGGGAAAGCCTCCTGCAAGAAGAAGCGAGTCAACTCCTCATCGTTGAGGCCGTCTCCCACGGCCATCCGCAGCGATGTGATTGTCTCCAAAAGGTTGGATGTGGTCGCGTCAGTCATACTACGCTTGAGTTCGCGATTGTTGTTCTTGCGGTCATTGTTTGGTCCAAGGCGGCCTTGAACTGGCAAATCGTGTCGACGACCAAGTCACAACCAACCGCGGTGTTGAGCATCAGATGGAACAGGTGGGGGGCCTGCCACTTGCCGCCGTAATAATGTTTAAGGAACGCGGCATGGTCGCGGCCTATCATGTCCAAGCAACGGTTGGCTTCGGCTTCATCATGTAGACGGGTGAGCGCGTGCTGGAGTTTGTATGAGCGTGGGGCAAATAGAAATACACGGAGTGTGTCCGCGCGGTCGTGGAGAAACCACGGCGCACCGCGGCCTACCAATACGCAATTGCCTGCTGAAGCAGCCTTCGTGATGACGGACTGCGTCAGTTCCACGGCGCGGTCAGCATCGAAGGCGTCCAAATTCTTGATCGACACAGGACTTTCGAAGCCTCCGTGCCAGAACGCCTTTCCCCACTGGTACAGAAGCGGATCAAGGTGTTCATCGCAACATTGAGCTTCGGTTCGTGTGATGTTGGCCAATTGGGCAATCTCGTCGGTCAAGGATTGGTCGAGCAATTCCCAACCGAGCCTCGTGGCCAGTTGCTCGGCAATCACCGAGGCACCGGCGCCATACTCACGTTCAAGAGCTATGATTTTGATCATGGGAGACCTAACGATATGGTGTGGGCCTTGCGGGGAGGCCGCCGCATTTGCGAGGGCAGGTCAAAGCCGAAGTTATCAGTCGCCCTATTCATCTTGCATCTGTGGGTCACGAGGCTTGGAATCACCAAACGTCAGAGACAATCTCCAATTGGGACAGGATCGCCTCCCTGCTGACCGTCCCAACCGCCCTGGCACGGAGACGCCCACCAGCGAAATAGAGCAGGGTCGGAACCGATTTGATTCCATACGACATGCTGAGACGGGGATTATCATCTGCATTGACTAGGTCGATTTTGACTTGGCCGGGGTCCATAGCGGCAACTTCGTCGAGAACCGGCCTGAGAACCTGGCATGGACGGCTCCAAGGAGCCAAGAACGCCATTAGGACAACCTGGTCGGACTTTCGGACTTCCGCCTCGAACTCCCGTTCGTTGATTTCGGTTGCTGATTTCATCTTCGATTCCTTTCAAACTCTTTCCCGGCATACCAATCGCGCATCGGCTTTAAGCATCCGGTGACCAGCCCGAAGTGGTGCAATGTCTGCCGGACGATTCTCTCGTTATCGGAGCCCTCCGATCCTGGAGTCCATTTCATTTTCATTGTTCGTGTTTTTGTATTTCTTCCGCTGCCGTAACCCTGTAATCATGCCGTGTGCCATGTAGATGTGCTCTTTGTAATCCATTGCCCCGTAATCAGATGGGAAATCGGTCCGGGTTTTTGAGGGGGACAAAAGTTTGAACATCCAAAAATATGTACTGCGTTGGTTTCGTTCGTGGTGCTGAGGCGGTCTGAATCTTATTCAAGCGGGCCGCGGTGTCAGTTGTGATGTCATTGAAACCGTATGACGACAAAGCTCCGGCTGAGCGCGAAGGTGCGCGGCAACGTCAACTTCCTTGACAGAGTTGATGTGCAAGGCCACAACCCCTTCGAGTTCGTGCTGGGGGGTTAGAAGTTCCGGCAGGGCAGCGGCCGTGTTGGCTGAAGTTCGTTCTCCGGGGTCCCGCAGGAGCTGCGCGACTGCCTTGCTCAGGCGGAGGTTTGTACCCGAGTTAAAGGGGTGATCGTATTATTCATCAAGTCCTCAATCGTGTCAGCTCCCCAACAACCGGGACGATCTCTTGATACAGCGCCAAGCGACCGTGGAGATGGGCGACGACGTTTGGGTCGGTGACGTTCTTGATTTCGACGGCAAAAGTTTTCCTCATTTCCGCCAGCTCGGCCTCGATATCAGGCCACGGGCGTTCGGGTTTGCCCTGCACGCGGTCGGAGAGATTTTCGAGCACGCCGGCCAGCGTCGCTCGGAAGCGGAGTGACGCAGCGCGCAGCGGTTCGGGCACCGCGTCGGGCCGCAGATCAGGCCGATGCTGGATAATGGCCAGCAGGTGCAGCAAAAGTGATTTCGCCTCGTCGGTAAGAGCCTCCAGCCCTTTTCGGAGTTCGCCGTCACTTTCAAATTTCGAGCTCTCCTGCATCTCGCTAATGGTGCTGAAATCCTGATAGATTTTCAGGCGCAGGTTGTAGGCTTCGGCCATTCGCGGCGCGGGATTCTCACCTTTATCAGGTAGGCTGGCCAAGCGCGCAAGCTGACGGAAGACGTCCGACAATCTCGCCCGCAAGGTTTCCAGCGCGCGCACCGGCCAGAGCCGGCTGTTGATAAAACCAAACACCAGAAGTCCCAAGGCGATCCCAGTCACGCGGTCGCGCGCCGCCTTCAGTTCGGTGTAAGTCCCGTAGGTTTGGAGGACGCATTTGCAGAAGGCCAGACAAATCTGGATGCCGACGTAGGAAATCCGCACGCTGCCGAAGTTGACGTAGGCCGCCAGCGCCATGACCGCGGCAAACGGAAGCCAGAAACCTTCCAACGAGTCGAGGTGCGGGAAGATATACATCAAAGAGATGAATCCGAGCGCCCCGCCAACGGCGCCACCGGCGAAGCGCAGGACGCCTCTCTGCAAGCTCGCTCCAACCGTCGAGAGCGAGCAAATGATGACGGTGATGACCGAAGTGTATACTGCCGGATAATCGCATAACGTGTATATGAGATAGCAAATCGTTCCAGCCATCGCTCCTTTGATGGCATAGTGAATGTGTTCCGGATTTGTGAAGGCATCGGGAGCAAGAAATCCGCTCTTTCTGTGAGGAGGCAACTTGAGTTCATCCGGTAGGTTTTCGCCGCGTGCGGCCAGTGGCAGCAATTCGATGACGCGTTCCATTTCGGCCAGCGCGGGAAGCCCGTCCATGTCCGCGGCGCCGGTCGAAGGCTCGATTGGCGGCGCGGAAATTTCCGGTGGACGATGCTGCTGGAGGGCGCGCCGCCAAGCTCCGCAAGCCTCCGCCACCCGCAGTAATCTCTTTTTCAACGCCTCCTGGCCTGGCGTAATCCGCTGGACTTCCAGCACCGCCGCCGCCGTCACCAACCGGTCCACCAATATGATTTGCGCGCTAAATTCCAATTCGCGTTTTTTGAGCAGCGATTCGACTGCCCCGGCAAGATTCAGGAGGCGCAGTTGTTCCGCCGCACCGCTGAAGGCAAAGGCGGCAATCGAAGAACGCGACGGTTCAACTTCTTTCCCCGTCGCCAGTCCCCGGACCAAGGCTTCGACGGCCTCCAATCTTGAGGTCAATCCGCCAACCAACAGGGAACGGGAAGTGCGGGGGTTCATTAGGCGTTGAACCGCCAGATTTACGATAAGTCCGAGACTCCACGCCCAACAATAGTAGAAGGGGGTGCGATTAAGAATTTCCGTGTTGGAAGTGGTATCGGGAATCGTAAGGCCGAAACCGGTGCAGACCGCGACGCCCAATCCCAAGATACTGGGATTCACGACCCGCATCATCAGCAGGCCCAACCCGATGATGATCGGCACGCACAGCACGCGGAGCCACGTCAGGTCGAGCGCGCACATATAGTAAAGGAGCAGCAATCCGCACCCGACGATCGAGCCGACAATGGCCAGAATCGTTCCCAGCAACGTGGTCGAGACGTCCTCTCTGGTGACCATGAACATTCCAACCATCAACATGGCCGGCTGCTTCAGGTGGAAAATCATGATCGGAATGGTGCAAATCACGCAGGCCAGCGTGATGCGCACCGTCGCCGCCCAGCGCTCCGGGGTAGGTGCCATTTCGCGCCGCAAGAATTCCCACGACCGGGAAACATTCAACCACGCCATGGCGGCATTGGCGGTCATGGGGCGTTCCGAGGTGGTCATGGAGAGCGCGGGGGGGGCCATTGTGACCATTTATTAGCTTTGCTGTGGGCGGCGGGGGAGCGGCCCGCAGATTCTGACGACAGCCGAAGCCCCAACCCGAAAGGTGTCGTCAGGATTATCAATCTGAATCCGCACCGGAAATCTTTGCGCCAGCCTCACCCAGTCCAGATTGCGCGGCACATTCGGCAGTCCAAGGGTGCTGGTGCCATATTCTGGAATCACCGCCCAGCCAGGCCCAACGACCCTGCCGTGAAACCGTTTGCCTCCGGTGAATTGAAGGTACACTTCCGCCGGGCTTCCTTCGGCAATCTGGCGAAGCTGGGTTTCCCGGAAGTTGGCTACTACATACCATGTTCGCGTATCGATCAACGTAAAGATTTGCACACCCGCATGAGCAAATTCCCCTACCGAGATGTTCAGATCGACAACTTTGCCGGTGAATGGCGCGTGCACATAGCAATAGCTGAGATCCAGTTCGGCTTCAGCCAGTTGCGCTTCTGCCTGGCTAATGCGGGCATTGATGTCCCCCTCCTGGCCGACGGCATCCTCCGCTCGGAGGCGTTCATCTTTGGCCTGTTCGAGGGCAGCTTCGGCGGCGGTCTTTTGTGCCCGGGTAGCTTCTACAACCGAGCGGGCCGCAATCAAAGCCTTTTGGGCTTCGCGCACGCCAGTTTCGGCGACCAGCCGGCTGGTTTCAGCCGCTTCCACCAGATCCGGGGTGGTTAACTGTTTTGCCAGCAGCGGCTCAAGGCGGTGGAAATGATTGTCCGCTTCCTTGAATTGGCCCTGCGCCCTGTCTAGGGAGGCTTCGGCGGCAACACTCTGTGCCTCGGCGCGCGTGATGTCCGCCGCGCTGGCGTTCACTTGGGCTTCGGCCCGGCCGATGGATGCCTCGGCAACCAGAACCGCCTTCTGCAAGGCAGCCACCTCTTTGCGTGTGAGCGCCAGTCTGGCCGTGGCGAGCGCCACCGCATGCTCGTACGGACGTGGATCGACTACAAACAGCAAGTCGCCTTCACGAACCGACTGGTTGTCCCTGACCGGGAGTTCGACGATGTGGCCGCTGGCATGCGGGGCAATCCCAACAAAGTTGGCGCGCACCGTGGCGTCGTCTGTTTCCGGTTGGTGCACATACACCCAGATGGCCAATAGAGAAACGATGCCTGCGCCAACGATGATGCTCACGCTCAGGATCTTGCCCAACTTTTTCGGATCAACGCTCCTGAGGGCGCGGTCGAGACCGCTCGGCAATCGTATGATGTCTTTCATAATTTAAGCCCTGAAAAAGATCAGCCAGCACGCGAGCGTAAGCAGCACCCCAAGGCAGAAATAAACCACTGGGAGCACGCCCAAGTAAGGCTCCAGTTTGGTGCGAACAAAGACTTGGCGCAGCAGCAGGGTTCCGCCGACTCCTATCGCAACGCAGAGCATCCAGGCTGGAAAAAAGGAGCCCAGCAAGTTGATTTGCGGCCCGCTGTGGCAGCCGGTCAAGAGCAACAAAGCCACGACAAGAAAACAGTGTCGAGAGTTCATGGTGTGATATCGAGAGTCCCTGGTTTGCGGTTGGTCAGTCGCGGGCCGAGATCGCCCGAGGCGAATGCCAGCGCCGCGGTCGATTTGAGGAGCGTTGCGCGGGTGTCGAGTTGGGTATAGCGCGCGCTGCTTAATGCCCGTTGCGCGTCCAAAACGTCCACCAAGCTGTCGAGCCCGTTCTGGTATCCTTCGAATGTCTGTTCGTAGGATTTTTCCGAAGCGTCCAACAGGGCTGCCGCGACATCCAGCCTGCGGAAGGCCAGTTTCGTTGCTGTATAGTACTGCCACACCTGCGAAATGGCTTTGTCCTTTGCATCCTCCAATTCATGCTGGGCGGCATCGCGCTCGGCTCTGGCTATTGCCAGCTTGCGTTTCCGTGCTCCGCCATCAAACAGGTCCCAACTCAACGCGAGCCCGACGCCCCAAGTGGTCTGTTCCGTCGACTCCCAAGGCAAGGTTTGCCCTGTCACCTTGATTTGGGAACGATCGTAGCTCCGTCCAGCTTCGCCTTCGAAAGCGAGGGTCGGCAGATAGGCGGATTGCACTCGGCGGACCTCTGCCTCCTTTGCTCGCAGGGCCGCGACTTTTGCCAGCAGATCGGGGCGTTGGTCCAACGTCCGATCGATGAACTGTTCCACGGTTTCCTCCATGCAACCGGGCAGCGGTAAACGGGAAAAATCCACAATGCGAATAGGCGTCGTTGGAAGAACGCCAATACTCTCGACCAAGGTGACCTGTGCGTCTCGTTCCTTCGACAGCACCTCTTCGAGGTCAAAGGTTGCCTGGGCTGCCAACTGGCGCGCTCGGGATACGTCCGGCGCAGCCGCCAAACCGTTCTTGAAACGTTCTTCCGCAGCTTCCTGGATCTTTAAGGCAGAATCCAAAGAAGCCTGGGCGGCACTGATCCGGCCCCTCACGCTGGACAGTTGATAGAAGGCGGCTTGAACCCTAAAGACGATCTCTTGGTGTCGAGCGTTGAAGCCCAGATCTGCCGCCAGCAAGCGTGCTCTGGCGGCATGGACATCGGCGGCGCGTCGGCCGAAATCGAGCAACACCCATTCGAGCGTAGCCACCGGACGCAGCTCCTCCGCCTCCACGTCCATATAGCCCGATCTCTGAGCGGTCAACGGTATTGGCTCCGGAAGTCTCGCGGCATCTGCAGAGGCCTTTAGAGCAAGCAGTGGGTAGTACTCGCTCTTGGCGAGCCCAACCGCAGCGGCGGCTTTTTTGGCTTGGGCCCATGCTTGCCCCGTTTCCGGGTTGAGCCGTTCGGCAAGATCCACAAGTTCGGCAAGTTCGTAATCCTTGTTCGAATCCACCTCCGACGGCGCCCTCTTCTTGAGTGGCTCGGAAATAGAACTCAGATCCGGTGCAATCCAAGGGGTGTTTGGGCTGCTGGGAGCCGAAAGCCCGTTAAGGAGCTTCGCCTCCTGCCTAGTTGAGCCGGATTCTTCGTCCGCCAGCGCGCCACTTAATCCGATGTGGCACATCAGAGAAAGGAAGAGGAACGCGATAGCATGCCGTAACGTCTTCATTTGCTTCGCGCGCCTCGGGGCTGGCTGGGGGCAATACACATGCCAGTCTTTCATCTTGCGTCCGCGTGCGCCGCGACAGGGAACTCCTCCATCGCCTGGGCAAGTTGCCCCCACAGGACGTAATACCTCCAGCACGCTTCACAAGCACCGTCTTGTTCGACCCAGTCCGGGTATCGCGTTCTGATTTCCTCGCGCGCGTACTGCCGAGTGTGGATTGGCGCCGTTACGATGTGAGCGTGAAGTTCTGCGACAGGAAATGGCTTTTGACAGAACGGGCAGATTGCGGTGCCTTTCGCGTTCATCTAGTGACCTCCATTAACGGAATTGATGCCATTAGCAGGCTCATTGGGGTGGAGAATTGGTTCGGGCGACCGTTTCGGCAAGAAGATCGCCTTCACGGGTCTCGCTCCAGTTGCCGGGTGAACTGAAGACGGGTGGGCGGTAGTCCGACTTGACCGCGCAGCTGCTGACCAGCGACGCCAGAAGGACAAGGATCAGTATTCGGGTCGGGTTCATATTGAAGTGAGTGCCAGCGCACCGGCAGCCCATGCGCCTCGCATCGCGCCGCCCTCGGCGATCAATGCGGTTTTTGGGCGCTGGGTGCGGGCGAGTTTGGGGAGGGTTGTAGGTGAGATCGCAACGGCAGGAGTTCCGCTGCGGCAAGGAGAAGCGCACCCAGCGCCCCGAGGTCGAAGTTCACGTTCTGCTATTGCTGTCATGGCTGCCGTGGCTCAGAAAGTCCGGTAAAACAGGTCAGGAAGACCCCGTTTTCGCCGCCTTTTCAACGTTCGTGTTCTTGTACTTTTTCATCTCGGATCTCCTTACAAATCAGGGCTCATGCCAATCCGACAGAATCGTCATAAGGGGCTCATGTGGAATGTGATGTAAATTCGGGTATAGACCTGAATGAGGGACAGAATTTCGAACGTCCAAAAAGCTGTTCGAATTGAGTCGAGACAAGGACCTTCTGAGGAAGTTAAGAAGAGCCGCGACAAAGCACGAAGCCGCCAGCTTTACGCCAGGCCTGCATCCTTTGTCGCCCGCAGCACATCGGCTCCCGTCAAGCGGATCGTGCCCGGTCGCATCTCGAACACAATCTCCTCGATGAGGTTGGAAAGGATGCTCTTGACTCCTCTCGAATAGGTTTGCGTTTCCAAGGCGCGCTTGGCCATCAGAGTAATGGCCTCCCAATCCATTTCAACGGTGGCTCCGAACGTCGCTAACATCCGATTAATAGACGGAAGGACGGCCTGCGTGGTGATTTCTTGGAGTTGCCCCACCGTCGGTTCTGGGAAGACGAGAATGCCGGACAGTCGGTTCACAAATTCAGGAATCAGTCCGTAGTCCTGCAGCGCATCATAGAGGTATTGTTGGGTCTTTGCACCGCATTCCGCGGACGCAAATCCAATGTTATGGACTCCGCGTTTACTGATCATTTTATCAAGGCCGTTGAATGCACCTGCAAATACGAAGAACATTCCGCGCGTGTCGATCATGGTGGGCTCAGAAGAGCTACGCCGCCCGCCAACCTGGAACCGGGACCCTTCGATCAACCGCAATACCGACTGTTGGACAGATGCGCCAGAGATGTCAGGCCCACCCTGCTCCCAGCCATTTGACCTCTTCTTGTCCCATTCGTCGAAGAAGCAAATGCCGTATCGCGCCTGGTCGACATCGTTGTTGGCCGCAACGATGACCTGCTTGATGGCGTCATCTGGTGATAGGCCGATGTACCCTTCGCAGGTCAGATCGGTGCTGGAGATGGCGCCGAAAGGCAAACCGCAGACGCGGCCGGCGGTCTCGGCGACCCATGTCTTGCCCGTCCCCGAGGGGCCGACAAACAGCAAGGCTTCATTCGGCGAACCTGGATCCTTTCCCGCCCGGATCAACGCGGCGCGACGCATATGCATCGCCAGTCGACATGCCACTGTTCGAATCTCGGCGTTGAGTCCGACAACATCCTGGGCGATGCGTTCTGCCAATTGCTGCGGCGTAAGCAATTTCTCGAAGCAGGGGGGTCGGTCAGTGTCACGAGTCTTCTCTTTGGCTTGCTGTTTGCGCCACACCCTCTCCAGATCCCATTCTGTGGGCGCAAGGGGCGGCGCATCCTTCCCGCCAGACAGATACTCAAGCAAGGGGCTTCCGAGCTCGATATCACGGTTGTTCCGCTGCAGCATGAGTTGTCTTCCGATGAGCAATCGCGATAACGTTTGTCTGGTCTCCAGCACCCGGGCCGGATCGTTACCGGCGAGCGTGGAAACGACCTCGGACACGCTGACCCCGATACAATTGGTGCACAGGGAAAGATAGGCTACGTGCGACAACACACGGAGTGCAAGAGGGTCGACCGAGGTGCTGGGATTGAAGCCGAAGACCTGCTTCAGCGACGGCGACCGATCCTGTTGGAGTTTGCCGATCAGTTGCGCCTCGGCTTGTTGCAGCCGTGAAAGGTCGGGCGCCCGGCAGTAATGCTCGTGCTCGTCCAAGAGGAGTTTCCCGTACTCGAGGATCGCGATAGCTGTCTGGTCCGGTGACATAATAATCCGTGCGTTTCCCAGCATCAGTTGCTGGGCCGATTGGCGCCCCCAAGCGAGGCTTGGCTGGGCCGTCGCCCCCGCAGAGCTCGCCAAGATTTGCAGCCCCCCAACTCTTCCATCAACGCGTCCACTTGGAGGAATCGCAAGGCGCGGTTGTCATCGGTCGTTTTGAAAACAGCCAATCCCTCGCGGCGATTTGACCATGAGACATACCCGTAAGACACCGCAATTCCGTCCGCGGCCAGCAGTAAGGTCGTTCTCGCGGACGCCCCCGGCGTTTCATTCAGTCCCATCAAGAGGACAGAGTCGCTCTGACACAGAAAGCCCGCACGAGCCAGCGCTTGTGCCGTCTTCGGTGGATCTTCTGATACCAGCCGCATGACTGCGCCATCCGATTGCCAATAAAGACAGGAGGCAAGGATCTCGACGTTTGGGGTCGTAGCCGCAACAGCCGCCTTACTGATAGAGGCGGGCTCGTTGTTTAAGTGGACAACGATCTCGGTTGCCTCGCGAAGGAAACTAAATGGCCGCCTCATGGCGCTCGTGAGTCTCCGCGAACAACGCTTCGGATTGTCTCCCTCTGGTGAACGTGGCGTGGAGTTCGGATGACACACCTTAATTGCTTGGAGAAAGCTTGTACCCTTCACGTCTGGTCTCCTTTCGTTGTTTCCTTGCTGCTCCAAAAGGCTGCAAATGGACGATATGGAACGGCAGATGTCTCACTTCGAATTCGGCTTGGAGCCAGTCGCCAAGCTCGTGGCCAGGTCGCCGGCCTCGTTCAAGGTAAATCCCAAAGGCGCGCGACCGTATTTGCTCCGCGTATGGACGTTCCAGCCTCATGGTCAACTGACCGCGATAAGCGAAACCGACTCGTTGCGATCATTGCGCGCAGTGCCGTTTGCCTTGGCGTCCAGCGTGGGTGTGCCATCGATCACGAATAGGTATTGGTGATGGCCGTGGTGAAGTTCCAAAGTGATTGTCCAACGCCCATCGGTTGTCCGGTGCATCGGAGTCGCTGCAGGATCCCAGCCATTGAAATCACCGACCAGCCTCACGCCTTTGGCTTGGGGGGCATCGCAGAAGAAATCCACATGATGGCGCGTCTGATCTGCTGAGTAACGCCGCAGCGTCAAGGTCATTCTGGGTTTACAGGATACGTTGTTCATGATTACGAAGACCCTGTTCTGCCGCCCTTTTCGACGTTCGTGTTCTTGTACTGTTTCATCTGCAATATCCTTACAAATCAGGGCTCATGCCAATCCGATAGAATCGTCATAAGGAGCTCATGTGGAGCATGATGGGAATCTAGGCATAGGCCTGAGAAGAGGACAGAATTTTGAACGTCCAAAAAGCTGCTCGAATTGGGTCGAGACAAGAATCTTCTGAGAAAGTTAAGAAGAGCCGCGACAAAGCACGAAGCCGCCAGCTTTACGCCAGCCCTGCCTCTTTTGCCGCCCGCAACGCATCGTCGACGCTGAACCGGAAGGCGTCCGGTCGCATCTCGAACACAATACTTATCTTGCGCGCTCCAGTACGACGATGGACCGCGGCGCGACCTCGTAGTCCAACCCATCGATAGTCTGCGTTGCCAAGTCTTGACGGCTGGTGTCCACGACACAGTTCCAGTTGCCAGGCTGCTGAATTTGGAATCGCACCGTCTCCCAGAAGGCATTGACCATGACGTACAAGTCGCTCGCGCCGTGCAAACAATACGCGAGACAGCGGGAAGTAAAATCCACCGGCCCGGTCGCGCCGTACCACCGCACCGCCTCCCGCCAATAGCGGCCGCGCCCGATGTCCGGGTGCGCTTTGCGAAACGCGATCATCCGCTGGAAAAACTCAAAGATGTCCCGGTTCTCTTCCAGCTTCGACCAATCGAGCCACGTGGTCTCGTTGTCCTGATTGTACGGGTTGTTGTTGCCGCGTTGCGTGTTCAGAAACTCGTCGCCCGCGCAGAACATCGGCGTGCCGTTCGATAACATCAGCAGACAGAAGAAGTTCTTTACCTGTTGCCGGCGCAACATGAGAACCTCAGCCGGCGCGCCCGCATCGGCTTCCCAGCCGCAGTTCCAACTCACGTTGTGGTCTGTGCCGTCCGTGTTGTTGTGCCCGTTCGCAGCGTTGTGTTTGTGGTTGTAGGCGACCAGATCGTAGAGGCAAAAACCATCGTGCGCGGTAATGAAGTTGACGCTCTGATACGGACGGTACACATCCCCCGGGCCGTCGGGAAACAAGTCATCACTGCCGTACAACCGCTGCATCAACGCGCCGCCCTTGCCGGCATCGCCACGAACAAACACGCGCACATCATCCCGGTATTCGCCATTCCACTGTCCCCACAACCAGCCCGGAAATCTTTTCCCCAGCAAATTCACTCCGATATCCCACGCCTCAGCCACGACTCGCAAATTCCGCGAGATCGCCAGTGCGGTGATTTCGCTGATCAGCGCTGCATCCTCGGTCTGCACTTGGCCGTGCGCATCGCGCGCCATCGCCGAGGCCAAATCGAAACGAAACCCGTCCACGCCGAGATTCGCCCAATGCCGCAGGCTCTCCAGAATCAACATGCGCGCGGCGTCGCGCCCGCAGCGCAGCACGTTCCCGCAACCACTGTCGTTGCAGTATTGTCCATCGGGCTGATGCAGGTAGTAAGTGCTGTTGTCGATTCCACGCCACGAGTAGGTCGGTCCGGTCCGGTCGCCTTCGCACGTGTGGTTGTACACGACGTCGAGCCACACCTCGATTCCCGCCGCGTGAAATGCGCGCACCATCTCGCGAAACTCTGCCGCTGCGTCGCGAACGGCGTAGCCTTGATGCGGCGCAAAAAAGTTCAGTGTCATGTAGCCCCAGTAGTTTCCCTCCTGCGGATCGAACTGATGCACCGGCAACAATTCCACGACAGTCACGCCGAGTTCCTTTAAGTACGGAATCTTTTCAACCAACCCGAGAAATGTCCCGCGCTTCTCCTTCGACACGCCCGAATTCGCGCGCGCCGTGAAGCCTTTGACGTGCAACTCATAAATCACAATCTCGTGCCACCGATGCCGGGGACCACTGAAGTCGTCGGTTGCCAGCTTCTTCACCGGCAGCACGCCGAGCGGAGCGCGTCCATCGTTCGCGCCCGGCTGTATCGCGGCGGCACGCGAAAAGTCCGGCGGAAAGAACACTTCCGTGGCAAACGGATCGAGCAACACCTTCTGCGCATCGAACCGGTGCCGCGCCCCGGTTGGCCCTTCGACCCGGTAAGCGTAGTACCGCGCGCCGGCCACGTGCGGCACGAAACAATGCCAGATCCGTCCCGTTTTATTCTGCAACGGATCGAGCTTGAGTGCGGCCACCGGCTTCACGAAATCGTTGCTGTCGTACAACAGCAACGTCACGCCGGTCGCATGCCGGGAGTACAAGGCGAAGTTCCATCCGTCCCCCGTCCACGTCGCTCCTGCCGGTATTGGCTTACCTTCGCTGATCATGAGCGGTTCACTTGATTGGCATGGTGTGCGAGCTGCATGCCTAAGGAAGCATAGCTCCCTTGCCGAGCCAGACCAACGCATCTGACTTTAGCTTCCGTTCTTGTATGCTACCACTGGTGACAAAGTCTGGCGCGAGTTTGAACCCCTTGCGCACCAATCCGTAGGCCAGATGTTTCAGCTCTCTCGGGTACTTGTGATAGGGCGCAAAGCCGTTGATCAACCAGAACAGCACGGAAGGTCCAAGAGGATCTATGCGATCTTTCTCGTAGATCGCAACGCGTGACAGAATCTTCCAGCCCCCCAAGGTGTCACGCACCAAGCGGTCGAAGAAGCGCGCGTAAGAGGTAACATCTACTTCCAGCGGACCAACTGACGACCGGTTCAGAATTGCGATGTCAGTTTCAGCGAGAGCGCTTTCGCCACAGACGCTGATGCGAGGCACACCGATCCAGTGCTTCGTCTGAGCCTTTTCGGCCGACGCCATGTTCGTCGATGCAGCGATAAAGCCCTCGATTGAACCTGAGTACCAACTGACTGAAATGGTGGCTTGTTCTGCGAACAAGGCACGCAACTCCGTCCAGCGACATTGATCACGCCATGCGAAGGCGCTGATCTTTGAGGCTATTTCTTGTTTTTCAATCCAACTGTCAGTATTCATCTCTCCCTTTCAGCGCCGGGAGTACAAGGCGAAGTTCCACCCGTCTCCTTCCCGCGTCACTCCCGCCGGTATTGGCCGACCTTCAGCGATCATAGTCGTTCCGATTGGCCCGTCGCGGCCAGCGTACCGCTCCAGACGGGGCCTGCGGGGTCGATAGATTTCCTGCGGCTTGCGAGCAGCTCGATGGGGACGTGAACGAACTCGTCATGCAGGAAACCGATCACCAGCCCAGTCTTGCCAGCCATGGCCGCGTGGACGGCATTGCGGGCGAACAGGTCGCAGAGGATCGAGTCTTCGCTATTGGCCGGGCCGCTACGCACGTGGTAGCTGGGGTCGACGTAGCGCATCACGATGGGGATCTTCTCCGCTTTGAAATACGCCTCAATTTGCCCGCGCAGGAAGGAGCCAATGTCGCCGAGCTTCACGTTGCCGGACGCATCACGCTCGGCGCCGGTGTTGCCCAGCCAGTCCTGCCCAACGCCCTCGGCCACCACGATCACGGCGTGCGCCCGCTTCAGGATCCGTTGCTTCAGCACCGCCAGAAAGTTATCCAGCTTGAACGGCACTTCCGGTATGAGACAGAAGTTCACCTCTTGGCTCGCGACCGTCGCGCCGACCGCGATGAAACCGGCGTGACGCCCCATCACTTTCACCAACGCGATGCCGTTTTGCACGCTGCGGGCCTCCGTGTGCGCACGGTCGAGAACGGACGATGCCTCCTGGACCGCAGTCAGATAACCAAATGTGCGCGACACGAACGCCACATCGTTGTCCACAGTCTTCGGGATGCCAACCACTGCCAGCGCGTGCCCTCGCTGCCGGGCCATTTGGAACAGGTCGTTGCCGCCGCGCTGCGTGCCGTCGCCCCCAACAGTGAACAAGATGTCCACTCCGAGCCGCACGAGGTTTTCGACCGCCGCCGACTTGTCCATTATCCCGCGCGAGGTGCCGAGCACCGTTCCCCCGCGGCGGTGGATGTCGTCTACGAACTCGACTGTCAACCGGATCGGCGGTTGGGCGTGCGCCGGATCGAGTCCCGAATAGCCGCCGCGGAAACCGAGCACTTCCTGCACGCCGTAGGCGTGGTGCAATTCGTTGAACAGCGAACGGATGATGTTATTCAGGCCAGGGCACAACCCGCCGCAGGTAACAATCCCTGCCCGGGTCCGCGTGGGATCGAAGAACAACTTGGCGCGCGGTCCGGCCAGCTCGAATCCCCACTCCTGCTGTGGCGCCGACAGGCCCCGGATAATGTGCTCCGGCACGAACCAATCGTCGCTGACGAAACGACTCAGGGGCGAGGGATAGCGAGGTTCTCCCAGTGTTGTTATTCGGTGGAGCATGGTCTGGCGTTCCAAATTTCCTTGGCGTACTCGGCAATGGTGCGGTCGCTGGAGAAGTTGCCGGACGCGGCGATGTTCAGGATCACTTTGCGTGTCCACGCCTGTTGGTCGGCGTACAACTCGCCCAAGCGTTGCTGCGCCCGGGCATAGCCGGTGAGGTCGGCCAAGTGCCGGTAGTGGTCGCCGTTTGTCAGCAACGCATCGAGGATGGGCGTGAAGATGCCGGGTTCGTTTCGGCTGAAATGATTGCCGGCAATCAAATCGAGAGCGGCGCGCGTTTCGGGTTCGTGCTCGTAGTGCCAACGGGGGTTGTACCAACCGCGACTGCTCTCGACCTGTTCAGCGGTCAAGCCGAATAGGAAAAAGTTTTCCTCGCCAGCGACTTCCGCCATCTCGATGGTTGCGCCGTCGCGTGTGCCGATGGTCAGCGCGCTGTTCATCATGAATTTCATGTTGCTCGTGCCGCTGGCTTCGTAGCCGGCCGTCGAGATTTGCTCGGATACATCGCTGGCGGGGATCAAATACTCCGCGACCGAGACGCGGTAGTCCGGCACGAACACGACCTTCAACCGGCCTTTGGCGATCAGATCGCTGTCGAGCGTGCCGGCGAGATTGTTGATGAACTTGATGACGAGCTTGGCGAAGTGGTAGGCAGGCGCGGCCTTGCCGCCGAAGAAGAACGTGCGCGGCGGAACGTCAAGCCGCGGGTTCTCGCGCAGGCGATTGTAGAGCACCACGATGTGGAGCGCGTTCAACAGTTGCCGTTTGTATTCGTGGATGCGCTTGATCTGCGTGTCGAACATCGTGTCGGGATCAATTCCGGGCATTCCCAGCCACTGGATGAACCGGGTCTTCGCCTCGCGTTTCGCTTTGCCGACGGCGGCGCGAAACGACTTGTCGTCGGCGAGCGGTTTCAGTTTCTCCAACTGCGTCAAGTCCGTGATCCAGCCGTCGCCGATGGCCTCGGTGATGACTGCCGAGAGGGATGGGTTTGCGAGCAACAGCCAGCGACGCGGGGTGACACCATTGGTCTTGTTGTTGAAGCGTTCCGGGAACATGGCCGCGAAATCCGGCACGACCCGCTGCTTGAGCAATTCCGAATGCAGCGCGGCGACGCCGTTGGTGCTGTGCGAGCCGACGATGGCCAGATGCGCCATGCGGACTTGCCGGGGCGCGCCTTCCTCGATGAGGCTGACGCGCGCGATACGGCCATCGTCGCCCGGATGCCGGGCGCGGACGCCGTCGAGGAAGCGGCGATTGATTTCGTAAATGATTTCCAGATGGCGCGGAAGCAAATCGTGAAACCACGCCACCGGCCATTTCTCCAGTGCCTCCGGCAACAGCGTGTGATTGGTATACGCCAGCGCGCGTTGAGTGAGAGTCCACGCGTCGTCCCAGATCAGCTTCGCTTCGTCCAACAGCAACCGCATCAACTCCGGCACGGCGAGCGTCGGATGCGTGTCGTTGAGCTGGATGGCGACCTTGTCGGCCAGCATCCGCCAGTCATTGCCGGCAGCGCGGAAACGACGGACGAGATCGGCCAGCGAGCACGCGACAAGAAAGTATTCTTGAAGGAATCGCAGACCTTTCCCTTCCGTCGTGTGATCGTCGGGGTACAACACGCGCGTGAATGTTTCCGCGGTGAGCGTTTCGGCCAGCGCACCGACGAAATCGCCGCTGCTGAATTGGGCGAAGTCGAATGAGTTCGGCGCTTTGGCTGCCCACAGTCGCAACGTGTTGATGGTCCGGCCGCCGTAGCCGACCACCGGTCGGTCATACGGAATGCCGATCAGCGATGACGGGCGTCCTTCGAGGACGCGTAACGCGCCGCCGCGAATTTCGAAGGAACAGTTCAACTTCACCTCGACGGCTTCGTTGGGCCGCGGCACTTCCCAGGGGCTGGGCCGAGCCAACCAGTGATCCGGTTGCTCGACTTGCCAGCCGTTCTGGATCGTCTGCCGGAAGATCCCGTACTCGTAGCGCAACCCATAACCCATACCGGGAATGGCGAGCGTTGCCATCGAGTCGAGGAAACACGCCGCGAGCCGGCCAAGTCCACCGTTGCCGAGGCCGGCATCCGGTTCTTGTTCGATGACTTCCAGAGGGTCGATCTTGTATTGCTTGCAGAATTCGCCCCAGACCGGGTTAAGAAGCAAGTTCGTGATGTTGTTCGCCAAGGTGCGACCCAGGAGAAACTCCATCGAGAGGTAATAGACCCGCTTGGCATTGTGCCGCCGGTAAGTCTCTTCGGTCTTGAGCCATCGTTGTGAAAGCACGTCGCGCACGGAACGGGCGCTCGCTTCATACTTGTCGCGCCCCGAGGCTTTGGCGTCTGGGATGACTTGGTCGAAAGTCAAATGCCGTTCATAAAATGCGTTGGCGTCGCCGGACATCTTGACCGGCCCGCAGTTGTACCGTTTGAGGAGGTTATCTTTGTTCATGAGTTTGCTTCCTCAGATCCGCTCCTTTTCGCGCTGGAGAATTATCACAGGGCCAATCACACCGATGACTAGGGCGACCGAAATGAAGACCGCCCGACCCAAAGCCTGCACGCCGACGGAAAGTTGTACGGGGTCCGGCGTTTGCGTCGTCGCGAACGTCAGGAGCGAATACAACCCGGCAATTGCGAAGTAGCCCGGGACCATCGGCAAGGCAGCCATGACCGCGGCGAACACGGACGGCCAACGAAGCCGTTCGGCGATGAAACCGACCACCAATGTGCTGCAGAGCACCGCGATCAGCGAGGCACTAATCAGGTCGAGACCGCCGCGAGTTAGCAGGGCGCGCACGAGGCGACCCGTCAGCCCGCCCAGAGCGCACAAAGCGATCAGCGGCAGATTGCCGTTGTTAAGGCACGCGAGCGCGCCGGCTGCGAGCGCGCCGGCGACTGAAACCAACAAAATGTCCCACGCCCCCGGCAGCAAGAACGGTGAACTGATTCGCACCGGCAAAATGGAAGTGGTCAGTCCCACTCCGAGGCACAGAGCGACAGTAACGGCGAGCGCGAAGCCGACTCGGGCAATGCCAATGGTCACGTGATTGCGGACGACGTCGATGCCGCCGTTGATTATCGGCACGCCGGGCACCAGAAAAAGAACCGGCCCAACCAGAGCAATCGCAGGCGTTGCCGTTTGCATCAGCCGAGCGAGTAACGCTGCCAAAAAACTCCCGGCGAGAGCGATGGCGAAGAGCGTCAGGTGAATATTGAAATCCCAGGCGGCAAGTGGACGACGAATTGCGAAGATGAACGCCCCCGCCGCGAAGCTGCACAACCAGCTTGCCGGATCTCCCCCGTTGACGATGCAGAAACCCACGCCGGCGCAACCCGCCGCGAGCACTTGGAGAGCAACTCGATGGGTATGCGGAGCGTCGCGGATCGCGCACAAGGTTTGTTCGAGTTCCTTGGCGCTGGGCCGTAAATACGAAAGGTCCCGGAGTAGTTTACTCATGCGCGTCACTCCCAATAGGTTGAGACCGGCGACTCCGCGAGCAGAGTCGATACGAGTCCGGAACCCCTCGCCGTTGTTGACGGTGATCAGCAGCGCGTCGTAACTCACAAGCGTCTCGACTTTGCAGCCCAGATACCGGGCCAGACACGAGACCGAGTCCTGGATACGCTGGGCCGTTGCCCCAAAGCTGAACAAGATCCTTCCCAACAGAAGACACAGGTGGACCGCATCTGTGGTATCAACCGCCTCTCTGTGCTGCATGGTTGCCATTGTCTATGCCGGGCCGGCGGCTTTCACCTCCGTACTGGCCCCGGCTTCGTAGGTCTTAAAGTTCTCCCTAAAGAGGCCGGCAAGTTTCCTGGCCGTGGCGTCGTACGCGGACTTGTCAGCCCACGAGTTGCGCGGGATGAGGATTTCTGACGGGACGTTCGGACATTCGGTGATGACGTCGAAACCAAACGTTGCGTCGCGTTGCGTTTTCGCCTTCGCTAACGCGCCGTTGTGGATGGCATCAATGATGGCGCGGGTGTGTTGGAGGTTGGTCCGCTTACCAGTGCCGTACGCGCCGCCTACCCAACCGGTGTTGACGAGCCAGACGCGGGCGTTGTGCTTTTTCATTTTTGCGGCCAGCAGCTCGGCGTATTTGCTCGGATGCCAGACGAGGAATGGCCCGCCGAAACATGGCGAGAAGGTCGCTTGCGGTTCGGTCACCCCCATCTCGGTGCCGGCCACTTTCGCAGTGTAGCCGCTGATGAAGTGATACATCGCGTGCGCCGGTGTGAGGGAGCTGACCGGCGGCAACACGCCAAACGCATCGCACGTGAGGAAGATCACGTCGGTCGGATGACCGGCAATACAGGGGATCTTTGCGTTGCTGATGAACTCAATCGGATAAGCGCCGCGCGTATTCTCTGTGATGCGGGTGTCGTCGAAGTCCACCGTGCGGTCTTCTTCGAGCACGACGTTTTCCAGTACCGCGCCGAAGCGTAATGCCCGAAAAATATCCGGCTCGTTCTCGGGCGCGAGGTGGATGGCTTTGGCGTAACAACCGCCCTCGATATTGAAAATGCCGTCGTCGCTCCAGCAATGTTCGTCGTCGCCGATGAGGTGACGTTTCGGGTCGGCCGAAAGCGTGGTCTTGCCGGTGCCGCTGAGGCCGAACAGCAACGAGGATCGGCCGGTCTGTTTGTCCGCCGTGGCCGAGCAATGCATCGAGAGGATGCCGCGTTTGGGCGCGATGTAGTTGGCGGCGGTGAAGACGCCTTTCTTCATTTCGCCGGCGTATTCCGTGCCGAGGATGACGAGTTCGCGGTCTTCGAAGCTGAGGTCGATGCTTGTGGTCGAGCCCATGCCGGTGGTGAGCTTGTTGGCCGGGAACGCGCCGGCATTGTAGATGGTGAAGTCTGGTTTGCCGAAGCTCGCGAGTTCGTCCTTCGTCGGACGGATCAGCATGTTGCGCATGAACAGCGCGTGGTACGGACGCTCGCAGATGACCCGCACCTTGACGCGATACTTCTCATCCCAGCCGGCAAAGCCGTCGAAACAGTAGAGCCGGTCGCGTGTGTTGAGGTAGTCGATCGCGCGCTGGCGATTGATGGCGAACGTGTGCGCGTCGAACGGGATGTTGACCTTGCCCCACCAGATGTCCTTCTCGGAGGCCGGGTTCTTGACGACGCGTTTGTCTTTCGGCGAGCGGCCCGTCTTCGCGCCGGAGTAGGCGACGAGCGCGCCGTTCTCGGCGATGCTGGCGTCTTTCTCGTACCGGATCGCGTGTTCGTAGAGCGAACTCGGCGGGAGATTGCGATGAACTTCGCTAACGCTGAGGTTGTGGTCATTTAAGTTGAACGGAGTCATACGTGATCAGCTTCCTTTCCTTTTTCGATTTGTTATCAATCAACTGGCGGCAATCAGGGAAACGGGCTCGTTGCGCTCATTGCGAACAATGCCAGCGTGAGGGGCGAGCTTGGGCTCGCCATCCACGACAAACACGTATTGATGATGACCGTGATGCAGTTCTAAGGAAACCGCCCAGCAGCCATCGAGCGTCCGGTGCATCGGGGTTGCTGCCATGTCCCATCCATTGAAATCGCCCACGAGGCAGACATGCGCCGCTCCGGGCGCGTCGCAAAAGAAATTCACGTGATGAAGTGTGCGGCTCGCAGAGTAACGATTCGGAGATCCTATCCAATAACGTTTGGCTTCGAGAGTGGCGTTCATTGTTTACTGTCCTTCAGTGCGAACAACTTCTCGTTCATTCATCACTGCACCTCCGTCATTGCGCCGCGTGCCGCCTCAAGGATAGCGGCCCGAGCGCGTTGAAAGTTGTGGCGCGCCCGGTGATCGTGGGCGGGAGGCTGTTCAACCTCAAAGAACATCCGGGCACACATGGCGCTACACAGGAATACCGTCTGATGGCCGGCATTCAGCCGCGCAAACCATCTATTACGAACGTCACCGCCACAGACAAAACAATGTGAGTTCATTACTGGGACTCCTCTCTGAGGCCATAGCCCACCAGAAAAATGATGACCAGATAAAGCGCGACCCTTATAAGCATGGAACACATATGTTCCCTCCAGTTTTGCCCGGCTCGGGATGATGTTGCGACTGGCGGTGCCTGGAAAACGAATAGACGACGTATCCTCCCGCCAAGACCACGATCAGCACCAACGAAACTGTGCCCAATTTGTGCAGGATAGCCACGGCCTGTTCGAGTTGATTGTGAAAAGCGAATCCCAAGGCGGCATACACGGCGGCGTAAACCACCGAGGTGAAGGCATCGACGAGCAGGAAGCGCAGCCGACCGACCTCCAACGCGCCGGCATGCATGGGAATGACCATGCCGAACGGCAGGAATTTCGCCATGGTGAGCTTGCGTGTGCCGTGCAGGATTAATCTTGCGAGTGTTGCACGGTCAAACCGAACCTGCACCGCCTGCAAATGCGGGAACACCCGGAAGACGCGCGCCTTGCCGCGGTGTCCCAGGAAAAACCAAATCGCGTCGGCCGCCACACAGCCGACCGCCGCCCATCCAATGGCGGCGAGCAGACTAAATTTCCCGCTCGCGGAGAGAGCGCCTGCCGCCATGAGCCACGGCGCTACCGGCAGCGGTAAGCCAAACTGTTCCGTGAAGGCGATTGCGAACAAAATCAAGCCGCCGTGTGAAATCAGAAATTGGGTGATTTGGTTCATCACTTCGCAGCTCCAGACCACTCGGCATCCTTGAGCGACCAACCGCCGCCGAGGGCTTTGTAAAGTTGAACGACAGTGAGCCGGCGCGCCGCTTCGATCTGCGACAGGGAGTTTTCGGCGGGGTAGAGTTGCTGCTGAGCCTCGAGAACCTCGTAGTAGCTGGCCTTGCCTTCTTTATAACGCGCCGTCGCCAACTCCACAGCGTCCCGCCCGGCATCGACGGCCTGGGTTTGCTCAACTCGCTCGTCTTCGTATTGGCGGTGGGAGATGAGCGCGTCGGACACCTCGCGGAAGGCGCTGAGGGCAGTTTGCTGGTAAAGGAACTTTGTTTCTTCCCAGGCAGCTTTGGTTTGCCGGTAATGGCCGGTTAATCGGCCGCCGGTAAACACCGGCCCGGCGGCAGTCGCGGCCGCCGACCAGATGTTTGCGCCGCTAGTCGTCAATTTGTTAAGCTCAGTGCTCGTGCCGCCGTAAAAGGTCGTCAGGCCGATGCGCGGGAAGAAGTCTCCGATGGCCGCGCCAATTTCCGCATTGGCCGCGCGGACTTGCTGCTCGGCCTCCCGAACGTCGGGCCGCCGCTCCAGCAAGCTTGAAGGCAGTCCGACCGGGATTTCCACCGGCATCTCCTGCGCCAGCAGCGTCGAGGTCCGAACGATGGGGCCGGGGTTGCGTCCCAGCAGCGTGTTGATTTCGTTTTCCTTGAGGGCAATTTGCCGCTCGATCTCCGGGATGGTCGCCGTGACCGAACGCAGCGCGAGTTCGGCGCGGGAAACCTCAAGCTTGGAGGCCAGGCCGGCGGCATGCTGGTCGTCGAAGAGCTGGAGTGTTCGCTGGTAGGAATCCCGGGTGCGCTGCGCGATCGCCAGTTGCTCGTCCAGTTCCAGCAACTCAAAGTAGGCCCCCGCGACGCCGCTGACGACGGAGATCATGACCTCTCGCCGGCCTTCTTGCGAGGCCATGAAGTTGGCGCGCGCGGCTTCGTTCATCCGGCGGACGCGACCCCAGAGGTCGATTTCCCAAGCCGCTTCAAAGCCGGCAAGGTAGCTGTCCATCGTCGGACGGGGTTCCGGGAAGTATTGGCCGAGGTACATGTTGCGGCCGCGGGCGGCCTCCCCGTCATACTGAATTTGCGGCAGGAATTGTGAGCGCGTCTGAGCCTGGAGCGCGCGAGCTTGGTCGATCCGAGTCAGGGTGATTCGAAGGTCGTAGCTGTTCGTGAGCGCGACTCGCACGAGGTCTTGAAGCGCCGGGTCTTTGAACACGCCCCACCACGGGAGATCAGCGAACGAGTTGGTCGAGACAACGTCCGGAGCGCCGCGGAAAGTTGCGGGCGTGTTGACGGCGGGACGTTTGTAGTTTGGGCCGACGGCGCAACCGGTCAGAGTCAGGAGCGCGCCCAACCAAAGTTTGCAGCGAAAGGGAATCATTGTGTGTTCCTTACTGGATGGATTTCGATTTGCCGCACGAACGCGCGGTTTTGGTCAACCTTTGTGAGAGTGATGCGAACGTCGCAGTTGTTCGTGAGCGCGGTGCGCATCAAGTTTTCGACCGGGTCCTTGAACGCGCTCCACCCCGGTACGTCGGCGATCGAGTTCGTCGAAACAACTTCGGGCGCGTTGCGGAACGTGACCGGCGCGGGATGTTTCGTGGCGCAGCCGGCAACCGCCAGAACAGCGGCAAGACCGAGGAATGTTTTCATTCGATCACCTTCAATTTGGCGCAGAAGACGTAGTAAAGCGTCGGCAACATGAGCAGCGTCATCACCGTGGCGAGCAGCAGGCCCACGATATGTACCGCCGTCAACGGATGCCAGAGCGCGCCGCCGGACACAAATAGCGGGATCAGTCCGCCGACCGTCGCGAGAACGGTCACCAGGACCGGTCGCAAACGCGCCAAGCCGGCCTGCACCAGTGCCTCCTTTAACGCCAGTCCCTTGGACCGGGCGTGCTCGATGTAATCGCTGAGCACGATAATGTGGCTCACCATGACGCCGGCGAGACTGACCATCGCGAGCAGCGCGACGAATCCCATCGGCGAGCCGGTGATCGTCAATCCGAGCAACGCACCGATGAGTCCGAGCGGCACGGTCAGCATGACCACCACCGATTTGATGACCGAGCGGAATTGCAGCACCATTGTGAACGCGATCAGCGCGAGCGACACCTGCATGATCAACGACATCTCCGCCTTGTTCTTGCGCAACTCTTCATCCTCACCGGCAAACTTCATCTCGTAGCCGGGATCCAATTTGATCTTCGCCAACGCGGGCCGGGCGCGATCCAAAATCTCGGATGGCAACACGCCAAACGGCGCGTACGATTTGACCGTGACGGTGCGGAGTTGGTTGTAGTGCGGGATCGTGACGAACTCCGGCTTGATGGTGACCTTCGAGAAACTCTCGAACGGCACACTTTGGCCGTTGGCGATTGGCACGTACAGTCCGCGAATCTTTTCGGCTTCGCTGCGGTCTTCGATACGACCGCGAATCAGCACCGGGATCAACCGGTCGCCCTCGCGCAGCTCCGTGACCTTCAAGCCACTGAAGGAGGCGAGCGTCGCTTTGCCGATTTGATCGTTGTTCACACCGAGCGAATTCGCGCGGTCCTGATCAATCTCGATCTGGATGTTCGGCATGCGCAGGCCGAGGTCGTCGTGCACATGATAACCACCGGCGGCACGAAGCGCCTCCTTCGTTTCGTCGGCCAAGCCGTGGAGTTTGTCGAGGTTCTCGCCGCTGAGACGGATTTGGATCGGCTCTTTGACCGGCGGGCCTTGTTCGAGTTCCTTGACCACGCAGCGCGCGCCGGGAACTTTCGCATCCAACTCCCGGCGCAGCTTCACAAGCAACGGTTTGACCTCGTGCTCGTCGCGCGTGTTGATGAGAATCTGCGCGAGATAGTTGGCCGGCTCCTTCGGTTCGACGTTGTAGTAAAACCGCGGCGCAGTGCCGCCGGTAAAAACCGCGGCGCTCGCGACTTCTTCGTGGGCTTTGATGAGGTTCACTGCTTGATCCACCGTGGCCCGCATGCTGGTCAGCGAATCGGTGGATGGTGTTTCGATGTCCACCAACAACTGGTTGCGTTCGGCCGGCGGGAAAAATTGGCTGCCCAGAAACGGGACGAGCAGCAGACTCGCCGCCAGCACCGCATAGCCAATTCCCAGCACCAAGAACGGACGCTTGAGCGAGCCTTCGAGGGCCGCGCGGTAACGCGGCAGGACAGCCATGAGCGCATTATCCACGTACCGGAACAGGAAGAAGGACCGGACATCGCCGCCTTCATCGAAACCTCTTTGGCCGCGCAACACGTAGTAGCTGATCAGCGGCGTGAAGGTGATCGAAACCACGAACGCCGCCCCCAAGGCCAACGTAATCACAATCGGCAGACTCTTCATGAATTCGCCTTTGTCGCCGGTGAGCATCAGCAGTGGCAGGAACGCGAAGATGTTGATCAACGTGCCGAACAGCATCGGATGCCGGAGATGCAGCGGCCCAAGCCATGTCGCCCGGAGGCGCGGCTCGCCGAGATGCAATTCGCGGTTGATGCCGTCGGCGGCCACGACCGGCACGTCCACCAACATGCCGAGAGCGATGATGAGCGAGGCGATGGAGATTTGTTGCAGGGGAATGTTGAGCAGTTGCATGCCGATGAACGTCATGGCAACGGTCAGTGGCACGGCCGCGGCCAGCACCAACGCCGAGCGCCAATCCATCAGGAACAATCCCACGATGACCACGATGACCACCGCCTCGACAAAGCAGCGCATGAAGTGGTGGATGCGATGCGCGACGGCGGTCGGCTGGTCGGAGAGCAACTGGAACTCGATGCCTTCCGGGCTGCGCGCTTTCATCGCGTCCGCCACCTTCCAAACATCCCGGTTGAAGTACCGGATGATTTTGCCGTCGCGCATTTCGACCGCGACCATGACCGACCGGCGCGTGTCGAGTTTGTCGCCGTCACGAGCGAGCACGTCCACCTTGTACGGAATCGGCGACTCGTACATGCGACGCACTTCAAACACGTCGCGCAAATACACCGGCGCGCCTTGCCGGCTCATGCCGACGATTGTGCCGAGCATGTCGTTCTCAGTCTTGTATTCGCCGGAGAGTTGCACCGGGAAGTTGCGGCCTTCCGTGCGCAGCGTGCCGCCGGGAATTACCGCGTTGCGCGCGCCGATCGAGCCCATGACCATTTGCGGCGTCAATCCGTAGCCGGCAAGATTGGCGTCCGAGAACAGCAGGAACACATTCTCCGGCACGATGGCGACTTTGGTGACCTTGCCGACGCTCTCGACTTGCTTCAATTCATCCTCGAAATCGCGCGCCAACAATTCGAGTGTCCGGTAGCTGTACCGTGGCGGTGCAGACGCGCGGATTTGCGGTAGCGGATCTTCGTCGCCCATCAACAAAATCGGCGCGGTAAAATCCGGGTGAAACAATTCACGGTCGGTGCCGGTCACCAAGCGCGTAAAATCGACAACGAACTTCTCCAAGTCGGCCCGGCTGGCGGGCGTTTCCAAGTCAGCCAGAATGAACGCATGCCCTTGCACCGTCCGCACCTGTTTGGCCACGCCGGCCGCGCGAATCGCCGTCTCGAACCGGCCGAGGAGCACTTCCCGGTAGCCCTGACTGATGGTTGGCGGAAAGTACACGGCCACGGCCGCTCGGTTCGTCGCAGGAGCTCCGGCGCGCAACTCCGCGAGTTGGTCGCGCAAGAGATTCGCACGGGCCACGCACTCCGCATCGCTGATCGACGGACTCGTGATGGCGAACAACATCGTGATTGTGTTGCCGAAATCGGAGTTCAGCCACGGCATGCGCGCGCCTTCGGGCAGCGGCACTTCCAGGAGCTTGGCCCGCAACTTGTCCCACTCCAGGTCAATCGTCGCGGTCGGAGCGGGAAGCTGTTTGATGGTCATCGTGGAGATGCCAGGACGGGATGTGGTCTTGATTTCCTCGATGGATTTCAGCTCGCTGATCTTTCGTTCGAGCGGCTTGGAAACAAGCTCCTCCACTTTCGAAGCCGTCGCGCCCGGGAACACCGTGACCAGCATCGCCGTGCGTTGCGGAATCGTCGGGTCTTCCTGCTGGCCAAGTTTGGTGTACGCGATGCCGCCCCACAGCAACACCGTGATCAACGCCAGCCAGCTCACTTGCCGGTACTCGACACAAAATTGCGCGAGACCGCCGGATTGTTTTTCGTTTTCAACTGGATGTGACATCAAGCTGTCTCCTTAGTTACCGGCGACTTCAACGGGCGCGCCGTCGTACAGAAAAGCCGCGCCCGAGGTCACAAGTTGTTCGCCGGGACGCAAGCCTTCGGTGATAAGAATCGAACTGTTGAGAATGTCGCCGGTCTTCACGAGGCGCTTCACGGCTTTGCCGTCTTGCACGACGAACACGCCCACCTGCGTGCCCGGAGCAAACGTCACCAGCGCCGAGAGCGGAACGACCACCGTGCCGGACTTCACACCGGCGGCATCGTTCACGTGAATGCGCGCGGTCATGCCGGAGCGGAGTAATCCGTCCGGGTTCGGCACTTTGATCACGACGCGGAACAACCGGCCTTCGCCGCTCGCCGCCACGCCGACTTCCGACACCCGCCCCTTGAACGGCGGCATTCCTTCCAGCGCCGAAATCTCGACATCAATCTCCTGACCGGGCGTCAGCTTTCCAATCAACCGATCCGGCAATCCCAATTCGACGGACATCAAACTCGTATCCGCAAAGCGCAGCACGCGCTGGCCGGGCGGGACCGTGACGCCCCGATTGATATAGCGCGCCAGAATTACTCCATTCTTGTCCGCCACCAATCGCGAGTCGCCAAGATTCTGCTCCGCCTGATCCAACGCCGCCTGCGCCGTGCGCCAGTCAGCTTCCGTCACGTCGAGTTCCTGCTGCGAAATCGCGTCCTCGACGCGCAGTTTCCGGAAACGCTCCAGGGTCTTGCCGGCCAATTCCGCTTTCGCGCGCGCCGTGTCCAACGCGTTTTTGAAATCCGACTGCTTCAACTCGGCCAGCACCGTCCCGGCCTTGACCGGCGTGCCTTCGTCCCAATCCGTATTTGCGGCCGGGCCGATGGCGACCACGATCCCGCCCACTTTGAAGTTGAGATCGGTCTCGTGGTCGAACTTGACGCTCGCCAGGTACGACGCCTCGCCGTCGGAGCGGACATTGTCCAGCGACTCGACGACCGCCGCACCCACCAGACTTTTCTCCGGTGCTTTGGCCGACTGTTTCCCGCAGCCGCCCAGCAGCAGCACCAGGCAAACCAACGCGGTGATGTTTTCGATTCGTGTGGTTGTGTTCATATTAAATCTTCTTAAATCTCCTTTGGGGCTCTGGGCGCGGGTGAGGTTATGGAGTTTATAGGTGAGGTTTGAGGCGGGGTCGCAACGAAAAGGAGGTCGCTGCGCTTGGGAGAAGGGCGCCCAGCGCCCCGGGACTGATGTTTTAGTTCAACAACTTCTGAAAAAATTGGGATCTTTGCATCCTCGGCGATTTGCTTCAGGCACCGATACGCTGGAGACGATTGCTCCTGAGCCGGGGCAATTCCATGAAGCTGCACAACCAGCGCAGCTCCCGAGCGCCGCATCACAGCCACACATCGTCGACTGAAAGCTTCCGCTTCTCGCGTCACAGCTTTGGCGCCGTTGATCGTCACGAGCAAGAATGGCGACTCCATCGCTTCCCGCGCGACGATGTCAGTCAGCATCGGGAATTCCGTCACCGACAATTCCCACGGAAGCAGATGAATGGCGTAGCGCGGCCCGAGTTGGGCCAGGGCTCGACCGCAGAGATTCTTGCCAGAACTGCGAGCGCTCTCTTCATCGTAGAGCATCACGATCTCCAAAACAGTCGGAGCAATTCTCCGTGCAGACGTTCGCGCATTGTGGTTCGACTCGACAGTTTGGACCAATGGCGAATCCAAGTGTGAGGTCGGCGTATTCATGGCTCTTGATATTCGTGGCTCTTGAGTTCGACTTCGGCTTTGGCCGTCACGGCTCAGAAAAACCATGTCAATCCAGCCTCGAACATCTGAGTATTTGTGCCGTGATTCGGGTAGGTCATGCCGGCATCGGAGAAATGAAACCAATGGAATATGAAGGTGGCCGCAACGTCCTTGCAGAAGAAATAATGCGTGCCGCCGGCCACTTCGACATTGAACTCAAACGAATTGCTCAGGTCTGGGCGGCCAATATTGGTACCGGACACGCCGACGCCGCCAGCTACCAACGGAACCCAGCGGGTGCCGGTGGCGAAGTCGTACTCCAGCCCTGTACATCCACCCGCGATGTAGGCGGTCTTGGGGTCGTATTGAGCCCCACTGAACGCGTCAATCCACCATTGCCAGTTCCCCCGACACCATTTATCCGGGCAACAGACATCGCTGAAGATCCAGCCAAAGTGTCCTGACGACACCGCTAGGTCGTGATACGTCGAACTGCCAAATTCCTTGACGCCAAAGCCGACCCCCAGCGCAAATCCGGCAGCGAAGGTGTCTTCGCGAAATCCGTTGCCAATGCCGTCCTTCCATATGCTCGGCGGGTCATTTTGTAAAGCAAGGTTGGCTGTCAATGTCTGAGCGTGGAGCCCCGTCGCGAGGATGAGCGCAGTGCACAGAACAAGCCCGAAGGCTAGGCCTGCGAACCTTAGACCGTGCAACTGTGGCTTGTAGTCCGCAAAAGTGTTGGATTGTTGCTTCATGATTCCTTTCGGGTTAGCTCTCCAGTTTGGAGAGAATTGCTTCTTTGGTGGTGGTGCCAATGATTTTGGCGCGAACGTTGCCAGCAACAAAATAGAGAAGCGACGGAACGGATTGCACGTCGTACCACAAACTGAGATCGAGGTTTGTGTCCGCGTTCACCCGCACAACCTTCAGCTTGCCGGCACACTCGGACGCGATTTCATCCAAGACCGGCGCGAGGATCGCGCAAGGGCGACTCCAGAGCGTCAGAAACGCGACCAAGACCGGCTGCTTGGATTGCAGCACCTGCGAGTCGAAATTCGCACTGTCAATCTGAACGGGCTTCGAGTGGTTATCCGTTTCGTTCATGTTCTCGTCCGTGTTTCACTTTCGCTACTCCTATTTGCAGTGGCTGTGCCAGCGATTCTCAAAATCCCGATTCACCTTATAGCCAATGACTTACGAAAATCGTGGCCGGCGAATAGCCGGTTCAACAAATTGCACATCCAAAAACTTGTCCGATTTGCAGTGGACGTTTCATCCTGAATTTGCCACCATCACCATACGTGGAATCGCTCGGCGACAGCGGTGTCGATACAAACCTCACCATACAGCTAGGCGCCACCGGCCCGGGCAAGGATTGTGGCTATGAAAATCCGATCAATGACCTCTTCAAGAGTTTCAAGCTTGAGTCCAGGCCGAATTGCACTGGGCTACGCTGTTATCGCGATTCTATGGATCGCGTTCAGTAACGCGGTCGTAGTTTATTTGAAGCTGCCCCCGGCTGTGCAGACGATCAAGGGGACTATCTTTGTCTTCGTGACCGCCTTGCTGCTGTATTTCACCATCAGGCGATTAGTCCAAGCCGTTCAGCTAACCCGTCAAGAACGTGATGAAACCGCAGACTTGTATCGGACCGTGGTTCAGGCCAGTCATGAAGGGGCTTGCCTTCTGGATGAATCTGGACGGATGTCCTTTCTGAACGAGCGTCTGGCGACCATCCTTGGTCGCCCTGCAGAAGAGCTTCAAGGTCAGCGGCTTCAGGATTTCCTCGAAGAACCGCAAGTGCTAGCTCTGCCTGGGGCGCAGCAGTCAGAAACACGCGAATGCCGACTGCGAAAGGACTCAGACCCCAAGCCTTGGGTATTGATCTCTCGCCACCCTGTTTTGAATGATGCGGGAGAAGTTGTGAGATTGGTCGTTACCGTGATCGATATCAGCGAACGCAAACGGGCGGATCAGGCCCTGCGCCGGAGCGACGCTTACCCGGCACCAGTTCCAGGGTCTCAGGAAAACCCGGGAGAAAGCCAGTTGACTCGCCCGCTACGGTATGGGCTTGCGATTATTTCAGTTGGCGTAGCATTGGGGACGGGACTTCTCCTGCAGTATTTCCACTTCCATGTCCCGTCGGCTTTGTTGCTGTTTGCCGTCGCTATCAGTTCCTGGTACGGGGGGAGAGGACCTGCGGGCTTGGCGGCTGTCTTGGCCGTAACCAGCTACTACTACTACTTCGTAGAGCCAGTCCATACTATTTACATAAACCGATCCGAAATCCCGTTTTTCATCATTTTTGTAGCGTTCGCTGTGCTTCTGGCTTGGTTCGGATCGGTTCGGCGGCGCATCGAGGCAGGTCTTCGTGCCCAGGCAGATCTCCTCAATCTCTCCCACGACACCATTTTCGTCATGGATATGCACGGGGTCATCCAGTATTGGAATCGTGGAGCCGAGGAGCGGTACGGCTGGACCGCAGAGAAGGCGGTGGGCAAAGTCGTTCACGACCTGCTAAAGACGGTCTTCCCGAGGCCGCTGGAGGAAATCAAAGCGGAATTGATTCAGACAGGCCGATGGGAAGGCTATCTGCTGCATACCAAAAAGGATGGAACCCAGGTCGCCGTGGCAAGCCGTTGGTCATTGCAACGAGACCGGCACGGCGCGCCGTTCGCAATCCTGGAGACCAACAACGACATCAGCGAACGGAAGCGGGCGGAGGAGGCGTTGTCTCGTTCGAACCGCGAACTGTGCGCGATCAGCAACTGCAATCAAGTCCTCCTGCGCGCCACTGACGAGCAGAGCCTGCTCGAAGAAATCTGCCGGATCGTTTGCGAGGAGGCCGGCTACCGCGTGGCGTGGGTCGGCTATGCCGAACACGACGAGGCAAAAACCGTGCGCCCGGTTGCGTGGGCCGGGATCGAGGAGGCGGTTATCGCCAAGCTCGGCGTTTCCTGGGCCGAGACGGAACGTGGGGGCGGCCCTGGCGCAACGGCCATCCGGACCGGGAAGACTTGCTGCATTAGTGATTACGTAACGGATCCTCAAGTCGCTCCCTGGCGGGAGATCGCGTTGCAGCACGGTTTTCGTTCCGCTGTCGCGATGCCGCTCAAGGACGAATATGCCAATCCTTTTGGCACTCTTATCATTTATTGCGATCAGCCCAACGCTTTCACTTTGGAAGAGATTCGGCTGCTGGAGGAACTGGCTGGCGACCTGGCGTTCGGCATCGTCACCCTGCGAACCCGGGCCGCACGCGACCGAGCGAAGGGGGAAGTCGGCCTCCTCAGTTTTGCCCTGGACAATGTACGCGAGGCCGCCTTTTTGATAGACGACCGCGGGCGTTTTAAGTACGCCAACGACGAGGGCTGCCGCAGCCTGGGTTATACACGGGCGGAACTGCTCGGCCTGGGCGTATCGGATATTGACCCGGAGTTCCCGGCGGAGCTTTGGGCCGACCATTGGCTCGACCTGAAGGGACGGCGGTCGCTGAGTTTCGAAAGTTGCCACCGAACCAAAGATGGGCGCAGTTTTCCGGTCGAGATCAGCGCGAATTATTTCGAATATGGAGGCCAGCCTTACAACCTGGCTCTCGCGCGGGACATCACCGAGCGCAAGCGGGCGGAGGAAGATGTGCGCAATGCCGCCGCGCAGTGGCAGGCGACCTTTGACGCGGTGCAGGATTTGGTTTTGCTGCTCGACAAGGATTTCCGCATCTTGCGAGCCAACCGTGCCGCGGCGGGGTTCCTCGGGCTGCCGTTCGACAAAATCGTCGGGGGACACTGCTACGATCTGATCCACGGGACGTCCATGCCCCCTGCGGAATGCCCTCTGGCCAAAATGCGCCAATCTCGGAGGCATGAAGAAACGGAGGTCCTGGCTAGAAAGGGAGGTCCTTGGTTGTCGGTTTCCGTTGACCCCGTATTTGACCCGAGCGGTGAACTTACACATGCCGTCCACGTGGCGCGCGACATCACCGATCGGAAGCGCGCTGAGGATGCACTGCGGAGAAGTGAGGCTCGTCTGGCCGAAGGGCAGCAGCTAAGCCACACGGGCAGTTGGGCCTGGAGCCCCGTCACCCTCGAGAGCTTATACTGGTCTGATGAAATGTTCCGGATCTATGGCTTAAACCCGCAGGAAGGCGTGCCAACCGCTGAAACATTCTGGCAACGAATCCACCCTGAGGATCGCGACCGTTTCCGTGAATTGCAGATGAAAGTGGCGCAGCAAAGCTTGGATTACAAGCATGATCACCGGATTGTGCTGCCCGATGGAACCGTCAAGCACATCCATGCGATCGGCCATCCGGTTCACGATGAAGCTGGGAAACTCGTCGAATATGTCGGCACCGCGATGGATGTGACGGAACGCAAGCGCGCTGAAGCGGAACTGCGGAGAAGTGAGGCTTACCTGGCTGAAGGGCAGCGGCTGAGCCGCACGGGCAGTTGGGCTTGGAGTGCGGACAGAGCGGGACGGCACTACTGGTCTGAGGAGATGTTCCGAATATTTGGATTCGAGCCCAAGGAAGGCCCACCGGCTCTGGAAAGATTCCTGCAACGAATTCATCCGGAAGATTACGACCGAACTACCAAAGACTGGGAGAAGACACTCCGCGAGAAAGCTGACCTTGTGGCCGATTTCAGGACCTTGCTACCGGACGGAACGATCAGAAACATTCATATCATCGGCCATCCGTTCCTCGAGGAGACCGGCCAGGTCACTGAATACGTCGGGACGGCGGTCGATGTCACCGAGCGCAAACGTGCCGAAGAAACGCTGCGCGAGAGCGAGAGCCGGTTCCGCACGCTTGTGGACCACGCGACCGACGCATTCTTCCTACTCGACCGGGACGAGCAATCAAAGATTGTTGACGTGAATCGCCAGGCCTGCGAGAGCCTCGGCTACACTCGAGAGGAACTCATCGGGCTGACACCTCGTGAGTTCGACCCAGACGCGGACGAGGCGTTTCTGCAACGGCTTGACGAGCAACTCAATGCCGGAGTGGTCTGCACCTTCGAAACTCGTCACCGGCGAAAGGATGGAACCGTGTTCCCGGTCGAGATCCGCATCCGCCCGTTCTCGCAGGGCGGTCATCTGCTCAGCTTGGCTTTGGCACGCGACATCACCGAACGCAAGAGGGTACAAGACGATCTGCGCAAGCATCGGGAGCACCTCGAAGATATGGTGAAGCACCGCACGGAACAATTAGTGGAAGCCAAGGCGCGGGCCGAAGCCGCCAGTCGGGCGAAGGGCACGTTCCTGGCCAACATGAGCCATGAGTTGCGCACTCCCCTCAATGCCGTTCTCGGTTTTTCCCGGCTGCTCAAGAGCGGTCCGGACGTGACGCCGGACCAGCAGGAGGCGCTGGATATCATCGTCCGTAGCGGCGAGCACCTGCTGAAGTTAATTAACAACGTCCTGGACATGGCCAAGATCGAGTCCGGTAGAGTGGTCGTGGAGGAGTCCGAAGTTGACTTGCACCGGTTACTGCACGAAATGCAGTCGCTGATGGGGGTAGGGGCTGCGGAAAAGGGACTCGAGTTCGCTTTGGAGTTTGCTCCGGATCTGCCCCGGTTTGTTGCAGTGGACGCGGGCAAGCTGCGCCAAGTGCTGATCAACCTTATCGGCAATGCCATCAAATACACGGACTCAGGCGGGGTGAAGCTCCGTGCCAAATTCGCCAATGGCGAAGGGTCCAAAAGACCCCAGGTACGATTTGAGGTTGAGGATTCCGGGCCCGGCATTAGCCGGGAGCATTGCGAGCGCATCTTCCTTCCCTTCGTGCAGTTGGGCGACCGAATTTCGGTTCGAGCCGGGACGGGACTAGGGTTGGGCATCAGCAAGCAGTATGTCGAGCTCATGGGAGGCCAGATTGGCGTTGCCAGCGAGCCAGGCAAGGGATCGGTGTTTTATTTCAATATTCCAGTGAGAATCCTTCCGTCGGTGGCGGAGCGCGATGAACTGAAGCACGGGCGCGTGTTGGGATTGGCCGAAGGGCAGCCCTGTTACCGGCTCCTGATTGTCGAAGACCAGCCGGAGAACCGTCTGCTGCTGCGAAGGCTCCTAGACCCGCTCGGTTTTGAGTTGCGCGAGGCAGCCAATGGACAGGAAGCATTGGCACTGTTCGAGCAATGGCATCCCGACCTGATTTGGATGGATATTCTCATGCCGGTCATGGACGGGTTGGAAGCAGTCCGTCGGATTCGGGCGACCAAGGCTGGCGCCGATACCAAAATCATTGCGCTCACGGCTCACGCCCTGGATGAAGAGAGTGGACCAATTATGGCAGCCGGTTGCGATGATCTCGTGCGCAAGCCATTTCACGAACAAGAGCTCTTCGACGCATTGGCCCGGCACCTGCGCCTGAAATTCATCTTTGAAAAGGCACCGCGTCAGGAGAGCACGGGGCAAGCGCCGGCGCTTGCCCTTCGTCCGGAGCAGTTGGATGCGCTGCCTGCGCAACTGCTGCAGGATTTGCGTCAGGCCGTCATTGAACTGGACACGGCTCGCACGCATGCCCTCATCGAGCAGGTCACCGAGCGAGATGCTTCGCTGGGCCGGGCATTGGACACGCTGGCCACGCAGCTTGACTACCAACGTCTTTTGAAATTGCTGGACACGGAGCATTCTTAAACCGGAGAGACGTTATGAGCGAAGACAAGAGACCGACTTCAGTGCGGGAAGAGATTCTGGCGGTGGATGACACCCCCGCCAGCCTGCGTCTGCTGTCCGAACTGCTGGCCAAGCACGGCTATTGCGTCCGACCGGCCTCCGATGGCGCTCTGGCGCTGAAATCCGCAGCCGCCAAAACTCCGGATTTAATCCTGCTCGACGTAAATATGCCTGACATGGATGGCTATGAGGTGTGCCGTCGCTTGAAGGCAGACGAGAAGAGTAGCCGCGTACCCGTTATCTTCATTAGCGCCTTCGGCGATACGCGCCAAAAGGTCACAGGTTTTGAGGCCGGTGGCGTTGATTATATCACCAAGCCCTTTGAGGCCGAGGAAGTGCTGGCGCGGGTCGAAACGCATTTGCGACTGCGCCACGCGGAAGAAGCTCTACGCAACGCCCAGAACACGCTGGAACTCCGCGTGCAGGAACGCACCGCCGAACTCCAGGCCTCCAATCAAGCCCTACGGGAGAGCGAAGGAAAAACGCGCCGGGCATTGGAGGAAATCGAGGCGCTCAAGTCTCAACTGGAATTGCACAACGACTATTTGCAGGAAGCCGTCATCGAGGCCAAAGCCTTCGGCGACCTTGTCGGACAAAGCGCCCCGCTCCGGCACATCGTCAGCCAGATCGATGTGGTCGCGCCCACGGAAGCTTCCGTGCTGATTCTCGGCGAGACCGGCACCGGCAAGGAACTGGTCGCGCACGAGATTCACCGGCGCAGCCAGCGCAAAGACGGGCCGCTGGTACGCGTCAATTGCGCTTCGATTCCGCGCGAGCTTTTCGAGAGTGAATTCTTTGGCCACATGCGCGGCTCGTTTACCGGCGCCGTGAAAGACCGGGCCGGCCGCTTCGAAACTGCCGAAGGCGGCACGATCTTCCTCGATGAGGTCGGCGAAATCCCGCTCGACGTTCAGAACAAACTCCTGCGCGTGCTCCAGGAAAAACGCTACGAGCGGGTCGGCGACGACCGCACGCGCCGGGCAGACGTGCGCATCATCGCGGCCACGAATCGCGATCTGAAACAAGCCGTTGCCGCCGGCAAGTTCCGCGAAGACCTGTATTACCGGCTGAATGTTTTCCCGATCAAGGTCCCGCCGCTTCGGGAACGTCTCGACGACATCCCATCGCTGACGAAACATTTCGTCGATCTTTCCGCGCGCGACTTGAAATGCGCCAAACCGCGCTTGACTCGGGCGGCGGTCGCGAAACTGGAGAACTACGACTGGCCCGGCAACGTTCGCGAACTGCGCAACGTGATCGAGCGCGCTGTGATTCTGGCGCGTGGCGGCGCGTTGGGCTTTGACCTGCCGGTGGGAAACCAACCCACGCCTCCCATTCAAACAATGGTTCGAATCGAATCACCGTCCGGCGACACTGCCTCCCCGAGGTTTCTTACCGAAGTCGAGATGCAGCGCCGGGAGCGCGACAACCTCTTGAGCGTTCTCCAAGAAGCCAATTGGAAGATCAAAGGCGCGGATGGCGCAGCCGAACTCATGGGCGTGAAGCCCACGACCTTGCTGGCCCGAATGAAGAAGTGGGGACTCAAGAAGCCAGCGGTTGAGACTTCTTAATTCGTATCGAAGTTACGGCGTGTGGAGCACGTCCAGATGTTGATCAGAGCTTCACCTCTCATCACATAAAATCCAACCCACTGGCCTTGTCCGTAACAGGGCCAAGTTTTTGCACGTTCAAGTTTTGGTCCGCCGAGTGCTCGCCGCACTTTTTCCATTACATCCTTGCCTTCAATACATTGCGGAAGCGTCCACTGGCTGGCACGCGAGCTGTGTATGTAGCGGTTGAAGTTGAAATGAAGTCGAGAAAGTGAACGGAACAGAATGCAATGAGCGCGGCGAAACGAATGAGACTGGCGCGCACCTCGGGCGGCAGAGTGTTATTGCATCTGCTGGCACTGGCTTGGAATCACCGAGTGTGCTGGCACTTGGCGGGCGTCGCGCGCGAATTGCACCTTGGAGGGCAATGATCGTGATTCTTCTTCTTATTTTTTTTGCGGCTTATGTGCTGGCAGTGGTCTTGGCGACTAGCGGTAACTGGAGGTGAGCAATGGGAATGGCCTTACAAATTGCGCTCTTTCTGGCGTCTGTGTCGGTCGTCGTCTTGGTGGCAGTGCTGGTCCCGGCATTACTTGGACTGCGCAAACAGTTCGCAAATGCGGCGTACGAGTTGGCCGAATTAAAAACGGACGTGAAGCTGCTCGTGCAGGATTCGCGCACGATGGTGCAGAACGTCAACAAGCTCACCACGCAGGCCCAGCAGCAGATCGACGAGGTGGATCAATCGCTCCGGGTCCTCCGCGGTTGGTTGGATCGGGCCGACCGGTTGGTGCATCAGGCCGGCGACCTCATCGAAGGCCCGGTCTTCACTAGCATGCGAATTTTGAACGGGCTTGGAAACTTATTACAGGCTTGGCTCACAAAAGACGGTGGGGCCTCCCACAAATCGTCGTCAACCTCTCAGACAAGGAACTGATTCATGAGAACCTATGCAACAATGTTAGTGGGCTTTGCCGAGATGCTGGCACTGCCGGCACTCGCGGGAGTTGAAGTCACCAATTCCGTCCCCACGGAATGGGCCGTTTCCGCGCGCTTTGATAACGACTCGTTCGGCGGCACGGACCGCTATTACACAGATGGTGTTGCGCTTTCGCTGACCCAAACCGGCCCCAATTGGCTTGATCCGCTGGCCGATCAGCTGCCGTGGGGGCAGGGACGCCGCACGGTCGGCTATGACGTCTCCCAGCTCATGTTCACGCCGGAGAACTTGAACCTGCGCAACCCGGATCCGAAGGATCGGCCGTATGCCGGGATTCTCGCCCTCGGACTTTCGCTCCACGTGGAGCAAGGCAATTCCTACAACGGTTTGAAGTTCGTCACGGGTGTCGTTGGCCCGTTGTCACTCGCCGACAGAACGCAGAAAGACGTGCATCATCTCATAGGCAGTACCATACCACAAGGCTGGGATCAGCAGTTGAAAAACGAGCCGATCATGGACCTTTACTATGAGTATCGCCACAAGTTCCAGCTCGCTGGCGAACGTGTCCGCTGGTCGGTGGAAGGGTTGCCGTTTGCGGGAGCGTGGTTGGGCAACATGCTGACTCAGGCGGCGGTCGGCGGCGTAGTGCGGGCGGGTTACAACATGCCCAATGACTTCGGCCCCACACTGGTACGCGGCATGGGCGAGATGCCGCCGCCCCGTCGAAGTGAGAAGCCCAAATCCAACGCTGACTGGGGCTTTTCCGTTTACGGCGGCGGCGTGGCTAATCTGGTCTTGCGGGATATCACGCTAGACGGAAACACATTCGAGAACAGTCGCAGTGTTGATAAGAAGTGGTTTGTCCCGGCGGAGGGAGTCGGCATGTGCGTCGGCAACCGGCGTTTCCAAACTTCGTTCACGTACGTCTTTTGGGGCAAGGAGTTCGACGGTCAGCCGTATAAGGCCACACAGTATGGTGCAATCACCGCGAGCTATTTGTTCTAGGCACATGACCTTGCCCCAAAACACCTGCGCTCTGAACGATGGGACACCGGTCGTGTTACGTCCGCTTCGCGGCGACGACGCATCCAAGTTGGAGACCGTCTTTCGCCAACTCTCGCCAGAATCGCGCTACCGTCGTTTTCTGACACACAAAATCAGTCTGTCGCCATCTGAGCTGAAATACTTCACACACTGCGACGGCACAAACCACTTAGCCTTGGGAGCGTTTCTGACAGATGCCGATGGCGATGAGCTGGAACTTGTCGCCGTCGGGCGCTACGTGCGCGACACGGATGAATTCGCCCTGGCCGAAGTCGCCATTGTGGTGGCGGATACGTGGCAGCAGCACGGCATTGGCAAACTCGTATTCGCGGCCCTCGCAGAGGCCGCTTGGCAAGCGGGGGTCCAGCATTGGAAGGCTGTCTTCCTAGCGTACAACACGGCAATACGGCGGTTACTTGAGACCGTCGGGAAGAAACAGGCAGAGTCTGGCTTGGACCGGGGCGTTGTCAAAGCCGTTTACAGGCTGTTCCCGCCGGGTCAACTCGGCCTGCCTGAGGAAGAGGCGTGAGATGAGGCGAAGCAGCAACCACATTGCGTTCGTGTGCTGTGCTCTCTTGTTCGCCGGTTGCGCTCATTACCCGGTGAATGCGCGGTTGACTCAGTACAACCCCGACACCGGCTATCGTCTCAAAACTGTGTCCAAAGTGGAGAACTCCGACGGCCTAGTCGTCGTGCTGGCATTCTCCGGCGGCGGCCATCGGGCCGCGGCGCTGTCCTATGGCGTGCTGGAGGAACTGGCGCGGATCGACATTGTCTGGGAAGGCCAGCACAAACGGTTGCTGGATGAGGTGCAGATGATTTCCGCGGTCTCCGGCGGCAGCTTCACGGCGGCGTACTACGCCCTGTTTGGCGACGAAATCTTCCGCGACTACGAAAGGGTGTTTCTGAAACAAAACATTCAGCACCGGCTCCTGTGGCGGATGCTCTCGCCGTTGAATTGGAGGCGTTTCGCATCACCGTATTTCAGCCGCAGCGACATGGCGGCGGAGTTTTATGATCGGCATGTGTTTCGCCGCAAAACATTCGGCGATTTGGCGCAGGCCCACCAGTCGCCGTTTGTGCTCTTAAACGCGACCGACATGTCATCGGCATCGCATTTTGGGTTTACGCAGGACCAATTCGATATGTTGTGCTCGGATCTTTCCACGTTCCCGGTCGGCCGCGCAGTGGCTGCGTCGTCGGCATTCCCGGTTCTCTTGACTCCGATTACGGTCAACAACTACGGCGGCAGTTGTGGGTACATCGAACCGCCGCAGGTGGAAACGGCGTTGGCGCAACGAGAGCGGTTGTCACGTGGCTACCTCAAAGCGGAGGAAATGCGCACCTATCAGGACGCGGCGAACCACCCGTATTTTCATTTGATTGACGGTGGTCTGTCCGACAACTTGGGCTTGCGCGGACCGTTAGAGCCTGTCATGGCGCTCGGCGGAGTACGCCCGGCAATGCGGTATTTCGGGGTGAAACGCCCCCGCAAAATCGTCGTCATTGCCGTCAACGCTGCCACTCACCGCGATCTCGGTTGGGACAAACACGCGCGGGCGCCCGACATCGTGGACGTCGGCTTCGCTTTCGGCGATGTCATCAACCGGTATTCCTTCGAGACCAGACAACTCTTCCGCGACAGGATCGAACAGTGGGAAAGCGAATTGAATGATGGACAAACCGGCGTCGAGCCGGTCAAGGTCTATGGCATTGAAGTCAGTTTCGAGCAGTTGGCAGACTCAAAGGAACGGGAGTACTTCGACAATTTGCCAACGAAATTCTATCTCCCGCCCGGCGCGGTGGACCGCTTGCGCGAGGTCGCCGGCCGGCTGCTGCGCGAATCGGAAGGCTACCAGGAATTGCTGTGCGACCTGTCGTCCGAGGAGCAATCCGAAACCTCAACGCAGAAACATGCCCGATAAGAAAGGAATCAAACACATGAAACCAAAATATCAGACTGTCACGATGATCGTCCGGCTCATCGACGGCAGCGTCCACCGCCTTCGGTTCACCCCAGCAGACGACGATGACGTGCAGTTGGCCGGCCGGATCGAGAAGGCATTCCAGGCCCAAGACTTGGTGCTGGAGTTAGGCGGTCGGCTTCTGGTCATTCCGCAGCACAGCATCTTGAGCATCGAACTGACGCCCACGCCGGCGAAGCTACCGGCCGTCGCCATTCGAAATGCCCAACTCATCGAATGAGGGCAACTAAATTATGAACGACATCAAACGAATCGCCATTAACACGGGCGGCGGCGACGCGCCGGGACTGAACGCCGTCATTCAGGCTGCCGTCTACGCCGCGCGCAATCATGGCTGGGAAATCTTCGGCATCCGCGACGGACTCGAAGGATTGCTCGACCCGCCGAGTTATCCGGACGGTGGTCTGATAGAACTCCACCGCCAGCTCGTCCGCGACATCGCGCACCTCGGCGGCACGATCCTCGGCACGACCAATCGCGGCAACCCGTTCAACATGCGCGTCCCGCAGCCAGATGGCTCGGTCAAAGAAATCGACCGCAGCGACGAAGTCGTGCGCCGTTTCGAGGAACATCGACTCGACGCCCTCATTTCCGTCGGTGGCGACGGCACACTGGCCATCGCCCGGGAGTTGAATGAAAAAGGACTGCGCGTGGTCGGCGTGCCGAAGACCATCGACAACGATCTCGAATCCACGGCGTTGACGTTCGGTTTCGACAGCGCGGTGTCGTTCGCCACCGAGTGCATCGACCGGCTGCATTTCACCGCCGAGGCGCACCGGCGCGTGATGGTGATCGAAGTGATGGGCCGGTATGCTGGGTGGATTGCGCTGCATACCGGCATTGCCGGTCGGGCGGATGCGATTCTAATACCGGAAATCCCCTACGACATTGCCAAGGTCGCCGCGCACGTAAAATGCAAGGCGGCGAACCGCAGCCGGCAATACGCCATCGTGGTCGTCGCCGAAGGTGCGAAGCCCATTGGGGGCGGCGTCACGTTGAAAGAAGCCGCGAAGAGCGATCACGTCGAGCGGCTCGGTGGCATCGGCGAGATCGTGGCCGGTCAGTTGCGGGAACTGACAGGTAAGGAAACGCGCGCCGTGGTGCTGGGCCACCTGTTGCGCGGGGGCCAGCCAACTTCGATGGACCGATCTCTCGGATTGGTCTTCGGTGCGGCCGCAGTGCGCGCATTGGCAGAAGGGCAGGATGGCGTGATGGTTGCCATCAACCCCCCGCGGATCGACTACGTTCCGCTCAAACAAGCGTCCGCAAAGCTCAAACTCGTTCCTGTGGATGGCCACGTCGTGATGACTGCGCGTACCCTGGACATCGCCTTTGGAGATTGAGATCGGCAGGAGCGTGGGAATGAGAGTCAAACAATTGAAAGAAAGGTTGGAAACTCGGTTGAAGCTCACTGAAGAGAGCTTCGAAATCCCGCTACTGTTTGGCGATGCGAGGAGTTGGTCGCACCCCAATCCAGTGATGGACCCCGTAGTTTAACGAGGAGAATTCAAAATGATTGTCACCACCGCCCAGTTGTTCAAGATCGCCTATGGCAAGTACGCCATCGGCGCGTATAACATCAATAATCTGGAGCAGACGGTCGGCCTGTTTAAGGGCAACGTCCAGAGCAAGGCGCCGTTCATCATCCAGCTCAGCAAAGGCGCGCGCAAGTACACCGACAAGCGCTATCTGGAAGCGATGATTCGCACCTCCGAACAGGTGTTCCCAGAAGCCATTTTTGCCGTGCACCTCGATCACGGTGACGAGCCGACGTGTTACGACTGCATCGATTCCGGCTTCTACAGCTCGGTGATGATCGACGCCAGCCATGAGCCATTCGAGAAGAATGCCGCCATCACCAAGCGCGTGGTGGACAAGGCGCACGCGCGCGGCGTGTCCGTCGAAGCGGAACTCGGTATGCTCGGCGGCGTCGAGGAAGATATCGTCGGCCACGTCTGTCTCACCGACCCGCAGGAAGCCAGGAAGTTCGTCGCCCAGACGAAATGCGATTCGCTGGCGGTCGCCATCGGCACCAGCCATGGCGCCTACAAGTTCAAGGCCGAGCCCGGCAAGAAGTTGGGCCTGCACTTCGAGGTCATCGAGGCAATTCAGAAGCTGCTGCCGGGCTATCCGATGGTCATGCATGGCAGTTCCAGCGTGCCCAGGGGCGAAGTCGACCGCATCAACAAGGCCGGCGGCAACATGCCCGACGCCAGCGGCGTTCCGGAAGAGGATTTCCTGCCCGCCGCGAAAATGGGCGTTTGCAAGGTCAACATCGACACCGATGGCCGTTTGGTCTGGACCCGCGTGCACCGCGAGTTTTTCCGCGATCACCCGGAGAAGTTTGACCTGCGCGATCCCGGCACGACTTATATCGAGGAGTACGCCAAGATGATCGCGCACAAGAACCAGGCGCTCGGTTCCGCTGGTCAGTTGGACGACGTGCGGGCAAAGGTCGCCAAGAAGTGGAAAGAGAGAAAATGACGAAAAAGGCCCACGCCGGTTGTGGGCAAGAATCCAAATGGGAAATCCCAGTATTATAGAGGAGGAATTATACATGGCAATCAAAGTAGGCATCAATGGTTTCGGGCGAATCGGGCGGCTGGTGTTCCGCGCAATTTGCGATCAAGGGTTGTTGGGTAAGGAAATTGAGGTTGTGGCGGTCAACGACATCGTTCCTGCCGACAACCTGGCATACCTGTTGAAGTATGACTCGACCCAAGGCCGGTTTCCGGGAACGGTTTCCAGCGAGAAATCCAGCCCGTCCGCGGCGGAAGACGACACGCTGGTCGTCGACGGCCACAAGATCAAATGTCTCGCGGTCAAGGAAGGCCCCGCCGCCATGCCGTGGAAGGCGCTCGGTGTGAACCTCGTGGTCGAGTCCACGGGTTTGTTCACTGACGCGACGAAAGCGAAAGGCCACCTCGACGCAGGCGCGAAGAAGGTGCTCATCACCGCTCCCGCCAAGGGCGAGGACATCACCATCGTGCTGGGGGTCAACCACACCAAGTACGACCCGTCCAAACATCACATCGTTTCCAATGCGAGTTGCACGACCAACTGCCTCGCGCCCATGGTCCACGTTCTTCTGAAGGAGGGTTTCGGCGTCGAGGAAGGTTTGATGACCACGATCCACAGTTACACCGCCACGCAGAAGACGGTCGACGGGCCGTCTCGCAAAGATTGGAAGGGCGGCCGCACCGCAGCGCTAAACATCATCCCGTCTACCACGGGCGCCGCCAAGGCCGTCGGCCTCGCCATTCCCGAAGTAAAGGGCAAGCTGACGGGCATGGCGTTCCGCGTGCCGACACCGACCGTAAGCGTCGTCGATCTCACCGTGAGGACCGTCAAGCCAACCAGTTACAAGGAAATCAGCGCGGCGATGAAGAAGGCCAGCGAGACGTACCTCAAAGGCATCCTCGCGTACACCGAGGACGAGGTGGTTTCCACCGACTTCATTCACGACGCCCACTCCAGTATCTTCGATGCCGGCAGCGGCATCGAGCTGAACAGCAGGTTCTTCAAGCTGGTGAGCTGGTACGACAATGAGTGGGGCTACTCGAATCGCTGCGTCGACCTCATTCGCTACATGGCGAAGTGAAATAACCCACACAAACTCAATTCAACCGACAGGAACACCATGAATCGCAAAGTGACCGTGTTTGGCGCGGGATTTGTTGGCTCGACCATCGCGCAACGCATTGCCGAAAAACAACTCGCCGACATCGTGATGGTCGATATCATCGAGGGCATGCCCCAAGGCAAGGCGCTCGACGTGATGGAGTCGGCTTGCCTCGAGGGCTTCGACGCAAAACTTACCGGCTCGAACGATCCCGCCGCCTGCGCCGGCAGCGACCTCATCGTCGTCACCAGCGGGATCGCCCGCAAGCCCGGTATGAGCCGCGATGACTTGCTCAAGATTAACGCCGGTATAGTCGGCAGCGTGTGCGACACGATCAAGAAGAACGCGCCGAACGCCACCGTCATCATGGTCAGCAATCCACTCGACGTGATGACCTACCTCGCCGGCGTGAAACTCGGTTTCCCCAAGAACAAGGTCATCGGCATGGCCGGCGTGCTCGACAGCGCCCGGTTCCGTTGTTTCATCGCGATGGAACTCGGCGTCTCGACACGTGACGTGGATGCGATGGTGCTGGGCGGCCACGGTGATGATATGGTGCCGCTCGTGCGCTATGCCACGGTGGCGGGCATCCAGGTGGAGGATTTGCTGCCGAAGGACAAACTCGATGCGCTGGTCACACGCACACGCAACGGTGGGGCCGAAATCGTTGCCCTGCTCAAGACCGGCTCAGCCTACTACGCGCCGTCGTCGTCAGTTGTTGAAATGGTCGCATCCATCTTGAACGACGAGAAGCGTGTGCTGCCCTGTGCCGCATGGTGTACCGGTCAATATGGTGTCCATGAGATGTTCGTCGGCGTGCCGTGCGTGCTCGGCAAGAACGGCATTGAGAAGATCATCGAGCTGAAGCTGACCAACGACGAACTCGCCCAGCTCAAGAAGTCCGCCGATCACGTCCTCGAAAATGTCAAGCGACTGAATTTGTGATAAAGTAATGGTCCCTTAGGCTTCATTCTGAGCGAAGCGAAGAATCTCGGCCCTTTGTGGAGACGCAACGACAGAGACCCTTCGACCAGCTCAGGCACCCGTGCTGTGGTCGAGATGATGCTGCCCACTCGCGAGATTGAATCTACGCCCCCTGTTAGAGATCAGGTTTAGCTGCCTTTGCGTCGACTAGATGGTTCGAGGATCGGCAATCCGTGGTCCGCCGTCGTTCACAGGTGGCGCGAAGGGTTGCGGCGGGTCAGCCGGTTGGTTTCTGGATGCAGGACGGCCCTGCTTCCGTGGACAGCGCGGGTGCAGCACGTCGCGGCAAAATCGCGCCACAGTCCTGCAGGAAACTGGCACATCGGCGGCACGCAGAATCTCCGTGATGGCCCGATAGGACGCGCCCTTGCGCCGAAGCTCGGCAATGCCTGGCTTGAGCGTGAGAAGTTTCCGCCACTTCCGTGGCACTGGCGGGGCATAGGCCCGCACGGCCTCGGCAAATCCGTGGTCCCTTTGATCGGCCGTGGATGGCTTATTCATTGGTACACCGGATTGTCATTCCGAGCACAAACGCCGGGCAATTGCTCATTTGGAGCTTGAATCCCCCACAGAATTCCCCACAGTAGAAGGTGGTGCTGTCGTAAGTGCTTGTGGGCCTGTAGCTCAGCTGGTTAGAGCAGGGGACTCATAATCCCTTGGTCCCAGGTTCGAATCCTGGCAGGCCCACCAACACGAACGGCGTTTTCGACTCTCCTACTCTGCCCCAGAATCTAATGAGGACCGCTCCGTGGCAGCGACAACGAAAACTGAGAGAACCGGTTGGCGACGTTTGCACGAAGCAATTATGGTCACTTAGCGGTTACTCGCCGTTCCGGTCTTCTTGGCGGCATCTAGTCGCTTCTGGATTTCATCTTGAAAACGTTCAGCGTCTTGAGTTGAAGCAAAGCACCGCAGCGGAATGTACTCCACGTTGTTGTCGGTTACGAAGACATACAAGTAGCTCTTCGAAGAAGCGATCTTCTGAAAGCCTGACCAGCGATGGAGCGACTCGTTGAAGGGGGTTCTTGTCAGAATGCCATCATCCCGAATTTCCAACTCGTGGTCGCCGACCACTCCCCGATTCTTGTAGAGTAGTAACCACAAGCCCTGGATCACAACTTGGGTCACCAGCGTAACGCAGAGCATTATTCCCGCCGAAATGGCTACGTGTATGATAATCAAAGTGATGGGAACGTTCGAAACCACATCCAGCAACAACGTGATGATTGGCACGACTATACATCCGAAAAGAACCAAGTGAACGAGGAACCTGTGGTGAGAGATTAACCAAAGGCGGCAGCGCAAAACATCCCACCGGCTCAGCGAAAACCTAACCAAGCAACTAACTGGCGACGGAGCATTTCCATCGTTCATGGCTTAACCCTCCCGACAATTTACTTAGCATGCCTCATCTTACGCCGGCCAGCAGAATGTGGCGGCGCAATGACGGAGGCAACAGGTGGTCAGGCGGCTCGCTGACTGGAATTCGAGCCCACGATAGCAGATTTCCCCTGCCCCACGACTGTAATGTGAGATCGCTCCGTGGTAGCCCGTGCCAAACGGGCATTATTCACCATCCGCGCCTGGCGGTGTCCACTCCTCCTTGTGACCGAAGCCCCGTTGATTGTCGATCAGCCGAATCCATGTGGGTTCGATCGCCCACATCGCGGTGCTGGCCAGTTCTCTCGCCAGAATTGCGTCGGGCTGCTGGAGGAACGGGAACCGCGCGGTGTAAATCTCCCACGCCCGCGCTCGCGACGAGCCGTCAAGTTGTCGGCACAGGCCGCGAAACTGGACCCCGCGGATTTCCTGCCACCGTTGGCGGTCACGTTGGATGGTGCCCGCCACGGCAGGATTGGCCAACATCGCCTGTCCATGACGCGTCCCGGGGTCGGTCACGACATACAGCCGTAAATCATCGTCGACCGCATAGAACAATGCCGCCGCGTAAGCGTTGCCGTTGGCTTCGGTGACGGCCAAGGTGAGCACCTGATGTTCCCGCAAAAACTTCAACAAACGTTCGCGCATTTCGACCTCTCCCGGCGCAACAACCTGCGGCCCAACCCCTTCCAATCGCTGTGTTCTTATCGAAACCGTCCTCCTTCGCTCTCTTTGGCCAGTATAGCACGAACCAGAAGAATTGCGGTCGTTGAAGCGGGAATGGCCAAGCAGCGAGCGATTTGCCTTTTCGGGATTTGGGCTTAGGTTTTAACAGCGTAGGGAACAGACCCAAAGGGGTCGCGGCAAACAGCTTCATCAAGGAGGCGAGAGATGAAAATGGATTGCCTATCGAAGAATCAAAGCCAGGAATATGTTCGCCGTTGGAAATGGACATCACGACGTCGGTTTTCACCAGTTACGCTGGTGTTCGCCGCAGTCCTCATAGTTTCGTGCGTGGCTTGCCGAGCCGCCGACCTGGCGTCCTGGTATGGGGAGAGGCATCGTGGTTTGCTGATGGCCAATGGCCAACGGTTCGATCCTGACAAGTGCACAGCGGCGTCGTGGTTTTACGATATCGGCACGAAGGTCGTGGTAACGCACGAAGACAAAAGCGTGATTGTGGAAATCACCGATCGCGGGCCGGCCAAATCCTTGCTCAAGAAAGGCCGAATCATCGACCTAAGTCGGGCCGCATTCGCAAAGCTGGCCGACCTCGATCTCGGCATCATCGATGTAACTGTAAGAAGGCAGTGAGCCGAGCAACCCCTGTCTCACTTGGGGTATCCCACCGTCTGGGCAAGTATAATCCTTTGCTCAGGTCGCAGTTTCATTGCTTGGGAGAGTGAAGGGCGGTCGACTGAACCGCGGACCACCACTGCCAGGCCCTGTGAGGCACAATACAGATAAACGTTTTGCGCGATGAAACCAACGTCAGCTGCGCTGAAGAGACTTTTGTCGTCTTCGGATCCCCTGGTTATTCTGGTCGAATCAACCACGTAAACCAGATTCAGCGGCGCATCCTTGACGAAGTCCTGTTTTCCCGTCGCCTGACGGAGATCCTTTGTTACGACAGGCGTCAAGCTGTGGGTTTTCGGTTCGTACAGATAGAAGGCTTCGGGCAGCGCGACGTAGACATCCACCTCCTGCCAGTTCATCGCCGAGGGCGCAGTCCGCTTGCCGGTTTCCGGTCGGTTGATGCCATCCGCCGCCCAGAGCAAATTGGATAGTTCCTGTAACGGCAACGGTTTGGCAGCGAAGCTCCGCGATGTCTGGCGCAGCTTCAGCGCCTGCATCAGCGGCTTGCCGATTTCCGTTTGTGGCGGCGGCAGTTGGATTGCCTTGGGTTCCTGCGCGCTGACAGCTACGCATCCGGCGACATAGATGACAACTGCCAAAAGAAATTTCTGTGATCGGCTCATTGTTAACTCTCCCATTTTTTCCGTCACTAAATTCGTCAGGCGCGCTTCTGTCGCCTCGGGCGGCGCTGCCTCGGTAAAACCGGATCCGCTCAACTCTTCTTTGCTGTGGTCGCGAAGCAACCCCCGACTTGCTGTTGCAGTTTCTTCCCGCCACATTTGGGGCACGAGGCTTTGCGCGTGTCGTGGTCGCCGATGATCATGTGGACGCTGAATCTTCCCCCGCAGGCCAGACACTTGTAGTCGCATGTCGGCCTGACAACGGTTTCCTGCAATTCGACTCGTGAGATACTGGCCTGACGCCACTGTTATTTCAAGACACATCGAGCGGGTGGCCATGGCCCGCTTCTTGCAGAGCCCATCGGTTTCGCTGATTATCCTCGACCGGGGTTGTCAGCGGGTCTACGCTTCCGCCAATCAGAGGCTTGCTGGTCGATGCGCATTCGAATTTTCTGGGACAATGGCGAGGTCTTTGGCGTGCTGAACGATACGCCGACCGCCAGGAAATTGCTCAAGGCCCTGCCCTGCTCCTCCGCCGCGAACACCTGGGGCGACGAAGTCTATTTCGGTGTGCCCGTGCAGGCCGAATTGGAATCCGACTCGCGGCAGGTCGTACCGCCGGGAACAATCTGCTTCTGGGTCGAAGGCCACTCGTTGGCGATTCCATTCGGTCCGACCCCGATTTCGCATGGCGACGAGTGCCGCCTGGTCACCAAAGTGAACGTGTTGGGCAATCTTGAAGGCGATCCTCGGCTGCTGAAGTCCGCACGGGACGGTGACGAGATCCGGGTCGAGGTTGTGACCTAGCAGCGAAAGAAGCCACCATGCCGCACTTCAGGGGAATAAAAGACGCCTGCCGCCGGGTGGTGCAGAAGTTCGTGGTAAACAAAGCGGAAACAAGCGACAAGAGCGCGGCGAATCGAGTGGCCAGGGACGAGCAAGCGACCGAAGCGATCCACCAGGTCCGCTCACAAGACTCGGCTCCAGCGATTGACGAAGGAGCAGCGGCAAAGCCACGGAAGGCCAGCCGCACCCTCAAGCCGTTACTTGCATTCTTAGGTGCATATACGCTGTTTTTCTTTTGGTTGGCCTATCGAAAGTATTCCCTATTCACCAACGACTCCGAGGATGCATCATTATTCGTGAATACATTTTGGAGCACATTGCACGGCCGGTTCTTCTGGAACTACATGCTGGGCATGTCGTTCTTTGGCGACCACACGGATTGGTTCATGGTTCCACTCCTGCCCATCTACTGGCTGGCGCCGTATCCAGCCACTTTGTTGCTGTTGCAATCCGCGTTCATCGCCGCGGCGGGGGTGCCCATCTATCTGCTGGCGCGAGACGCATTGGAAGACAGCCGCGCCGCGTGGTGTATGACCGTGGCCTTCCTGTTTTTTCCGGCCATCGTATCGCAGCACGTGAATCAGATACACGACACCCAGTTCATCATCGTGTTTCTGCTGTTCGCGTTTTACTTCTATCATCACGAGCGGTTCGGGATGTTTACGCTCTTTCTCGCGCTGTCGTGCCTCGGCAAGGAGAACGTGCCGCTAACGCTGATGATGTTTGGGGTGTATGCGCTGGTGCAGCGCCGGCGTTGGAAATGGGTCATCGCTCCCTGGCTGGTCAGTGGGATTGCCTCGGGGCTGTTTTTCAAGTTCATCATGCCGCATTTTCGAGGACCGATTCCCTACCGTTCCTTTTCCTATTTTGGGGCACTGGGGGATACGCCCATGGCCGTTCTCGGAAAGGCAGTCAAGAATCCTTCGCTGTTGTTCGCGACGCTGCTGACTCCGATAAACGTTTTGTATTTTAGACGATTGGTTCAGCCGGCAGGTTTGGTATTGCCGTTCTTGTCGATGCCAATCATCTTCGCGCTTCCCGATCTGATGGTGAATTTGCTGGTGGATAACACGGCGCTAAAGTCGGTCCGCTGGCATTACAATTTGACAGTCGGGGCCTTTCTGTTTGTGGCGGTGATTTTCAGCGTAAAGAAATTGAGCGGCTGGCTCACGCGTCGCTACGGACCAGGGCGCTACGCGTTGGGGTTCAGCATATGGCTGGTCTTCCTCAGTTTCGCAAACCGGACGCTATGGTTCGACCCAAACGACTACCGGGAACCGCCCCAATACAATTCGCTGCGAACAGCACTGGCCCAAGTACCGCCGAGAGCGTCCGTTCTCGTGCCGCAAACGATGCTGACGGCGGTGGCGGATCGATGGAATTTCAATACGATTCAGTACTGGTTGGTCACCAAGAACCAACCCGCGAAGCTGTTTCAGTACAAGTACGTGATCATCGACCAAAACGAATGGCGGCCAATGTGGAAGGTTCCCGTCGAAATCATCCAGGAATACACTTCCAACCCAAGCTACGAGCTGATCTTCAATGAGCAAAACGTCGTGGTATTTCGGCGTGTCGGAGAGGACACCATCGCGGGGTCACCGCCGGACCCATCCTCTCCATGAGGGCGGATGCTTTGACACTCCCCTACCCCGTAACCTAGAGCAACGCGCGCTGCAACTTCTCACGGGCGTCGGGCGCGGCATAGGCGGCCAGCACCTCGCCGAAGTAGACGCGGTGGTAGTCGCCGCTTTCATAAGCCGAGGCCTTGATGTCCGACGCCAGATTCGCCGGGATCACCTCGTTCGTGTGCACGACGCGACACTCGTAATGCACCAGGCCCTGCTCAAGGATCGGCACGCGGACTTTCTGGGCGGCCACAGGCCTCAAACCGGTGTGGGCGAACTTGTCGCCGTCACGGCCCGAGACGGTGCCGCAGTGCTGGATGGCTTCGGCGAACGAGGAGGGAAGCACGTTGACGGTGAACTCGTTGACCTGATTCAACCGGCTGTACGAGAACCGGCTCGGGCGAACCAGCACGGTCAGGATCGGCTTGCTCCAAATAACCCCGCCCGTCAGCCAGCCGATGGTCATCGCGTTCGGTCTGCCGTCCGCGCCCAGGCTGCATAGCAATAATCCCTCGTGCGTCAACGCGTCGATAGTCTCCTGCCAGAGATCGAAGAGTTTGATCGATTGCTTTGTCATTTGTCGTTACCTCCGCACTTGCTCCTGATGGACGAGATCGTTGAGTGTGCGGCGCTCCCGCGGCGCGGCCGCCTCCGCCGGAACGCCTATCGGCAAAATAGCCACGGGCCGCCAAGCCGCGGGTGCGCTGACGATGTGCCGCACCGCGTCTTCGTCGAACGCCCCGACCCAGCACGTTCCCAACCCGGCCGCTGTCGCCGCCAGTTGCGCGTAGGCGCAGGCAACCGTCGTGTCTTGCAACGAGTACAGTTCCGCGCCGCGCGAGCCGTACTTGGCGCGGTTGCGGTCGGAGTTTGCCAGAAACACGACCACCACAGGTGCCTGAGCGATAAACCACTGCTCCAGGGACGCACGGGCCAGCTGATTCTTCCGCTCCGCGTCGCGGATGACGACGATCTCGTAGGCCTGCAAGTTGCCGGCTGATGGGGCGTTGTTGGCTGCTTCAAGGATGGTCTGTAGCGTCGCATCCTCTACCGGCGCGCTTTGGAAGGACCGCACGGAGAACCTGCGATCTATGACCTCGCGAAAATCCATCAGTTTTGCCTCCTCCACATCGAAGTTGGCAGGATTCTACAACCACTCGGACGCCTGCGGCAACGAGAACTCATCGGATGAATTTCCTGTGGGCGGTGAACGCACCCCAGCGCTACCCACTACCTCGAAGGCTTGATAATTCTGGCACCGGCCAAGTCCGGGTTGTCGCGGGAACAGCGGTCGTAGTGACGCGACTGACACCGCGCGCAATTAAGAGGATTGACTCGATTCAGAGAATGGTCTAGAAATGCTCGCAACGCGGTTTCTCACCCCGTCCGCGCTGGAACAGTCCAGTATGGATTGCCATACAAGGGGTTATCGCCATGCTGGTGGACAGAAAGGATGTTGGACATGCCTGCGACCGCGTTAACTCAACCTACCGAATCTCTCCGCACACTGCCTGGTGACGATGTACGCCAGATCATGTGGCGCTTTGCGGATCGATTCGACCTGCAGATGCTCATCCAATCCGCCCGCCGGGTAGCTCGCGGCCCGGTGGCGCGAATGGTCGCCGAAGGCGCCCGCAATTCGCATGAGTGGACCAAGCAAAAGGCGGAACTCCTGCATTTGTTCGACGAAGCGGGACTGACGGCGGTCTTCATGGACCCGGAACAGGGCGGGTTCATCGAAGGCCCGAAGAACCTCGCGCTGGCGTTGCTCGCATTTGAATTGTCATGGGTGGACGGCGGGGCGGCCACGTGCAGCATGGCCGGCAACCTCGCGCTGGCGCCGATTCACGGCCGGGGCACGGCGGAACAGCGCGACATGTATATGCGCCGGGCCTGCCCACCCAAGTCCGGCGAAGACCGGCAGGTCTGGCGCGGCGCGTTTGCGCTCACCGAGCCGCTGCCCTACGTCGGCGTCGAGACGGGACTTCTCAGCGGGAAAGTCCGCGTTGCATCATGGAAGAAGGGGGAGGAGCCGATGTTGCAGGTGGAAAAACGCGGTCGGTTCATCACCAACATGGGGTTCGCCAATTTTGTGACCGCCGCTGTCGATTCTACCGATGACCGCATCAAGGGCAGTTGCATGATCATCCTCGAGGAGACGGATCCGGGCGTCTATGACCGCGGCGTTCCGACGCGCAAACTGGTGCACCAACTTTCGTCGACCCGCGATCCGGTGTTCAATCTCCGCGTCCCCGCCAGCCGCATTATCGGTGGTTACAAGATCAAGAACGGCGTGATCGTGCCCAATTTCTCGCATGGCGAGATTATCGAGGCCGTATTCCGTCGAACCCGAGTGACGGTGGGATTGATGACGGCGGCGAAACTGCTTTCGGCGGTCGAGCCGGTGATTCGCTACCAGCGTGGACGATTCCGCGGCGGTGATGCGGCCGCGCCGGGCTCGCCCCGCTACGAGCTTGGATTGCAGATGAAAGAGGACGCATTACACCGTCTGGTGGATGTCTGGGCCACGGGCGAAGCCGCCGCGTCCCTGGGTTTTGCGGCGGCGCGTCTGTTCGATGAACTCGATCCGTTGGAAATCCAGAAGGAACAGATTTTCGCCGAGCGCAAGGTTGAGCCCGGACGCGCGCAATACCGGGCAATGATGGAACTCGAGAAGGACGCGCTCGAATATCTGCGATTGTCTCATCTGCCCGAGAACGACCGCGCCAACACGCGTTACGAAGTCCTGAAGAAGGATCCGCTGCTGCAATTTGCCGTCCTCGACTCGCAGGCGAACGTGCTGTGCCCCGCGGTGAAGCTGTGGAACACGGGCCATGGCGCGAACATGATGCGGGAAGCCGTCAGCTTGATGGGCGGGTACGGCATCACCGAGGATTGCCCGGGATTCCTCGGGCACAAGTGGATGGATGCGCAGTTGGAGGCGACGTACGAAGGTCCTGAAGCCGTGCAGCGTCGGCAGTTGTCCATTACGATGACGAACAAGCTGTTCCTGGCGGAATTTCGAAGTTGGATCACCGAGATGCGCGAGATTGCCTCCCGGCGACCCGGCACCGGTGCCTGCACCCTGGCCACCGCCATGCAGTTGTGGCTCCTGACACTGGAACACCTGCAAAAGGCCAAGGACGCCGATGGCCGCGAGCTGTACTACGGAAATCGTCAGGGCGTGACATTCCCGCTCACCGATGCGCTGTGCTGGTTGCTGGCCGCCAGGTACATGATCCTCGACGTGCTCGAGCTTCAGGCAAAGGGCGCGGAGAATCCCGTCGTCGCCGAGGGTCTGTCGGGCCGGCTGGATTTTATGACCGATCTCTGCCACGCCCAGGCGGCGCGGGCATCCGGTGAGGTTGGCAGAATTTGTGCCGAGCTGGTGTTCGGTTACAACCGTCATCCCGCGTGGGACGACGCGGCGTGTGCCGCGTGTTATGCTGCCGACGACCTAGACGCGTTGGAAGGGTTCATCCCCGGTATCGCCAGCGGGGCACGCGGCTCCAGCGACGTGACGGAGACCGGCCAGGAACATCCGACGAAGGCCGGCCCGTGCGTGTCCTTCGACGGGTACGAGACGTTCGCGCGACTGCGTCTGAAGCTGGACGGTTGTCTCACGGGCGCCCGCCTTGCCAAAGACCGCGCGGCGGAAGCGCTCACCAAAGTCATGATCCCCGAGGCGCTTGATTATCCGATGTGACCACACTCACTGATTAACCAACAAAGGAGGCCATTACCGATGAAACGACTGTGTCTGGTTGTTATTCTATGGAGCGCCGTTGCCGTCTGGGTCGTGCCCGCTTGGGCATACGACGAGCCTTCGGTCAATCTTGGGTTTACGAGCTTTCTCGACGGCGGCCCGCCCGCCGGCCCGGGCGTTTATTATAGCGAGTACCTCCAGTGGTATTACACCCAACGGTTTCCCGGGACACCCGTAGTGGGCGGTAGTCCGCTGGCACTGGACAGGCTGAATGCGTGGATTGCGTTGCAGCAACTGATCTACCAATCCAACCAGAAAGTCCTGTTGGACGGCAAGTGGGGACTGGACCTGATCCAACCATTCGTCGCGTTCGATCTCAACCCGTCATCGCTCGGCGGCTCGAGCACCACCGCGAGCGGCCCGGGCGACCTGTTGGTTGGCCCGTTCATCCAGTGGGATCCAATCATGGGCAAGAACGGGCCGGTGTTCATGCACCGGTTCGAACTGCAAATGATCGTGCCGACGGGTCGTTACAACGCGAGCTCAGTGCTCAACGCCGGCAGCAACTTTTTTTCCATCGATCCCTACTGGGCCGGGACGTGGTTTGTTCTCCCGCATTGGACGATGTCGTGGCGCATTCACTACTTGTGGAACGACGAAAATAATAATCCGAATCCGGTGCTTGGGCTCAGCACGGAGCAACCCGGCCAGGCGGTCCACGCGAACTTCGCCACGGAATACGAGGTGGTGCCCAACCGGTTGCGCGTCGGCCTGAACGGTTATTTCTTCGAACAGATTACCGACAGCAAGGGCAACGGCTCGAACCTACCGGGTCACGAACAGGTCGTGGCGCTTGGCCCGGGCCTGGTCTGGCACCTCTCGCAAAACGATCACATCTTCTTCGACGCGTACTATGAATTCGCCGCGGAGCATCGGCCCGAAGGCCAGCGATACAACGCTCGCTGGGTGCACCACTTCTAGGCTGTCAGAGGGATGAGCAGCGACGACACGGATCAGGAAACGCCGCCGGTCGACCGTCAGAGGATGGATGTGGACATCGTCTGCGTCGGGTTCGGACCGGCCACCGGCGGATTCCTGACGACGTTGTCCCGTGAATTGGTGAACGCGGATGGCACGCCGAAACTGGAAAGCGCGGTCATGCCCGGTGCGCCGCCACAGATCGTCTGTTACGAACGCGCCGACGATATTGGGTTTAGCGTGTCCGGTGTGGTGACGCGAGCCCGCGGGATTCGGGAAACGTTTCCCGGTCTCGATCCATCGCAGATTCCATTGGCCGCGTCGGTAACGCATGAGAAGGTGCTGTACCTACTCGACCCTGTTGGGGCCAGCCGACGGTCGTTGACTCTTCGGCTGGCGGACAAGATGATTCGCGGGTGCCGGTGGATGCTGCCGTACGAGGCGGAGGCGCTCGAGTTGCCGTACACACCACCCTTCCTGCGCAAGGAGGGTGGCTTGGTGCTGTCGCTCGGGCAGTTCAATCAGTGGGTCGGCTCGCAGCTATTGGGCGCGGGCACCGTCCAAATCTGGCCCGGCACGCCCGTGGCCGCGCCGTTAGTTGACGGCAATCGTGTGGAGGGCGTGCGGTTGCTTGACCAAGGCACGGATAAATATGGCACTCCGGAAGTCGGCTTCATGGCCGGCATGGACATCCATGCCGCGCTGACCGTGGTTGCAGATGGCCCGGTCGGTCCCATCAGTACCCAGATCGACAGGCATTTCGGCCTGCCAGAGGGCCATCACAAGCGCGACTGGGCCGTGGGTATGAAGATGGTCGTCAACCTGCCCGAGAACTGCACGCTGGAGCCGGGCACCGTGTTGCACACGTTTGGTTACCCTGAGCCGGAGGTTTTTGGATTCCTCTATGTTTATCCGGAGCGCGTGGCGTCGCTGGGCATTTTTGTGCCGTCGTGGTTCGAGAGCCCGGTCCGCACGGCGTATCGTTATCTGCAGCATTGGATTCTTCACCCATATCTATGGCGACATCTGAACGGGGGCACACTGCGTTCCTGGGGAGCCAAGACCCTTGCCGAATCCGGCCAACGCGGTGAACCGCATCTGGTTGGCAACGGCTATGCGCGTATCGGCGAAGGTTCGGGCAGCACCAACGTTCTCACCGGGAGCGGCGTGGATGAGGCCTGGACAACCGGGGTGCAACTGGCCGGAGGCGTTATTGAATTGCTGAAAGAGAAGAAGCCGTTTACGAAAGAGAACCTCGAAGCGGCCTATGTAAAACGCCGTCGCGCCAGTTGGGTGGAACGCGAAGGACGCACTGCCAAACGAGCGCGCGACGGTTTCCATCACGGTGTGGTGACCGGACTCGTCGGCATGGCCCTGGCCGGCGTGACCAAAGGCGCCCTCCATATACCGGTGAAACCGCGCCGGCCACGCGAGCATACGCCGACATTGGCCGAGTATTATCGGGGGCGAATTCCGCCGGACGAAGTCGCGAAGATTTGCCGTGAGTGCACCGCGAAGGGCGTCTCGTCCCACAGCGCGTTAATGGATCGCGTAGGTTGGCCGGCGATTCCGTACGACGGCAAGTTGCTCGTCTCGCATCAGGATGCATTGCTGATGGGCGGGAAGGTCCAGGCGCCGGCGGGGTACGCCGATCATATCGTGTTTCTTTACCCCGAACTCTGTGAGATTTGCGGCACGAAGATCTGCATCGAGGTCTGCAGTGGACAGGCCATCACCCCCGGCGGAAACGGCGTTCCGGCATTTGATCGCGAGAAATGCATCCACTGCGGCGCTTGCGTGTGGAATTGCGCGACACCGCACCCGGAAGACCCCGAACGGAGCGTCATCGAGTTCCGCGCGGGCACCGGTGGCCTGCATTCGGCGGAAAACTGATTTTGACCAAGGAGACCACTGATGAGCGTTGCATATCAGATTGTCGTTTGTGGAAGCGTTGTTCCCGATCCGCTCCAGACATTGGAGCCTGTGACCAGTGCAGCCGGGCCCGCACTGAAAAACGAGATGCTGCTGCCAGCCGTGCTCGACCCGTGGGCGGGGCACGCGCTGTATGAGGCTGCGCACCTTGCCAGGAACGCGGGGGGCAGCAAGGTATGGCTGGTCAGTCTCGGGCCAAAGACCAAGCTGCAACAGGTCATGATGACCATCGCACAGAAGGCGTCTTTCGAGCTTGTGGCGGTTGACGGCCCCGCCAGCGGCTTTACCGAGTCTGCGGAGGTGGCGGCTGTCCTCGCCGACGCCATCAAGGCCATCCCCGGGATTGAACTGTCGAGATTGTTGGTGTTCGGCGGCTGGGAATCAGCTTCCCGCGGCGCCGGCACCACGATGCAGATTGTCGGCGAACGGCTCGGCATCACCGATCAGTTTCAGGGCGTGGACAAGCTGACCGTGGAAGCGGACGGTTCGCTGGAGATACTCGAGCGCATCGAGGGCGGCAAGCATCAAGTCTCGAAGTGCGCCGGCCCGCCGGCGGTCCTGGGTTGGGCGACGGGCAATCTACCCGAACCACCCAATAATCCGCAGGTGGGAATGGCGAACATGCGCGGGATCCTGCCGGCCCTGCAAAAGGCCAAGCCGTCGAAGATCGGCGCGGAAGGCGTGGCGTTTACGACGGTTGCGCTTCCGAAACAACAACGCGACACCAAGATTGTGAAGAACGTTCCGACCGACGAGATCGCGAAGGAAATTGTCGCCTGGGTTACGAACGCCTGACGCGAAAGGAATTACGCACCATGGAAAAGGTTCTGGCACTTCTTCACACGGAAACCGACGGCTCGCTGGCGAAATCGGCGCTGGAAACACTCGGCGCCGCACAGGAAACGGCGACGGCGCTCGGTGCGCAATGGATCGTCGGACTGATCGGGGAGAAAGCCTCGGGCGCGGCCAACAGCATTGTGGACTGTGGCGCAGCCCGATTCCTCGGCGTCTCCGGCGCGGATTTTGTACAGCCGCGGTACGGCAGCGATGCGGCAGCGGCGGAAGCGATCTGCCGCGCTGCGAACGCGACGGTGGTGATAGTGCCGTCGACCTCACGGTGGAACCGCGTGCTCGCCGGCGTGGCCCATCGCCTGGGCGGACGCGCGGATACCCATGTGACGGGCGTTACGGTGGCAGACGGGGCGCTTGCCATCACGCGTTGGTATTACCGCCAGCGTATGGAGGCGGTACTCCGCCGCGCTCACCGGCCGTGGTTTATGGCGCTGGAATCGGGTTGCCACCAACCGTGCAAAACCAGCCGCGGGACAGCGAGTGTCGAGGCGGTGGCGGTGGCGCTGCCCGACGGGGCCAAGCGCACAACGGTGAAGGGTCTGAAGGCTCCCGTGGGAGATCAACAGACCATTCGGCCCGACGCAGCGTTGCTGTTCGTCGCCGGAGCGGGCTGGACGAAGAAGCAGTCCGACGGGCAAACGCACGTGCCCGAGGCGGAGAAACTGATTTTGGAGTTTTTGAATCTGACCAAGGCATCGCTGGGAAGCAGCAAGTCGCTCGTTGATTTGAGCGGGGAAGGCCAGGCAATCCTGCCGTTTATGTCCCACCTGAACCAGGTTGGCCAGACCGGCTCGACGCCGCGTCACCCCAAGGGGCTGTCGACCTGTTGCCACGGGGAGGAACCGCACGCGATTGGCTGGCGATTCATCAGCGAACGCCGCGCGGTGAACCTCGACCCGAACTGTGGCTGGGCGCGTGGCAAAGCGGATGTGCTGTATGTGGCCGACGCGTTTGAAGTTGTGCGCAAGGTTAACGGGCTGCTGGCGGCGAAATCAGTTCACTGAGCAGTCACAACCCCTCGGAATCTGCTGCTGCAGCCTATTGTATTCTTAGTGTGCGGCTTTGCCCTGGTTGGCGACAGCCCGCTGAGCTGCCGCGACCGATTCCGAATCCCCAAGGTAATAATGGGTCACTGGCTTCAACTCGGCGTCGAGTTCGTAGACCAAGGGGATTCCCGTGGGAATGTTCAAATCAATAATGTCCTTGTCGGAAACGTTATCGAGATACTTGACCAACGCGCGCAGACTATTGCCGTGCGCCGCGATGATCACCGCCCGCCCCGCCCGAACGACTGGAGAAATGGTTGTCTGCCAGTGTGGCAAGAATCGTGCAACAGTATCCTTCAGGCACTCCGTGAGCGGCAGCTCCGACGGTTTCAGGTCTTTATACCGCGGATCATGGCCGGGATACCGCGGGTCGTCCTTCGTCAGGGCCGGCGGTTGTATGTCGTAGCTCCTGCGCCAGAGATGGACCTGTGTCTCGCCATACCGTGACGCCGTTTCCGCCTTGTTGAGTCCCTGCAACGCTCCGTAATGGCGTTCATTCAGGCGCCACGAGCGGTGCACGGAAATCCACATCAGGTCGAGTTCATCCAGAGCGATCCACAGGGTTCGGATGGCTCGTTTCAAGACTGACGTGTACGCGATGTCGAACGTATATCCGTTGGCCTTCAGGAGCGCGCCTGCCTGTCGGGCTTCCACGATCCCTCGCTCCGAAAGATCGACGTCCGTCCATCCCGTAAAGCGATTCTCCTTATTCCAGACGCTCTCGCCGTGGCGCAATAGGACCAACTTCATTTTCGTTTCACTGTGCTTGGTTGTGTTCATACGTAAATCTGTCCAGTTACTCTGTGTTTTTCGAAACCCCCGCGGCTCATCTTTCAGAGTGAATATCCCGGCTCATTTTGAAGCCTGCATAACGGCTTTGACTGCATTCAGCATAAACTGCATCGCCACGGCCGCCAGAAGCAGGCCCATCAAGCGCGTGGCGATCTTCATGGCGAGCGGGCTGATCCATCGCAACCCGTGGGCCGACATGCGCAGGATAAGATAGCTGGCTACAGACACGGCTGCAATGCAGCTGTACAACCCAATATGCTGCGCCACTCCTTCTGCCTGACTCTGCAGCAAAATCGCCGTCGTGATTGCGCCCGGTCCGGCCAACATGGGGATCGCCAGCGGCGTGATGGCGATGTCCTCCTTGTCCGTACCGGCGGCAGTTTCTTCGCTGGTTTCGCGAACCTCCGAGCGACGGGCTCTGACCATGTCCAGCGCGACCAGCAGCAATACGATGCTGCCTCCCATCTGAAACGCCGGGAGCGTGACGCCGAGCAACCGAAAGATCCACCTTCCCGTCGCAGCGCAAACGACCAGGACACCCCCCGCCACGCCACAGGCCAATCGCGCCATCCTGATTCGACTGGCGGGCGAGTCCTTGGGCGTCATCGCCAGGAACGCAGGAAGAACGGCGATCGGATCCACGATCACAAACAGCGAACTAAATGCAAGCAGGATGTATTCGTGCAGTCTCATCGTCTATCGAGAATCCACCATTGCAAACGCCCGGTTGCCAGGCAAGCGGAAACCAAAAAGTGCGGCCCAAAGGATATGCTTGCTTTTTCCAGCCCGGTTTTGATAGTTTTTCCAAGTTGTTCCCCGTTTGTGTATTCCATGCCATCGGAATGGTTTAATGGAACACACGGTCCTATTCCGCGTTCGCTATAGCGAAACCGATCAGATGGGGACGTTTTACAATTCGCGCGCCCTCGAATGGTTTGAGTGCGGGCGTACCGAATTCCTGCGCGCGCGAGGATTGCCCTACGCCGAAATGGAACGGCGCGGTGTGTTTCTGCCGGTCGTCGAGTCACACGTCGAATATTTGGGGCGCGCCCGGTACGACGATCTGTTGAAGATGACGAGCAAGGGCTCGCTCTCCGGCAAAGCCCGCGTTCGCGTCGACGTGCAGATCGTACAAGCCGAGGGAGGTGCTCCGGTCGCCCGCGGGTACACCATCCACGCGGTCACGGACCCATCCGGCAAACCCATTCGTCCGCCGGCGTGGGTCTCCGCGTTGTTTGCCGACAACTCTTCCTAATCAAACCATGATAAATCCATGAACGCGCTCTTGTATTCCGGTTTGGTGGTTCTGTATGTGGTGGTAATGCTGGCGGTCGGGTATTGGTGCATGAAACGCACCAAGAATGTCGGCGATTTCTTTCTGGGCGGGCGCTCGCTCGGGCCGTGGATGAGCGCGTTCGCCTACGGCACGACGTATTTCTCAGCCGTGCTGTTCATCGGCTACGCCGGGCGACTGGGCTGGGGTTTCGGCATCCAGACGATGTGGATTGTGCTCGGCAACACGTTCATCGGCACGTTTCTGGCCTGGTTGGTCCTTGCGGGACGGACTCGTGATATGACCGTCCGGCTGAACGCGCTGACGATGCCGGAGTTTCTCCGTGCGCGGTACGACAGCATGCCCTTGCAGTTCATCTCGGCGCTGGTGGTGTTTGTGTTTCTGGTGCCGTACTCGGCGTCGGTGTACATGGGACTGAGTTATCTGTTCCAGAAAACGCTCGGGCTGCAGTACAATCAGGCGTTGATCTTTCTGGCGGCGTTGACGGGGATTTACCTCGTCATGGGCGGCTACTTTGCCGTTGCGGTCAGCGACTTCATTCGAGGCATCGTCGAGTTTCTGGGGGTCGCCACCATGGTTTTCTTGTTGACGGGCATGAAAGGGGGACTTGGGGCCAGCTTTGCCGCATTGCTGGACCCGAAATACATGCCGGCCCTTCACGCGCCACCGCCAACGACGGGCCCCCCCTTCCCCGGCTGGGTGACACTGTGGTCGCTGGTGCTGATCACCAGTTTCGGCCCGTGGGCGCTGCCGCAGATGGTGCAGAAGTTTTATTCCATCCGCAGCAAGGCGGATGTGAAACGGGCCATGCTGATTGCGACGATCTTCGCGTTGTTCATGTCGTTCGGCGCGTATTACAGCGGCGCGCTAACGCACTTGTTCTTCACGAACCCGAAGACCGACCTGACGCCAATTGTCGATGCCGCCACTAAGAAGCCGAACTTGGACTTGCTGATACCGTTCTTCATCACCACCTACGTCCCGACATGGCTGGTGCTGGTCATCCTGTTGATGGTGTTCTCGGCGTCGATGTCGAGCCTCTCGTCGCTGGCGCTGGTGAGCAGTTCGGCCATCGCCATCGACATCTACGGCGCCTCGGGCAAGCGCGAGAAGAAGCAACGGCAAACCATGCTGCTGCTGCGCGTCCTCTGCGCCGTGTTCGTGGCCCTGTCGCTGCTTATCGCGGTGAGCAAGGTGGACGTGATTGTAAATCTGATGGTGATCGCCTGGGGCGCTTTGAGCGGCGCGTTTCTGGCTCCGTACGTCTACGGCCTTTTCTGGCGGCGCGCGACCAAGGCTGGCGCCTACGCCGGCATGATTTCCGGAGTCGGCACGGCGGTCGGCTTGTTCTGTTTCTGGGGCAAGCCTTACATTCCCGTGGCGGGCGCGATTGCGATGATCGTGCCGCTGCTGGTCATGCCCGTGGTCAGCCTTTTCACCTCAGCGCCTGACGAGGCGCACCTAACGAAATGTTTTTCGCCCGCGACGGCGAAGCAGTCGACAAACCCGAAACCCTGAACGGAAGTTACAGACCAAGAAAGGTAAGCCCCCGTGATGAAAACAAAAACACTCCCGTTAGTGGTGGCTTTGCTGGCGTTTGCGTTCGTCGCGACCGCTGTGCTGGCTCAAACGACCGCCACATCAAACGTGGCACGCGCCTCCAGCGCGACGCCGCAAGCGATCTGGAAATTTGATGAGCTCGCCAAACGGATCAAAAGCCCCGACGGTTATCAGCTCAATTGGGGCGGCGATTTGCGCGTGCGCAACGAGTATTTCAATAATGCCATGAGTCTGACGGATATTAAGACCCCGGGTCAGATATTTCCTCCCGTGCATGAACAGGACCTTTTCCGCTACCGGGGCCGGGTTTGGGCCAGCTTTTTCCCGACCAACTCTGTGACTCTGAACCTCCGTCTGGCCGCCGAGCCGCGGGAGTTTATGAAACCCGCGTTTTCGGATACAGACTTCGGACATTCGGGCATGCAGTGGCGCTATGGGATTATCGACAACCTCAACGTGCAATGGAAGAAACCGGTCGGTCTCCCGGCGACCCTGACGGTTGGCCGCCAGGATATTTTTCTGGGGGACGGCTGGCTGATGGGAGATGGCTCGCCTGAGGACGGGTCGTTCACCTATTTCGTCGATGCGGCCCGCTTCACTTACAATCTCGAAGAACTGCACACCACCATCGACGCCATCGGGCTCGTCGAGTACGCCCGGCCCAACGCCTTGTTGCCCACATTCGGACCCTCCGGCAGCGTGCCCGGCGACCCCGCCGGCCTGCTGTTGACGGATCAGAACGAAAAGGGCGCCATCTTGTGGGTCGCCAATAAGAGCATCCCGGCCGCCAACGTGGATGGTTACTTCTTCTACAAACATGACACCGAGATCAACAAACTGCCACTGGCTCCCTACACTGATGGCGGGGACATCTATACAATCGGTGGCCGCGTCTCAGGGTTGCCCGAGGACCACTGGAAGTATTCCGTCGAAGGCGCTTATCAGTGCGGCCGAAAAGAAGACCCGGTGCTCAACCAAGGTAGCCTCAACGCTCATCTCGCTCCATCCGCACAGACCACGGGGTTTCGCGACATCGACGCATTTGGTTTGCAGAGCAAGCTGACTTATCTTTGCAAGGATGACTGGAACGATCAACTCAGCCTCTCGTGCGAATACCTCTCCGGCGATAATCGGGGTACGAAGAAGGACGAGATGTTCGACGTGCTGTGGGGACGCTGGCCGCAGTGGAGCGAAATGTACAACATCTATAGTTATGTCCCCGAAACGCGCGTTGGCCAGACCGCCAATCTCATCCGCTTCGGCCCTACCTGGACCGTCACCCCCGTCAAGAAGCTGGACTTCAGCCTCAGCTATTATGCGTTGTTTGCTGACCAAGACGTGCCCACAAGGGCCCTCCCGTTCGCTCAAGCAGCGTTCAGCGATACCGGCGACTTTCGCGGGCATTACCTTCAGGCGATTCTCAAGTACAAATTCAACCAATACGTGAGCGCCCACCTCTGGAGCGAGTTCCTCTGGGAAGGCGATTACTACGCCCACCAGGGAATGATGGATTTCCTGCGCGCGGAAGTGATGTTCACCTTCTAGAACCGCTCCGACACGATGATGTTCTGGGATCAGAAAACGGAAACCATCGAACGCACCGCCCTGGAGGCGCTGCAACTTAAGCGCCTCCAGGCAACGGTGCGCCGCGTGGCCCGCAATGTGCCGCTCTATCGGCAAAAATTCGCTGATAGCGGCGTCAAGCCAAGTCATATCCAGTCGCTAACCGACCTTCGCCGGTTGCCCTTCACGACCAACGCTGACCTGCGGGAGGCCTACCCCGCAGGGCTGCTGGCCGTCCCGATGGAGGACGCGATGCGACTGCATACATCCAGTGGCACCACGGGCAAACCGAAGGCGCTGTTCTTCTCGGCCAGGGACGTGGACAACGCCGCCGAGCTGATCGCCCGTTGCCTGGTCATGACCGGCGTGACCCGGCACGACGTGCTCCAGAACATGATGACGTACGGTTTGTTTACCGGGGCGCTGGTCATGCACTACGGCGCGGAAAAGGTCGGCTGCCTCGTAATTCCGGCCGGGCCCGGCAACACCGAGAAGCAACTGTTGTTGATGCAGGACTTCCGGACGACGGTCATTCACGTGACGCCGAGTTACGCGCTGTACCTGGCCGATTTCCTGGAGAAGAAGGGTGTTGACCCTCGGCGGGACCTGGCGTTGCGGAAGGCGTTCATCGGCGCCGAAGCGCACACGGAAGAAACCCGGCGGAAGATCGAGCAGGCGCTGGGGATTGATGCGTACAACTCCTACGGTTTGTCGGAGATGAACGGCCCCGGCGTGGCCTTCGAGTGTGAACACAAGAGCGGCATGCACCTGTGGGAGGACAACTACCTGTTGGAGATCGTGGACCCGCAGACGGGTGAGCCGCTGCCGGACGGGGACACAGGCGAGTTGGTGCTGACCACGTTGTGCCGCGAGGCCATGCCGTTGCTGCGGTACCGCACCCGCGACATTACCTCGATCATTCCCGGACCCTGCCCGTGCGGGCGGACCCACCGACGGCTCCACCGCATTACGGGACGGGCCGACGACATGCTGATTGTCCGTGGGGTGAACATCTATCCGCAACAGATCGAACGGGTGCTGATGGCCCTGCCGGGCGTGGGGCGGAATTACCAGATCGTGCTGGACGGCCTGGACGAAATGACGGTCAACGTCGAACTGGCCGAAGCCGGTTTTGACGGGCACGTCGAGCACCTGACCAAACTGCAATCGGAGGTCGCGGACCGGTTGCGCGCGGAAATCCTGACGAAACCCAAGGTGCATCTGGTGCCGCCGGGGACGCTACCGGTCAGCGAAGGCAAGGCCCGGCGGGTCATTGACAACCGGTCACTGTAGGAAAGGAGCCAGACGATGAGCGCCGTCAATTTGATCGCTGTGTTCGCCGAAAACCAACTGGGCCAGATGGCGCGGATTACCAAGGTGCTGGCCGATGCCGGCGTCAACATTCGTTGGGTCACCATCGCCACCAACGAGAGGCTGGGAGTGATCAAGTTCCTGGTCGACAAGTGTGACCTCGCTTACAAGGGTCTTCAGGGAAAGGGATGGACGGTATCGTTGGTGGAAGTGCTGGCCATCGAAGTGGAGGATAAACCCGGCGGCCTTCATGCGGTTGCGGACTGCCTGGCCCGCAACCAGATCAACGTCGAGAACTCTTCGGGGTTCGTCTCCAACAACCGTGCGGTGTTGCTCATCGAGGTCCAGGACGTTGCCGCAGCACGGCGGATTTTGGCCAAACAACCTCTGCGGTTGCTGTCCTCCGAGGAGATATTGACGCTGTAGACTGGACTGCGCTACTGTTGATTTTTCAAACGGTCACAAAACGGTTAGAATCGGGGGCGGGTTGTTGGGTATGAGTAATTCGGAGCGGTTACTACTGAGCGGCGACGAGGCGGTCGCGCTGGCGGCCTTGCACACGGGCATGGCGCTCGCCACGGGATATCCCGGCACGCCGTCGACGGAAATCCTCGAACATTTCTCGGAGATCGGTGGACACGCGCAATGGGCTCCGAACGAGAAAGTCGCCCTCGAGGTTGCCCTGGGTGCGGCGTTTGGCGGGGCGCGCGCGCTGGTCACGATGAAGCACGTCGGTTTGAATGTCGCGGCCGACCCGTTGTTTACGGCGTCGTATACGGGCGTGACGAGTGCGCTGATCGTGGTATCGGCTGACGATCCCGGCATGGCTTCCAGCCAGAACGAGCAGGACAACCGTCATTACGCCGTGGCGGCGGGCGTGCCGATGCTGGAACCGTCGGATTCGCAAGAAGCCTACGACCTGACCCGCCAGGCAGTGGAAATTTCCGAACATTGGAAGATCCCGGTCCTGCTGCGTATGACCACGCGGGTCTGCCACAGCCGGACCATCGTTCGTCCCGGAGCGGTTCACCCGCCGTCTCGTCCACCGAATTTCGAGCGCGACATCCGCGGACGGGTGATGATTCCCGCGTACGCGCGGCCCGCAGGTCGCCGGCTGCGGCAGAAATTGTCGGAGATCCAAGCGTGGAACGAGACCTGTCCGCTGAACCGAGTGATCGCGGGAGACAACTCGCTCGGCATCATTACTTCGGGCATTTCGTACATGCACGTCCGTGAGGCAGCGCCGGAGGCGAGCGTGCTGAAACTGGGTTTCACGTATCCGCTGCCGCTGGAAAAAATCCGCGCGTTCGCCGCCGGGGTGGACCGCTGCCTTGTGATTGAAGAAGGCGACCCGTATCTGGCTGACGCGATCCGTGCCGCCGGTGTGCAAGTCGAGACCAAAGCGGAAATGTATCGTTTCGGCGAACTGGACGTGGCACGCGTAAGACGGATTCTGGCCGGCGACACCTCGCCCGAGCCGGCTGTCGTCCCCGGAAAGCCGCCGCAACTTTGTCCCGGCTGCTCACATCGGTACGTGTTCGAAGCGCTGCACGACCTTGACTGCATCGTGGCGGGAGACATCGGCTGTTACACGTTGGGCGTGCTGCCGCCGTTCGAAGCGATGGACAGTTGCGTTTGCATGGGGGCGAGCATCGGCGTCGGCTTGGGACTGCGTCACGTGCTGCCGCCTGAGCAGGCGCGTCGGGTCGTCAGCGTGATCGGCGACAGCACATTTGTGCACGGCGGCATCACCGGACTGGTGGAGATGACCTATAATCCACCGTCGACGGGCCACATTGTCGTGATCCTCGACAACAGCACCACGGCCATGACGGGCCATCAGGAACATCCCGGCACCGGTCGAACGCTGGAGCACGAGCCGACCGGGAAGCTGGTGTTTGAGAAACTGGCGCGGGCGCTGGGAATTTCACGGGTTCACGTTGTCGATCCCGCCGCCGATCCGGAAGGGTTCACGAGGCTGCTGGCGGACAGCCTCGATAGCGGGGAGTTGGTGGTGATCATCGCGCGCCGGCCCTGTTTGTTGATTGCGGGGAAAATCAAGGAGTACGACCGTGCCGCAACACAGACGTGCACAGAGGTTGCGCCGGACTAGCATGAAGAATGGCGTCACCAATATCATCATCGCCGGCCTGGGAGGACAAGGCGTTCTGAGGGCGTCCGGCATTGTGGCCGACACGGCGTTTCGGGCCGGCTTGGACGTCAAGCAGAGCGAACTGCACGGCATGAGCCAGCGCGGTGGTTCGGTCAGTAGCGACGTGCGTTTTGGCCGGGAAGTATTCAGCCCGATGGTGCCGGCAGGCGAGGCTGATTTTCTGGTGGTCGTCGCGCCGGACCAGGTCGAAGTCAACCGCCATCAATTGCGGGAGGGCGGCATCCTGATTGGGCCTGACGCCATCGCGGCCAACAAACTCATGAACAAGAAGAGCCTCAACGTTGCGTTGCTGGGAGTTTTGAGCCGTCACCTGGAAATTTCCGAGGAACACTGGCTCGAAGCGATCCGTGCGGCATTTTCCGAGAAGCTGCAGGAAGCCAACCTGCAAGCGTTTGCGTTGGGGCGAAACGGAGCCTAGCCGGTGAACGCCATGGAATGCCACCCACTCAGCGCGCCTGATTTCATGCCATTATCGGCACTGAATGAGACGCGGCTGCGCCGTTTGCAAGTGATCGTTACGCGAGCCTACGACCGGGTGAAACTGTTTCGCCAGCGGATGGAAGAGCGCGATTTGAGGCCCCAGGATATTCGTTGCCTCGAGGACATCCGCAAACTGCCGTTCACGGTGAAGACCGATCTGCGCGACACGTATCCGTACGGGTTGTTTGCCAGTGAGATGCGCGACGTTGTGCGCCTGCATGCCTCCAGCGGGACAACGGGCAAGCCGATTGTCGTCGGATACACGCGGGAAGATGTTGCCGTGTGGACCGAGGTCATCGCGCGCTGTCTGGCTGCGTGCGGCCTGCATGCCGGCGACATTGTGCAGAACGCATACGGGTACGGTCTGTTTACGGGCGGGCTGGGCCTGCACTACGGGGCGGAGGCGTTGGGGGCGACGGTCATTCCGATCTCCGGCGGCAACACCGAGCGCCAGATCACTGTGTTGAAGGACTTTGGAGTGACGGCCATCTGCTGCACACCGAGCTACTTTCTGCACCTGCTCGACCAAGGGGCGTCGCTGGGCGCGGATTTCCGCCAGCTTCCGTTGCGGGTGGGGGTGTTCGGGGCGGAACCGTGGACGCAAGCGATGCGCGAGCGAATCGAGGCCGAGAGCCGGATCAAAGCCTACGACATTTACGGCCTGTCGGAGATCATCGGACCGGGGGTGGCGATCGAGTGCGCGCGCCAGGATGGGCTTCACGTTTTCGAAGACCATTTCCTGGCGGAGATTGTCGATCCCGAAACCCTGGAGCCGCTGCCGGACGGGAGCGAAGGCGAGCTGGTGCTGACGACGCTGAGCAAGCAGGCGATGCCGATGATCCGGTATCGAACCCGTGACATTACGGCGTTGATGGCCGAGCCGTGCCCGTGCGGGCGGACGATTCGGCGGATGCGGCGGATCAGCCGTCGCAGCGACGACATGCTGATCATTCGTGGCGTAAACGTGTTCCCCTCGCAAATCGAAGCGGCGCTGCTGCGGGTCGAAGGGACGCTACCGCATTATCAGATTGTCCTGACACGCGAAGCCGACCTGGACCAGATGGAAGTGCAGGTGGAAGTGACGCCGCAAGTGTTCAGCGACGAGGTGCGCGTGCTAGAGGAATTGCAACGCAAGCTGCTGCATTCGATCGAGACCATCACCGGGATTCGCGCGGCGATCCGGTTGGTGGCGCCAAAGACGATTCCGCGCAGCGAAGGCAAAGCCAAACGAGTCATCGACAAACGCAAGCTATGAAAATCCATCAAGTATCCGTGTTTCTGGAAAACAAGCCGGGCCGATTGCGGGCGGCTTGCGCGGAGTTGGCGGCGCACGGGCTCAGCATCGTCACGCTCTCGCTGGCCGACACCGAGCAATTTGGGATCCTGCGGTTGATCGTTGAGGACTGGCAGAAGGCCAAGACGACGCTCGAGAAGGCTGGTTACGTCGTCAAGATTACGGAGGTGCTGGCCATTGAGGTGGACGACAAGCCCGGCGGTCTGGCGCGCATTCTCGATACGGCGAGCGGCGCGGGCCTGAACATTGAATACATGTACGCCTTCGCTGAGAAACGTGGCGGCAAAGCCGTACTGGTGTTTCGCTTCGAGGATCCGGATGCGGCCCTGCGTGTGTTGAAGGACGGAGGCATCAACGTGCTGGAAAACGTCAAACTCTTCCGCCTCACCTAGCCGCGACATGGACGACCTCAAGCAATTTTTCGGTCGCGATCAATTTGCCAAACTGGCCGGCATCGAGCTGGTGTCGTTTTCGCCGGGCCAGGCCGTTGCCCAAATGCTGATTCACCCGCATCATCTGAACGCCATCGGCATCGTACAGGGCGGAGCAATTTTTACGCTGGCGGACCTGGCCTTTGCCGCTGCCTCGAACGCCCATCGCAAGGCGGCCGTGGCCATCAACGTCAGCATCACCTATGTCAAGGCCGTGAGTTCCGGCACGTTGCGGGCGGAAGCTCGGGAGCTATCCATCAACCCGAAACTCGGGACGTACACGGTTGAGGTCACCGACGAAAACAAGGCGTTGGTGGCGGTGTTTCAAGGCTTGGTGTACCGCAAGAGCCAACCGGTTCCGTAGAAAAAGCACGCGCGGTATCGGCCTCAACTCGTCGTGGCGACTCCAACCACTTCCGCGGCAAGGACTTCCACAGCCGGCGGGACATGCGAACTCGTGTTGTCGATTCAGCAAATAAAAGTTCTTGCAATAATCCTAGTGATCCAGTAGGGTTATGATTGTCTACTGTTATAGTAGACTTCGTCTCCCGTTTGTGTGGTGTTAAGGACGCGCACTCATGAAGGAGGGCAGCGTCGCCTGGCAAGAAGATGAAAGAGGACTCTCAATTGACCGAGGAAGAGCGAGCCTGGTTGTCGCTGGTACGGCGGCAGGTCCGGTCGTTGCGCTTTGGCGTCGTGCAAATTGTGGTTCACAACGCGCAGGTCGTGCAAATCGAGCGAACGGAGAAGCTTCGGCTGAACGAAGCGACTCGTCTTTCGGCGGAAGACAGTTTGCGGTCAATGGAAGGAATCTAGCGCCGGCCAGATTCACTGGAGGCGAAACACGCAATAACCGATGATAGCAAGGCTGACCAGACGGCTGGAAGTTTTGTCACGGGAGAATAGCCATTGCTATGAAATCCAGTCGCGTCGTACTGGCCGCAATGATTGCGGCTACGCAGTTGTTCGTCAACCACTTCACCGCGCGTGCCGACGATGGCGGCACGAACAGCGCGCCGGTGCAAGCCAAGCCCGCTGAGAAAGGGCCACCGTTGCCGTTGCACCAGATCGAAGGGAACGGAGGCATCTTTTCGACGCTGTCCGCCTATATTGTAAACCCGCCGCGAAATGGCGAGCCGGTGGGCCGACCGAGCGCCGGTTTTTCCTTTGTTGACATCGGTCACGGGCAGAACCTGGAAGCCCTCACCCTGACGGAGTCACCATGGAAACGGCTCGAACTGGGGTACGGTTGGGATTATTTGGATCTGGGCGACCTGCCGCTGGACATCAAGAATGTCACCGCTGTCGGCATCAACCAGCGGTCCGTCCAACTGCACAACTTCAACGCCCGGCTGCAACTGCTGAAGGAGGGTGAGTTCAACCAGTGGTGGATCCCGGCGCTGACGTTCGGCGTCCACTTCAAATACAACGACGGGATCAGCACCATCGACCACGAGCTGGGTGGCGCCTTGTCGAGTGCAGGCATCAAACACCACGAGGGCGAGGACTATACGCTCTACGCCTCGAAGTTGTTCACGCAATTGCCGCGGCCGGTTCTCGTCGAACTTGGCGGACGAGCGACCGAGGGGGTGTGGAACGGGCTGGGCGGATTCACGTCCAAGTACGATGAGCTGTTTGAAGGCAACGTGGTGGTGTTCGTCACCGGCAATTTTGCGGTGGCCGCCGAATACCGTCAACAACCGAACGAATACAAACCCATCGGGAACCTGGTGAAGGCCGAAGGGGACTGGTGGACGCTGGATGCCGCCTACGTTGTGAACAATCACTTCACCCTGGCCGCCGGTTACGGGCATTTCGGCAACGTGTTGAACCACGAGGCCAACGGCGTCTGGGGCGTCACCACGAAATGGGAATTCTAACACCGAGAAGTCAACCGTCGCCACGGGGAGAGGCCGTCCCTCCCCCGTGGTGGCAACGGAGGTAACATGAGCAAACAACATTATTTTGAAGACAATTCATTTTCCATCGGGAACACCCCGCTGGTGAAACTGAACCACGTCACCGATGGCGCGAAGGCCACGGTACTGGCGAAGATTGAGGGCCGCAATCCGTCGTATTCGGTCAAATGCCGCATTGGCGCGGCATTGATCTGGGACGCCGAAGCACGCGGCGAGCTCAAGCCCGGGGGCACGATTGTGGAACCCACCAGCGGAAATACCGGCATCGCGCTGGCCTTCGTGGCGGCCGCGCGGGGCTACCGGATCGTGCTGACCATGCCGGAAACCATGAGTATCGAACGCCGCCGCGTCCTCGCGGCATTCGGTGCGGAGATTGTTCTGACGGAGGGCGCGAAAGGGATGAAGGGCGCCGTGGCCAGGGCCGAGGAAATCGCTGCGTCGAACCCGCGACGGTATTTCATGCCGCAACAGTTCAAGAACCCGGCGAACCCGGCGATCCACGAGAAGACCACGGCACCTGAGATTTGGGAGCAGACCGATGGCGCGATTGACGTGCTCGTGTCGGGCGTCGGCACCGGCGGAACGATTACCGGCGTCTCGCGCTACATCAAGAACGCAAAGAAAAAGAAAATCGTCTCGGTCGCCGTCGAGCCGAAGGAAAGCCCGGTCATCACGCAGAAACTCGCCGGGCAGGAATTGAAACCCGGTCCGCACAAGATTCAGGGCATCGGCGCGGGATTCATCCCCGACACGCTGGATCTGTCCATCGTGGATCGTGTGGAACAGGTGGACAGCGCGGAAGCGGTACAGTACGCCCGGCGGCTGGCCCGCGAAGAGGGGCTGCTGTCCGGCATTTCGTCCGGCGCCGCCGCAGCCGTAGCCGTACGGCTGGCGCAGCAGCCGGAGTTTGCGGGCAAGACGATTGTTGCCGTGCTGCCAGACGCCGGCGAACGGTATCTGTCCACCGTGCTGTTTCAGGATTGGGCGTGAGGGCTTGCCACAAGCGAGGAAGCGATGTCTAATAGCACCCAATCACCGACCGCTGAGGGTTCTGAGGACTCTCAGCGGACGGGATTCTGGGAATGGATCGGAAAGCTATTTCTAAAACGAGAAACGAAAACAACGGAGATACGAAAGTGTCGGACAATACACCACAACAGAGACTAGGCACCTTGGCGTTACATGCAGGCCAGGTGCCCGACCCCACCACCACCGCGCGCGCCGTGCCGATCTATTCGACGACCAGCTACGTGTTCCACAGCACGGAACACGCGGCGAATCTGTTCGGCCTGCGCGAATTCGGCAACATCTACACCCGGCTGATGAACCCGACCACCGACGTCCTCGAAAAGCGTCTCGCGGCGCTGGACGGCGGCGCGGCGGGACTGGCTTTCGCCAGCGGCCAGGCAGCGATCACGGCGTCCCTGGTAACGATCGTGCACGCGGGCCAGAACTTCATTTCGGCCAACAGTCTGTATGGCGGGACGTGGACTTTGTTCACCCAGACACTGTCAAAACTCGGGATCGAAGTTCGGTTTTTCGATCCGGCCAAGCCGGAGACTTTGAGCAAACTGGTGGACAAGAACACCCGCGCCGTTTACATCGAGACGCCTGGCAACCCCAAGAATGACGTGCCGGACTACCGCAAGATCACAGACATTGCGCACAGCCACGGTCTGCCGGCGATCATCGACAACACGGTGCTGACACCCGCTTTGTTCCGCCCCATTGAACACGGATTCGACATTGTGGTGTACTCCACAACGAAGTTCATCGGCGGCCACGGCGTGCACCTCGGCGGGGCAATCGTGGACAGCGGGAAATTCCCCTGGGCGAAGGATCCCAAGAAATGGCCCGAATTCACGGCGCCCGATCCTGCGTATCACGGACTTGTGTTCGAAGAGGCATTGCGGCCGATTGGCAACATCGCGTACATTATTTACGTCCGCACGCACTGGCTGCGCGATACGGGTGCCACACAGAGTCCGTGGGGTTCATTTCTGACGCTGTTGGGGCTGGAGACATTGCCTCTGCGGCAGGAGCGCCACTCGAAGAACGCGTTGGCCGTGGCGGAGTTTTTGGAAAAACATCCCGCGGTGCTGTGGGTGAATTATCCCGGGCTGCCAAGCCATCCCGACCATGTCCGAGCGAAGAAGTACCTGCCGGACGGCCAGGGAGCCATCGTTGGCTTCGGCATCCGGGGCGGCAAGGAGGCCGGTGCGAAGCTGATCAACCACGTCAAATTGTTCAGCCACCTTGCCAATATTGGCGACGCGAAATCGCTGATCATCCATCCGGCGACGACCACCCACTCGCAACTCACGCCCGAAGAACAGGCGCAAACGGGCGTGACGCCGGAGTTCGTTCGGCTATCGGTGGGCATTGAAGACGTGCGGGACATCATTGCCGACCTGGAGCAGGCATTGACGGCGTCACAGAAGTGACGGTGTGACCGATGGGCGACAACCCGTTTGACAGCAGCGACAGCGCGCGACATGCGAAGCCCTTGCGCCACGCGCAAACGGCGACGTTTGACGGGCCCATCGCGCTCGAATTGGGCGGCCGTCTGGCCGGGGTCACGGTCGCGTATGAAACGTACGGGCAACTGACCCTGGCCAGGGACAACGCCGTGCTCGTCTGCCACGCCATCAGTGGCGACTCGCATGTTGCCAGACACGACGGCGAGGACGACCCCGGCTGGTGGGACATTGCCGTCGGCCCCGGCAAGGCGATTGACACGAGCCGGTATTTCGTCATCTGCCCGAACCTGTTTGGCGGGTGCCGGGGCACCACGGGCCCGGGCAGCCCGAATCCCGAGACGGGCAAACCATACGGACGTGATTTCCCGACGATCACGATTGGGGACATGGTCGAGGTGCAACGGCGGCTTCTCGATCATCTCGGCATCGAGCAATTGCACGCGGTTGTCGGCGGCTCGATCGGCGGACATTTGTCGTTGGCGTGGGCGACGCGGTTTCCGCAGCGAGTGCGCCATGTGATTGCGCTGGCCACGTCGGCGCGGTTGACCAGCCAGGCGCTGGCGTTTGACGTGGTTGGCCGCAATGCCATTCGCCGCGATCCGCGCTATCATGGCGGCCAGTACTACGGCGAGAAACGCGGGCCGGAGGTCGGTTTGGCCATTGCGAGGATGATTGGCCACATCACCTACCTGTCTCGTGAGGCGATGAGACAGAAGTTCGAGGCGGATCGACTGCGGCCGCGCGACGAAGCCATTGAGTTTGAAAAGATGTTTTCCGTCGGCTCGTACCTGGGACATCAGGGCCAGAAGTTTGTCGAGCGGTTTGACGCCAACAGTTACATCGCGCTGTCGACGGCGATGGATTTGTTCGATCTTGGCGCTTCGCCAGTGGAACTGGCTGCGGCGTTTCGCGAGACCAAGAGCCGCTGGCTGGTGATCAGTTTCTCCAGCGACTGGCTGTTTCCGCCCGACCAGTCGCGCGACATTGTCAACGCGCTGGTGGCGAACAATGCGCCGGTCAGCTATTGCAACGTCCAGAGCGATTGCGGCCACGATGCTTTTCTGCTGCCCGACCAGATCGGCAGCTACGGCGAACTCATGCGCGCGTTTCTGGCCGGCGGCACCGGCCCGGCCTCCTCCGCTCCGGCGGACGAAGGCGGGAGAGAGGACCGATTCACCCCGACCAGCATTTTTCATCGGCAACGCATTGATTACGAGCACATCGTCGGACTGATCCCGGCGCAGGCCAGCGTGCTGGATTTGGGCTGCGGCCGGGGCGGTCTGCTGGCGCGGCTCAAGCAGCGCGACCACCACCGCCTTGTGGGCGTTGAGCTCGACGAGCGAGCGGTGATCACTTGCGTACAACGCGGGTTGGATGTGATCCAGGCCGATTTGAACAGGGGGCTGAGGGCGTTTGCCGACCAGCAGTTTGACACGGTGGTTTTGTCCCAGACGTTGCAGGCCGTTCGCGACGTACCGGGGGTCATCAACGAGATGTTGCGGGTGGGTTGCGTGGGGATCGTCAGTTTCCCGAACCTCGCCTTTTCCAAACTTCGCCAAATTCTCGCTGGGGAGGGGCGCGCGCCGCGGGGTTATGGCTGGATTCGCGATCAGTGGTACGACACGTCTGACGTACGGTTCTTGTCCATCACCGACTTCGAGGAGTTCTGCCGAGAGAAATCCCTTCGGATTGATCGGCGAATCGCACTGAACACGGAAGACGGGCAAGAAGTCATTGACGACCCCAATCTGAACGCCGACCTCGCCATCTTCGTCATCAGCCGGGACCGGTAGCACCTTGGAAACGGCCCACCGGTTGCTCGGACACCATCTTCCATATTGGCGACCTGCGCAACGCTGACTGCCGCCGGCAACGTCCCAAAATCGCCAACGGCATCCACGGCAACCACTTCCGTGGCAACGGTTGGCGCTGCCATACGAGCCAGTAAAATGCTGGTTTGGACGGCAAATTTACCGTCGAAAATGCTCGACTTGGTGCCGCATGTTTGCTATCAGGAAACTTTCGCTGGGAAGGGGAGCAAGCCGCCAAGCGGGTTGGCGGCGGTTGTTGGGCAAACAACACTCTTTGAGATTCAGCTGCTTCCTCCCACCGTCGTGCGGTCGTTTGGAGAAGGGACACACTTCATGGGCATGGCTACCAATAAGATCCGAGGGGAAACGCCATGAAGATTCTCCGCAATCTCATATCGGTAGCGATCTTCGCGCTGGCCGCGAGGCCTGACAGCGTGCCCGCCCAGACATTGACGAATCTTTGGACGTTTGGCAGCGGTGGCGGCCAAGGGTTTCTGCCATTCGCGTCGCTCATCCAGGCCACCGATGGCAATTTTTACGGGACAGTTGGCTCGGGCGGGTCAAACAACAATGGCGCGGTGTTTCAGATCACTCCGACGGGCACTCTGACCTTCCTGCATTTGTTCACTGGTTCCGATGGGGCCCATCCCTCAGCCAATTTGGTGCAGGGCAGCGACGGGAATTTTTACGGAACGGCCGCTTCCGGGGGCACAAGCAATAATGGCACGGTGTTTCAGATGACGCCGAGCGGGAGTCTGACCAATCTGCACTCATTTCTCGGTTCGGATGGGGCCGACCCGCAGGCCGGGCTGGTGCAGGGAAGCGATGGCGATTTTTACGGGACGACCTACTCGGGCGGAGCAAATGGCACCGGCACGGTTTTCAAGATCAGCCCGAGCGGAACCTTGACGGTTTTGCATTCTTTCAGCGGCCCGGATGGCGCGTTTCCCTATGCGGGGCTCTTGGAGGCCGGTGATGGCAATTTCTATGGAACGGCCCATGCGGGTGGCGCCAGCGGCTCGGGTACCGTCTTTAGAATCAGCTCGACGGGCAACCTGACGAATCTGTACTCGTTTAGTGGGAGCGATGGAGCCAGTCCCCAAGCGGAGCTTGAGGAGGGACTCGATGGCAACTTTTACGGGACGACTTATTCCGGCGGAAGCGCTGGATCGGGCACTGTTTTCCAGATCACTTTAAGCGGTACGTTGACCAATCTGCACTCGTTTGTCGGCACCGACGGCGGCAATCCGTGGGCCCCTCTCCTGCTGGGCAGCGACGGCAATTTCTATGGCACATGCTACAAGGGAGGGACGAATGGGAACGGCACAATTTTCCAAATCACTTCGACGGGGAGCCTGACCAATCTGCACACATTCACAGGCGGTGTGGAGGGCGCTTTTCCCCAAGGGCCGGTGGTCCAGGGCAGTGACGGCAATTTTTACGGCGCGACGGTCAACGGGGGGACGAACGGTCTGGGCACCATTTTCAGGCTTTCGGTTCCCCTCTCCCCGCCCGCCAATCAGATTTCGATCCTCGTCGGGCCCTTACCGGTTGCAAACTTCACGGAAATCGTGGTGCTGATTCCATCCGTTGCGGGGGAAACCTATCAATTGCAGTACACCGCGCTGATGTCCCCGGCCAACTGGGTCAACACCGGCGAGCCGACCCTCAGTATCGGCGGTCCGTTGTTCCTGACGGACTTCATGGAAGTGCAGCCGTCTCAGCGTTTTTATCGGGTCATGATTATCCCGTGAAGTCCGCAAGGATTCTCTGCGTTACTTCCACTTCCGGTCTCGTTTTCGACCGTCTGGACGCGGAGGGCGGTGCGAAACGCCAAAAGCCGCTTCGCCCCCTCCCTGCCGCTGTCCCGTTGGTCCGTGGCAAAGTCCTCAGCCTCTTTGTGCGGCCGGAAAGTGTCGAACGGCGCGTTTACAGGCGAGCCGCGTGTCGATACCTCAAACGGTTTGACCGATTGTTAGCTTTCGGATATGAACATGAGGCCATGCTGACCGCTCACCTGTGCTCCAGCGTGACTTTATTGACGCAGCCTCTCTCCAGACCGCAATATTGCGCAAAGTTACGCACGAAGCTAAGGTGATCTACATAAGCACTTGTGCGCCCGTAGCTCAACTGGATAGAGCATCGGTCTTCGGAACCAAAATCATGCCATTTTGAGCCTTCGTGGATTTTCTTCAGAAACGCTCACAACCCTTATAAATAAAGGGATACATGCACTTTTTCATGTTTGCGCTTACTTGCATCGATTCGCACGTTTTGGCAGAGAAAATGCCAACCAATGCCAACCATAAGCAGGCCGTTTTACCTAACGACACCCTGCGAGTCAACGGAGCAACGGTCACATGAACCGTTGCTCTATCGTCCATAGTTCGGTGAAAACGGGCCTCACCTGGTGGGGATCATTTCGCTGGCGGCCTGCTGCAAGGCTATGCCGGCAGTGTGGCGACGCTGGTGGACGTGCCGCAAGCGACGGTGTCATCAAGCTATACGTTGGGCAGCTTGGCTACTTCACGGCCGGTACCAGTGCTATGCGCTGCATCTGGCGTTTGCGTATTGGTAGCTCACTGCTAATGGTCCGGGTCGGAGCGGCGACCGCGCTGGGACCGACTTGCTGGCGGCAAGGACTCAACTCGCCGACGGCCGCGATTCGGAAGCGGTCAATCGCCGTTTGAATGTCTGCAACGGAAAACAGCACTGTGCGACCAATACGGCGAAAGCTGATAACGCGGGCGGACTGCCACGCCGACAGAGTGCGTCGAGAAACACCGATGGCGCGCGCAGCCTCGTCCGGGCGCAGATACAAACGTGGTAGCGGTGCCGCCGTACCCTTGTTACCAATTGTCGCCGTGCCATTCATGCGTCTGCGCTGGTCATGTTCACCCTTCTAGCTCGCTGACGGTGATACTGGTGATGCGAACGGAGTCGTCGCTTGGTTCGATGTCGTAGCGCTCGACCGAGCCTTTCACCCAATCCACAGCGAACTTCTGCAGCGCCAATTCCACCGGACGCAGGTTTTCTCCGACGATTTGGATTTCGTGGGTGTCGGAGTGAAGTCGAACCGTGTCGTGCTCATTTCCGTGCTCGAATCGCACAAACGCGAGACGAGTGTAAGGGAACACATACGAACTCCCATCCGCCAACTCCACCCGCAGGGCCTGCGTCTGGTAGTCCCGGCTCCAGCATGGCTGACTTCGGCGATTCTCGTTCTGACTGGACTTGATCATCCCACCTTGATCCCCTGAGTTTGTCTGAGAGCGCGTTCGCGTAGCTTGGTATGAACGTCGAGCCTGGCTTGCCGGACTCCCTCGGCATACGACAGGTTGTGGCGGCAGCGCGCCATTAACCAGCGAGGTATACCGAGCCTTCGCAAATAGCTGTCCTTTGCCAGATCGATCGCCAACGTCCGGTCACCAGACCGCAGGATATTCTCGCGCAGTTGCGCCTTGTCGCTGGTGAAGATGGTAATGCCTTTCCGTCCACGGGAAATGGTCACATACCACTGCTGCTGGTTGGTCGCTGCTTGGATGGCAGAATCAGAGAACAAGACTTGATCGACCGTCTTGCCTTGCGACGCATAGGATGTGATGGCGAACCCGCGCACAAATAGCCGATAGTCTCTATCCAAGACACGCCCGTCGGTCAGTCTGATTCGTCCGTCAGCGCCGACGGACTTCACAGTGACCAGTTCGCCGTTGGCGAGGTGCTGGCCGGACCGCGTGCGAGCGTTGGCCTTCAATTGCAAACGATCACCGGCTGCCAATGCAAGCTCCGTGGGTTGGCACACGGTGAGCCGATCCGCAAACCGGAACGGCACCGTGCGAACCTTGTCCGAACCTTCCAGAATCCACCCTCTGTCGCTGATGGCCAACAGCCGACAGGTCTGGCCCTTCTGATATCCGCCGGCGTTCCGGTTCAGCACCAAGACTGTATCGTCTTTGTAGAATCGTCGGTCTCGCTTCTGGGCGTCGGTCAGATCGACTGCTTCCAAGGCCACCACCACCCTATCCTCAGACCCGAGAAGTCCACGGGATCTCAACGCACCGCGCACCTTCTCATTGACCCGATGAATCTCCGACCAAGTTTGCGAAACCACCACGACCGACTGGCGCTGCCCGGCCAGGGCCAGATACTGCTGGGCAAGGCGCTCGGCTTGTTCTTGGGGCGAACAGACCACGACCGCCCCTTGTTGATCCAGACGACGAAACGAGGCGTCGAGGTTGCCTTCCGATGCCTCTTGCACGGCCCGCCTGTATTGGGCAATCTGCGAGCGTTCGCCCTCAGTCTTCCCCCGAGCTGGGTCTTGACGCCGAATCGTGGTCAGTTCGATAGCCTGTAACGTCGAATACTTCTCGATGGCCCGCAGCGCATCGGAGGCTTCCACCGCACCGTGTTGGCGAGTGTCGCCGGAGAGAACCACCCGGCCATCGTTAGCTTGCGCCAAGCTCAAGAGACGGTGCATCTGCCGGCCGCCAATTTGTCCGGCTTCATCGACCAGCAGTAGGCCCCCGCGAGGCATGGCACCGCGAGCGAGAAACGCGCTGACGGTTTGCACGCCTTGAAGGCCGTCGCGTTCCAATTCCATGACCTGTTGGCGCTGCGGGGCGACGACTATCACTGCATGTCCGGCTTGACGCAGAGCGCCGTCCACTTCCCGCAACGTGTAACTCTTGCCGGTGCCGGCCCCACCGCGAAACAGAGTGACAAGGTCACGCGACTGCAGAATGCGTTCAACGGCTTGGCGTTGCTCCGAATCCAAGCTGGCATTCTGGATGGAGTATCCAGAGCACAGTGGCGCACATCGACGAATGCCGTCCCGCGCCATGGACACAATCTCCCATTCTTGTTGCAGCACTTCCTGGGTCGTGACCTGGCCAGGGTGTTGTTTGTACCGCACGTAGCCGCGCCGGCGTGTGGCAGCCTGAATCTCAGCCAAATCCACATTCTGCCCTCGCACGTGCTCCAGCGCGTGCCGCCACAGTTCGTGTTCCAGTACCACCGAACGGCGTTCAAACAGATGCTCCTCAGCCCACAAGACGGCCCGTTCTGCCATCGCCTCGCTGGATGCCGCGACGGATGGTTGCTCGGTGGCTAGCCGTCCGAGCGACGCCCTTTCATCCGCAGTCAATTGCCGGTCCCAATTGGTTCGCAATTCGGGCAAGGTGATGCCCTTTGTCTTGCGAGCCCGTTCCTTGTGGGCGATGTGGTCGCGGATAACCGCGATGTTGCCATTGGCCTTCTCTGGTTGGCGTTCCAGCAATTCGCGGGTCTTTTGGTCAATCTCTTGATGCCGCTTGGAGAACTTCTCAATCAGCGGTGCTGAGACGCCCTTGATTTCAAAATCCCCCCGCCGCTGGTTTTCGATGCCGTAGCCAAATTGCCGCAACGCACGGGACAACTCATGGTAATAGACGTTCTCGACAAACTTCTGCGCCATCAGCATGTCGTGGTTTTGCAGCGCCTTCCAGCGGGCCTCGACCCGATCGTATGTGGCATTGAAGACAATGCAGTGCGTATGCAGTTGCGGATCGAGAGCCCGCGAGGTGTCGTGACGGAACACCGCCGCCACGATGTTACCCGTGGTTCGGTCCGTGCATTGGCCCTTCTTGCGGACGCGAGTGGCAGCGAAGGCTTGCAACTGATTCAATGCTTCCCCGACAGCTTGTTCGTGCGCCTCGACGATGCGCGGGTCATGACCCACCAGAGCGGCGATGGACACCGATTTGGCCGGCGAAAAAGTGAAATCGTAGAACACACGCCGATTGGTGTTTTGACGAGGCCGGCCATCCGGGCCGATATCCAGGCGCGTCGTGTTTAGGCGGGGCGTCAGCTTGTCCCCGGTCTGTGGATCAAGATTCTCACAAAGACGAACGAAGTCGTCTTGCCGTGTGCCACCCGACAGCCCGAGTTTCTCGGCTCCTTCACCGTACCACTGCCCCAAGACCTGTTGGCCTTCACTGTAGTAGTCACCGACGCTCAAGTGTTCCGAGAAGTACTCCTTGGCGTCACCGAGCCGGTATTGTGCTTTGGTAGTAAGCATGAGCACCCGACTACACCAGGAATGGAACGCGACTGGCGTTCAACCGGCCACACCTGGTTTGTTCACTGTTCAATGTCTTCACAGGCCATTGCTCTTTCTGAATCGCGTGCGCGACAGTAGCACGGGTGAAATCGAGATTTGGCACTACGCCAAGGTCTGGTTTTGCAGGAAGTATCTCCGGTTTTCCACCTTTTGCTTCGTTTGCAGAAATTTCTTCATTTTGTGCTGGACAGGTTTTGAAGACGCTCAGGAGACTGCGCTTCGGTTGACGCCCACTCGTGATTGCAGCGGCGGGAACCACACGAACCAGCGCTGACCTTTCTGGCTGGATGCCGATATTCACAGTGGGCAGTGTGCCTGAAAGAAATAGATCGCGCGTGTAGTTCCTACACAAGCTAACGACGGTGGCCGGCTCATTACGCCAACTATGTTAACGGGTCTCATATTCGCGAGCATAGCCCGAAGCACCGATCACAGTGTTCGCAGCGGCGAACAAAGTAGACTAGCCAAGCGTGGCATTGCCGCCGAGAATGCACGGCTGACGAACGCCAATAATTGACCCTGGATACTGCAGGACGGGACAACAGTGCCAGGCCCGGGCTTGAACTGGCCTGCTTTCTTCGAGTCTGCCAAACGCGGAGCAGACCCGAATGCAGGCCAGCCCAAGCGATGGTCTCGGTCAATTGGCACACTCAACACCCGCCCCTCATCGTCGCTTCTCTTCCGTCTCCCCGCGTACACGACAACGCGGTACAACTCCGTTCCGCTTTCCGATTCGGGTCGGCCGCTCAGTGTGCTCTCCGACCATGACTGCTGCCAACGCTTTTGTCATCATGGCGGCACCATGCGTTACGTAATCGCTGTGCACACTCCACGCACAAGCCACGGAGACAACCAGCATGGGCTACACGCTGTCTACTGAACAAGCAACCCACTGGATTCTGCTATTTCCCGCACTTGCTGCTTGATTCAGTGTGCATGGGAAGCGCACCGGGATGCCCAACTTATGCGGTTGGGTTAGAGACTGGACGCTGTACCCCTTGTGTCCACAAGGCCATCTTTTGCACACAGCATCCGCGCTGTGTACGCGGACTTTCCGCAGACTTTACGGGGAAGATTTAGCGAATGTCCGCGCCGTTACCTTGCCGTGAACATGTCGTGAACACGGACGGGCCACGCTGCGACCATGTCACAACCTTAAGTGTTCCACAGACGTGCCAACCAATTGCCACGAACTTTCCACAAACAGTCCCTGGTCGTGTTCAACCCGTGACTGCTGATTGTCCTCGATAGTCCACCGCCGAGTCCCGTGCATGCCCTCACAGCGTCCATATCCGCAACCAGCCTGTGATCTCATCCGGTCCGCGCCAATCGGAACGGCAAGTCCACGACCAGGCCACGCACAGGCCGTACCGTGGCCGGCGATTTTGCGGCTTATTCGCCCCCTGACGACGCGATGAAAACGCGGGCGATTATATGGCGGCGGCTTTGGCATCAAGGATACTTCGGGTCGTAGCTTCCGATCCTCCTTGACCCCAGCGCCGCCGCCGAACGACTTCGCCCCTAAGCTTTCATCGCACACTTCTAGCGTCATCAATCTTTCGGCTCCGCTAGGCCCGTCGTATGACTACGACCCAAGCGCGGCAATGCAGTGTTTCGGCAAGAGCGCTTCGACACCAGTTCAGCCAAAACGACGATGGCAATTTAGCTGGTAACACCTTGGAACCCAACCCGGACGACGGTGAGGACAAGGCCGCGCCGCCGCAAAAACTCGCGCTCGGTTTCTCCACCGCTGACGTGGTGATCTTGGGCTGGCGTCTCGGTCGGCTGGCCGATTTGCTCCGTGAAAACAACCTTGCCACGGTCCACGTCCTGTCCAGACGCTATGCCGATCTCGACCGCGCCAGACCTTTCGTCGCTTCCATCGTTATCGCTTCAATCGGCAAGAACCCACCGGGCAGGGAGACCGCGCTTTGACAGCGCAGATGAGCAGTGCTTTGGGCTTGTTTCGCACCAGTCTGTTCCCGTAGCGTGTTTGGCTGAAGGAATCGTCATCGAATGCGTAAACACCCCACATTATCATAGGGACATGTACACGCTGGCCCAATTCGGCCTATCGCCAGATCAGTGGACCGCACTGAGCGCCATTGGCAGTATTCTGTCTGCCTTGGGCACGCTCGCGGCGGTCATTGTCGCGCTGTATCTGGCCGTTCGCGATAAGCGGAGTAAACTCTCCGTAACATCTTCCATCATGCAAATGATGCCGTCCGGACGAGGTTCGCAGCAACCAAGTGTGATTGTCTTAACAGTCACAAACACAGGCTTCATGCCCGCTGCGGTCAAGGGCGTTTTTTGGCAGGCCGGCTTTTTTCGGAAACAGAAGTTCGTTCAGCAGCCATCCGAACATATGCTCACGGAGAAATTGCCAAAGGAGTTGGCCCACGGTCAACAAGTTGTGTTGACATGGGATTTGGAAACAATGCGACAGGGTGCCGACACAATAGTAAAGGACTTGCAGGGCCGGATCTTTAAGGAATTGCGTCTATCAACGTTGCGACTTGGGGTTTACACATCCCTTGGCTTAGAGTTTTCTGCGGTCGCCGACCCTCGGATAAGGGACATCGTTCGCGAGAGACTCAGGAACGCTGGGGCATAACGCGGTGATGGGGCCGCAGGGGTGCGCAGCGAACGACAGGCACAGGCAGGGTGTACGATGACGGTTGAAGTGGCGTCTGTGTCAATGGCCGAACGGGCGGCGCAATTCCAGATTGATGGAAATTGTCCGGAGTCCGGACAAATATAGCCCCAAAAGGCGGTGCGGGAGGAAGGGATTTTCGCGCTTGTCGGATAGAAGACAGCTTCTCCCCCGTGGCGGTGTTGGTCCACGTCAACGCTCCGGAAGCGTGCAGACCTTCTAGAAGCAGTTTGTCCCGTTGCAACGTCCCGACCGATAAGACCAGGCAGTCTTCGACCAGCGCTTTTTCCCCCCGCGTCCGCCCGCTTCCGTATCCACCCATGATCCCCCTCTTATTAGGCAGGCCAGGTTTCCCGCGTGGTTGACAGGACTGCGTCCATGTCAAAGGGCCGGTCCTCCCCTTGCATGGTCAACGGTTCGGCTTCAGCCTTCAGGCGGTCTCCGTAGTCGAGCGCCAGCTTCAGCAGCGTGGCTGTCGGCACGTTTGCCAGATTGCGCGTGTCTAGTTCGGCCAGGATACAATCCAGCCGTTTGCCGAAGGCTTCGACCCGCTTGCCTTTGGCGACCGCGTACTTCTCGAAAAGCGCGTCCAAGCGAAGGGTCCGGGCGTTCGCGACCTCCTTCTGTAGCTCCTTGCCCCAGGCGATCAGTGTCGGCTTCGACACGTTCAGGGCTGCGGCAATGTCGGCGTATGACCGGCCCTCGGCCCTCAGTTCGATGAAGCGTTCCTTCGTTTCCATGTCATTCATGTGGTTCTATCCTTTCGCCGGGTCAACAGTGACCGTCCAGATGCGTGCGGTCTGTGTTTCGAGCCCCGGCGGTTTTTCCAAAATCATCGGCTGTTGGTCATGCTCCTTCCGTCCGCCGGCCAGCCCAAGTACCGGCGCGCACGTGGTTTCGTTCCCTTCCGTGCGGGCGCGGGGGCCAACCCCAGCGCGCCTCCAAAGGATGCGGCCACGGCTCGCGGGTTTGCACCTCAAGACGATTGCGGCCAAGGTGGTCATGGCACCCGGCCCCCGGTGTTGATGTATCCAGGCATCGGCAACCAGCGATAGCGCGCCGCAGATTTATGCGGCACATACTCTTGACTGCGCTGGAGAATGGCGGGGGCATCATCACAGAACCGCTGAATCAAGAGACCGGCTCCACGGCCAGTGATACCGATGCGCGCGGCGAGATCGTCGCGGACGATCATGAAGTCTGGCCGATTCTCGACCTGCGCTTTCTTGGCATAGCTTCTGACGATCCGAAAGGCGTCACGCTCGCAATCCGTAGTCAGGTTCTCGAAAGCGGTGCGCTCTTGCGGTGTGAGTTCCGCCAGCCAGAGCCGGTGCAATCCAATCCAGAAGTCGCCGAATTCGTTGAGGTGTTCCCTCTCGGCAGCCTTCGTCCTGACTCGGCGTTGAGCGAAGTGTTCGGCGGCAAATCGTTGCGCCATGCCATAGCCGATCTGGTGAAACAGTTGACCACAGAGCTTCTGGAGGAGCTTGCGGCGAGTGCTCACCTTGACGATGGCAAATTCATTCACCAACGGCAGCAATCGGGAGTACAAGGAAAGAGAAGAGAAGGGAAGAGAGTCTTTTTTCTCTTTTAGGGGAACTGACCTCTCGGATTTCGCCAGAATCGGGCCAATGTTCTCCCAAAGAATTTGGCTCGGCTCCTGTCTTGCGGGACTCCAGCATCCCGGTGCGCGCATCCCTTTGCCGTGTGGGTTGGCTTCGGTCGCAGGGGGTGGGAACAATTCACACTCCGTTGCCGGTATGCCGCATTCGTGCAACTTCGCGGCCACCAGCGCCGTCCAGTCGCGGCAGGGTCGAAACCCTTTCGACAGAAGCCAGACGTGCCAGCCGCGGCCACTGGCTTCGAGTATCAGGTGTATCCCTTCGAGGTTCAAAGTAGCTCGAAAGAAATCGAATGCTCGCTGTCGTGCTGTCTCCGCCTCCTCCGGTTCGCCGCTGTGGGCATCGAAATCCACGCCAGCCCAGCGTGACAACGCAGCGGAATTTTGCGAGTAGAATACGATGGCGATCTTCTTCTCGCCCATTCCGCAAAGAGACGACCAAGCCCACGGTATGGCCTTCGATACCAATGTGTGCTTTGACTTCACATAAATCGGTTCCGGCCTGCCGCCGTTTTTTCTATTCGGCCCGAACCAACCCAAGATGAAATCGAACTGGCCATTCCCGTTGTGAAGATGCCACGCCAACGCAAACCACTGCTCGCGCGTCCAGACCTCGAAAGCCGGTCGCGGCTGCATTGTCGTGAGCACACCCACCGACGGTTGAACGGAACGCTTGCGACGGTCCCCTGCCCCTCTCCCGGCTCGCGCCACGGCCAGCGGTTCGTGTCGATTGCCGGCGGCGGAGGTTGCCACTGCTCGACGTGGACTGCGAACAGCAGCAGCACCCGTCGCACCGGCTTGGAAATTGGTTTTGGTGTCCACGTTGGTCTTCATGGTGGTCGTCAGGCAGGCGGTGGCTCTGGTCTGATGCGTCCGGCCCGGCGTTTCCTATTCGGCGACGGCTCGGTGATGGCGGCAGGTATGATGTGCGCGGAGGTGATCTTGCACAGCGGGCGAGACTTCACTTCACCAATCGGATTGACCGCGAATTTTTCGAGTGCATTCTCGATGTCAATGCGTTTGAACAACACGGTCCTTCCAACTCTGTAAAACTTAATCAACCGGTGAGCCTGCCAATTCGAGAGCGTGCGGCGAGACACCGGCAAAACCTGAATGACCTGCTCAGCGCGAAGATAAAGCAGCGCGACGGTCGCCGGCGTGGTCGTCGCCGTCGTTGCCGTGCTGCCAGTTGTCGCGTGCGTTTGCATGGGCACGCGAGCAATTTACCAAGTCGGTTTTCCTGACTTTCGGGGCGTCGAGGTCAGCGAAATCCGCGACAACGCCAGCGGATTCCGTCCAAGAGACAGCGGAAGGAAATTGGGCAGCAGCGGATTTCGTCAGCAGCCAAGCGGATGCAGTTCTAAACCGCCTTGGAGCGTGTCAAACACTTTTTTTCGACTTTGTTTTTGACGCCCGCGCCTTGCCGCCAAGCCGTGCTTTTTTACGTATCTGGCCATCCCACCAGTGGAGATATTGTTTCGCCATACCGAGCCATGAAGTTTCGTTGCTGAAGCCGCACTTGTTCTCTTCCATCAAGCTCTCTACCCGGTTCTCAAAAACTTCTTGCTGTTTGGCCGCACCGATTTCTTTGTCTGTCTTTCCCTTCCACTTCGGGTCACGACGCTCGTCTGGTGTCATTTCCGTAAACGTCTTCTTCTCCGCCCACTCCAACCACACTGGGTAATCCTCAGGGTGCCCCATCGTGGCGAAACTTTTCACTTGGTCACGATAGTAGTCACGGAAACGCCCTGCCCCTTCCTCTAATGTCTTGGCGCGGACAATGAGTCGCAGAAAATCGTCAAACACGGCGGGAAACTGTTTGGGGCGTGGGATGCTGGCCATCTTTTCAGCCTCGGCTTTATACGCCGCCGACAAGCGTATCTTCGATTGCAACTTCCCACACGCGGCTTCATACAGTTTCACGGCGTATTCGACGGCGGTGGCCGGTTGCTCAGTTCCACCTTTGGCAAGCGTTGCCGCAATCATGGCAAGTGTCTCAGGCGCTGGCGTCGCCGTCGCTGACGCCAGCGCGTTTGTATGCTTGGCGATTTCAGTGCCGGCAACAGTGGTTGCGACTTGGACAACCTCCCTGTACTGATTAAGGGTAAGCCATGCTCGATTGAGTTCAGCGCAGGCAACCTCGGTTGCAATGGCACGAACCTCCTCACGCGTGAGGGTTGGCCGTGGCGTTTCACTCGCTAATTCAAGATTGGGTTTTTCCGGTGCGCCTTGAGTTGTACTGTGCTCTGGCTTCGCCGCGCCACGGTTGTGGGCACGTTCATTGTGCTGCTTCTGCCGTCTGTTCCTGTTCATCGGTTCACCTTCAAGCGTTGGCGGCGTGCAGTGTCTTGTTGGTCGTCGCGGTTTCGTGCGACGCCTCAATCATCGGCGTGATCTTCTTCGCAGCAGCATCGTCCCTGCGGAGATTGAAAAACCGCTCGGCGTCCGCCGGAGTGACAAGCCCGCGGTAATGCCGATGTAGCACGTCGAGGCTATGCCCCAACATGGCGGCGGTCTTGGGATAATCGCCGCTGTGGGCGCACCAGCAACTCGCAGCAGTGTGCCGCATGGAATCGTTGCCCCACTCCCGCAGTTTCAAGCCCGAAGCCTTTTCCTTGTCCGTTTCGGAACCGGGCACGCCGTAACCGGCAGCACGGCGGAGCTTTTTCCACCGCTTTTTGAAGGAAGATTTGGCACCGATGATTAGCCCGCTCTTTTTGGCGACTGGTAGCAACCACGACAACGCCACGCCGGGAAGCTCGATGATTCGGCGTAGCCCGATCTTGCTAACACTGGCGTCGAGACGCACTAGGTTTTCCGCGAGCTTCACCTTCGACCAGTCCAGTTTACGGAGTTCGTCGGGCCGGATACCGGCGAAAATTCCCAGCGCCACAAACGCGGTCAAGTTGAATTGCTCCGCCAGCGTCAGCAACCGGGCGCATTCCTCGATGGCCAGGATGTGCGGCTCGGCCTGCTCGACCTTCGGGCGGGTCAACTTCGGGATGGGGTTCTCGATGCACCAGTCGTGTTTGATGGCGTAGCGGTATAACTGACTTGCCTTTGTGAGATTGTGGCGACGGGACCGGGGCGACAGGACCGGATTATTTGCCCACTGCTCCAACTCCGCCAGCCCGATCTCGACGGGCCGCCTGTCGCCGAAGGCATCGGCGAAGTATCCCAGACGGTGCCGTAGGTCGATCACTGTGAGATCGCGGCGGCGGTCGGCTCTGGCCTGTGCGATGATCTTTTCCACGATCTCCGCCACGGTGGGCGACTCGCGGAACTTGGCGACGGTGGCAATGTAGTGGTCAACCGCCTCCTCCAGCCCGACGTTGAACGGCCTCAGTTTCGCCATGCACCGCTCGGCGATGGCCCGGTCGGCGGCGGTCAGGACAAACGCGCTCAGTCCTTCGTGGTGATACAAGGCGCGTTGCTCAGCGGCGTACTTCTCTGCGTCTTTGATCGTCGAGAAGCTTTTGCGGACGCGCCTGCCCTTGACCTGAAACGCGACTTGGAAGCCGCTCTTGCCCGAACCGAATTGAACGGGTACAATCGGTGGCCATGAAACTTGGTTCTGCTTGGTTGCTGTCATGTTCTCGTGTCTCCCATGGGGGGGTCGCCCCCTCTCGGTTTTTGCGACAATATGCCAACCAATGCCAACCAAAGCAAGCGAAATATTCGTAAGTGCTTGTGCGCCCGTAGCTCAACTGGATAGAGCATCGGTCTTCGGAACCGAGGGTTGGGGGTTCAAATCCCTCCGGGCGTACCAACCCAGACAAGAGGCAACAGCTGTTCCATCAGGCGGAATCGGGCGAAAAACCGGCGGGTGCCAGACTCTTCAATTGTTGTACGAACTGGCAAACGGCGTGGGATCGTTTCGGCCGGCGTTGCGATGAAGCACGGCTTCGACTCGGGCGACCAATTCTTCCAGACGAAATGGTTTGCTGACATAATCATCGGCGCCGAGTTCAAACGCCTGCATTTTGTCGCGATGCTCGACGCGGCCCGACATCATGATAATGGGCGTCCATTGCACGGATCGACTTTTGCGCACCATGCCGCAGATCTCGAAGCCGTTCAGGCGGGGAAGCAAGATATCCAGCACGATGGCGTCGGGCCTTGATTCGAGGATGTAATTCATTGCGTCGATGCCATCCTTCGCCCAATGGGTCTTGAAGCCGGCGTCTTGAAGCGCCTCGCAAACGAGTTCTCCCGCTTGGTCATCGTCTTCAACCACCAAGAGGGTCTTGCTTCGCACACCAGTCGCGCTGGATTTCATAGGTGGCGTGCATTAGAGCACTCGCAATGCCAGCCAGAGGTCGAAGTCTTATCCAGAACCTTCACAGCCAGTGGGTATTGCGCAAACGGCGGCTGGCCAAAAATGCTACACTGGCGTAACACCTGCGGTTTTGTGCGGACGACGCGCAGTTGGAGCAAATTGAAGCGCAATAGCTGCCCCCAACCGGCCTATCAAAGTTGAAAACGCAGCCCGTCGTGACTTCCAAAAACGTGCACGAGTCCGGGCCACACAATTGTTCGTCCGCGTCTAGTCGAACACAACCGTCTTCTTGGAGTAGACCAGAATGCGATGCTCGATATGCCAGCGCACCGCACGCGACAACACAACCTTTTCCAGATCGCGACCTTTCTGCACCAGGTCCTCCAACTGGTCACGGTGGGAGATGCGGACGACGTCCTGCTCGATGATCGGCCCTTCATCCAGCGTCTCGGTCACGTAATGGCTGGTGGCACCGATCAGTTTCACGCCACGCTCGAACGCGCGATGGTATGGCCGCGCTCCGCTGAATGCCGGCAGGAAGGAATGATGGACGTTGATGATCCGCTGGGGGTATTGCGCCACAAATTCCGCCGATAGAATCTGCATGTACCGCGCCAGCACCACGAGGTCGATCGCATTCTCCTTCAGTAGCGCCAATTGCCGCCGCTCTGCCTCCGCTTTGCCGACCTCCTCCACCGCCACCACGTGGAACGGAATCCGATGAAACCCGGCCAGCCGTTCCGCCTCGCGGTGGTTGCTGATGATCAGCGGGATCTCGCACGCCAACTCCCCGCTCTCGTGCCGATACAACAAATCCGCCAGGCAATGGTCATACTTGGACACGAAAATCGCCACGCGCTGCCGCTTCGACGATAACTCCAGCCGCCATCGCATCTTAAATCTCTCCGCGATGGGAGCAAACGCGCCTGCAAAATCGGCGATCGGCAATCCAAACTCCTTCAGGTCCCATTCCACCCGGGTCAGGAACAATTCCTGGTTGTCATCCTGGTGCTGGTCGGCGTGCAGGATGTTGGCCTGATGACGAAAGAGGAAATCCGACACCGCCGCGACAATTCCCTTTTGGTCGGGACAATCGATCAGCAGGATAGCCGTATTTTTCATAAGGCAGCGATGCCCAGTGTTCCACGGCAAACCACCGCCCGCAAGAAAAACCTGCTTCTCACCATTCGGGGGCTGTGCCACACTGGTCACGGTGAACCGAATTTGGCAAGTCAGGCTTCGCGGCGGCACCAACGCATGAACAACGTGGTCAAAGTTAATCCAGAGGCGCCGGAGCCGGACGCGATGGAGCGTGCGGCCACGATTCTGCGCGGCGGTGGACTTGTTGCCTTCCCCACCGAAACCGTGTACGGACTTGGCGCGCTGGCGCTTCATCTGGGAGCGATCCACAAGATCTTTATCGCCAAGGAACGCCCTGACTGGGACCCGCTTATCGTCCATGTGCGCGACGTGGCCATGGCCCGATCCCTGATGAAAACGGTGCCACCGTCATTCGAGTTGCTCGCCAGCCGGTTCTGGCCGGGCCCGTTGACCTTTGTCGTCGACAAGGCCGACCATGTTCCGGGCGAAGTGACGGCGCATCGACCGACCGTTGCCCTGCGCATGCCCGGGCATCCCGTGGCCACGGCCCTGTTGGCCGCGACCGCTGCCCCCATTGCCGCGCCCAGTGCCAACCGATTCGGCCGGCCCAGCCCGACTCGTGCCCAGCACGTCCTTGAAGATCTCGCAAGCCGTGTGGATTTGATACTCGATGCCGGACCGACTCCCATGGGCGTGGAGTCCACGGTCCTCGATCTCACGCAATCCCCGCCGACCATCCTGCGTCCCGGGGGCGTGGCTCGTGAAGAACTGGAAAAGGCCGTCGGCGAAGTGCAATTGGCGTCGGCGGTCGAGGATGAAGCCGTACACGCGGGCCTGGCCGGTCCCGGCATGTCGCTCAAGCACTACTCCCCGCGCGCGCGAGTCGAATTGCTCGAGGGCGCTGCCGACGAGACCGTGATCGCCCTGAAACGGCGCGTCGAGGAATTGAAGCGCCAGGGAAAGACGTTCTACATTTTGTCCAACTACGGCGACAGCCGGCTTTACGCCCAAACGTTGTTCGATCAGATGCGCCAAGCTGATTCCCAACAGGCAGACGTGATCCTGGCGATCCTGCCGCCCGCGCGCGGGCTCGGTCTGGCCGTGCGCGACCGATTGCTGCGCGCCGCGGGCGTGAGAGCCGCGGCGGCGAAATGAGGTGCCCGGCGTGAGCAAAGAACAAGCCGAGAAACGTGCGAAGGCACTCGACTGGTTGAACACGTTGCGCCGGGAACATCCCACGATGAGCAAACTCGAAGCCGTCGAGAAAACGGCGGTGCGGTTCAACCTCAGCCCGCTCGAAGAAGAATGGCTGCTGATGGAAAGCACGAAATCCGAATCGCAAAATCCGAAAGCGGAGCAGCCCTGAGTTGTTGAATGGGTTCGAGGACAGGCGCACCGCCTGCGGCTGTTGGGGACTCGGCAAGCGGAGCGCTTGCTCTGCGATCTTGATTGACGTATAAATGCCTCGCCAGCAATTGCCGGAGGGGTGGCAGAGTGGTCTAATGCGCACGCCTGGAGAGCGTGTGGGGTCGAAAGGCCCTCGCGAGTTCGAATCTCGCCCCCTCCGCCATCTTGATGTTTGCTAATGAAACCGCATGTTTACGCTGGCGCTCCCCACGCTTCGTCCTCCCGGCCACACACAACAGAAGTGACGAGAGGAAGTTATCGCACAGAGGGGGCATACATGAGAATTTCTTATCGTCTGCCATCATATTGGTTCCGTGCATTTCTTGTTTCGGTCTTACTGGCAAACATAATCGTGTTCAAAACAGCACTGCCACGCCTTGCGGCCTTCCGGCAAATAATTTGAGCTGATCTGCTCCTACAGCGTGCTTGCATTCGCAACGGGACTGGTTTAGGAAACTAGCCCCTGAAAATTGGAAAGGGAGTATCCGTCAGATGGAATCAGATATACTGCAGAATCTCTATATATTCTTGCTGGCGACGTTTCTGGGTCTGGAAGTGATCCGGCACGTTTCGCCACTGTTGCATACGCCGTTGATGTCGCTGACCAACGCCATCTCGGCCATTGCCGTCGTTGGTTCGATCGTCATTGCCGGTGAACAGAAGACAACGTTGAGCGCCGTGCTCGGAACCGTCGCGGTCGCGGCCTCGATGACCAACATCGTTGGCGGTTACATGATTACCTACCGCATGCTGGTCATGTTCAAAAAACGCGGGCCCAAGAAATCTTAATGGAACACCTGATCCAATTCGCCTACATGGGGTCAGCGGCGTGTTTCATCCTCGCCCTGAAATGGATGAGCGCGGTGCCGACCGCCCGCCGCGGGGTCATCACTGGCATCCTCGGAATGTTGTTCGCCGTCTGCGGCACCTTGCTGTTGCTGGGACCCGAGGCACGCGCCCACGGCTGGTTTGACACGTACCGCTGGATCCTGGTTGCGTTCGTGGTCGGGGCGATCATCGGCGTGCCCATGGCGATGATGCCCATGACCGCCGTGCCGCAACGAACCGCATTGTCACACGCATTCGGCGCACTGGCAGCCGCGTTGGTCGGAACGGCGGAGTATTACCTGCGTGGAGCCAGTCTCAGCCATTTTACGATGACAGCCCTGGGCCTGGAAGTGTTGCTGGGGTATCTGACGTTTACGGCCAGCTTGATGGCCTTCGGGAAGCTGCAGGAAATCCTGCCGACCCGGCCCATAACCTATCGAGGCCAGAATTTTGTGAACCTGTCGCTGTTCGGCCTGGCGGCCCTGATCACCGTCCTGCTCATTGTGGACCCGTCCAAAGCGCCTTTGTTTCCCGTCATGTCGTTGTTGGCTCTGGTTTTTGGCGTGCTGCTGATCATCCCGATCGGTGGCGCCGACATGCCCACGGTGATTTCGCTGTTGAACTCCTACGCCGGTCTGTCGGCCTGCGCGATGGGCTTTGTGCTCAACAACAAGCTGCTCATTATCGCGGGCGCGCTCGATGGTTCTTCGGGCCTCATCCTTTCGGTCATCATGTGCAAGGCCATGAACCGGTCGTTCGCCAACGTCCTGTTCGGGGCGTTCGGACAGGTTCAGGTTGCCGCCGCGACCGCGGAAAAACGCCCCGTGCGCAGCGCCGTGCCCGAAGAAGCGGCGGCGCTGTTGGAATCGGCGAACGCGGTGATGATCGTGCCCGGCTACGGCATGGCTGTCGCCCAAGCCCAGCACAGCGTCCGCGATCTGTTTGACGCGTTGACCAAGCAAGGTGTGAACGTCCGATTCGCAATTCATCCCGTGGCGGGCCGGATGCCCGGTCACATGAACGTGTTGCTCGCCGAAGCCGACATTCCCTACGACAAGCTGCTGGAGATGGACGAAGCGAACTCCGAACTGCCGCAGACCGACATCGCGCTGGTCATCGGCGCCAACGATGTGACCAACCCCGCCGCGCGCACGAACAAGGCCAGCCCGATCTACGGGATGCCGATCCTCGACGTGGACAAAGCGCGCACGGTCATGGTCATCAAGCGCAGCATGAACCCCGGGTTCGCCGGCATCGACAACGAACTCTACTACATGGATAAGACGCTGATGCTGTTCGGCGACGCCAAAGGTTTCACCTCGCAGATTCTCAAGCACCTGAGCAGCGCCAACGGCGGCAGCGGCATGCACTGAATTAGTAGGGCGAGCGTCCCGCTTGCCGAACCGTTCATCGCAGGGCAAGGCTAGCTACGCGCTAGGCTCCAAGTCTCATCCGCTAAATTGTCAAAGATCACGTGCTACAACTGTCGAAAAATCGCTTGCGACAAGGGAAAATTGGGTTCGTTTTTGGCTTCGTTTTGGTAACTTTTTCACGCCGGCTTGGCCGGAATTGGGTTCGTTTCGCAATCCCTCCCCTCCCGCCGCTCCCCGCTTTCGCTCCCCCTTCCTATTCTTAGTGCCGTTCTTCGCGTACTTCGTGTCTTCTTCGTCCTATTCGTGGTGAAAACCCCCGAACGAAGCCAAACGAAGCCAACCCGTTTTTCGACGTTTCGCGTTTTGCAACTTCCTATAGGCGAATCACATACAATCGCCGCGCATGCCAAAAACCATTGGCTTCGTTTCGCAGAATCCTGTCCTCAGGAAGCGGCCTCGCCATATCTGCGGCCGCAAACCGTGTTTTTGCCGGATCCCTTTGGAGTGCGCCGACTCGTCGGCGCTTTGCGTACTGTGCGCCTGTGGAGGGTGAGGTTTACCCCGAATTCTTTTCGGGGCTCCCGCCGAGCCAAGACGCGAATCAAAGGTCACAACTCTCGCGCGGCCCACCCGGCGGCCATTCGCCATTCCCCGCCCTCTGGCCGACGGCTGACTGCCGATCGCTCCATTCCTATATCAAAGAACGTCAACCCCTTTATCATAAATACCAACCAAACCCAAGCACAAAATATCCACCACCGATTCTTTCCTTCTTGACAACTCCTGATTTTTGAGCCATCTCCGCCCCGATTGTAGGCCGTGTGCCCCCACACGGCGCACCCGTCCCGTTGTAGAGGCGCTTTTCACCCCGATTCCCTATCGGGGCAATGAAGCGCCGTGTCGTTGGCAGAGCGCGCCTGCCCCGAATCGTTCCGCAGGACTCGCGAGCCCCCCCTCGGAGTTCGGGGCTGGCACGTCCGCTCTGCGGCGTCAGTCTGAACGAGCCACCCAATTGTCGCCGCGAATCCCTGTCCGCCATAGCCGGCCGAAGGTGGATCATTCGCGGTTCGCCCCATCCCCTCTTCTCGCTCTCCGCTTTCGCCCACGCTCCCACCCCGCCCTCGAACGACTTGGCGGTTGCCTTGTACCCTACGGGGACACAACCCGGTAATATCTTGCGGGTTGATTGGTGGCGCCGCCCGCGTCGAGGTAGTTGGTCGCCGGGCCGACGGTATTGGTGACTGCGAAGATGGTTGCAAAGGTGTTGCTGCTGTAATTGCCATAGGCGGCTCCCGCCGTGGCTTGCAACTCGTTGGTGGTGCCAATGCCGCCGGTGTTCCAATTGATCGCGATACTGGTGCCCGTCTGGGTGATGCTGGTTATTTGCAGCGGCGCGATGGCTTGGATGATCACTTCGCCGTTGCCATCTCCGAGCGGGTCTGAGACGCCGGAGACCTCAGTTATCACCGTTCCCGAAGCGTCAATATACGAACCGCCGCCGCTGCCGCCGCAGCCGCCGCACCAGCAGCTGTAACAGCCCTCAAAGGCGGCACCGCCCCCCCCGCCGCCGCCCGCGGCGCCGCCGCCACCGCCCCCGCCGGCGTAAAAGTTCAAGTCGTAGCCACCGCCACCCCCGCCGCCGCCGCCCCCGTAGCCGCCCCCGCCGCCGCCCCCGTAGCTGGCGCCGCCGCCGCCCCCGTTGAGGAAGCCGATGCCGCCGCCGCCGCCACCGTAGCCGCCGACGAAACCGTCGCCGTTGTAGCCACCGCCGCCCCCGCCACCGTCATTTTGGGAACCGTTGCACCAGAGGCCCCCGCTGCCGCCGCCCCCGCAGCCGCCGCTGACGCCACTGCCGTTGCCGCCGCCGCTGCCCCCGCTGCCGCCACCGCCACCGCCGGCGATGACCAATGCGTTTGTGACGTTGCCGATGACAGTGACGACGAAACTGCCGCCGCCGCCGCCGCCTCCGTTGCTGGCACCGACGCTGCCGCCGCTACCTCCGACGAGAATGGTCAGGTTCACCGCTGTGGCAAAGTTGAATTGGGCTTCCATTTCAGCACCGAGGCCTCCGCTGTAGAGGCTGTTGCCTCCCGCAGCACCATAGACAGTGATGTCGTAGGTGCCTGGCGGGAGGGTAATATTCGTCTCCGACCCGGTGTAGGTGTACGTCTGCGCCATTGCGCTTCCCGTAATGGCGGCGAGCGTCAGCGCCCCGATGGCGACGGTAAGTCTGGTTTTCATGGTGTTCAGTCCTTTCGTGAGATTGGCCGAACAGGACGGCAAAACTGGATCCGAGGAATGACCGAAGCAGGCAAAAAAGTCCTGGGAATTGCGGGATACAGGATTTCCTTTGTCGTACTGACGGCGCACGAACCGCTATAACCGCCGACTGTTGTGCTCCTCATCGACCTCCCCCTTGCGACCCAAGACGGGATGCCAACGGGGGCAAGCACTCGCCGAATAATAAGAGATTATCCGCCTACGGTTCGATGATTGTCAAACCTGAAAAGCCCGTAAAATGCTGCGAAAGCAAGTCGTTGCGGTCGACCCTGTATTCTCGACATTTCCGCTTTCCGTTCCCCGCTTTCGCTCACGCCCACGCCCCCCCCCGCCCTCCTCGCCCGTCTCTCTTCGCTCCTCGATCCGCTGCTACGCCGGCTTGCTTCCGTTGTGGGTGACGCACGCGCCTTTGATGATCTCGTCGTTGAAATCCAGATTCAGCGCGGCAGGTGTTGCGGGTTTGTCGCCCGACGCGGGTTTGGCCGGTTTGACGAGCAGCTTGAGCAACTCGACGACGTTCCGCCCGTACAGTTGGCTGGCGTGCACCGGCAACGTGCTGGGCAGATTCGTCGGCCCGATGATCGTGACGCCGTGCCTGACGACTTCTTTGTCGGCCTCCGTCAATTCGCAGTTGCCGCCGGTCTCTGCCGCAAGATCCACAATCACCGAACCCGGTTTCATGGCGGCCACCGTTTCCTTGGTGATCAGACGGGGCGCGGGCCGGCCGGGAATCAATGCCGTGGTGATGACCACGTCGAACTCCTTCGTCTTGTCGGCGAGCATTTGCTGCTGCTTCCGTTTCGCTTCGTCGGATAGCTCCTTCGCGTAACCACCCTTGTCCTCCGCGTCTCGGACACCGAGATCGAACTCCAGAAACTTCGCGCCGAGACTTTCGACCTGCTCCTTCACGACCGGCCGCACATCGTAGCCCCACACGACTGCGCCAAGCCGTCGCGCAGTCGCGATGGCCTGCAAGCCCGCCACACCCGCGCCAAGCACAAGGAGCTTGGCGGGCCGGATCGTGCCGGCCGCCGTCGTCATCATCGGCAAGTACTTGCCGAGAGCAGCGGCCGCAATCAACACCGCCTTGTAGCCCGCCACGTTCGCCTGAGAGGAAAGAGCGTCCATGCTTTGGGCGCGGCTGATCCGCGGAACGGCGTCCATGCTGAAGGCCGTAACCCGCCGCGCCGCCAAGCGTTTCACGAGGTCAGGGTTAACAGCCGCGTAGAGGAACGCAATCAGCACCGCGCCTTCACGCAACGCGTCGGCTTCGTGCTTGCCGAGCCGCGGAGAGTCGAGCGGCTTGTGGATTTTGACGACGATGTCGGATTCGCCGAACAGGGCGTTCGCGCTAACGATCCTGGCTTTCGCCCGCTCGTAATCGCTGTTGGAGAAAAAGGCGCCCTCGCCGGCCCGATCTTCGACCAGCACTTCCAAGCCGGCCTTGGCCAGCGCGCCCAGTGAGTCCGGTGTCAGCGCGACGCGACGTTCGTTTGGGACAATCTCTCTTGGAATTCCAATTTTCACGGGTTAATCGGGGGTGTTCCTATATCAAAGCCAAGGGTCGTTGTCACTGTTTTTTCGGGCATTGTGCCAAGCCCGGTGGATAAGGTCGGGGCTGGGGCGAGTTTGTGGCGCAGCTGCGATTGTGGTTTCGTTCCTGATCCACCCAAGAGCCGCATCGGGACAAGAGGTCACCTCCACCTTCGTTTCTCCTCCCGAGCCGCTGGTCGCCGGCTAGCGAGCCAGCCGTTGGTAATCGGACGGCAGCACTTCCCCGCCGGACAACTTGTCCGCAGTCACTAATCGAACTGTGCCGAGCCGCTACACGTACGCTTTTTCGCCGTGCAAGGCTTCATCAAGACCCAGCTCTTCTTGCTCGACCGAGACGTGCACGGGGGTGACCTTGTTGATGATCCAGAGCATGACGTAGGTGAACAGGAACGCGTACACTGCTGCGCCCACCACGGCGATGGTTTCCTTGAGGAAGAAGCTGCTGTCACCCAGGAGCAGGCCGTTGGCGCCGGAATCGTTCATGGCCTTGTCGGCAAAGATGCCCAGGCAGATCACGCCGAGCACCCCCCCCACACCGTGCACGCCCCAAACATCCAGGGCGTCATCCCATCCCAGCCGGTTCTTCATGTTGATCGCGAAATAGCAGACAATGCTGGCCGCGATGCCGATCGCCACCGCGCTCGGCGTGCTCACGTAACCTGCCGCCGGCGTGACGGCGGCAAGGCCGGCAATTGACCCGGTGAGCAAGCCCACGAACTTGGGTTTCTTCTCGAAGACCCAGGCCATAATCAGCCACACAATCGCCGCGAAGGAAGCCGCGACGTCGGTATTCAGAAACGCCAGCGATGTCACGGCATCGACCCGCAACTCGCTGCCGGCGTTAAACCCGTACCAGCCGAACCAGAGCAGCCCTGTGCCCAGCGCCACCAGCGGAATACTGTGTGGCCCGGGTGGTTCGGGAATCCGCCGCCGGCCGACAAACATCACCGAAGCCAGCGCGGCAAATCCGGCAATGCAGTGCACCACGATTCCGCCGGCAAAATCGAGCACGCCCCATTGGGCCAACAGCCCGCCGCCCCAGATCATATGCACCATCGGGAAATACACCAGGATCAGCCAGGCAACCAAAAAGATCAGGTAGGCGGGGAACCGCACGCGGTTCGTAAAGGCGCCGGTAATCAAGGCCGGGGTAATCTGGGCGAACATCATTTGGTAGGCGATCAGCACGAACAGGGGAATCGTCTTGGAGCCAGTGAATGGGTCCATCGGGTGGAGGCCCCGAAAGAAGGCGTGGTCGAGATTGCCGATGATACCGCCCTGGCCGCCGCTGAAGCACAGGGAGTAGCCGAAGGCGAACCAGATGACGGTGGTCACGCCCATGGAAACGAAGCTTTGGATCATGATGGCGAGCACGTTCTTGCGGCTGACCAGCCCGCCGTAGAAGAAAGCCAGCCCCGGCGTCATCAGCATGACCAGACTCGTTGCCACAAGCATGAAACCAGTGTTGCCAGTATCGAAGGTGCTAGAGATCACGGTATTCCTCCTTGGTAAATGCTTCAGGGTGCGAGAAGTACATCGGTACGCCAAGCGACATTGCTTTGGTAGCGTCCATTGATTGATTGTCTGAAGCTTGCGGGGGGATTACCTCACACACCTCCGTAAAACGCAAGTTTTTTTATCCAGGCAAGATGTGGAGGTCAGGTCCGGACGAACTGTCGATACAGCTCCGCGTACGTGCCGTTGGCGGCGAGAAGCTGACGGTGGGTGCCGCGTTCGACGATCTTGCCGTGGTCGAGCACGAGCACGAGGTCGGCATGGCGGATCGTGCTCAGCCGGTGGGCGACGACGAAGCTGGTGCGGCCCTTTACCAACGTCGCCAACGCCCGCTGGATTCGCGCTTCGGTCATCGCGTCCACGGAACTCGTCGCCTCGTCCAGGATCAAGATTCGGGGGTCGGCCAGCATGGCGCGCGCGAAACACACGAGCTGGCGTTCGCCGAGGGAGAGATTGGCGCCCCGCTCCCCCACCTGGGTTGAAAAGCCGGCTGAGAGCGAGCCGATCACATCGAGAAAATCCAGTTTGCGCACCGCATCCATGACTTCTTCGTCCGTGGCGGGCGGGCGGGCGAAGCGGATGTTTCCCATGACCGTGCCTGTGAACAGGAAGTTCTGCTGGCTGACGATGCCCATTTGTCGATGCAGGGAGTCGCCACGGATGTCCCGGGTGTCGAACCCGTCAATCAACACCTGGCCATGCTGCGGCAGATAGAATTTCGTGATCAGATTGACGATCGAACTCTTGCCGCTGCCCGTGTGACCGACCAACGCGACCGTCTGGCCGGGTTCGGCCACAAAACTCATGTCGTTGATGGCCGGTCGGCCCTCGACGTAGCTGAAGATCACGTTGCGGAACTCGACGCGCGCTCCGAGAGCTGTTGTCGGGGTAGGCCGCCGCGTCGGTGCGTGGGCGCCATGCGATGGAGGACGCACAGGGAAGGCCGCTCCCGCGCGTGGATCACGGAGTTCGATCGCCTCCGGTGGTTCCTCCCAATCGGGCTTGGTATCGAGCAACCGAAACACGCGTTCGGCGCCCGCCATGGCGGTCAGGGCCTGGCTGAACTGCTGGCCGATGGGCTGGATCGAACTGAAAAACATGTTGGCCAGGAAAAAGAATTGAATGAGCGTGCCGACGTCCATGTGGACCGCCGGGCTCAACACGCGCCAGCCGCCGACGACGATCAACGCCGCGGCAAACGTCTGGCTGCTCAGTTCCAACATCGGCAGGAACACGCCCGACGCCCGTGCGACGCCGAGATTGTAGCCCGAGTGGTCCCGGATCAGGTCGGTAAACAGGCCGGCGTTCACGTCCTGGCGGACAAACCCCTGCGTCACGCGGATGCCGGTGACGGATTCGGCCAGGGTCGCGGTGACACGGCTCCAACTCTCCTGCACCTGCCGGTTCGCCAGGCTCAGCGTGTGGCGGAAATGATAGTTCAACATGCCCAGCACGGGCGCCATTGCCAGCACGACGAGAAATAATACCGGGTCGTACCACAGCATCAGCAGGCCCGAAATGATCATCTGCCCGCCCTGGACGGCGGTGATGAAAAATACGTCCTGCCAGCCCACCCGCATCGCCTCGGCGTCGGACGTGTAGCGGCTGATGATGCGCCCGATCTTGGTGCGGTTGTAGAAACTCATCGGCATACGCAGCAAATGCTGGAAGATGTCGCGTCGCAAATCCTGGATGACCGATTCGCCCAATTCCAACGCCAGCCGCTGGCGGAAGTGGAAACAGAATTGGGTGAACGCCGCGAGCGAGAGAAAGCCAATGGCGCCCCACACGACGCCGCGCGGATCGTGGCGCGAGATCGGGCCGTTGATGACCGCGCCAATCGTCCACGCCAGCATGGGCAGTTGGATCGAGCGGAGAATCACCAGCGCGAACAGCCAGTTGCGCCGGCGCGCGTGCGGTTTGGTGTAGCGGAACATCCGCCAGATCAACGCCAGTTGCAGCGGCCGCTGGTTGATCTCGTCCTCGTCATTCGGCTCGCGTCGAATGTGGGTGATCGTGACTTGAGGTTTGGTGGTCATGGGCGTCCCTACTCGGCGAATTGGAGCTCCGCGGTTCGCCGATACGGGCCGTTCACGCGCATCAATTCATCGTGCGAGCCCGTCTGAACGATTCGTCCGTCTTCGAGCACGATGATGCGGTTGGCGCGGCGCAACGTGCTGATGCGGTTGGCGACGATGAACGTCGTGCGACCGCGCATGGCGTTCTCGATTGCCGCCAGGATCTCCTCTTCTGTCTCGGGATCGACCGCCGCGGTCGGATCGTCGAGTAGCAGGATGGCCGGGTTGAGCAGCAACGCGCGGGCGATGGCCAGACGCTGGCGCTGGCCGCCGGACAAATCCTTGCCGCCTTCGCCCAACAGGGTGTCGTATCCTTTGGGCAGTTGGATAATGAACTCATGGGCGGCGGCGATGCGGGCCGCCTGCTCGATTTCGTCCCGGGTGGCGTGGGGATGGCCAAAGGCGATGTTGGCGGCGACGGTGTTGCTGAACAGGAAACTCTCCTGAAACACCAGTCCAACGTTGCGGCGCAGGTCATCGAGGTTGAGTTCGCGGACATCAATGCCATCGACGAGCACCCGACCGCGCAGCGGGTCGTAAAACCGCGGGATCAGGCTCAACAGCGTAGTTTTGCCGGACCCCGTAGGACCGAGGATGGCGATGCATTCGCCCGCGCGCGCTTCGAAACTGATGTCGCGGAGTTCGGGGTGGTCCGCGCCGTTGTAGCCGAAGCTGACGCTCTCGAACCGGATCTCGCCGCGGGCGTGCGGAATCGGTTTCGGCTGCGACGGGCTGACGATTTCCACGGGGGCATCGAGCACCTCGAACACGCGCCGGGCCCCGACCAGGCTTTGCTGGACGGTGTTGGCGATTTGCGCCACGTTGGAGATTTGCGCGGAAAATTGTTGCAGCAGACCGGCGAACACGACCATGCCGGTGCCGAGCGGCAGCTCGCCCGCGATCACGAGATGTCCGCCGTACAACAGGAGCACGAACAGGCTGATTTGCGTCAGCATGCCGATGGAGGGAACGAACACGCTCACCCGCCAGAAGATGTTTTGTTGCTGGGTGCGGACGGCGTCGTTGCTGCGTTCGAAAATCTGGAATTGCTCGCGCTCGCGGGCGAACCCCTTGATGGTCTGGATTCCCATCGCCGTCTCGGCGATGTGCAGGATCATGCGGTCGACCAGTTCGCGGTTGCGGAGGTACTGGGGTTGGACGAGGCGCGAGAACGCCGCCGCCACGAACCACAACAGGGGCACGCCGGCCAAGCAGGCCAGGGTGAGCCGGGCGTGGAGGGTCAGCATGTAGGACAGGTACACCGCCAGCGACAACACCATGATGACGCTTTGCATCAGGACGTTATTGACGAAATTGGCGACCGCGCGCGAATCGCCCGTCACGCGATTGATAATCGAGCCCGTCTCGTTGGCGTCGTAGAAGCGGAAGCTGAGGCGTTGGAGTTTTTCGTACACGCGGGCACGGAGCTCGACGACGATGTAGCGTTCCACGAGCACCGCCACGGCGATGCTGTACATATACGAGAGCAAGGCGCGCAACAGGGCCAACCCGAGCATCACCATGGCAATGGCGACTAATAAGTTCATCGGCGTCCACGCGGCGGGGGGCGCGATTCCGAACGGCCAGTGTGGCGGGGTCACGGTCGGCTGTATCTTGTAGCGAACGTAATCGATGCCAAGGCCGGTCAGCCCGAGACCGCTGAGGCCCATTGCCAGCAGAAGGAATTGGTAGATGAAGACCTTGATGCAGCCCGAGCGATAATACCAACTCAAGCCCAACAGACGACGGATGATCGTCCAATCGGTTTCCGTGTTGGCCTGGATGGTCGCGGATGCCAGCATCGGGAAAAGCAAACCATGTTGCCACGCCGCTCACAAGAGAGAACTCGCGCACGTTCCCAACCGTCAACGGGCTTGGCACGCGCGGGAGGGTTGGTATAATGGATGAATTATGCCAGTGAAGAACTCACTTTTCCCGACTCCGAAACCCGTGATCGCGATGATTCATTTGGACGCGTTGCCCGGCACGCCGGCCGGCGGGCGAAGCGTGCGGGAGATTGAGACCACGGCGTTGCGCGAGGCGCGGATCTACCTTGAGTCGGGCGTCCATGGGATCATGCTGGAGAATATGCACGACACGCCGTACCTGCGCGGGGCGGTCGGCCCGGAAATCGTGGCGGTGATGTCGGTGGTCGCCAGTGCGGTTAAAGAGGCGACACGACTGCCATGCGGCGTTCAGGTGCTGGCCGGGGCGAATACGGAAGCGGTGGCAGTGGCGCACGCGGCGCGATTGGATTTCGTCCGTGTGGAAGGCTTTGCCTTTGCTCATATCGCTGACGAGGGGTTTATCCAGTCGACTGCCGCGCCGCTACTCCGATACCGAAAGCACATCGGGGCGGAACACGTCCAAGTATGGGCGGACGTAAAGAAGAAGCACAGTTCACACGCCATCACCTCGGACCTGAGCGTCGGCGAGACGGCTGAGGCGGTTGAGATGATGCGGGGCGACGCGGTGATCATTACGGGCATGGTGACCGCCGATCCGCCAGCGCTGGCGGACATCCGCGACGCCAAGAAACATTGTCGATTGCCGGTGTATCTTGGCTCCGGGGTGACGGCGCAAAATCTGGCGAGATATTACGCGGTGGCTGACGGGTTCATCGTCGGATCGCACTTCAAAAAGGACGGGCTCTGGTCAAATACGGTGGATCCGAAACGGGTGACGCGATTCATGGCCGTACACGCGCGGCTACGGGCGTGATGTCAGGCCGGATGATCGGGTGAGGCAGGCGATTCATGTGGCCGGGCCTGCTGCTGTCGGCGCAGGGCGCGAGAGGCGCTGACGGTCATGACGATGCAGAACAGCAGGACGGGAGCGGATACATACGCCATGAATCGGGAGAAGCCGATGTATTCGTAGTGGGGATGGAACCAGCCGTCGCGGATGCACCAAATCTCCCACGTCACCAGGAGAAGGGCGCCGGTGCCGTATTTTTTGCGGACTTCTGCAGCAGTCAGGCGATGGGGCAGCGGTTGTTTGTCGTCCATGGTGGCCGGCTCGATCCAGTCGGAACCCGGTGCGCCGACGGGAGCGCACTTGCCGTATTGCACTATTCGGCTATGGGGCCGGGCCGGTTAATAGAGGGCGGTGCGAACGAGTTCGACGATAGACTTCGCCTTGTGCCTGCCGCGCGCCATTGGTGGCGGCTCGATTTCAGCGAGCTTACGAACCGGTAGTTGCAGCAATTCGTACTCGGCCTGAAGCCAATCGTCGACATCGTGCCCGTCGGTGCGCCCGCGCTCGAGATAAAGTTGATAGGCACGAGCAGCGACCTGTTCGGGCTTCGGACTTTGTTGCATCATGTCGCCTGAGTCCTCCTCTCTTCTTCATTCTGTGCGTTACGACAGACCGCTTTGCGGTCAACACGTCACGCGTCGGCATGTCAGACCTCCTTGTTATGTCAGACACGCCGTACGGCATATTCGCTCAAATCTGTCAGATTGCAAGACTTTCATTTAATGGCGGCCCGGTTTGACCGGATGGCGGCGATTTGTTAGTAGATGGCTGGATGAACGCCCTGGCGCAACGGCTTCGGTCGGTGGGCAGCAAATTTCAGGCCGAGATGTTCGGTCAACTGTGGAAACGGACGGCTGGCGAAAACGCTTTTCTAGCCCTGTTGCCCATTGTCGGCCTGTTGGTTGGGTTCACGACGGTTTTCACGGCGCACGTCATCGCTTACCTCCAAAAGCAGTGCTGGGGCAGCGGCCAGAACCTTCTCGACGCGGCGCTGGAAAAGCCCTGGTACATTCACGTTCTGATACCGGTGGCCGGCGGTTTGGTGGTGGGATTGATTGGCAGATTCTTCCGCGTGCCGACCCGTGGCGGCGGGATCACGACCATCATGCAGGCCGTTTCGCTGAAGGGCGGCTACATTTCGCTGCGCAAGACGGCACCCCGCGACTGGGCAGCGATCGTGACGGTCGCCTCGGGGGGCTCGCTGGGACGGGAAGGGTCGATGGCGTTGCTGGCCAGCGCAATCGGTTCGTATTCGGGCCGGCGGTTGCATCTTTCCACGCGACAACTTCGGGTGCTGGTGTGCGCGGCGACCGCAGCGGCGCTGGCGGCGGTTTACAATGCGCCGATTGGCGGCTCGTTGTTCGCGATGGAAATCCTGATGGGCAATTTCGCGCTGGAGGTCCTGGGGCCGGTGGTGGTGGTGTCGGTGATTTCCACGCTGGTGTATCGGAGTTGCATGGGGAACCTGCCCCGTTTCGACGTGCCCCATTACGAACTCGTGTCGGCGTGGGAGTTCTTTCCGTATCTGGTGCTTGGGTTACTAGCCGGCGGGCTGTCCATTTTGTTCGTGCGCGCGCTGTTCGGTTCGCAAGACCTGTTCGAAAAGATCCGGCTTCCCAACTGGCTGAAACCGGCCATCGGGATGTCGTTGGTCGGGGTGATCGGCATTTGGTGGCCGCACGTGTTCGGGAACGGATTCGAAGTGGTGAACGGAACGCTACGGCAACAATTTCCGGTCGAATTGTTGTTGGTGCTGGTGCTGATGAAGATCGTCGCGTCGGCGCTCAGCTTTGGGTGCGGCGGCGCGGGGGGATTGTTCACGCCATCGCTGATGGTTGGCGCGCTGTTGGGCGGGTCGTTTGGTTACGGCGTGCATGAGCTGTTCCCCAACGTCACGGCGGGCCAGGGGGCCTACGCGTTGGTGGGGATGGGCGGCGTACTGGCGGGAGTGACCCACGCACCGTTGACGGCGATCATGATGGTTTACGAGCAAACCAACGCCAATTATCAGGTTGTGCTGCCGTTGATGTTCGTGTGCATCATCAGCCACGTCACGACGCGACTGGTCAAGGCCGGTTCGCTGGAGGAAGAATCGCTGAGGCGGCGCGGGATCGTGATGCCGACAGGCCCGGAAGCCAGCATCATGCAATCGCTGCGCGTGGAAGACATCCTGCACGAAGACGTTCACGCCATCCGCCAGACGGCGGCGTTTCGTGTGGTCGTCGAGCAATTTCTCAAGGAGTTGTATAACAACATTTACGTGATCGACAGCGCCGGCAAATTTCTCGGCGCGATCCGCCTGCACTCGGTGAAAGACATGCTGCACCAGGGTGAGTCATTGTCGTCGGTCATTGCCGACGATCTGGTGGACAGCTCGTTTCAGTTCGTGACGCCACGCCAGAACCTGGCGGATGCGATGGACATTTTCTGGCGGGAAAACGCGGAGCGTCTGCCGGTGATCAATAACGCGGTGGACCGCAAACTGGTTGGCTGGATTTCCAAGCGGGACCTGCTGGGTGTGTACAGCCAGCAGGTCCTGCGCAAACGTCAGCTCATGGCCCGCTTCGTGGTTCACGAAGGCGACGAGGCGCGGGATGTGTTTGTGGAATTGCCGGAAGGGTTCGAGTTCCGCTCGCTCGAATTGCCGGTTCACCTCGATGGGCGGACGCTGGCGGAGCTGGCGCCGCGGTCGCACTACGGCGTGCACGTCGTGGCCATCAAACGACGTGACCCGGTCACGGGGCGCCCGATTACCGAGCTGCCCGCCGCGACGACGCGCCTGGCCGCCGGCAACGAGCTGGTGGTGATTGGCACATCGGAAAACCTGGCGCAGTTCATGCAGGCACTGGCAACGAGCGTTGAAAACGAGCCGAAGTGAGTTAAGCTATTAGAGGACATGAGCGCCGACCAACCATTACCGTCGCCGGAAGAGATCCAGAAGAAGATCTCGGAATTTATGAAACGCGAGTTTGGCGATCGGGTAGTGTTTGCGTCACCGGACGCCGAGCGGGCGGAGACCACGCCCGGCGACGAGGTGAAACGCAAACGGATCGAATTCGATTTTCATCTCAAACCCAAGGACGTGCGCGCGCACCTGGACCGGTTTGTCATCCGCCAGGACGACGCCAAGAAGGCGCTGGCCATCGCCGTGTGCGACCACTACAACCACGTCAAGGCGGCCGAACAGGGCGAGGAACTGCGGGATTACGTCAAGCAGAACATCCTGCTCATCGGCCCGACGGGCGTGGGCAAGACGTACCTGATCAAGACGATTGCCGACCTGATCGGCGTGCCGTTCGTGAAAGCCGACGCCACGAAGTTCAGCGAGACCGGCTACGTCGGGGGCGACGTGGAAGACCTCGTGCGGGAACTGGTCCACCGCGCCGACGGTGACGCGAACTTGGCCAAATACGGCATTATCTACCTGGACGAAATCGACAAGATTGCCACGCCGACCAATATCGTGGGCCGCGACGTGAGCGGCCGGGGCGTACAGACCAATTTGCTGAAGTTGATGGAGGAAACCGAGGTACCGCTGCGCTCGCCGACCGATATCCAAGCGCAGCTCCAGGCGGCGTTCGAGTACCAGCGGAAGGGCAAGGTGAAACGCGAGACGATCAACACCAAGCACATTCTGTTCATCGTCAGCGGCGCGTTCGACCAGATGCTGGACATCATTCGTCGGCGGGTTCGGCAGGCGGACATCGGCTTTGGCGGCCACCTGGCGGAATCGGTCAGCGACGCGGAATTGCACCGGCACGGTCAGACCGAGGACTTCGTGAAGTTCGGGTTCGAGCCGGAGTTCATCGGACGGTTGCCGGTGCGCGTGGTACTGGACCGGCTGAGCGTGGACGACTTGTACAGCATCCTCAACCAGAGCGAAGGCTCGGTCGTCAAACAATACGAATCGAGTTTCAACGCGTTCGGCATTGACGTGATTTTCTCTGATGAAGGGTTGCGGGCGATCGCCGAGCAAGCGGCGCTGGAGAACACCGGTGCGCGGGGACTGCTGACGGTCTGCGAACGGGCGCTGCGCGAATTCAAATTCGAGCTGCCGTCGTCGACGGTGCGCGAGTTTGTGGTGACGCGCTCGCTGGTAGAGAATCCCGAGGCGGAGTTGCAGCGCATTTTGAAGGAGCCGGCGTACGAGAAGCGAGAATTGATGAGGCAATTCGTGCACGATTTCGAACGGCGGTTTGAGGAGAAACACGATTTGCGGCTGCGGCTGGAGTCGGAGGCGGTCGAGGAGATCGTCGCGCGCGCCCAACAGGCGAATAAATCGGTGAGCGATCTTTGCCGGGAGCTGTTCAAGGACTACCAGTTTGGGCTGAGCCTAATCAAAACCAACACGGGCCAGACCGAGTTTGCCGTTCCCAAGTCGGCGCTGGCGGACACCAACAAGTTCCTGAGCGATTGGGTCGTGTCCAGTTATCGCAAGGACGACTCCAGCGGCGCGACGTAGCTCTTTCCGGACGGGGACGTCTGGGCGTGGTCAATACGGTTGCCAGCAGGGTCGTAATTCAAAATCGTTGCCATACTTCAAATTAGGACGCTACCCGGGCACATGCCACTCGTAAAATGCAAGGAATGCGGCGGCCCAATCAATCTGACAGCCTTTAGATGCTCTGGTTGTGACTATGTTAGCCATATAATCCGTCGCTTGGCGTGGATGGTGGTGATCGTTCTTTTGTTAGGGTGCGTCACCGGCTATGTCATCTACAGGCACCGGTTGCCACGACCCCCGCTTTCGGATTAGGACACTACCGAAATGAGCTTGAGTTTGATTCTCGGGGGTCTTTTTGCTGTTTTCGTTGCCGCTTACGACTTTTATCAGGGAGAATCTTCCTTTTTTTCACAGGATGGTCATTTCGTATTTGGGACAGGGATGAGCATCCGCTCATGTTTTGGATTGCCATCCTCAGCTGGTTTGTTCCGGGGGTATTCCTAATCGTGTGCGGTTTCATGCCTTGGCTTCGAAAGTAAGTCGCTACCCCAAGAATTTCAGATTAGGACACCACCCATAGCCGTCACGTCTTGACCGGTGGCTGGAAGGCATTTAGGTTTGATTGTTTCCGAGCGAGAGATCTCAGAAAGGGGGACGTTATGAGACGTCTGACGCTAAGCGGAGGATTGTTGCTGCCGGTGATCTGCGGGGTCGTGGTATGGCTGCTGGGGGGCTGCGTGTATGGACCGCCACCACCACCCCCGCCGCCGGGGCCGCCGGTGGCTGTGTATGGCTATGACTACTATTATTACCCGGACGATGAGGTGTATTTCTATCCGGATGCGGGGATCTACTTCTGGTTTGGCGGGGGCGGGTGGCACCAGGGGCGACGGTTACCGCACGGGATGGTGCTGCACGGCGAGTCGCGGGTGACGGTGAATTTGCATACGGCACGGCCGTACGAGCAGCACGAGACGGTGCGGGCGCGTTACCCCGGGCACGGGGGCGGCGAGGCGAGGCCAATGGAAGGCGGGGGACACGGGCCAAGGTAGAGCAGGGTTCGGGGTTCGGGGTTGGTGTCCCGGCTACAGGGCGGACGGTCGGCGGTCACGAGACCGCCGCTACAGCTAAGACGGCCCGCGAATGAGATTCGCGGCTACAAAGGAAACGGCCCTTCGACTTCGCTCAGGGTGAATGCGCTGGGTGGCGCGTTCAGGGGTCAGGCGCGGTGGTCGTGGCGCCAGCGGGCTGGGGGTTGGCCGGCCACTCGGGAGAAGGCGCGGTGGAAATGCAGCCGACTACTGAACCCGCATCGTTCGGCGACGATATCGAGTTTGCAATCGGTTTTCCGGAGCAATCGTTTAGCCTGTTCGACCCGGGACCGCATGATCATGGCGAGGATGGAGTGACCGAGGTCGCGGCGGAAGTGTGATTGCAGGACCTGACGGGAGACACCGGAGGACCGGACCACATCGGCGGCTTTGATGGGCTCGTGGGAATGCTCGCGGATATAGCGCATGGCTTTGACCAGCCGGTCGTTATTGAACGCCAGCAGGTCGGTGGATTTCCGAGCCGTCAACCCGTGGATGGGGACGACGACCGGGCGGCTGGTGGGCGGCTGGCCGCGCATAAGGCGGTCGAGTTGGGCCGCAGCCTCGTAGCCCATTCGCTCGAAATTGAGATTGATGCTGGACAGGGGCACGGGCGCGGTCTCGCAAACGAATTCGATGTCGTCAATGCCGAGGAGGGCGATTTCGTCGGGGATGCGGTAGCCTTCTTTCAGGCACGCGTGCATCACATTGATCATGACTTCGTCGCCGGCGGCGACGAGTCCGATGGGTTTGGGCAGGCGACGGAGTTGTTTCCCGAGTGTTTTGCCGTGGAGCAAATGGAAGGTGGCGCCGCTGCGGGCGACGGCTTCCTGCAAGATCAGGCGGCGCCGGTACTCGATACCGGTGCCCCAATACTGGACAAACCCGATGTGCTCCAGGCCGCAGTTGGTGAAATGTTCCACGGCCATCGGGCCGACCGCGGCTTCGTCGCCGGTGACTCGGACATCACCAAATTTCTCCCCGTGCACACCGACAGCAACGGTCGGCACCCTGAACGAAGTGAGATAGGGTGCCCGTTTCAGGTCGCCGTTGGGCCGGGTGATCAATCCGTCCAGCGGGAGATCGAACCACCACCGTTGTTGGTGGCGGCCGGTGGCATCGAGGATCCAATCGGCCTCATGGGCGTAGCGCGAGATGCCGCGCAAGAGCCGTTCGTCGGACCACCACATCAGCACCAGCACGACAGGGCGACGCGAGTGCGATTTGCGAAGTCTTTCCATTCCATTCCAAATTGATATACAGAACGTCTTTTTTAATATAGCCGGTAATTCCCCCGTCAAGTAGAGTCAAGGGGAATTTCGGGTGGCTTGGCTTCATCCGATGCGCGCTTTTCTGCCTTTCGCCGGGCGGTGGAACCCATGGGTATTCGCAGGTGTTGAAGTTTGACAGGGAACAAAGGAGCGCGAGAATGACGGACTTCCGGGCTCCGAGAGAGGGACCGTGCACAAACGGCCAAACATCTACTCATCGAAGCGGATCGCAATGCGCTACCAAGAGCCGGTGGCCGGGTCATCCGACTGCGGCCGCGCTGGTTGGAACCAACTGGACGCCATTCCCCGCGCAGCTCGACAAATGGAGACGGTGAGTCAACCACGAACGATGGTTATGGCAAATCCGGTGACAATCGCGACCGTAACGAGGTGAGCAATGGCTGACCAAGTATCAGGTTACCCGAGGCGACTACCTGATCCTGCAATCTGCCGTACGCGAGAGATCGTGTCTCCGCGGCTCATGAGATGTCTGGTGGAGAACCCGGAGGCATGTCCGTTTTTGACCCGATACGGAGGCGGGTTCTTTTGCAGGCATCCCGACAGACTTACGTTTGAGGTGACTGCCAAGCCGGGCGTATGAAGTATCATGGGGATGGTGGTGTCCGAAGCGGGTGCGGGACACCCGTTCCACTATGAGACAGCAGGGGCGGGCCTGTAAGCCCGCCCCTGCTAGAACAGCAGTGTCTTGCGGCCCTGCGCACGTTGCAGGGCATTGGCTATCGCGCGGCAATCGGGCGAGACGCCCGTTCCGCTATGGATATACTGGCTTCTGGCCGAGGACCTTGCCTTTGAGCCCGGTTAGCTTCATTGCCAATGCTCCCGCGCCGGCGTTGGTCGTGGTGACCGAGAGGCTGGCACCCTTGGCGTCGCCTTCTCCCGTCAACTTCAGTTTGGCGGTTCCCTTGGCGGAGTTGTAGGAGCCGGAGAGCGCGTTGGTGAGCGCGCGGCCATTGGACAGTGTGATGATGCCGGTGCCCCCGACCTTGTCCACGTTGGTGGAGATGATGGTTAGGGACCAGTCGCCGTCCATGCCGGCGGGCAGGTCGACGATCTCGTCCTGGACTTTGAAGGTAACGCTCGGGACGTGGCGTGCGCTGATCGTTTCCTTGAGGTCAATGCTGACGGTCAGGTTGGACTCGATGATGAGCGCCGTGCTCGAGCCCTTGTCGGTGCCGGTGTCGCTGCCGCTGAGGGTGCCGGAGGACTTGAGGCTGGCGCCGGTGAGGCCGGCCCTGACGCCGAGTTTGCCGCTGACCTTGCTAGCGACATCGAGGGTGAAGGTGCCGCCGTTAATGACTCCGGTCTGAATGCCGGTAATTTTGCCGGCGGCGTCACTGGCGATGGTGAAGGTGGAGGAATCGCTGATGCCATTGCTGGAGCCGCTGAGGTGGTAGGTTCCTGTGACATCCCAGAGTGGTGAGTTCGAGAAGGTGGCGGCGGCGTAGACGAACGTGCCGGTGGGGATGTCGCCGACGGTCGCGTGGTCGAGGTCCTGGGCGATGGCCAGGCCGGCGCCAAACGCGATCAGAGCGCCAACGATTGCTGGTACTGCGAGCTGCCTGATTCTCATACTGTGTCTCCTTATGGGTTGCTTAAGTTGCATGACAACTGCGGTTCTTGTTACTTGCTGTTCTCCTTTGCGGCGGGACTGGGAACGCAACGCGCCATCAGCATTGTTAGCGATCCGCCGCAAACCCGCCTATCCGCAAGCCTTTTATGTACAACAATCACGGGCAGGATTGCAAGTGAAAGTTTTCACCCCTGCGGAGGGGGGTTGGCAGGGGAACCACCGATATCGTGTGGGGCGTCCTGAGGCGGCTGGGTCAGTGGGGAATGAAGGCGGTCGAGGAGATGGCTGCGGGGTGCGGCGGGCGGTTGCGGCACGTGTGAAGATGCCGTGAGGGCGAGGCGGGTGGCGCGGTTGCCAAACCGAAAAGGCACGGCGGGACGCATCCCTACCCGAGGGTAACTGGAGGTAATTGCAGGTAGTAGCTATTTTCCGTAGAGGTCGTTGAGGAGTGCCGCGAGGCGGTAGCCGGCCAGGACGATGCGTTGGCGGGCGGTGTTGGTGCCGGCTTTAACGTAGTCCTCGGTGAGGGTGACGTTCTTGGCGCCGTAGGGTGCGCCGAGGGTGCCGTAGACCTGGGAGCAGGCAATGGCGTGGGATTCCATCACCCATTTCATCACGTCGAAGTTGAGATCGGGATTGGTGGGCGCGTAGGGGGCGAGGCGTTTCATCCACTCTTTCAATTCGGGGCTGTCGGGCGCGAAGGCCTGGCTCAGAGGTGGACCGGCTTTGACAATGCCGGCATCGTAGTAGCGGCGGTAGGCCTCATCCCAGAACGTGTGGAGGTTGGGCGGCCATGGCGTGTCGACAAAATTGGTGAGGCTGACACCGTTGCCGCCGGCGTCGTCCTTGTATTCGCCCGGCGGGGGATTTGGATTGGGATTGTATCGTGCCGTGGTATGCAGCGGCTGATGGATGTCGCCGACGAAGTGCATGGCCAAAGCCATCGCGACCGACTCATTGGGTACCAGCGCGTTGAACTGCTTGGTCTTGATCAGATTTACGCAGTAGGGAAGCGCGACCACGACATCGCCGTTTGTCTTCGACAGCGTGGGAGGATTGGCGAGCACGTCGGGGTCGTTCGTGGAGCAGCCGATGTCGATATAGTGCCAGGGCATAAACTGCCGGCGAAACGGCGTGTCGGCATCGCGGGCCTTGATGTCATCGGCCCAGCAGCAAATGTTGACGGCGTTGTACGGCACGCCATCTCTCGCGATTTTGGCGGCCAGCTCGGTGACGCGGGCTTTGGCTTTGTCGTTGAGCCGGTCGTAGGCGATTTGGCCAACGAGCATGTGCCCGGTGCCATCCCAGGCACGGGCGTTGAACGTCGCCGCAATCATCAAAGCGGACACGGCGGCGATGCGAAACAAATCTTTAACCTTCATCGGTCTCCTTCGTCTGTGGTCAGTTTGATCCCGTCGATATTTTCTATCAGTATGACGCACAGGCAGCGTCCTGCGCAAGCCTGGAGATGACTGCATCTAAGGCTTTGCTTTTTGGCGGCGGCCCGTATAGACTAAGACGTAGGTTGCTTTTGGATGGCCGCAATCTACAAGGAGGAGGAACGATGAGAGTGTTGAAGTTCAGCAGTATCATTGTCGCTTTGGTGCTGGCGGGGATTTGTCCACCACTCAACGCGGGGGAAAAAACACTGGATGACCAGGTCAAGGACGCCATCCAGCTTTTCAGGAGCGATAGCACGAACGTCGCCAAGCTGTTCGACACGGCGTACGGTTATGCGGTCCTGCCCAGCGTCGGCAAAGGCGCTGTCGGTATCGGAGCGGCGGCGGGTCATGGTCAGGTCTTCGAGCAGGGCAAGCTGATTGGCACGTGCAAGATGACGCAGGTCACGATCGGCCTGCAGTTGGGCGGGCAGGAATACGCCGAGGTGATCTTCTTCGAGACGAAAGACGCGTTGGACGGTTTGAAGGTCAACGAATGGGCCATGAGCGCCGGAGTGAATGCGGTGGCCGCTGCCGAGAGCGCGTCCGCCGATGCGAAGTACAAAAACGGCGTGCAGGTGTACACCATCGCCAAGAGCGGGCTGATGTTCGAGGCCAGCGTGGGCGGGCAGAAATTCCGGTTCCATCCCCTGAGTAACAAATAAACAGGCAGAGACCGGTCATCTCATTCCAGCTGACACGCTCGGGACGATCTTGTCGAATCCGTCTTTCCGCGGGGGGTGCATTGTGTGATACTGCGCCCTCGGAATGGCGGACATTGTCCTCACCACACTGAACGCAAAGTACGCGCATTGTGCGTTCGGATTGCGGTATTTGATGGCCAATCTGGGCGAGATCCAACGGCGCGCGCGCCTTCTTGAGTTCGACATCAACCAGCGCCCGATCGACGTCGTAGAAGCCATTCTGCGCCACGAGCCGAGGGTTGTCGGCATCGGCGTTTATATTTGGAACGCGACGCAATCGCTGCAGTTGGTCGCCAATCTGAAACGGTTGCGGTCCGATCTGACGATTATTCTCGGCGGGCCGGAGGTAAGCTACGAGTGCGACCAGCAGGAGATTGTCCGCCTGGCCGACCACGTCATCATGGGCGAAGCGGATGTCGCGTTCGCCGAACTGTGCCGCGAGATCCTTCAATCCTGCGCACCGCGCCCGTCACGTCCCCACATCATTCCCGCTCCCCTGCCCGACTTTGACCAGCTCGCCCTGCCCTACGAATTGTACACGGACACAGATATTGCCCACCGCGTCATCTACGTGGAGGCTTCGCGGGGTTGTCCCTACGAATGCGAGTTCTGCCTTTCCTCTCTCGACATACCCGTGCGCAACGCTCCCCTCGACGCGTTTCTGGCGGCGATGCAACGCCTGCTCGATCGCGGCGTCCGCCAGTTCAAGTTCGTCGACCGCACCTTCAACCTGAACCTTAAAATCAGCGCGGCCATCCTTCGGTTCTTCCTCGAACGGTACCAGCCCGGACTGTTTGTGCACTTCGAGATGATTCCCGACCGCTTGCCACAAGCGCTGCGGGAACCGATCAAGGAATTCCCGTCCGGCGCGCTCCAGTTCGAGGTCGGCATCCAGACGTTCAACGAAGAAGTCGCCAAACTCATCAGCCGGCGACAGGACAACGTTAAGGCCGAGGAAAACCTGCGCTGGCTGCGCGAAGAAACCGGCGTCCACGTGCACGCGGATTTGATCGTGGGTCTGCCAGGCGAAGATGCGTCGAGTTTCGCGGCGGGATTCGACCGATTGGTCGCACTCGGTCCACAGGAGATACAAGTCGGCCTGCTCAAACGACTGCGCGGCACGCCGATCGTCCGCCATGACCGCGAATGGGCCATGGTCTACAGTCCGCATCCACCCTGCGAAATCCTCCAGACGAAGCTTATCGATTTCTTCACCATGCAACGGCTGCGGCGGTTCGCGCGGTACTGGGATTTGGTCGCCAACAGCGGCAACTTCGTTTCAACAACGCCTCTGTTCTGGCGCGATGGCTCGCCGTTTCCTGGGTTTATGCGCTTCTCGGATTGGCTCTACGCGCAGACGCGACAGACGCACAGCATCGCGTTGTCACGGCTGCGCGATCTGGTCGCGCAATATCTCACCGATGAAGCCGGCCTGGCCCCCGAGGAGGTTCAACACGCTTTCGATCACGACAGGGAACGTACCCGTAATGTTTCAGCGGCCAGTGCGCGTCCACGCCAAGCCCGGCACTTGCCAAGATCACGTCCGCCGGGCTGACGGGCAAAGCCGGCTGGAAACATGACAGCGGACGCGAAGAACGAAGTGTGATTAGCACTAACCCGATTGCGCTGGCGTCGCCCCAGCCGAGGCGCTATCGAAGGCCAGCCCTTCGCAATTGTCGAGGTTTAGTTGGAGTCGTCGGACATCGGGGATTCGTTTGATCTCCTCAAAGATGGTGGACGGCGTGGCAGCATCGGCATTCGGGGCGATGTGCGGCAGGCGCATCAGAGAACCGCTCAGCGATACGACGCAGCGCGCAGTGCGCACGGAGATTTTCCCGAGATCGATCCAGTGGCGGACCAATACCCGTCGCACTCGACAGTTGATATCCAGGTCAACTTTTCTATCGAATTCCATCTGCTGTCACCTCGCCACTGCCGATGAGTGCTTCGACTTTCTCAACCAAGGAGGAGAGCCGAAATGGTTTGTACAAAATGTCTGTGCGTCCGAGGGAGAATTGCCCGGTCCACAGATCGGCAAACCCCGGTGACGTCGGCGAAAACAAGCGCGAATAGCCACTGACGAAGAGCACGGGAACCTCCCGTATCGAGGCGAGTTCGCGGTACAACTCGAACCCGTTCTTGCCCGGCATTTGGAGATCCAGCAGGACGAGATCGAAGGTCTGGCCTCGAAAAAGCTTGAGGGCGTCGTCGGGCCGATCAACGGTCAGAACTTCATAGCCCTTGGCCGTAAGGGCCTCGCTGAGGGTTTGCAGAACCCCCGGCTCATCGTCAACAGCCAGCACACGTTTCATAGGTGGGCTCGAAACGCAGGAATCGCGCCAACTCTGGCGTGAACCGTCCCGCCAGCACGGACACATAGCAACCTCTCGCCGCTCGGTATGAGCGTGCCAAAAGGTGTTAACTTTTCGTCCTCTTCCCCACGTTCCCCGCATACGCCGCTTGTTCGACGGCGCGGGCCACGCGGTGGACGACCTGTTTGTTAAACACGCTGGGAATGATGTATTCCTCGCTGAGCTCGCTGGGCGTGATGCAACCGGCGATGGCTTTCGCGGCCGCCAGTTTCATCGGTTCCGTGATCGCGGTGGCGCGGGCGTCGAGCGCGCCGCGGAAGATACCAGGAAACGCGAGGACGTTGTTGATCTGGTTGGGGTAATCGCTGCGGCCCGTCGCAATGATCCGCGCATACGGCTCGGCTTCCTCAGGCATGATTTCCGGCGTCGGGTTCGCCAGCGCAAACACAATCGGATCCTTCGCCATCTTCTTGAGGGCCTTGACCGTGAACACGCCCGGACCGCTCACGCCGACGAACAGTTGCGCGCCGCGGGCGGCATCTTCGACGCTGCCGCTGACATTGCCCGAATTGGTGTGCTCGGCCAGCCACGTCTTGCTGAAATCCAGCTCGGGCAGGCGGTTCCGACTAATGATCCCCTTGCGGTCGCAGCAGATAATGTGGCGGGCGCCGGCCGCCTGCAGCATCTTGGTGACAGCGACCCCGGCCGCGCCAGCGCCGACGATCAGGACCTTGATCTCGCTCATCTTCCTCTTGAGCAGTTTCAGCGCGTTCAATGCGGCAGCGAGAACGACCACCGCCGTGCCATGCTGGTCGTCGTGGAAGACAGGAATGTCGAGTTCCTGCTTGAGACGTTCTTCGATCTCGAAACAGCGCGGCGCGCTGATGTCTTCGAGGTTGATGCCGCCGAACCCGGTGGCAATCCATTTCACCGCCTGGATAATCTCTTCCGTGTCCTGAGTCTGGAGGCAGATGGGATAAGCATCAATGTTGCCGAATTCCTTGAACAACATCGCCTTGCCTTCCATCACGGGCATCGCGGCCTCGGGACCGATGTTGCCCAGCCCGAGCACGGCAGAGCCGTCGCTGACCACCGCCACGGAGTTGTGCTTGATCGTCAGCGTGCTGGCTTTGCGTTTGTCCTCGGCGATGGCGAGACAGACACGGGCGACGCCGGGCGTGTAGGCCATCGACAACGCGTCGCGCGTGATCAGCGGGATCTTGTTCTGAATGCGAATCTTGCCGCCGAGATGCATCAGGAACACGCGGTCGGACACATTGATGACGGTGACGCCCTTAATGCGCTTGATGGCCTCGATGATCTTGTGGGCATGCTCGTCGTCGCGGGCGCTGACGGTCAGGTCGCGCACCTTGAACTGCCGGTCGGCGCGCACCACGTCCACCGCGCCCGGGTCACCCTGTTGCCGGGCGATGACGCGCAGAATCTTCGCAAACATGCCGGTGACGTTCACGAGCCGCAGGCGCATCGTGAAGCTGTAACTGACGCTCGTTGGCATCTGGCCCATGGTCTTTCGAATCTCCTCCTCGATCTATTTTTGCTTCCGGTGTCGAACGTGCTGCCAGCCGAGCCAACCGACGGCCACGAATGGCAGCACCAACGCCAGTACCACAAAGAATATCCCCGCTGCGCCTTCCCCCACGCGACGCTCCAGGAAAATGAAGCCGATCACCAGCGGCAACACGCCATACACCATGTACCGCAGCAGCAACCCCCAGTGAAACAGTTTCATCGACCGCGAATCATACGAACGGGGCCCGGGCGTTGCACGACAAATGAGCACACATATCGCATTGTAGCCGCGAATCTCATTCGCGGGGTTTGGCCTCCGCAAAACGGCCTCGCTCCAGGCTACCGAAAGAAGTTCACGGCAGCCGAAGGATAATCTCCTGTCCATTGAAATTGAGTGTGACACGCCGACTTTCGATCGCGACCACGCGCGCTCCCGCAATTGCTTCGCCCTCGTGGACCGTGACGCCATTGACCATCGCGTCGCGGTTGTCCGGTGCGTAGGTGATCCCCTGAAGCACAAGTTGGGGCGTGCTCGGCGCGGCGGGTTGCTCGGCCTTGATCCGTTCCATGACCTTGGCGACAATCTGGTCCTCGGCTCCCTTCGTGTCGGAGACGGGCGCCGCCGCAGCAGCCGGTGGAGAAGAACCAACTTCTGCCTTTGGCGACAACGCTGTCGTCGCTGGTGCGCGCCTTGGCGAAACCGAGGGCGGCGTTTTCGCAATCGACAAGTCTTTGCTCGGCATTAGCCCGTCTTTCACCCCCTCGATGCGAGGGACCAGCCACACGGCAAGCACAATCACGCCGGCAAGCACGGCGACAGCGCTTACTCCCATCACGAAAACGACCTTCTTCGCCTTCTGAGCTTTGATCCCGTTCTCAGGACGATAATCGGCTGCGACCGGTGGCGACGTCTCGGCGGCTTGGTACGCCGAATCACGGGTGCGTTTCAACGCCTCGTTGATCAGGCTCATGCTGGCACGCCCTCCAACTCCTCAACGGCGAGATCAACCTGTTGCCGGGTCATGACATCGATCTGCGCGACGAACCCGGCCAGCAGCGTCTTGTCGCACACGGTATTGATCACCCGTGGCACGCCCTGCGAGTATTTGTACACCAGCCGGATCGCCCCCTCGTCGAACCGCGGCCGGCCATTGCCGCCGGCGAGTCTGAGCCGGTGGTTCACGTAACCCGCCGTCTCGTTCAGATCGAGCGGCTTCAGATGATAGCGAACGGTGATGCGCTGGCGGAGTTGGCGCAATTCCGGTTGGACAAGTTTGTCGCGCAACTCCGGTTGCCCCATCAGGACAATCTGCAGGAGCTTCTGACGGTCGGTTTCCAGGTTGGACAGCAACCGTACCTGTTCGAGCAGGTCGTCGTTCAAATCCTGCGCTTCGTCAATGACCAGCACCACGTCGTTGCCGTGGTTGACCTCCGCAAGGACGAATTCGTTTAGCGCGTGGAGATAGGCCACGCGATCGATCCCGCGCACCTTGAGTCCGAACTCCTGGCAAATGGTCTTGATGAGTTGGTGGCCCGTCAAACACGGATTGAGTATCAGCGCCGTCTTGTAGTTCGGGCCCAGTTCTTCCAGCAGTTTGCGGCAGATCGTCGTCTTGCCGGCGCCGACCTCGCCCGTCAACTCGATAAACCCTTTGCGCTCGCGGATCCCAAACAGAAGATGGTTGAACGCCTCCTGATGCTTTGCGCTGAAGAACAAAAAGCGCGGATCAGGCGTGATATTAAACGGCGCCTCCCGCAAGTTGTAATACGCCACATACATTTACGTACTCCCCCGATTCCGTGCCATCTCTCGTCAAATCAAGCACTTCGCGTGCCTCGGGAAGAAGCGCAACTGCTTGCCCGACAACCTCATTCGCATTACGCCTCAAATCAGGCTGCACTCAGTCCGCGGGTCTACTTCCGTCGCAGTGCGCCGGGTGTCCCGCCCGCCTGGGCTGATGTAGGCCCTGGTGGCCGCAGGTCTGTCTACCTCCGCCACATTCTTCTGACCTGCAAGCCGCCAAAACAAACCCAGTCCGGGCCCGATAAAACCGCTCAATCCCCCACAGATTCGGCTCAAACAAGGCCCCAAAAAACAAAACAAACCCACCGAAATTTCGGCCATCACAAATACGCACCCTATTGCATCCCAACCACATCCGTCCGCAATTTCGATCCGTGGAGTTTGGGTTTGTTTGGCAAAAAACGCGTTTTCGCGCACCCCCCCTCCCTCGCCGAACCCTCCAGCCCGCTAAATTGGGTTCGTTTTTGGCTTCGTCGTCACAACTTTTCCACGCCGGCTTGACCGGAATTGGGTTCGTTTCGTAATCCCTCCCTTGGACACAATGGGGTTCCAGGAGGACTCGCGCTCCCCAGCCCCGCGCCGTCCTTGCGTTGCCGCTGCAGCTTGCCGCTTTCCGCCTTCCGCTCTCCGCTTTCCTGTATGTCAAAGAACCAAACAACCGCCCGAAGCCTAGCATGTGTCCCACCCCGTGTCCAGAAGAATTATCGACTACAGATAACCAGTGCGTCAGCCCCCCCCCGCTTTCCCGACAAAGCGTACCGCTGATTTTGGTCTCGATATAATTTCGCGTCCGCGTAAATTACCAGTCACACGTTATGAAAGATCCCCGTTTGGAAAAATTGGCTCGTCTTCTCACCGAATACTCCGTCGCGCTCAAACCGCGCGAGGTCGTCTCCATTCAGGGCGACGCCTGCGCCGCGCCGCTGATCCGCGAGTGTTATCGGGCTGCGTTGCGTCGCGGCGCGTTCGTGATCACCGACCTGCGCATCGACGGTGTGGCAGAAATCTTCATGGCCGAAGCCAACCGCGACCAACTCCAATGGGTCTCGCCCTTCGCCAAATACAAGATGCAACACGTGGACGCACTGATCAGTTTCTGGGGCGAAGAAAACACCAAGGCATTGTCCAATGTGGACCCGAAACGGATGGCCGCAGCGTCTTCGGCCCGCAAGCCGCTCAACAAGATTTTCATGGACCGCAGCGCCAGCGGCGCGTTGAAATGGGTCGGCACCCAGTGGCCGTGCAACGCCAGCGCGCAGGACGCAGAAATGTCGCTGACCGAGTACGAAGATTTCGTGTTCGGCGCCGGCCATCTCGATGCGCGCGATCCCATTGCCGCGTGGAAGCGCATCTCGAAAGAGCAGCAGGCGCTCACCAATTTCCTCAACAGGGCCCGCGAAGTGCGCATCGTCGCCGAGGACACGGACATCCGTTACTCGTGCAAAGGCCGCAAGTGGATCAATTGCGACGGACATTACAATTTCCCCGATGGGGAAGTGTTCACGGGCCCGGTCGAGCACAGCGTCGAGGGACACGTGAAATTCAGTTTCCCGGCGGTGCATGGCGGACGCGAGGTCCACGGCGTGCGGCTCACCTTCGAGCGCGGGAAAGTCGCGAAAGCTGAGGCGGACAAGGGGCAGGATTTCCTCCATGCGATGATCAAGATGGACAGCGGCTCGTGTTATCTCGGTGAAGGCGCGATCGGCACCAACTACAGCGTGAAACGTTACACGAAGAACACGTTATTCGACGAAAAAATCGGCGGAACGATCCATCTCGCTCTCGGCGCAGGCTACAGCGAGACCGGCAACAAAAATCGCAGCGGCCTGCACTGGGACATGGTTTGCGACCTGCGCAAAGGCGGCGAATTGTACGTCGACGGCGACCTCATCCAGAAGAACGGCCGCTTTCTCAACAAGAAATTCCCGCAGCCGTAGAGAGCCTGTGAATTGTGAAGTCCTCTACTCCGCCGCGCATGCGGACTTCCCAGACACCGAGCCGCTCGGCGGGGGAAAAGCCGTCGCGGATTATCTGATTCGGGAGTGGCAGGACCGAAAGCCGTTCCCGCTCACCGTGCTGAGTCCGATATCGTTGGGCCTGCGTCTTCCCAAACCACTCGCCCAACTCAGCGAACTCGAGTACGCACGGTTTTGTCGGGAATTCGAGCGGGTCGCAACGACTGAAATCCTGAAACGCGATCCGCAACGGTGCGTCGTGTTGAGCAACGACATTAGCGAGGGACCAAACTTTCGCGTGCTGGGCGAACGCGGCTACCGGATCGCCACGATCTTTCACGTCGATGTCGTCGAATATTTTACCCGGTTTTACCTGCATGGCGCGCTACGCCCCGAGACGGCGGCGCGGTTCCATTGGTTTCCCGTAATGCCGGATGTGCTGCGGTTGGTCTTCGAGAAACAATATCAATGCCTCCGACATAGTCAGCAAATCGTCGTCCCGTCAGCCCCGATGCGAGAGACGATCTTGCGGTGCTACCCGTGGTGCGCCGCGGAGAAGATTGTGGTGCTGCCGTGGGGAAACGTAACAACGGATCGCTCCCCTCACCCCGACCCGCTCCCCGCTTCACGGGGCGAGGGGATGCCGTCTGTTTCTCCTCTCCCCTCGGTGAGGGGAGAGGATCAAGGTGAGGGGTTGGCTGTCGACGACGATGTAATCGTCATCATCACCCTCAGCCGGCTGTCGCCGGAAAAGGGAATCGAACGGCTGCTGGCCGCCCTGCCCTACGTGCATACGAACGGGAGGAAACTGCGCGTGTTCATCTGTGGTGGCGCAGCGTACATGAAGGGTCATGCGTACGAACAGAAGCTGCGCCGTCTCGCCCAGAGCGTCAACACGGCGCGTGTGGTGTTCACGGGCCACATAATCGGCCAACAGAAGGCGGCACTGCTCCTGCGCGCCGATATCTTCGTTTCCCCGTCCCGTCATGAAAGCTACGGGTTGACCATTGCCGAAGCGCTGGCCGCGGGTTGCCGGGTGATCTCGCACAACCACTACGGCGCCGCCGGCGAAGTTGTGGACTGCGGCGACCCCAAGGCACTGGGTGCCGTTCTAACTGCCATGGTTGCCAGCGGGCGCACCCAAAAGAGTCAAGCTGGGAAATCCGAGCCGTCTCTCGCCGCTCAAAAACTAGCTGAAATACTGACCCGGCTGGCATCTGCCAAAGCCTGACCAGCTCCAGGACCGCAGCACATCTGTCACAACGCCATGCCTTGATGTTTGGATGCGTTCTGCTATGTTAACACCCGTCAGGAAAGGAGCGCACTCAGGTGGAACACATTCTTGAACGTTATCCGAAGACCGTGACCCTCAAGGGCAACCTCGAGGCCACGTTCCGTCCCTTGGAAGCATCTGACGAGAAGCCGTTCCATGAGTTTTTTTGTGCGGTTCCCGAAACGGAGCGGCTGTTGTTCAAGCACCGTGTCACCGATGCCGAGGTCATCCACAACTGGTGCCAACACATCGATTACGGAAAAATCCTGCCCATCGTTGCCATTGCCGACGGGCGAATCGTCGCCGACGCATCGTTGCACCAACAATTGGCCGGTTGGAAGCGGCACATTGGCCGGATCAGCATTGTTGTTCACCCGAAGTATCGCGGACGGGGCTTGGCACGGGCGCTCGTTCAGGAATTGATCGACGCCGCTCGTGACGCTGGCCTGGAAAAGCTGGAGGCGGAGTTCATGGGAGACCAGCAGGCGGCGCGACGCGTGTTCGCCGAAGTCGGCTTCAACGATCTGCTGGTCATCCAGGACTACGTCAAAGATATGCAGGCCAATTCGCATGACTACGTGTTAATGGGCCGGCACATCATTACCGACGAAGAGTACGCCGGAACGGGCTGATTCATCCGGGATCTGAGCGAGTTTGATTGTCACGAGCGTCGCCGGCCTGAGCCGAAAAGCACAACAGAACTGCCCACCCTCGTGCCACAGTGCGCTTCACGTCCACGTTGCGATTGCCCGCAACGGATCACACACTCGGGGCGGAGATGGAACCCCGAAGCTGTGCGCCGCACGACTCTCGCACCGTTAGATAGATCGGCATGACCTCCTGAACGCGACTCACCTTGCCATGGATCAACTCCACCATCCTCTCGCAAGCAAGCTTGCCGATCTCATACAGAGGCTGGTGGACCGTCGTCAGCCCCGGAATCGAAAAACTGGCCTGGGGAATATCATCAAACCCGACCACCGCCACGTCCTGCGGCACGCGCAGGCCCAGCTCATGAAGTTTCTTGATCGCGCCCAGCGCCATATTGTCGTTCAAACAGAAGATGGCCGTGACATCCGCGTTGCGCCGTAACAAATCCTCTGCCGCCTTCACCCCGCCCTCTTCCGTCAGCCAGCCGTCTGATATCAGGTTCGGATCCAGTTCGATCCCGCTCTCCTGAAGACCCTCCTGAAACGACTCCATGATGTCCTGGCTGGTCTGGATTTCGCCGACGCCGCCGACGATGAACCCGATCCGTTTATGCCCCAGACGCACAAGGTGCTTGGCTGCCTGCCACGCCCCGTACCGGTGATTCGACACGACGTAATTCAAATCGAACTCTTTCGAGTAATTGTTCACCATCAGGAACGGCCGCGAACCATCCGTCAGCTCCGACACGAACCGGTGGCGCGAGTTGGCACCGATGAACAGGATCCCATCGACAAATTTCTGGTCGTAAAGCTGCCGATACTCCTTGTTCTCGACAAATTCATTCCGCGCCACTTCGAGCAGGATCTTGTAGCCGAGCCGGCTCGCCCGGTCGTAGATGCCGCTGACGATCTCGCCGAAATACACGTTGGCAAATGCGTGACGCAGTTGCGGCACGAGCACGGCCAGTGTCCGCGTGTGCCGCCACGCCAGCGCCCGCGCCATGCGGTTGGGTTGATACCCGAGCTGTTCGATCGTCTTCAGAACGCGTGCCCGCGTGGATTGGCTGATCCGGGGATTCTCGTTCAGTACCAGCGAAACCGTGGACAAAGACACGCCGCTCTGTTCGGCAATGTCCTTGATGGTGTACCGCCTCTTGGACTCGGTCATTCGACTTGCCTTTCGTTCAGGGAATCGCCGCGCCCGGCGCCCCTTTCCCTGCAGCTACATCCGATCCAGTCACACCACCCTCCTGCGCGTGACCACCATTTTCGAACCAAGCGTCCTCACGGTCAACGAAATTGTAAAATGCGTCTCCCCTTTCCCCGGCATTCGCGCGGCCCTGCAGTGTTGCGGGACCCGCTTTTTTTGTGTACAAGCCTTCGATGCGCCCCAGCTTCTGGATCCTCTACTACGGCATTGGCAAATCGCTGTTCACAGTCATCTTCCGCGCTGTCTTTCGCACGCGAATCTCAGGACGCGACCGCGTTCCCGTCGACGGCGGGCTCGTCCTGGTCTGCAACCACATCAGCTTTGCCGATCCACCGCTCCTGGCCACGGTGGTGCCCCGCCCCGTCGAATTCATGACCATGGCCGAAATGTTTCGCAAACCGTGGATGGCCCGCCCGCTCCGCGCCATCGGCTGTTTCCCCGTCGACCGCTCCCGCGTCGATCAACGCGCCGTGCGCGAAGCTATCCGCCGGCTGCAGGCTGGGCACTGCCTTGCCATCTTCCCCGAAGGCGGCATCCGTCTCACCGCCAAGTCCGTGCTCGGCGGCGACCCCGACATCAAGCCCGGGGCCGGCGCGATCGCGTTGCTCGGCCGGGCGGCGATCCTGCCGGTCATTGTCCGCGACACGCGCAAACCCTACGCCCCCCGCAACTGGCTGCCCTTTCATCAGGGCCGGCTCCGACGCGACACCCTCAGCATTACGTTTGGCCAGCCCTTCTGCTTGTGGAACCCCGACGGTCTCGCCGCCGGGGAACGTCGCCAGCGCGCCGAGTCCGTGGTTCGTCAACAGCTCTTGAAAACCGTTGAACTGAACTGACGTTCTGCTACAGTCGACCCGTGTTCCGAAACGTCCTGGCAGTTTTCTTGGCCATCGTTGCCCCTCCATTGGTTTGGGGCCAGACGGCCCGTGCCGTCCATCTTCGTACAACAGACAATGTCGGCATTGCCGGGACTTATTATCCGGTACGGCAAAGCCCGTCTCCGGCTGTTCTGCTGATTCATTCCGTGGAACGGGACCGCCGCGTCTGGGCCAGCTTCGCCGCAGCCCTCCAAAAGAATGGCCTCGCCGCGCTGGCCATCGACCTGCGTGGCTACGGCGAGAGCACCCGCAAGCAGACCGAGGACGGTCCGGTGGCTGTGGACGCACGCAGCTTCACCGCCCACGATTATCAGGACATGTTGCTCGATGTGGAAGCTGCCGTGGATTGGCTTCAAGCCCAGCCCGAAATCGATGGGAAACATATCGCGTTGGTCGGCGAGAGCTTTGGCGCCAATATGGTGTTGCGATACGCCGCCATCAACGAAGACATCGCCGCGGTCGTCGCCCTCAGTCCCGGCCTTACCTATCGCGGCGTGCGAACTGATGACATGATCTCCCAGCTTTCACATACCCCCCTGCGCATATTCGTCTCGCAATACGACCCGTTTGCGTTCGAATCGTGCAAGCGCCTCGTGGAAATTCAGAAGGAGGCGGGCCTTGCCCCGGCTACCAACACACTGACCATTTGCACCGGCAACCTGCACGGCTCCGATATGCTGCTCGGCGTCAGAAATCTCCCCCAGATTATCATCACCTGGCTGAAACACGCGTTCACACAGCCTCCAGCTCCATCCGCGCCCCCGGCCGCGGCGGCCCCGTCTGAGAACAAGCCCATCCCCGCAAAATGATTCCGTTGCGTGACGATCGACCGCCACGAACCTTTGCGTTTGCCACGGCTGCACTCGTTGCGCTCAACGCCCTCGTTTTCTGGCACGAACTCTCGCTCGGCAGCCCCGGTCGCCTGGACGCGTTTGTCGCCAGCTTCGCCCTGACGCCGGCCGATCTCACGCGGGCGCCCTCGCCGGACACCTATCGCACGATCATTACCTCGATGTTCCTGCATGGCGGCTGGGCCCATATACTCGGCAATATGCTTTTCCTCTGGATCTTCGGGAGGAACGTTGAGGATTCCATCGGCCATTTCAAATTCGTCATCTTTTACCTGCTCTGTGGCGTTGCGGCAGCGGCGGCCCAGGTCGCCCTCTCACCCGATTCGACCGTCCCGATGATCGGTGCCAGCGGGGCCATTTCCGGAGTGCTGGGCGCCTATTTGCTGCTGTTTCCCCGCGCGCGTGTGCTGGTGTTGTTCCCGATCTGGATCTTCTGGCGCGTGTTTTACGTGCCGGCGATTCTGTTCCTTGTTTTCTGGTTCGGTGTGCAATTGCTGAGCGGGCTCGCCGTAATCAACAACAGGGACATCAGCGGTGGAGTCGCCTTCTGGGCGCACGTTGGCGGGTTTGTCGCGGGAATGTTCCTGATCCCCGTCTTCAAGAAACGCGGTGTCAGGCTGTTTCAGTAGCCACGGACGCCGCCAACGATCCGATAATCAACCACAGCGAATCACTTCGTCATCAATTCCCCTGCCGCAACGGCGCTGGCTCCGCCAACTTCATTCGCGGTGCTTCGCCGCCACGTGGCGAAACCCACCAGCGCCAGTTCAACAGCCACGTATCCGATCACATAGGGAAACCCGCCCACGCCAAATCCATAACTGTGCAGGCCCTTGCCCAGCACGAAATTCACCCCATACCAAGCCATCAGCACGGCCATGAAACAAACGACACTGGAAACCGTCAGCGCGAAGTTGCTCAGCCAACCCGCCAGCCGTCCATGCAAGGGAATCAGATAGCTCACCAGCGCGATTAAGGCCCATGTCTCCTTCGGATCCCACCCCCAGAACCGACCCCACGCATAATGCGCCCAAATCCCGCCCAAAATCGTCCCGGCCGCCAACAACAGCACCCCAATCTGCATCGCGCGGTAGACGAAGTTCTCGATCCTCGCGATTGTTTGCCGGGCAGCCGGCGCAAACAGGTAATATCCCAGCGCGACATGGCCGACCCCCATCGCCACCGCAAACGCCGCGTACCCCAGTGTGATCGTCGGCACGTGGATGCTCAGCCAGAAATTGTCACGCAACACCGGCACCAGCGGCCCGATGCTCGGATCGAGCACCGCGGGAAATTGGTCGGCCAACAGCAGCATTACGACCGATAACGGCGCGACTGCGACGATGTAGTACCGCGGCCGGTATACCAACTCCAGAATCAGGGCAAACAACGCCGCCCCGAAGCTGACCCACACCACGGACTCATACATGTTCGTGATCGGCGGACGCCCGGAAATCATGATGCGCAGATAAAAACCCCACGCATGGACGGCCACGCCCGCCATAAACGCCGCAACACCGATCCAGTAGACCCCCGCGCTCCGCAAGCGCCACGTTGCCAACAGCCACACAAACGCGGCGAGGTAAAACATCCACGCTTTGCGGAAGGGATGGAATGAATTGTAGTACACCTCGCGCTGCAGGCTCGCGAACGTCGGGTACACGGACGGACTCAGTCCCACCAGATACGACCGAAGTTGACCCGAGGCCGCGGCAAACGCCCCCGGGTCGCGCTGAACGTACGCCCCGGCCAATGTCTTGAAAATGTTCTGGAGTTCGGCTTCCTTGTCCGCGCCGTAGTACTTGGCAATCTCCGTCACCGGCACCCACGCGCCCTTGGCGCTGCTCGGATGTGGCACCACCGCCAACGATTGCGGGCCGACCGCTTCATCCAGCACTCGCAACCGTTCCGCCACAATCTGCGCCTCGCGCTCCTCATGGGTGAGATCGACCTTCTGTTTGCCGCTCTCCTTTTGCTCGATGCGTCCCATCATCTCCCGAAACTGGTTCGTGGCCAGTTGGGTATAGGTAAAGTATTTCTGGTCGGCGGGCAGTCCGAGCTTCTCCCGCAACGGCTTGTAGCTCACCAGAATCACCGGCACCGTGCTCCAATCGCGTGTCTGAAACCACATCGACATCAGCACATCCATGGGCTCCATCTGTCGCCCGCTCTGGGCATCTCGAAACGTCTTCTTGCCCGTCAGCTTCTCCACCGTCTCGAGCGCCACCGTGTCCAGCGGCTTCTTCCGCCCGTCCTTTTGCACGGCGAGATATCGTAACGCCGTAAAGTCCAGATCGTCCGCAAACGCTGCCGCCGCCAGTGTCAGCATCAACAAGATTGCTGTCCACGTCCTCACGCCGTCACCATTTCCTGCTTCTTGCGTCGTTCATTCTTCATCTCGCCACCTTCCGCCACCGCATTCTTCTGCAACCAACCGCGCCCCCAAAACATGAGTGCGATCCCTCCGACAATCAACACCGCGCCCGCCCACGTCACGTAGGTCACGAACATCGGATCCTTCTTCACCTGCAGCGCCGTGTACTTCAAATCGTTCGGGTTCCACGAGGCCTGGGAGAATTTGTAGCCGTTGAACCACGCGGGATGGTTCATCCAGATCGACGCGCGCTGCGTCAACCCGCGCACGTCATCGTGAAAGACGACCTTGCTCGTCCACCCCGCCACGTTCATGCTGCCCTCGTCCCGCTCCACGAGGAAATCCTCCAGCTCAACCCGAAACGGCAGCTGCATGAAATCCCAGCCGTACATCACGTGGACGGTCTTACCGCCAACGTCCAATACCACCGGCTGGCCGAACCGCACCCATTCCGCCTGGTCCTGACCGTTTGCGTGCGCTGTCACTTTCAACGCCGGGGCGCTGTCGCCCGAATCCGTCGTCGCTGGCTCGACTCTCTCCGCTGTCACCGCCCTGGCCACATATTTCACCGGCGTAAACTGAAAATCCATCCAGCCCGTCGCGACCGGCTCCCCGATCTTCATCTCTCCCGACTGGAACCCCGCTTTCGCCGCGACCGCGTAATACAGCGTACCGTCGGGCGCGAGCACCACGGTCATCACGCCGGTGCGCTGTTTCGGCGCGGCGCCTCCGGTGAGGGTTACGCGAGCACCAATCGCTTGGCCGTGTATCGTACGCACGATCGGCTCCATCTGTCCCGACGCGAACACGAATTGCCGTTCCTCATCCCCTGCTCGACTCAAGACGACCACAGCTGCCGGATTGTTCGGTTCGGTGGAGGCTGTGGAAGGCTTGTGGTTCTCATCCAATTCAAAATCGGGCCAGTAACCGGCAATGTGCGCTTTCACCCCGGATGCCCCCAATGGCACCTCCTTGTCCACATTCCCAGCCAGCGCAACACTGAACATTTTCCCGTCGATCTCAATCCGCAACTCCGGCCCCGACTTATCCGCGTCCTCCGGTGCGGCCGTCAGCCGTCTCACCTCGCCCGCATCGCGCGCCATGACAAATTCGAACTGCGCGGGACCGATACTCGCATGACTTCGCTCGGGCGATGCCGCCAGCAGCCAGTCCGTCACATCCTGGCCCGCCATTTCACTCTTCAGCTCGAACTGCAGCGCCGGATTCAGATCGGTGCCGCCATCCCGAACCAGTTGCATGACACGGCTGTTGGGAATGAATGCGTCCAGTGTAAGCCGCAGGTCTTTCCCCATCCGGATCGCCGACGGCCTGACGGTCCCGTCTCGCTTGACTTGCACCAGCGCCTTTGTGCGTTCACCCGTCTCGGGCACCACCACCGTCACCGCCTCGTCTTCGATGCGCACCACATTCGCCGGCGGCTCGCCGACGCGCATCTCCATCATGCCTTCCGTCCCGTAATGAAATGCCGCGCTGCATCCCCCCAGCAAAATGATAATCCCCGCGTGAGTGATGACGAACCCGACGTGCTTGCGTTTCCACGGCCAGCGCGTCAGCGCCGCCGCCGCCACATTCACCGCCAGCAAGGCCAACAACCCGTTAAACCACCAACTCCGGTACACGACCCGCGCGGCCACACGCGAACTCTCACGGGATTCCAGAATCGTACCGGCGGTCATGGCTATCGCCAGTAGCAGCAACACGACGACCGCCAGCTTGAGGGAACCGAAGAATTTCAAAAGACGATTTTGCATCGCGACCTGGAGACTATCATACCACCGCCGCGCAACGTTCCACAAGCCTCCCAGCAAGTCAATGCGCCGGTGCCGCTGTTCTTGCCAGGCGTTCCCCAATGGCGTAAAGGAAAAGCACCATGGTTTATCATGCGTTTGGCAAGACCGGATGGCAGGTCAGCCGGGTCGGGTTGGGCTGCTGGCAGTTCGGCGGCGCGATCATGCTCGATGGCCGACCCGATGGCTGGTCGGGCATCAACGACGACGAGTCCGTCGCCACCATCCAACGCGCCGTGGAACTCGGCATCAATTTCTTCGACACCGCCGACATGTATGGCTGGGGCCATAGCGAAGAAGTGCTCGGTCGAACCCTCAAAGAGATCGGCAACCGTGACCGCCAGTACATTGCCTCCAAGGTTGGCTTCTGGCACGACGTTCAGGGCAAACGCACGTTCAATGAGTCCAGGGACTACATCCTGCGTGCGTGCGACGCCAGCCTGCGCCGGCTGCAGACCGACCGCATCGACCTCTATCAATGCCACCTCTGGCGCCCCGAGCGTTGGCCCGACTTCCTCGACGCCTTCGAGACGTTGCAGCAACAGGGCAAGATCCGCTTCTACGGCGTCTCGACCAACGACTTCGATATGATCCAGCGCTTTGACGAACGCCATCGCCTTGCGTCCGTCCAGTCCAACTACAACCTGCTCGATCGCCACGTCGAACAGGACATCCTCCCCTACTGCCGCGCGCGCGGTATCGCGTTCATCGCTCGCGGGCCGTTGGCCATGGGCAAGCTGTCGGGCAGGCTCACCAAAAACCACAAATTCGACGCCGATGACATCCGCCGCAAATGGCTCGAAGGCGATACTCGCGCAAATTTCGAGCGCGACATCAACACGGTTGAGCGCCTGAAGCCGATTGCCGGAAAACACGGGTCCACCATGGCCGAGTTGGCCGTGAAATTCGTCCTGACCCACGCGTCGGTTTCCACGACGATTCCGGGCACCAAGAACCGCCGTCAGCTCGAACACAACGTCGCCGCAAGCATTCTGCCCCCTCTCACGCGCGACGAACTCGCCGCCATCGGCGTAGCACTCGCGACCTCGTAGCCGGAGCGGCTTGCCCGATTCCATCAGTCAATTCAACGCTTCACACGGGAACTCTTCCGACCTATTCTCTCGTCATGCTGCAGATGGGCAAAATCTTTATCGGACTCGCCGCTTGGAATGTCGTCCTGTTCGCCATCACGATCTGGCTCGGCGTGACGCACCATTCCACCTACTGGCAGCATCAGGCGATGGGTGTGCTCACCGCCGTGTACACGTTGTTCACCCACAGCGTCGTGTTGATGCATTTCATGGGCTCAGGCAAAGGAATCAAAGAGGCGGTGGAAATGTATGGCCTGCCAAACGATCCTAGGACCGGCTACATCCGCCGCACGCGCCGCTTCAAAGGCCAGACTTCCGGACACGCTACTCTGTGCTGTCTGTGCGTCATCGTCACCGCCTGGCTCGGCGGATGGACGGATACACACAAGCTGAATCCGACCGCGCATCAATGGCACCTGGGGTTCGCGCTGTTCACGGTCGCGTACAACCTCTATGCGTTCCGGGTGGAATACAAAGCCATCAGCGAAAACACTGCGATGATTCGTGAGATCGACGCCAGGATCGCGTCGAAACCCTGATCAACCTCTCGCCGGCAGCTTCTCGAACTTCCGCCACACCTTTTGGGCCACGCGTCCCGCTTCGGCGCGAATCCTGTCTTCATCCACGCCGACCACACGGCGATTCTTTACGACCCACCGTCCGTTCACCATCACATCCGTCACGGACTGCGACGACATCCCGAAAATCAGGTGCCCGTACAAGTTTTGCGGCGTGACCGGCGTGGGCGTTGGATAGTCCAGGACAACCAGGTCCGCCGCGCAGCCCGGTTCGAGAACTCCAAGCCGAACGCCCAACTGAAGCGACGCCAGGTTTTGTGCGCCGGTCAGAAATCCAGCGATGTCGCCGATGCCGAGCCCGTTCCGCCCGTCCCGCGCTTTGAACCAGGCGAATTTCGTCTCCTCAAACATGTCTGCGCCAATGCCGTCCGTGCCCAGCGCGACCTGTTGGCCCATGTATTGCAGGGGCGCGTAGCCGACCGCGTTGTTCATGTTCGAGCGCGTGTTATGCGCAAACCAACACCCGGCCTCTCGCGCCACATCGAGCGATGACTTGTCCAGGTGCGTGCAATGACCAAGAATCGTCTTCGGTCCGAGCACGCCAAATGCCGCCAGACGATCCACCAGGCGCATCTGGTATTTCTTCGTGCAGTCCGCCTGGTCACAGGGGTCTTCCGCCACGTGAATGTGTACGCCCGACTCCAGGCCTTCCGCCAAATCCGCACACGCCGAAAGCGATTCATCCGAAAGTGTGAATGATGCGTGCGCGCCGATCAGCCCGCCAAACATCGGCCCGCGGTTCTTCGTGACCCAGGCTTCGTTTTCCTCCAGCCCGAGTGTTGCCCCGCGCATTCCGTTGCGGTCGGTCACTTCGTAGCACAACACGCCCCGCAACCCGACCTTCGAGAACGCCTCCGCCATCACCCCGAGCGAACCCCGAATGAAATTGGGTGAGGCATGATGGTCGATCAACGTCGTCGTCCCACATCGCGCCGCGTCCAGCAACCCGGCCAGCGTGCTGTAATACACCGCCTCGTCGTCAAGCGCCCGGTCCAGTATCCACCAGACGTACTTGAGGATCTCGTAGAAATTGCGCGGCGATCTCTTCGGCGCGGGCATTCCGCGGGCGAGAGCAGAATAGAGATGCGTGTGGCCGCAGACCATCCCCGGCATCACGAACTTGCCCGAAAGATCCACCGTCTTCTCACCCGCGTTGGCTTTGAGTTTCTTCGCCTTCGCGGCAATAACACCCTTTTCGATCCGCAGATCAGCGCGCTCGACTGTCGACCCCGCGAGCGCAACCAGCGTGGCGTTCTTGAGTAACATGGCCTCGTCTAGCGGTTAACACGAATTCCCCAACCGCGTCAACCACGGGATCGCCAAACCGACCCGGCCATTTTGCCTTTGCCCACACATCCGCACGATAGTACGATCAATTCGCCTATGATTCCCAGGGCCACGCATCCCAAGGAGACGTTTGACCGGCTGGCGCGTCGGGCATTGTTCGGGTTCATCATGACGTTCATCATTTCGCGCATCATGGTGTTTCTGATCATGTCGGGACACAGCCCGAATCTGTACTGTTTCGTGCACGGCACACACGTTCACCATCTCAACTACGGCATCTTCCTTCTGGCGATTGTCTGTGCGTATTCCATCTTCACGCGGCCCGATGGCCGTGCTGCCGAAGTTGTCGCCCTCCTGTACGGGCTGGCGATGGGGCTCACGTTCGACGAGTTTGGCATGTGGCTGCATCTCGGCGGCAGCTACTGGCAGCGGGCCAGCGTCGATGCGGTCATCATCGTCGCCGCCGTGATCGGCCTCATCGCCTACGCCCCATCGCTCCAACGGCTCGAAAAGAAGCACTGGTGGGTGTTTGTCGCTGTGCTCGTCGCGCTGGTCGGATTCGTCTCCGTGATCCTCTGGACGGGCAGCTACATCGGCAACCTTTACGGGCCGAAGCTGCAGGAGTTGGAACTCTCCTCTTCGCCATAGGATTTCGAGCGAGCGTCCCGTCTCGACGCTTCACAAGGCGGTCGATGACGAATCAAGCGGCAGACAAAAACCCGTTGTAAATCTCCCTGGTTCTTTGCGTGGCGTAGCGGTAGGCCGCAAGAAAGTCCGCCGCGGCGGCGAAGCCGAGGCGCTTGGCGAGGCGTTGCTGCTCGCGCGCGTCGGCGGGGATCCGGGAAACGCTGGCGTTCTCAACGCGGCGCAGGGCCGACTCGATTCGGCGGAGAAAGATGTAGTTGTGGCGCAATATCGCGCTTTGTTCTTCCCCGACGATACCCAGTGCGGTGAGGCGATTCAGAACCGGAAGGGTATGCCCGATGCGCAGTTGCGGGTGCGCATGACCGTGGAGAAGCTGCAATGCTTGTGTGAGAAATTCCACGTCCACCAGGCCGCCCGCTCCGGTCTTGAACTCCCAATCAGGGTGTTGCCGGTCACCGCGTTCGGTCTCGACGCGGTGGCGCATGTGCTTGATTTCCTCCAATTCCTCCGCGGTCAGCGCCCGCCCGTACAGCAAATCGTGCGTCATCCGGATGAAATCCCGGCCCAGTTGGGCGTCGCCGGCAACGAATCGCGCCTTGATAAGCGCCTGCCGCTCCCAAAGCTGCCCCCGCTTCCCGTAATAGTCGCGATGGGCTTCCAGCGAACTGGCGAGCGTTCCTTTCTCGCCGTCCGGCCGCAGCCGGGCATCCACCACGAACAGACTGCCCGCGCTGGTCTGCCGCCCCATGAAATCGATCACACGTGACGCCAGCTTGCTCGCCTCTGCCTGGTCGCTCGTGCCGGTTCCTCCGACAAACAGCACGTCGAGGTCCGCGCCGTAACCCAATTCCGTTCCGCCGAACTTGCCCATGCCGATCACAGTGAACGGAAGCTTCTCCAGCTTGAGGCCGGCTTGGGCCTGTCCGAGCGCAAATCGCAAGCAAGCCTCCGCCAGTGCCGTCATTTCCGAATGAGTCTGCTCAACATCTGCCAGACCCATCACGTCTTCGATCCCGAGACGCACCAACTCCGACCGCTTCCAATGTCGCGCCGTTTCCATCGGATCGCCGCCGTCTCGTTGTGCTGCGGACAACTCCTCGCACATGCGGTGGACGCTCTTGGGGTCGCACAACACCACCCCGCGCACGATTCCGTCGAACAACTCGGGTTGGCGGGCCAATGCATCGCTCAAGTGCCGGCTCGCATCTCCGAGACGCATGAGCATTTCGACCAGCCTCGGGTTGCCGGCCAGAATCTCGTACAACAACCCGCGCGAACCATACGCACTGACGAATTTCCCAAACTGCGCCAGCGCCGCATCGGGGTCCGCCACTTGTGACGCCCAGTAGAGCAGCGTCGAGAACAACTGGGCGAACAACTCCTTCGTCCGCTGCGAAACATGACCGAACCCCGGCCCGTGCCAGAGGTTTTCGACCACCTTCACCGCCACCGGCACATTTGCGAAACCCGCTTTGGCCAGCGCCTTCGGGAGCCTGTCCGCTGCGAGCAGCGCTTCCGCCGCTTCCGCCGAGCTGTCGCCGGCGTTGGCCAGCACCGACTCGTAAATCCTGCGGACCGCCGAAGTGTGTGATGTCTCCACGGCGAGAAACTTCTCCACCGTGTCGAACCCCAGGCTGCGCGCCAGGCGAAACAGCGCGTGCTCCTGGCCGGGAATCGTGTGCGTCTGCAAGTCCATCTCCATCTGGAGGCGATGCTCCACGTTGCGCAGGAACCGATAGGCGTCGCCCAATGCCGCGGCGTCATTCGCTGCGAGCGTCTTCGTTCTGACGAGGGCGGCCAGCGTGCGGAGCGTGCTACGGTCGCGCAAGGGCACCAACCGCGCACCCCGCAATACCTGAAAGGACTGCACAATGAACTCAATTTCACGGATGCCGCCGATGCCGAGTTTCACATGGCGCGTGAGCTGTCCTTCGCGCACCACTTCCTCCTCGATGCGCTTCTTCAAGACAGCCATTTGTTGAATGACATTGCCGCCCGCATGCCGCGTGTAGACGAAGGGTTGAACCATGTTGACAAACGCGGCCCCGACGGCGACATCGCCCGCCACGGGTCGGGCCTTGATCAACGCCATTCGTTCCCACGTTTCGCCGAATTCCGCGTAATAATTCTCGCAGCTATCGAGCGAGCGAACGAGCGGGCCGGACTTGCCCTCTGGTCGCAGCCGCAGATCGATGCGAAAGATGGTCCCCTCGGCGCTCGGCGCGCTCACGGCACGGATGATTTCCTCGGCGAGCTTCGTGAAGAACTGGTGATTGGTGAGCGTCGGGGTCAGGCTTCCCTCCTCGCCATACGTGAAGATGACATCCACGTCGCTGGAGTAATTGAGTTCCTGGCCGCCAAGTTTTCCCATGCCGACGATCGAGAACCGGCCGGAAGCGGCCACGGCATCTCCGGCCAACTTGCAGGACACGCGCAGCGACTCCAGTGCGATGTCAAACACCGCCTGGAGACAGACCTCGGCCAGGTTGGACAACTCCAACGTTGTTTCCTCGACCGTCGCCCGCCCCATGAGGTCGCGGGCGCCGATGCGGAGCGTTTCGCGGCGACGGAAACGGCGAATGGCATCGTACTTCTGCGCCGGCACACGGATCGGCAGCAGCAACCGCGTCAATTCCGCGGTCAACCATGCTTTCCCGCGCGGTTTCTCCAGTGTCTGAGGCGCGAGAAAGAAATGGAGATGTTCGGCGTTGCGGGTCAGCGTCTGGGCCAGCGCCGCGGAATGGGCAAACACGGTGATCAGCAGGTCAAGTTGCCCGGGAGATTCGTGCAGGTAATGATAGAAGATGTTCGGGTTAGGCAAGGCGGCCACCAGCCGCTCGAAGCTGACCAGCGCGCGGTCCGGGTCGGCCGACCTCTCACACGCACGGACTAGATGCTTGAAAATCTTCCGGAGATTGCGGCGTTGCAACGCGTCCTCGTGCAGGCGCTCGATCGCACCCAGGACGCGCCTGACGTCGCGAAAACCGTGCCCGCGAAGGACATCTTGGGCGCCCAGCTTCGACGCCGGGCGTTTGCCGAGGAGCCGGGTAAGAAGCGTGGACTTCGGCGTCGAAGATCGCCGACGGGCGGCGGGCTTGCGGCGAGCGTTGCTCTGGCGCGGACGCGGCATGCGGGTTCACCGCTGTCGCTTCTGCATCAAATCTCTTGCGGATTCAAGAATCTTCCGTTCGCGACGGGTCAGGCTCTGCATCCCCTCGCGGGCGATCTTGTCGAGGATGGGATCGATCTCCTCGCTGACAAACTCCTCGGACGACCTGTCGCGCGGGCTGGGATGCCGCCGCAGCTTCAGCCGCGCGCCCACGCCCTGAAGCCATAACAACCACCGCGGCGCTGTCCCGTAGCCGAGTTGCTTGATGTACAGGTAGCCGAAGGCCGCGCCGCCGAGATGCGCAAGGTGGGCAACGCCGACGTCCGTCCGCTGAAGCAACGGGACAACATCGAACGCGATGGCAACCAGCGCCAGATACCTGGCCCGCAGACTGATCGGCAGGATAAAGAACAGCAGCAGCGTAACCTCGCGATCGGGAAACAGCGTGGCAAAGGCGATCACGCACCCCAGCACCGCCGCGGAAGCGCCAATCACGGGCACGTAGGAGTTGAAATTGAAAGCGAACCACACCGCCGCCCCAAAGATTCCCGCCATGAAGTAAAGCCGCGTGAAGTACTTCGGACCAATGAAGTATTCGACCTCGCGCCCAAAAAACCACAGGATGAACAGATTGATCAGGATATGCCAGACCCCCCCGTGCAGAAACATGTACGTAATCGGCTGCCACAGGAAGCCGCGTCGCAACCCGTCGGCACTCAGGGCGAGATACTGCTCGAAATAGGGGAAGTTCACCGCGTTGCAGATGAGCTGGACAAAGAAGACAATCACGTTGACCGCGATGATCAACTGCGTGACCGAGCCGAACCGCGCCACCAGATCGCGAAACGGTCCCGAGAGCCGTTGAAACGGCCCGCGCACCGTCGAGCGATCCCAGGAATCCAACATGCCAACACAAGAATAGAGCATTTTTCCCGTGCCCGCAAATTGAAAGCGAAACCGGCGAACCGAGAGACGGGCCGAACGGCTTCGTCGATGGGGTTGGTGAGCCGGCTGGGATTCGAACCCAGGACCCACGGCTTAAAAGGCCGTTGCTCTACCAGCTGAGCTACCGGCTCGCCGATGACGCGACAGGCGCGAAGACGGGAGCGGCGCGACTGTGCCACAGTGGTTTGGCGGTGTCAAAAACCAAATCGCCGCCAACCGCCAATACGCTTGTGATAGAATCGCACTATGCTATAAACGGCAGGTGAATTTCGTTCCCACGTCGGAGACAATGCTGGCCGAGAACAGCCTTCCATGATGCCGACACGGCAAGGTTCAATTCGTCTTTTCCAGTTGGCGGGGATCACGGTGTTCCTGCACTGGTCGTGGTTCGTGGTTGCCGCATACGAAATCAGTGGTCGTGGGCGAAACTACTCCTCGATGTTGTGGAACGCGCTCGAATACCTGTCGCTGTTCCTGATCGTGACGATGCACGAATTCGGGCATGCGCTGGCATGCCGCAGCGTGGGCGGGCGCGCCAACCAGATTGTGCTCTGGCCGCTCGGGGGCGTGGCGTACGTCGATCCGCCGCCCCGGCCCGGTGCGGTCCTGTGGAGCATTGCCGCCGGGCCGCTGGTGAACGTCGGCCTTGTCCCGGTGCTGGCCCTCGCCCTTGCGCTGACACGATCTCTGGGCTGGCCGACTTCCGCCCCCGATGCGTACAGACTCATCGGGGCCGTCTGGTTCATCAATCTTGCGCTACTGATCTTCAACGTTCTGCCGGTATACCCACTCGATGGTGGACAGATTCTGCGCTCGTTGCTGTGGTTTGTCCTTGGGCGGGCGCGCAGCCTGATGGTCGCCGCCGCCATTGGTTTCATTGGCGTGGCCGGATTGCTGGCCGTGGCGTTGTGGGCTCAATCCGTTTGGTTCGGCATCCTGGCGGCGTTCATCCTGATGAATTGTTGGCGCGGCCTGCGTCAGGCGCGCGTTCTGGCCAAATTGGCCGCCGCGCCCCGACACGAAGGCTTTGCGTGTCCTATCTGCCACGCGGCTCCGCCCCAGGGCGCGCTGTGGAAATGCGGCCAATGCGGGACCGCGTTCGACACATTTCTGACGCACGCCAAATGTCCGACGTGTGGAGCACAGTTCGAAGTCACCCGATGCGTCGACTGCGGTCAACTGAATCCCATCGACGCGTGGTCGGTCAGTACGCCGGCGCCGCCGGCGATTCCTTCGGTGTAACCGGGGCTCAGGGCGAAGTACAGAGGATCTGATAAAAGCGTATCGGGACGTTGGTCGCCCCGCCAGCATCGGTAAACGTCAGCACGTTCCCACTACCCGACTGTGTGCCGCTATTGACCCAGTTCGCAGGTGTTAGAGACTGGCTGATCTGCAACTGGTAGGTGTGACCGGAAACCGACTGGATTTGGATTTTCACGTCGTTATTGGTGGTAACGAAGATATTCGAAATGGTCACACTGGCAGCGGTCAGCACCGTGCCGTTGTTGACGAACCCGCCGTGAAAATTCGTGACTCCGCCGTTGATGATGTCGATGGTGCCATTGTTGACAACGGTGCCGTAAGCCTCCAACACGTTGCCATTGGCCGCCCGCATTGTCCCGTTGTTGGTGACCACACCGGAGAATGTCAGCGTCGCCCCACAATTGGCCAAAATCAGGCCGTTGTTAAGTACCGTTGTCCAATCGTTGAACGTGCCGCAGCCCTCGATGACAGCCGAGCCGTCATTTCCTGAGACGCCGTTTACGTAGACCCGGTTCGTCGACGGCGTGGTGTCATCATCCGCGCGCAAGATGCCGCCCTGCATGAAGACCGTGCCGACATTGGTCGGATAACTGGCAACCGGGTTGTCCCACGCGTCCTCGGTGCGGCGAATCGACAACGTGCTGCCACTGGCCACGACCATGGCGGACGCGTTCTGGACGCCGCCGAAATCGAACGCGTCGCCTGTATCCAGCGCGAGGGTGCCACCGCTTACGGAAGCGATCGTGCCCTCATTGAGAATGGCATAGTTGTTCGGTCCGAAGCTGCCCGACAAACTGCCGGAACCGGTGATGACGTAGCTGTTTGTCAGGTCGGCACCAATCTGGCCGTAATTGATGATGTTGCCACCCAGCACCGCCAGTGTGCCCCCATTATTGCAAAAAGCTGGATTGCTCAAAAAGACGGATTGGATCGCGCCGCTGTTGCTGGAGATGATCGAGCCGCCGCTGGTCCCGCCTCCGTACGCAATGTCAGACAGGATCGTCCACGAATCGGTGCCCGTCAGCAACAGTGTGGCCTCGTTGGTGATGGCAATAGTACCCGAGAGTGTGTCGTTGGTTCCAACATTGAACCCGAAGAACTCCAGCGTCCCTCCCGAGGCCTGAATCACGCCGGCATTGCTCACCGAGCCCGCCACCAGGCTCGAGCCGCTCACTGTCAAGACCCCGCCGCTGCTGATGGTCAACCCGTTCAAAATCTGCAGCGGGGTTGCCGTGCCGACATTGTCGAGCAACAGCGTGTTCGTCGCGCCCGGCGGAGCTGATACGACCAGATTGCTGATGGTCATGACGCCCGGCGTGTTGGTTGAGACGGAATCGATGGTCACGGTCTTGGTGCTGGCATTGGTGATCGTATCGGCTGAATCCGCCAGTGAGGGGGCGGTGCCATTCGACCAGTTGGTGCTCGTCTCCCACTTGCCATTGGTGGCGCTGATCCAGGTGTTTGTGCTGGTGTTCTGCGGAATGGGAATGAGGGCAAAGGCGTGGATGTTGCTGCCGACGAGCCCGTAACCGACTATCTCCCCTGAGTCACTAATGGCATAGGGATAACTCAATACCCAACCCGAGTTCGTGGGGATTAGAGTGTTAAGGTCAACCGCCGGGCTGGCCCCGTTCGTCCAGAGGACAGCGTCATAGGCGTTGCTCGCAGTGTTGGCCACGCCCACGATCTGCCCGGCAAAATTGATACTGTTGGCCTGACTATACGTGCCCCCGAGAGTGCCCAAGTCAATTGCCGCACTGCCGCCGTTCGTCCAGAGCGCGGCGTGCCAGGCGGAATCGCCCGCAGTGGTCGCATAACCCACAATCTGACCCGAGACGTTGATATCGTTGCCATAACTGTACGTGCCACCGAGCGTGCCGAGGTCAATTGCCTGGCTGGCAGCGTTCGTCCAGAAGGCAGCGTGAGAGGTGGTGCTGTTGGTCAGATACGACCAACCGACGATCTGACCCGCAGAATTGATACCGTTGGCCTGACTGTATGTGCCCCCGAGTGTGCCGAGGTCAACCGCCGCACTGCTGCTGTTGGTCCAGAGCGCGGCGTGCGTGGCACCGCCCGTCGTGTAGGCCAAGCCCACAATCTGACCTGAATCATTGATGCCGTTTGCCTGGCTGGACGTCCCGCCAAGCGTGCCAAGGTCGAGGGGCGCACTGCTGCTGTTCGTCCATAAGACAGCATGAGAGGCGCCGTCGCTGGTCAGGTACGACCAACCGACGACCTGACCGGGAGAATTAATGCCGCTGGCCTGACTATATGTGCCCCCGAGTGTGCCGAGGTCAACCGCCGCACTACTGCTGTTGGTCCAGAACGCGGCATGATAGGCGGAATCGCCCACGAGGTTCGCAAAACCCACGATTTGACCCGAGACGTTCACCGCCTTGGCGCGGGCGGCACTGCCCCCCAGGCTGCCCAGATCGATAACATTGTAAGTCGTGGATGCGGCTGCTTGGCCAACATGCCCGGCCCAGAGTATCAATGCCGCGCCAACGACGCACCGCGATATCCGCTTGGGCTTGAGCGCTCGCTCCCCCCAGATGCGGGTGGGCTTGGGAAAAACTGCGCAGCGCCCCTCGAGACACAACCTCAATGGATGGTTCACATCGTTCTGACACGAGAAAAGTTTCTTGCGCTTCATCACCCTTTTTCGCCCAAGCTGCAACCCGGACACTCTCTTACGATAGTAAAGGTGGTGCTCAATGTCTAGTGATTTGTCCCAATTGTGGCGATCCAATCTCAATATCCTTCTCTATAGCCATGCTGCCCCGGCTTTGCCTCCAGATCCTTTGGAGACTCCCGATTCCACCTGAAAAAGCCAGACTCGTGCCATTACGCGCCGCCCATGTTGCGACTGGGACAGTGCGAGGGCCAGACCACCCGCACCGGCGAGAATGGAACCACTCAGCAAAGAGAAATTGGTGTCTCCCTGCGGGAAGTTTCCCCACCCGGGAGCGCCATCGCACCAGATTTCTCCGTAGAAGCTGCCCAAATGACCCCCGGGCCGCTGCTGGTATGTTAGCTGCTCGAATTTCCGCCGATGTTGAATTACGTTGTTCTCTCGGTTGCATACAAGGCTCTTCCCACCACTCTCACAACCCATTCCAGTTGTGGCGTTTGAAGCCGATTATGCCAGCAGGTTGGCACCGGATGCACCGAGACGTTCACCCATGATCTTGTCGAACTTGGCCAGTTAGCGGTTCGGCTGGGCGAGCGTGACGTAGAAAGGAGTTGCGTAGTGAACGTTGTAAAGAAGTGGATTGTTTTGGGAATGGGATTTCTGATCGTCGCGGCCGTGTCCGTCTGGGGCGGATCATCTCATTTCCTCTCGTTTGGCTCAGCGGCTTATACGATAGCGGTTTCACAGACCAGCACCAATGGCATTCCCCAGTATTCTTACGAATCTTGGTGGGGAACGGACATTGCCGGCTTCGCATTGGGTCAACAACCGTCCACCAACCAGGTATTGGCCTTCGCCATGAATTGCGACAGCTCGATGGCAATCCTGGCGGTCTACGACACGACCTCGTCGAACATGACCACAATTGCCGAAACCACCAGCTTCGACGTTGTCCAGGACGCAAACGCCAAGACGGGGATCACGAACCAGGAGCGGTTTGTGGGCGTATTCAATATACAGCCTGTTGGAAATCTCGTGGGCGGTTATTTGACGGTTGCCGGCCGGCTCCATCTGGATACCAATGGCTGCGCCACGACTGTACTGGCGTCTCAGGACCACGATCCTCTCGACAAGGCCATGGGAGACGAGGATATCGTGAAGGTCGCTCCCGGAAAAGGCAAAGGCGTTACCGAACGCTGCGGGCAAGCGCACTTCATGGGTGTATTGGACGTGATTTCAAACGGCCAAACGAACACAGTGTTGGTTCCGACGGGCCATCTAACCTTCGCCACTCCGCTCAGCTAATCTCAGGGCCATAAAGCGAGACACCTCTGGAGCTCGCCGCTCCACAACGCTTCGCAACCGCTCCCGCAGTTCGAAGCGGCTCCAATGGGCCATCATCCACTCGGAAGTGGTCGGCGGGATCCGCACCGGCAGGCAGCGGGAAGCTCGCCTTTGATGTTGTCGCGGTAGCGGAAGATCGATAGAATGGATCCCGCAGCAGTGGGACGGAATTGCCGTGGCGGCCCGGTATGCGCCGCTCAGAACATCCGAAGGAGGAGGCCGAATGATGAAGACTTCAATGACTCGAAATGATCTTGACCGCTCGCTAAAGGCCGTCGGCTCGTTCATTGGCTGCGGCCCGCGGACGATGTTGCTGACCTTTGGTCTTGCAATCCTGACCGCCATGGCTGGCTGTAAAACGGCCCCGATAGAAGTGCCCGCCGAAAACACCGCCGGGCATTCGGAAGCGATTGTCCTGCGAGAGGGCGATATGCTGAAAATCGCCTTCCCGGGCGCCCCGAGTCTGAACGAGACGCAGCAGATCCGAAGAGATGGTAAGATCGCTCTGTCCCTCGTCGGCGAAGTCGTTGCCGCCGGGCTGACGCCGGCCGAGTTGGAGAAACAAATTCTCAAACTGTACTCGCCGCAGTTGGTCACGAAGGAAGTCACGGTGACCGTGACCTCTTCTTCGTTTCCTGTATTTGTGACCGGAGCGGTGGTTCGGCCCGGCAAGATCCTGTCCGACCACCCGATCACCGCGCTGGAGGCCATTATGGAAGCCGGCGGTTTCGATTACTCAAAAGCCGACCTCGGTCACGTGCGGGTGGTCCGGACCGAGAAAAGCGGGACGAAGAACTACACACTGAATCTGAAGGAGGCCTTGCAGGCCAGTCAGAGCACGCCATTCTACTTGAAGCCCTCCGACATCGTGTACGTGCCGGAGAAATTCTCGTGGTTCTAGCGGCAGACTGAGGCGGGATACTTCTGGTGTATCACGGGGCGGCTGGCCTGCCGTGACAACGGGTGGGACTGCAGATTCTGCTATTGCGACTCTTGGGTGGGCCGCTGGATGTTCAGCCGTTCCATCAATTCGTACAAGGTGGGGCGGCTTACACCCAATTCAGCCGCCGCTGCTGCGATCCTCCAGGAATGTTTTCGCAAGCCCTGAAGAATCATCTCTCGTTCCAGGTTCTCGCGGGCTTCCTTCAATGTGGTGGCGCGCACGGATTCCCTGGATTCAGCCAATTCGAGGTCTGGTACGGTCAACCGCTTGCCCTCAGCCATAATGACCGCGCGTTTGACGCGGTTCTCCAGTTCCCGCACATTTCCCGGCCACGCGTGACCCCGCACTGCCGCCAGCACCTCCCGATCGAAGGCCAGGCCTTGTTTGCCGATTTCGCGCGAAAACCGCTGCAAAAACGCTTGGGCCAGCAGAGGAATATCGCCTTCCCGCTCGCGCAACGGCGGCAAGGTCATCTGGACCACGGCCAATCGATAGAAAAGGTCTTCTCGAAAGCTTCCGTCGGCCATCCCCTTCTTGAGATCGGAGTTGGTGGCGGCGATGATGCGCGCGTCGACGTGGATCTCTTGGCGGCCACCGACCCGCTCGATCCGCTGCTCCTGCAAGAATCGAAGCAGTTTCACCTGTAGCGGCGATGGAATCTCTCCAACCTCGTCCAAGAACAGTGTCCCGCCGCTGGCGCTTTCGATGCGCCCCTTGCGCTGCACGTGGGCGCCGGTGAATGCCCCTTTCTCATGCCCGAACAGTTCGCTCTCCAGAAGCGTTTCCGGGATCGCGCTGCAGTTGATGGCAACGAACGGGCCGTCCTTTCGAGCGCTTCGCCGGTGGATCGCCATTGCCGCCATTTCCTTTCCCGTCCCACTTTCTCCAAGAATCAGGACGGGCGCGTCGGTCACAGCCACCTTCCGAATTGCAGCGAACACGGTCTGCATTGCAGAGCTCGTGCCCAGCATCCCCTCGAATGAATCGCCCTGGAGTTGTTGCTGCATCTCACGGTACTCCCGCTCCAGGCGTGCGACGTGAAAACAACGCTTCAGGAGGAGCTTGAGTTCTTCCGTGTCCACAGGCTTGCAAAGGAAATCGTACGCTCCCGCGCCGACCGCGTTCAGCGCGACCTCCTTCTCCTCCTGTCCGGTGATAATGACCACCTTGACCAACCGATCGAGCGCGATCAATTCGGACACCGCCGCCAGTCCCTCCTCGGGGCTGTTCGGCTGGGGCGGCAAGCCCAAATCCAGCAGCACCACCGGCGGTCGATCAAACTTGAAACACTCCAGCGCGCTGGCCCGGTCCTCGGCGAGCAACACCTCGTAATCCTGCGCCAGCGCCCACTTCATCTGGGTGCGAATTTCTTCGTCGTCGTCAACGATCAGCAATTTTGGGTTCATTGACCCCGCCTTTGCACGGGCAACAATACGCGAAAAGTCGTGCCCTTGCCCAGTTCGCTTTCAACCTCGATCCTTCCTCCGTGCGCTTCCACAATCATTTTGCTCTGAAACACCCCGATGCCCAGCCCCTTCTTCTTGGTGGTTTGGAACGGGCGAAACAGCGATCGGTCCCGAAATTCGGGGCTCATACCGCAGCCGTTGTCCGATACCGCGAGGGTCACCCAGTCGCCTTGGTGGGATGTTTCAATGCACACCCGACCCGTTCCGGAAACCGCTTCCGCCGCATTGAGCACCAGGTTCGTCACCACTTTGAGAATTTGCTCCCGATCAAGATGCAATCTGGGCAACGGATGCGGGTGTTGCACCAGATCGACCTCGCCGTTCCTGGCCCAAGCCGCCACGGCTTGCGACACCACCTCGTTCAGGTCCGTCTCCGTCGGTTGCATCTTCAATTCGTGGCGCAACAGGCTCAGCCGGTCGATCAGTTGATTGATATGGTCCACGGTTTTGGAAATCCCGCGTAACGCGTCTTCACGAAACGCCGGCTTGTCAAAATGGATGGGCAGATTCCGCAACATCAGGTTGAGCGTGGAAGCAGTGTTCTTCAGGTCGTGGATGAAGAACACGGACATCGTCTGGAACGCCTCGAGCTCCCGCGCCTGGACAAGCTTCTGGGACAATTGGACGTTGCGCAGGCTGGCCGCCGACTGGTCGCCCATGCACTTGAGCAAATCGAAGTCCTGCTGCGAGAACGGCACTCCGCCCACGCGATCGCCCAACATGATCACCCCCAGCAGTTCCCCGTTGCTGATCATCGGCACGGCCATGCGATCTCCACCCTTGCGGAACTGACCCGGGTGCCACTGCCTCAGCGCCGAGGCCCACCGTTCCTTTGACGCGTCGATGTCCACCGGCATTGTTTGATCGAGCAGCGCCCGAATGACCTTTGCCACCTCCGGGCCCCGCGGAGTGAGAATTGCCCCGGTGGCGTCAGACGACGAGGTTGAGGCCGCAAACGTCAGCCGTTCCCCAGTATCGTCCACCAGCCAAATGGTAACCGAAAGCGCCTGGAAGATTTCTGCAATCAGTTTGACCACTGCACGGCATAATTCCGTCTGGTCGACGCGATAAGCCGTTCCCTCAGTAAACCTTCTCCATACCAGGCGATAGTCATGCAGCGGACGTTGAAGATGGCGGCTGACAAAACGCTTGGTGAGCAGCCGCACCCGGTCCGACAACAGCAAAACTGTCAGCAACACCAGCGCAAGCAGGATGACGAATGCCTTGAGTTCGAAAGTCGCGTCTCCCCCGAGAAAAGTGACCACCTTCGCGAATACCCCGACAATGAACAGATAGATGACCGCCAGCAGGACCGTGAGCGAACTGTGGAGAACCGAATGGGATGGACGGACGGCAACGTCGAAATGCCCGGCCCGCAACAGGGAGCGCGCAATCAGCAGGCAGGCCAGGAGAAGCGCGCCCGAGTTGACGCCTTCCAAGGCCAGGTCAATTCCGCGAAACAGAAGCGCCTGGCTGCACGTGTACGCCCGCACAGCGAATAGCACACCCAACCCCAAAATCATGAATTTGATTCGCCAGCGCATCGTTCCAACCGAGGCCCGAAACGTCCGCTCGAGGTTCATCAATATCAATACGGCGGCAATCAAGAAGAGAAGGTTCAAAGCGATTCCCGACAGACCCAGGCGCAACATCCAGTGATCCGCAGCCGCGCGGGGGGCAATCAAGACAACCAGATTTTCGCGGAACAACACGGCAAGCCCCACGGGAAGAAGGACGGCTGCGGCCAGAATGAACCGCCATTTGCCCAGAAGTTCCCGGGCATTCCCGCGCGAGTAAAACAGGCTGAAGGGGATCCAGACTCCGGGCAGCAACGAGACGACAATCATCCTCAGCATTTCCCAGTGAACGATCTCTCCCGGAAGAACCGCCTTCGCGGTCATGCCGGACAAAACGCTCTCCGTTGACAGGACAAGCATTCCCAACACGAAGATCCAACGGACAAACGAACGCCCCGCGCGAATCGCGACACCCAAGGCCAGGGTGACGCTGAGAATGGCCGCGCCGATTGACAGTGCAAACGCGATGTTCATGGCCTCTTGTTCAACAGACAGGAACCGTCTTTGAATCAGGCGGTTCGGGTTAGTGTAACCAAGATCTGCAAGGAATCACAGGCAAACTGCTAGTGTGGCTGGAAGCATTTGGCGCATCGTTGCACATGAGCCGATCATTTTTGGAGAAAACTCCCCGGAGGGGAGGCCAACCAAGAGGTTGTCACAACGAGCGAAGCAAAATGCAATCTCAACCGCAAAGATCGGAAGGGCAAGGATGGCCATCCCTGCCCTTCTAAGAAAGATGAAAAGCGAAATCTGTACGAATTACGCCAACCGCCGCTGGAGCAACCAGAGCCCCGCGAGCGCAGCGCCCAGCAGGAGAACGGTCGTGCCGCCGTCCGGTACTCCCGATGCGACATTGCTCGATGTGAAACCGAACTCTGCCGCACCACCGACATTATTAGCCGACAATTCCCATTGGCCCGGAGTGTCGGTATAGCCCGTTACTTGCAGAGTACCACTTCCAGAGAGATCAATCTGGGTCGCGGACTCGTAGCTAACGGTCATCGAGGTCAAATTGAAATCGTAGGTAGTAGCACCAATCGTGAAGGTCCACAATGGACTGACCGGAACGGTAACGGGACTGAAAAAGAGCGCGTTCGGCATGGACACTGCCGTTCCACCGGCAACGCCTCCATACGTCCCGGAAGCGCCACTGACCACTGTCACACTACTGAACGATGTGAACTCGGTTGCGAGAAGGAAGTTGGGGTTGTCAGAAGTAGCGGATCCATCAAAGTTTATCGTTCCAGTTATTGGATTTGCCTGCGCCGCCACGCTCAGCGAAGCCGCCACCACCGCCACAACTGAAAACTTAATGAGTTTGCTCTTCATATCTCGCCTTCTCTTTTATTGTCCCCACTCTTTACAAACCACCGAGCAAGCTTACCGAGCAGACGACATGCCACACGTTTTCCATTTCCGTTTTCCAAATTTATAAATGATTGACCCACAATGCGATACGCATGACTCGAAATGTCTTATTGAGACTGATGGCTCGTGTTGGGATGGATGAAAACCGTAAAGGAATCCGACACTCTTCAGGGAAAGTTTACATGCCGCCAATTCCATCGAAAGCCCTGTAGGGGGGACCATTTCCACGTCGAATTACGATTCTACACCCTCTGATGGCGTTCAGAAACTTCACTTCAGCACAGCCAAAGTGCGCCGTGCTTCGTCGGCGAGCGAATTATTCAAGTTCAAATCGAGGGCTTTCTGAAGTGAGTGCCTGCTGTCCGCCGGTTCGTTATTCCGATACTGCGCCATCCCCAGGTAGTACATCAGTGTGGCGTCTCCCGTCAGCTTGGCCGCGCTCTCTTTCAAAAGTCCAGCCGCTCGCGCGTAATCGCCTTGGCGATACGTTATGATTCCCAAAGCCTTCGCGACTTCCGGATCATTCGGGAAGCTCTCGCGCGCCTGCAACGCGAGCTGAAGCACCCTCTGGTTTCCAGCGGGTTGTTCCGCCGCGTACAGAATCGCCAGCCGCCTCTTCGCCGGACCGAAATCCGGATACAGCTCCAGCACTCTTTCATAAACCCGCTCGGCGGCGTGAATGTCCGGCTTCTGCTCATCAATGGCTCCCATGGCCATGAGTGCGGGCACGTAGTCGGGCTGCGATTTTAACGCGGCCTCAACGCGCGACGCAGCCGCCGTCGCCCGCGCCGGATCAGTCGACAGGTCGATCATGGCAAGTAACTGGCTCGCAGCGTCGGTCCGCGAGAAATTCGCTCCGGTGTTCAAAGCCATCCGCGCTGCCGCCGCCGCATTGGAGACCTGACCAAGACTGTAGGAAGCCAGCGCGAAATCATAGAGCACTTCAGGATTCGGAAGTTGTTGAAGCGACGCCTGCTGGAGCAAACTCGCCGCCCACTTGTAATCGCCTGCCTGGAAAGCCAATCGTCCCAGAACCGAGGAGACCGACGGGTCGTCCGAGGCGATTCTGTACGCGGCCTTGGCAAATTCAATGGCCTTCGGCACGTCGTGAAAATGTTCGGAATACAACCGCGCCAGATTCAGCGATGCTTCCACGCTGTTGGGATTCACGGCGAGGACGGACTGATACGCCTCCGCGGCCCGATCAAAACTTCCCTCTCGTTGATAGATGGCAGCCAGCCGGACGCGGGCCACCGAGTCATCCGGTGTTGCCGCCACTCTTTTCTCCAACATGGCGCGCTGCTGGGGCCCGGCGGATCCGGCATCGATCGCCAGGATCGCAAGGCATTGATCGGCTTCCTCACGGTCTGTGACATCCTTGTTCAATTCCAAGGCGCGCTGGAGCGCCGCGCGCGCCGGCCCCTCCTGGCCCAACATGTAATACGCCAGCCCCAAATGAACTTGGACGTCCGCTTGCCGGCCCTGCTTGCCCGCGCTCTCTTGCAACAGACCCAGCGCCTTCGGGTACTGCTTCATCCGATACAGGATCCAGCCCAGCGTATCGGCAACTAGCGGGTCGTATGGCTGCAATTCCCGGGCTTTGCTGGCGATCTCGTACGCCTTGTCCAACTGTCCGAACCGTTCCGCATACAACCACGCCAGATTGTTCATCGCCAATGCATACTGCGGGCTGGTTGCCAGCAATTTCTCGTAGGTGTCGCGGGCGGCGTTGTAGTCCTTCTGCTGTTCCTGAATCATCCCGATGAACATCCACACTTCAACGTCCTTCGGATTCTTGTCCACGAACATGCGGAGATCGTCCAGGGCCTTCGGTTCCCGGTGCGTGTCCACATACAACTGTGCGAGCATCAGATGGGGAGTGTGAGATTCCGGCCTCAGCTCAATGGCTTTCAACAGGGCGGCTTCTGCCTGTTTCGCGTCCGGTTTCACCAGGAACACCCTGGCCTGAATTAGATAAGCCTCGGCCGACTTCGGGTTTCGATCGAGGGCCAACTGAACGCGGTGCAAGGCTGTGTCGTACTGCTTGTCCACGAGATCCATGTCTACCATCTGCTCCGTCGCCGGCAGGTAATCCGGAGATAGTTCCAGAGCCTTGCTGAATGCCGCGCGGGCTTCGTCCCGCTTCTTCTGCTGGAGAAACGTCATCCCCATGAAGAATGGCACCTCCGCACTCTTCGGAGCCAACTTCTCCGCGGCGCGGTAGATCTCCATCGCGGACTCGAAATTGCCCTGCGCGCGATACCCGTCGGCCAGGAGAAACTGCGCCGGGAGAAAATTCGGTCGCTTCTCCACAAGCGGCTTCAGGGAAGCGATGGCCGCACCTACTTCGCCACTTCTCATTTTGATTCCCGCCAACAACATCGTTGCGTCCACAAAATCCGGTGCCAGGCCCAACGCCTGATTCAAGCTGATCATCGCCTGGCTGACTTCATTCTTCGCCAGGTAGCTGGTCGCCAGTTGATAATACGCCTCGACCGCCTGCGGATAGGTCGCCACCACTTTCTTGAACTCTCCAACCGCCTTGTCCACGTCGCCTCTCGCCAGGCATAACCGGCCATTCAACAACAGCGCGTCGTAGTTTAGCGAATCCCGCGCCAGCATCTTGCCGACAAGTTCGGCGCACTCGTCGTAGTTCTTTTCCGCCAGCGCAATTTCCGCCAGCCACCTCCATGCCGGCAGGTAATCCGGGGTCTTCTGGCTGATTTCCCGCAACAGTTGTTTGCCCGTTTTCAGATCCCCCGTTTGAATCTTGTACTGGGCATATCGCAACCGTCGCGGAGATCGCGGAGAAGACAACTCGGCCGCAGTCTTGAATGCCTCCTCGGCGTGTTTCGGGTCGTTTTGGGCGACGTACAAGTTCCCGTAGGCCCAAAACGCCGAACTCGAATTGGGATCGAGAGCCTTGGCACGTTGCAGATCGGCTGCTGCTTCGTGGAAATTTCCGCGCACCAGTTCCAGATGGGCCAGGCCCACCTCCAGTGCCGCTGTCTCACCGGCCTTCTGCAGGGCAGCCTTCAACGCCTCTCGCGCCTCCTCCACGGCGTTCGTGGTGACGCTCGCCTCCGCCAACAGGATCGGCGCCTCCCCATCCTGCGGCCTTCGGTCAAGGACGAAGCTCGCCTCATCCCGCGCCTCCTTCATTTTCCCCGCAGACAAATAGACAGCAGCCAGCTTCGTGCGCAGCTCCAAATCGTACGGCACGAGTTCCTTGCCTTTGATCAGGAACGCCGCCGCCCGCCCATATCGCCCTTGTTCGTAGTAAATGAGTCCGAGCCGGCCGATCGCCCGGGCATTCGTCCGATCGGTCTTGAGGACGATCAAGTACTCGATCTCCGCCTTGTCCAATTGGCCGGAATCGAAGTACTGGTTGGCACGCGCCAGGTGTCGGGCCCGCCTGATTCCCTCCGTGCACCCGCTCCCGGTCATCACGGCCAGAAGCAAGGTCACCAGCGCAAGAATTCTACAAACTGACCTTCGCATGAAGCGCTCCCAATCCATTCGTGGTGTTGGATTCTATCATCTCAATGGTCGAGCACACGCCCTTCCTGAGCAGGAATCGTCCTGGTTAACAATGCCATTGCCATGTCAGCCACGTCAATCCATTGCCAACCGCCCGGGTTACGGCGCCGGCCGTAGCGCACTTGGCACGCGTTCAGACCGCCGAAGGAGAATCAAGAGAAGGAAGAACGGCACCATCGACAACGCAAAAAACACCGGGCCACCATCTCGGTGGATCGCGGAATGAATCATTTGCGGGCCAATATGAACACACAACTGGCCGATCACGAATATCCGGAATCCGTTCCGTAACAACCCCAGCGGAAGCACTGCCACTGCCAGGATTCCCCGCTTCCAGGGCGACCGCAAGAACAGATGGCCCGCCACCAGGCTGGTCAGGAACAAGACCAGGCTGGAACGGATACCACTGCATACGGGTGCCACTTGGAGCGCAAAGCCCGGCAACTGAAAATTCAGGTTGTTGTAGAACACCGGCGTGCCGGACATCTCGAACAACGCGTACGCCGTTAGTGCCGACCCTTGCTGGAGAACATTCTCGAGCCAATTATGCAACAGCGTCGGAAACGGCACCATGAAAATGAGAAACCACAAAGGAAACCGCATGGTTCGGAGCGTCTCTCTCCCCGCGAAGAAACCGCACACGGCAAACACGAGGCAGACGAACGCGGCGGTCGTCCACGCCAAACCATCCTGGTCGCTCATGGGCCAGCCCCGCCAAACCGCCAGCCAGTATCCGGCCAACAAGACCAATCCCGCGCAGCCGGCAACCGCGGTCGCGAGCCGGTTTGGCTTGGACACCGCTGGCACATTGCGGCGCCTCATCCAGGCCAGATACCCGCTTACGAGCGGCACCAACAAGATGTGCGAGTACATCTCGCTGGTTGCCGCAAACCAGACCAGATGAAACAATGGCACGCCGAAACAGGCCACGAGCACAATCATTGCCCATACAAAATCTCTTGGCCATTCCGGGCGATCAACCGACGCGGGGTTCCGTCCTCTCACCGCGGCGTCGGCCGCAACTGCTCGAGGTTTGTCAGTCAGGCTCATGACTCGTCGACTGTCAGATTACGCGAGACCTCTAGCCCCACAAGAGCGCTTAGAAATGGTACCCAAGCTGAAATCCGTATTGATTGGTGCTGTACCCGTAACCGGGCAGGGAGGACCAGTCTCCGCCGTGCAGGTACGTCACCGCGATGGTGCCGCGCTTGAGGAATACACAGGTTAACTCGGCATTGATCGAATAGTATTGATCACGTCGACTGGCGCCGGTTGCGCTCGATGTGGACACGTACGCATCCCAGTGGTATCCGCCGCTCAGAGTAAAAAAGAGCTTCTTCAGCAACCGCTGATTCAGTGTCGCCGTCACGCCGGTGTCCTCGAGGACCTGATCCTCAAACGCGGACATCGACACCGCGCGGTTCGCATCCACAACGATCGCCGTGACCTCAAAGGGCTTGTACTTGATTTCCCCACCAAAGATTGGATTGATAAGATTCCCCGCGCTGGAACCGAGAAACTGCCGGTCCTCCACACCCCCGTGAACCTGGAAACTTGTGACGTCCGTAGCCCTCCAGTTCACCCGCGCCTGGTATTGTTCGAAGGTTGAATCGAAGCCCATGCTCACGCTGTCATACCCGCCGCCAATTCCCAGGCTCCCGTCCAACCGCGGCCAGAATTGGTAGTTGAACCAGTCCAGTGACGACCACTCGCGCGTGTTGGTTAGCTTGTCCGTGTACATGAAATCCTGCTCTGCACTCAGGTCCATCGACATCACCGTATTGAACCGATAGGATCCCGTCAACGTGGTGGCGAACGACTCTTGCACGGTCTGCCCGCCCGTCTCGATCAGAGGTGTGTCTGATCGACTGTAGGTCTGGCCAAATCCCAAAACCCAGTCGCCGTACACAGCCCCGCCGTTCAAGATGACCGCGTGATCGACGGTGTCGTGGAGCGCAGGAGCATTTGTCGCGGAATGAATCTCCGAATATGTCGTCCACGTTGGCGTGTAATCCAGCGTCCAGTTTTTCCCAATATTCACCAACACCCCGGGCGAAACGTCCTGAGTGATGGTGTCCTGCGCCAGTCCGGGCCCGGATTCGACGCCGGTTGCGTACAGGAAGCGGTAAAACAGGTGGGGGTGTATATCCAAGGGCCCCACTTGGAACGGGTGGGCATCGATGCCCGTGTCGGGAACCGCATTCCCGAAGTCGATAAACCCCGCGCTGTTTGTCTGGATGTCCTCGACCGCCGGTGGCGTTGTTGGTATTATCGGGCGCGGGGCCAACACCTCTTGCGCCAGCACGCCGCTAACGAAAGCCAGATGGCAATACGCCACCCCGCCCAGCCCCGCTCTGACAATCCATTTCTTGGTCACTGAGATAATCTGTTCTGATCGTCTTTGTATCATGGATTCCATCACTCTATGTTAGCGCTGAACTTGTTATATGGTGCATTGGCTGCAATTCTCGACGGACCGGCCATGCCATCGGGCTCCCCACCTGCCACTTTCGCAGCGATTCCTCCAGGGCTTCCTGCACCGGGCGCATTCGCACTCCGATGGCGCGGACTTTCGAAACATCCAGGATGCAATTGGAGCGCGGCGCCCGGGTGCCGTCGCGGTAGAACTCTTCGTCATCCTTCCAAAACTCGAATGTCCGGCCGGGTTTCAAGATCCGCTCGATCATCGCCACCACCTGCCGCGTCGTAACGGCGCCAGGGTTGGTTATATTGTAGATACCAAACGGCGCCTTCCGCTCCCGGAGTTCCAAACAGGCTTGCACGAAGTCGTCCAGATGCGAAAGCGAGTTCACGCTGTCGTATACCTTGGGATAGTATTGGATTTTCGACAGGAGGTTCTGCGGCTGACCGTGTTCGTCAAACGGCATCCGGCAACGCCAGATGTAACACTCCCTCTCCGTCCGCAATGCTTCTTCCGCCAGCGCGATGACCCCGCTGTAAAAACTACAGGGTGGTTTCAAAAATGAACAGTTTGGTTCGTCCAACTCCGTAAATCCGAAGAACCTCTCGGGGTGCTGCTCGAACAACCGGCGAATCTCCGGCCGGTTGAGATCAGTCTCAATGCGAGTGCCTTCGTTGTCGAGCACCTTGGCCCCGTTGTAAATCGATCCCGAGGATACGTGCCCCCACGGCGTGTTCGTCATCAGACACACCCGGGCGACCACTTGGGGCAGGAAAGCGTTGGTCGCCAGCGTTTCCGCACGGGCTGATTCGCACTCGTCGACGTTCAGTCTGCCGCTGTACCCATCCGCGTTGATGACAAAGCCAGGCCTCATCTTGCGCACGTAATCGAACAGAACGTCGAACTCCGCGTAATCAATCGCTGTCCGCGTAAGGGGCACAAATGGATAGCGCCGACGCCGCAACTCCGCCGCAAACGCTTGCCCAATGTAACCGCTGGCTCCCAAAAGCAGTATCATAACCCAGTCCCTCGTCCGGCCGAACGGTCCCTCAAGTCGGAATCAACATCGCCTTTCATGTCCACGTCGACGGACGTCGAAGCGGTCGGCCTGCAGTACACGCCGCGCAGCAGCACGACGTCGTGGACCTCCCTCGTGCCGCATAACGGACACTTATGGTTTCTCGCGATCCATTTACTGATCACGAAACAACCGCCGCAGTACTTCAACATCTCCGGCATGAAGGCCAAGCCCTCGCACATGCCGTTTTCGTCCAGCGTCGCCCGTATCTCCGCCCACGGTTGCACTTCGACGAGATCGCCGCGACGGAATTCTGTCGATGAACTACTCATGGCGTGACCGACCCCTGTTCGTCCCCGTTGTGCTCGCTAGTCACGGGGCACGCGGACGGGGCGGACCCCGCGGACGCGTCCCCAAATCTTCCTCAATACGCCAGCGGCGAACATCGGAGTGCAATGCACCAGATATTTACAAACGATGCGCAGCCGACGAGCGGCCAGCGCATGCCTGAACCAACACCAAGCCATGCCGCCGATGCACGCGTATCGGGCAAACCGGCGCGACGGCCCGCCCGGGTATTGTCCACGCCGCTCAGCGTCGATGATGGGGAAAATGCCGTTGGCGACGCTCTCGATGTCGCGGATTGAATTGGTCTTGTGCACCCGATACGCCATCGTCGTGGGCCGCCTGATCACGACGCAGGGGCCATACACCCCGACGCGCAGCATGGTATCCAGCAGATCCATATGGAAGGTCGTAGGCGTGCTGCGGCGCAGCCCGCCCGCCTTTTCGACGATCTCTTTCTTTATCACCACATTGCTGCCGTGCAGGGGAACCGTCACATTTTTCGCCAGGTAATCGCGGTATTGAAGCACCTCGATGTCGCCGGTCCCGTCATCGTCAGGTTTCACGGTCTCTCCATCCGCGAAGTAGGTCGTGGCACCGAGGATCAACGCCGGCGAATGGCACGCGCGGATGATCCGGTCGTATGTAGCCAGTGCATGGGGCCAAAGCAGGTCATCGCTATCCAGCAGCGCCACGTACTCGCCTGTCGCCATGGTGATGCCCAGGTTGCGGGCGACTTCCGGTCCCTGATTTGCCTGGCGTACGGCTTTGATCTTCGTTCCGTAGGCCCGCAGCACGTTCGCCGTGCCGTCCGTCGATCCATCGTCGACCACAACCATTTCGTAATCCGTGAACGTCTGCGCCAGCGCAGAATCGATGGTCGGACCAACAAGCTTCTCGCGGTTGTAAACGGGAATCACCACGCTGAACAGGGGCCTCATTGCCTTCTCCAATCCCCGCTCACCCGCGGTATCCGGGCTTGTCTTCTGCTCATGTCTGCACCCTTCTCCCTGAGCCAATTTGGTCAAACTACGAACCTATTTTCCCCTTCTGCTCGACCCTTGAGGCCAAGCCACTTGCGTAAAGCGACATGTTAACCAAGTACCATGGTGATTCGTATTCTTGTTCTGAAGATGCCCTCATGGACAGGGGCCTTGTCCTTTTCGGGGTCGAAGTGTTTAACAGTGATCATCCCTGATAATGAGGCGCAACAACTCTTTCTGTTCTTCGGGCGAAAGGCTGCCCACGACCTTTTCAAGGCGCAAAAGTGCGTCGGCTAGTGCCGGCGCATGTTGCTTGTCATTCATACGATGATCGCCAGTATTATCGTCTGGCGGGACTGGAAATGATTCGTTTCCCCCCACTGATGCTAAGCCCTAGGACTACGGCACAGCATGATGTCACGGGCGAGCCACCAAAGAATTCTCGGATTATCTTTCAATTGAGCCATCGCGTATGGAAGCAGTGCATGACCGTAAGGTATGTAGACTCGCGCGGGGGGAGGAGCGAGTGGAATACCGTAGAGCTGTTCCAATTCACAAGGGGTGCCGGCCGCCTGAAGTCTGCGTAATGCCTCCTTCGCAAGCTTCCGATCATGGCTCGCAACGGACACATATGGCGCTCGTCCGGCCAATCGGTCGACCACAGAAAGAAATCCAACTCGCGGATCTCGGTCGCGGTCACTCTTGAACTGGCCCTTGCAGATGCGAACGGCGAGTCCCATCTCGACCGCACGATCCGCGTCCGCATCGCTGCGCTGCCATCGTCCCGGCAAGGTACAACCACGGTCTCCCTTGAGTTGTTCGATCAGTGTGAAGGTCCGGTCCACTGCGTCCGCGGCCATGGAATCGAAATGCAACCGCATCCCCCGGTTGGCAAAACGCTCGAACAGCGGAACGGAAAAGTTGAGCGCCGTTGCTTTAACGGAAAGATAGGATGCGCGCCCGGTGACTGCCTCAAGCGCCTCTTCATAGCGCAAGACGACCTCGTCCACATGATCCGATGGACCGTCCCAGTAACAGACGGTGAGGGAATAACCCAACTCACTCAACCGATCACAAACCCGCTTCACATCAGCAATATGATCGCCGGCAATGTACCGCGAGCCGGCCAGCGCAATGACGCGAGCCTTTAACTTCTTCATTCCACACGTCTCCTCTGACGCAACTTCCAAGCAACCAAATCCCGCGCGTCACGAAGCGCTCCTCGTATACTTGCCACGCGCGGAGGATACACACCGATCGCCACACATGGGCGCCGACATTGCGTCCACAGGCTAATCCATCCTTCGGCCTTTCCCAGAAACTCATACGACAGCAATCCACGCGCAGCCGCCCAGCCAATTGAATGACTGATCAACAATTGCCCCGGGGAGCATCGCGCAAACCGCTCATCATAGCCAATCTTCAGCAGCCAATAGGCGTTGTCCCTTTCCACGGCGATCTGCATCGCCGCATACTCCCCGCCAATTTTCAGAAACGCGAGTCGCAGAGTCCCATCCGCAGCTTTCATCTGGCAATACCGGCGGAAGAAGTCTGCTCGCCCCGGCAGTTGGAGCGCCGAGGTACCGTTCCGTCCCTTCCAGCTTCGGCGTTCGATCTTCAATGCGGTTTCCACCAGTATCGGTGTCTCGTCGGCAGTCGGAATGAGAATCTCCGCCTCCACACGCTCGGTGCGCTTGCGAGCCCGTCGAAAATCCGCTCGACGCCGCGAAGAGAGGTGCGATTCCGGATCGGTCCACGTTTTGTCCAACGCAAGCACCGGACAACTACTCATCGGGCATTCAATCCACACGGCACGACGCCAAATCCGCCGCAACGCCGGGATGACTGGCGAAAGTGTCGGAATCCGCTGGAGCAAAAGTGGCCGGCCGAGGCCGGCGATGGCTTCGGCAAGTTCGGTTGCCGCGGCTTCGTCTTCCGCGAGGAAGTCCATCGGTTCGGAGAGTTGCCGCACTCCAACGGCCTCCAACCGTCCCCGCACGAGTGCCAGTGGCGCCAGTGCTCGGGGCCGTTCAGGAGGTCCAATCGCAACAACAAACGGCTCCAACTGAAACGCCTCAATACAAGCCCGGAACCAATCCACCTCATGCATCGGCCCTGCCAGCGAGCCGCACAGATCATTCCACGAGTTGGGTGGACTGCGCAGGATTGTGCACTGCTTCGCACTGCTCCAGTTCTCTGTCGGTGCTTTTAACATTTGAAAGAGTCAGTAGGACCTGGTTTTCCCCGAAGACTTTTCCATGTACGGCGGACAAGCATATACGACGAATACGCCAGGATCGGCCTCCAAGTTGGGAGGGCCGGAACGGGAACGCTCGATGGTCGCTGGGACATTCCATTCGTCGCAGGTATAAAGAAAGGGACGCATAATCATAAATGACCGCTCCGACGCAGGCCGTCCTCCGCAGCCGCCCAGACCTTTGGAGCAATCAAATCCCATGTCCACTTCCCGATAAACGCCTGGAACGCCCTTTCTGCCATGCTCGCCGCCGTCGCCGGATCGCGGATCAGCGAAATACACGCCGACGCAAATTCCTGCGTGCTGTCGGCGAGCAGCAACTCCCGGCCTGGTTGAACGTCGTAGCCATACGCGCCCAGCCGGGTGGAGACGACCGGGCACTTGCGGCTAAAGGCATCAGCAATCTTGACGCGTGTTCCGGCGCCATAACGCAGCGGAACAATCATGGCCGACCAGGTGGCGATCTCGGCTGCGGGATCGGCGACCCAACCGAGGGCGTCAACGTCGGAAGCGAGCGGCCTGAGCGGACCATCGGAATCCTTGCCCACAAGGCGCAGCCGAAGATCAGGTATCTCACGCTTGATTCTTGGCCAACATGCCCGCATGAACCAGCGGACCCCTTCGAGATTGGGAGGAAAGCTGTACAGCCCGATAAACCCAATGCGCGGCGGGTCAACTCGATTGCGGCATGGCTCTCGTTCTGGACGGTCAAACCCGTTCGGAATCACGTGAATATGTTCGCCTCCGCCCAAATACTGCCGGTCCGCCTCACTACAAACGCTCAAAACGGTGAACCGTTCCTTCCACAGGCGTTCACGCCGCCGCGATATAATCATCTGGGCCCCGGCTCTGAGCCGCTCCTTCCTGCCGGCTCCCTGTTGCCAAACCGTGCGCTGAAACGTGCTGGGAACATCGTCGATGTCCAGGACGGAACGCGGCCATCGCCATTGTTGCAGGATGTTCGGCGTGCGGGAGTTCAGAATCCAGACCAGATCGAACTCGTTCATCCGCTGGAGCAATCGCGCCCGGTCCTCCCGGTCGGCCACGCAGCCGTGCACATTCAGGAATCGCGGATCGAACGCCCACCTGAGCCGTTGCGTCAGCCCACGATTGGGATGAGTATTCACGTGCACCGGTGGGTCCACTCGGAATTCGGCAGCGGTTCGGCGAACGACCTCTTCTTCGGCGACATCCGAGCTGACCACAACCACGGTCACGTCACCGACCTGTTGCAACGCGCGGCCGATATTCAAAGCCCGCAACTGGCCGCCAAAAGCACGGTCCAGAGGCCACCCGGAACTCACATACAGGATGCGTGGCGACGGTTTTCTCATGGGGTGTTCAACTGCGGCTTGCCGAACAACCGTCGGGCATGCTGACTCAGCCGTAACGAAAGTCTCTGGCGAAAGGTCCAACCACATTTGACGAGAAATTCCCTCGAGTGCCACCGTTGCCGGTACTCTTCAAAGCTCACGCCGGCACCGGCTCGCGCCGCCAGGCTGGCGACGCATTCCACGGCCGCCACCACCCGGCGATTTCGGGAGCAATGTTGTTCCCAAAGCGCCCGTGCGTTGCGGCGGTAGCCCTCCGATTCCTTGCGATGGTTCGCCAGGATGTCCGGCAGATGGGCCATATCTCTTTCGGCGACCCGGATGTAATAGGGGCGATCCTCGCCGAAGGAAAATGGAACCCAATCATCCGCAATTATCACCGGCACCCGCCCCATTGCCATGACCTCTGGTATTCGATTCGTGTACGAAGCGTAGCCGCGCGGGCAAAGACAAAACACACTGTCCAGGGCTATCTTCACGAACTGCCGGTGCTCGTCATCATTGTAGTTGTACCATTTGTTCACGCGCTCAACGTGATAGAGCGGAGACTCGCCTGAAAATAAATTGAACAACTGATTTCGCACGTCGTGCGAGGCCGCCCCGACAAAAGAGAAAAGCCGCGTCGGGCTGTTTCCCCAGATTGCCGACGGGTCCAAATCATATAGCAACGGGTTGTTCATGAAGAGAATCGGCCAAATGCGATGAATCGCCGGATCAAGGAATCCGCGCTCGATCGACGTGTACAAGCCCGCGAGCATCCCTTCCGGGTGATCGTCGTAGTCGATCACATAGACCCGTTCGGCATGATTTCGAACCAATGGATCGTTTTCCAGCAATCGCACATACTCGACGGTCTTATACTGCGCGCTTTGGATCAGAATAATGATGTCCGCGCGGGCGGGGTTATCTTCCAGGGCAAATGCTGTTTCGTTCGCGTACTGTTTCAGCTCATCCGATACAATCGCGGCATACGTCCGTTCGTAATCACGCAAATAGGCCCCTTGAGGAAAAGCCACCTTGACGCGCGTGGGTTCGGTGCGCATTAAAAGGCTGTGTCGCTCCTGGTAACTGACCCGTGGGACAGACACGACAGCGATGTCGCGCTGGACCATCTCATCCGCATGCAGAATGGGTGGATATAACGGTGAGTGAAGAAATCTGCGTTCAACCACTGGTTACGATCGCATTGGGTGACTCGGTTGTGGCTTTAGCAAAATGGGCAGTAAAGTCCAGTTCCACCAGACCCCGGTACATTAGCGGAACCGGCACATAGTCAGTGTCGCTGGTGCGTGCGCTTACCGTGAAGCTGGCGAGGTCAAAGAAGTTTTCCTGGAAATCGGTGGAATTCATGTAAAGGCCGACGCTGTATTCACCTTCGACCAACGGCAGCGATTTGATTTCGCCGACGGCATGCAAGACCCGGCCCGCGCTTAACGCGATCGGAGTGCCCAACGAGCGGAGGTCGAGTATCGCGACGCGCATGTTGCTGGACGAATAAATCAAGATGGAAAGGTCGTGGAGGGTTGTGGACTTCTCGGCGCGGATCGTGAAGCCAAACGGAAGCATTTCACCGCTTTTCACCGGCTCGGCGGGGAAATCCAGCGACTCGAGCTTCAAGGAGGGGCCCAAATCTATCGCCGTGGTGAAGCGCCGGCTCTGCGCCGAGCCGACCTCGACGAGATATCGGTTAACCAATGGCTCAACATCGCCCACCGCCTTGACCACCCCGTGGTCAAGGTAGATCGCTTTGCGGCACAAGGCCTGGACCGCGGACATATTGTGGCTGACGAAAAGCACGGTTCGTCCGCCATGGGCCACTTCCCCCATTTTCCCCAAACACTTCTTCTGAAATGCGGCGTCCCCGACCGCCAGGACTTCGTCCATAATCAGGATCTCAGGCTCGAGGTGCGCGGCAACCGCAAACGCCAGGCGCACATACATGCCGGTGGAGTAGCGCTTGACCGGTGTGTCGAGAAACTTCTCGACCTCCGAGAAGGCCACGATTTCGTCGAACTTCCGTTTTATCTCCTGGCGGGTCATGCCGAGAATGGCCCCATTCAAAAAGATGTTTTCTCGGCCGGTTAGGTCCTGATGAAAACCGGTACCGACTTCGAGAAGGCTCGCGACACGACCCCCCAGGCGAATACGGCCTTTGGTCGGTTCCGTAATCTGGCTGAGGATCTTCAGGAGTGTCGTCTTGCCGGCGCCATTTCGGCCAATGATTCCGATTGCCTCCCCCTGCTTCGCCTCAAACGATACGTTTTTCAAAGCCCAGAACTCTTCCTGTGTGGCCCGACGCCTGCGTATCATCTCGCGCGTCCAGTTGAGCGGATGTCTCAACGCGCCTTCGATTCGGTGCCGGAGCGCATCGTAAGCATCCCGCTGATGACCGATAAAGTAGCGCTTGGATAGGTTCTCGACCTGGATGATGGTGTCAGTCATGTCAACAGTCCACACATGTGAAGTAGCAACGATTTTCCGGTTGCGAAGCAGCCGATGCTTCAGATGATATCCGCAAAGGCTCGTTCGGTTTTGCGAAAGTACCAGATGCCGGTGACCATCAGCAAGGCGACCCCCACCACGGAGACGGCCAAGGTGTCCCAGTAAATCGGCTGTTGGCCACCTAGTATCGACCAGCGAAAGCCGTCAATCACACCGACCATCGGATTCAGGGCGTAGAGCAACCGCCACTTTTCCGGCACGACGCTGCTGTAAAAGCCCACGGGCGAGATGTAAAGCCCGAACTGGACAATGAACGGCAAAATGAAACGGAAATCGCGGTACTCGACCATCAACGCGGCGATCCAAACCCCGGCTCCAAACGACGACGCGAACGCGAGTAGAACAAACACAGGAAGAAACACACAATGGGGAGACGGGACGTACCGATACCATACCATCAACACCACCAGGATCCCGGCGGAAACCAGAAAATCCACAAAACTGGTAATCACGCTGCTGGCCGGCACGACGAGGCGCGGGAAATAGACCTTGGAGATCAGGTTCGCATTCGCCACCAGGCTGTTGCCGCTCTCGGACAGCGCAGTGGAAAAGAATTGCCAGGGGAGCATCCCGCAGAAAACGAGGATTGGATACGGCACGCCGCCGGAAGGCATCTTGCCGAATTTCCCAAACACCACGGTAAGCACGACCATTGTCAAAAACGGCCGAATCAATGACCATGCGATTCCGACCACGGTCTGCTTGTAGCGAATAAGGAGGTCGCGCCAGGCGAGGAAGTAAAACAACTCGCGATACCGCCACAAGTCGCGCCAGTAGCGGCGCTCCGTACGACCAGCTTCAATGATTAATTCGTTCATGTTGAGATGGAAAACGCCCGTTTGATATTCGTGGCCCACCAGGTCGCAGCGACCCCAAGCTGGGCGGGGTTGGTTTGCAGATGATTCTCAATCATCAGGTTGTCCGTTCGATGCCAATCTAGCTCAGTTGGCGTTCAGGTAGCGATAGCCGGCGGGGATGGAACCAAAGCTCGGGTTGGGGCTGGTCGGGTCGAACGGCGGCCATGGCACGCTGTAACCACCGTTCGTCCACCAACTCGGCTCGCTCGTCAGATACAGGCTGTTGGACAGCGTCTGTCCGTTCAGCGATTCGGACGGCGGAATGGCGTTGGTGAAATAATTGAAGTTGCCGACGCGGACCAAGCTGGCCACGACGTTGGTATCGAGTTCCTGGAATCCATATGGCCCCAGCCAGTTCCCCCAATCGGACCATGGTGGCGCGCTCTTGTCATCTGTGCTGGAATCACCCAGATTCGGAAGACCAAAGACGGTGCCATCACTGGTCAAAAAGCTTGGCGACAGGCCCCCGAGGATGTTTCCCACCATCGAGAACTGGCGGCTGAACCGGTCGAGCACATACGTGTCGGCCAGGTACTGGCCGTGGAACCAGTTGCGGTACTGGATGCAATGGCTCTCGCTGCCGAAATAGCCGTCACTCTTGAAATCGTTGGCGATGTTGCCCTCGTACAGATTGAACCGATTGTGCGGCCCGTGATTGGAGTCGATGGCCCAATCGCCGTTGGTGTTGTAGCAGAAGTTGTAGCCGAAGACGTTGCCCGAGCTGCCACTGAACACTTCGATGCTGGGGAAGTTTTGGAAGATGGTGTTGTTCTCGACCAGCAGCCCGCTGCAATTCTGCACTCCAAGGCCGAAGGCGTCTGGACCCGAATAGGTGCTGGCATCAATGTAGCTATCGCGGACCTCGCACTGCAAACAGCTCAACAGCATCACGACATACTGGTTGTCCCCCGGCAACACGTGGACATTCTTAATCCAGTCTCCGTACGCCTGCTCGAACTGGATCGCGTAGCTCGTGGTGTAGTGGCTGCAGTCAATGGACAAATCCTCCACGCCGGCGAAGCTCGGCGGGCCGGCCGATGCGGAGTTTACCACGCACACCCGGCCCGTCATGTCGAAATACAGCGGCGGCCAGACGAACAGGTTCGTGGATGTCAGCCCGGTGACCCGCAACATCTGTGTCTCCGGCCAGCCCTGGAAGCTGTTGCGGTCATGACCGCTCACGTTGACAATCACCGGCAGGTCGTACTGATCCTTGCTGGACACGTTGCCCCACCACGCCCGGGACAGGTTGACGAGTCGACCCACGCCGAACCCGGACGGGCTGGCCACCGTGATGTTCGTGCTGCCCTTGAGCAGGCCACCGGTAACAGTTTGCCCCCCACTGGGATCGCCGTAGTCCACGCCGTTATCGCTGGCGCTGTGCGAGATGGGAACGCTGGTGGCGGCCATCAACACCGTATTGGTCGCGCCGCGCAGTGTGACATTGTTGGCCAGATATAGCCCGTTGCTGAGGATGTAGGTGCCGGCGGGCAGGAACACGGCGGTATTGCCCGGCGCCTGCTCGAGAGCGGAATTGATCGACCCGCTGGAGTCAGACACGCCATTGCTGTCGGCACCGTACACCGTGATCGCCAACAGCGAATTCGTGCGCGTGGTCGGAATCCCGCCCGGCACGCCGACGTAGGTTCCCGGCGTCCAGTTAATGAGACGATCCGGAGGAATGAGCGTGTGAACGGGGGTAAACAAATCACTCAAGTCGGTGGCGTTCACCGCGTCGCCGAGCAACGGCGTCACCCCGAAAATCTCCTGCAACGAGAGCAAGGTCGAGCTGTGCGTGTAATGGATCGAATTGGCGTAGCCGCCACCCGCCGCAAGCGGGGACAACACGATGAGACCGATCGGCCCGTCCCTGTGACTGGCCTCGTCCCACGTGATAATGATCACGCCGTTGCTCTGGTAGGCGGTTGAGGCCAGAATCGGCGGGATATTCTGCGCCAGCCAGTCGTCGCCCTGCGCGATCCGGTTGTGAACGGGCTTGCAGCCACCGTACATATCGTCGCACAAATCAGGCGTGATGAAATTGTACCGCGCCACGGTGTTGCTGGCGAGGTTGCCCGCCAGTTCGCTGAGCGGCCGGATATGCGCGATGCAGTATGCGGACTGGACGTCGTTGCTGCCGGTCACATCGTCGAAGTACACCATCGGGTTGTGCTTCGGCACGTACTTGTTGGTGCGCACCAGCGGGCAGTTGCAGCCGCAGATGTCTTCCTGATAGGAGGTCCACGAGATGCCGGCCCGCTCCAGCAGCGTGACGAAATGGTTCGTCGCGCTCCGGTGATTAGCGTGCGGCAGGCCGTCATTACGAATGTGAAAATTCGTCCCCGCCTCGAGCCAGAGATAATTGGGCAGGCTGGGATGATTGTGTGGCGGATTGAAATACTGCGTCGCGTGCGACGCCATCGGCAACAGCGTGCCGTTAATGTACGGAGCCGCAGGATTGCTCTGGATTTGCGACCAATTGTGGTCGTCCATCAAGATCAGAAACACGGTCTGCGCATTCGTCATCGCCGCCCCCGCTCGTCCGCCCCAAAAGAGCGCAAGGCTGACCAATGCCACCGGCCCAGCCCACCGCCACAATCCTTCGGCTATTTGTTTCGCTATCAGCATGGGTAAACTATCCGGAGTCATTTCTAAGAATGACGAGCTTTCCGCCCGTCGCGAGCTGACAAGGGCACAATCGACCGTCGTGAGTTCTTCCCTATGCGCCAACCGTCGAACACACTGTCCACGTTGCCGTTTGTTTCAGGGCTGGATCGAATTCTCGCCACGCCAACGAATAAACCTCGCAGCCAACCTCCAACCTGTCAACCTCCAACTCCAAAAGCCTGTCAAAACCAACCCGCTGAATCTTTTCCCGGCTTGACCCATTGGAGCCTCCTCTTCTCGCCATGCCAGCATCGGTCGTAGCCCTTGTTCACGCGCTGCCACCATAACGCGTTGCGCTCGTATTGTGGGGTGAACACCTACTACCCGGAAGGCGGCAGGTGTTCGGGGTCGTCCATTACCAATCGACTGTGTCGTCCGAATCCGGGTTCGAAACCGGCTAATATATGGCCAAGAACCGCCACCGATGATCGGCGTTCACCCGGGCCTGGCCATTCGTACCGCCGCCCGACTGCCCGCTCGCATTGACAATGATCAAGTGAAACTGCACATCAGTGCTGGCACCGCCGGGACCGCTGACCACCAGTTGGACGGTGCTCGTACCTGGCGTTGTGTATTGGTGTACTATTGTGGGACTCAACGTGTCGATTGAGGTTCCGTCGCCGAATTGCCAGGAATGATTGGTGATCGTGCCAGTCGACGTGTCAATAAACGTCACCATCAGAGGCGCTGTACCACTGGTTGGCGCGCCGCTAAACCCGGCCACGGGAGCGGCCACCACATTCGTGCTTCCACCGCTGGACGTGACCGTAATCGGATTGGCCAGCACATTCGTACTGGAGCCGCCCGGGCCGCTGACAATCAATTGCACCGTGTCTGTTCCGGCCGCGGTGTACTGGTAGACGACGTTCGTCGCCGTGGTGTTGGTCACGTTCCCGTCGCCGAATTGCCAGGAACGACTGGTGATTGTGCCGGTCGATGTATCGGTAAACGTCACCGTCAACGGAGCCGTACCGTTGGTCGGCGTCGCGCCAAACAACGCCTCGGGCGCCGTTGCGACATTCGTGCTTCCACCGCTGGACGTGACCGTAATCAGATTGGATTGCACGTCCGTACTGGAGCCGTCGGGGCCGCTGACAATCAATTGCACCGTGTCCGTTCCGGCCGCGGTGTACTGGTAGACGACGTTCGTCGCCGTGGTGTTGGTCACGCTCCCGTCGCCGAATTGCCAGGAACGATTGGTGATTGTGCCGGTCGATGTATCGGTAAACGTTACCGTCAACGGAGCCGTGCCGGTGGCCGGCGTCGCGCCAAACAATGCCGCGGGCGCCGTTGCGACATTCGTGGAACCGCCGGGGTTCAGGAAGCGGTAGCCTGCCGGCAGGGCGGTGAAGTTGGTGCCGGTGGGGTTGGTCGGGTCGAACGGCGGCCAGGCCCCGCCGAACCCGCCGGCGGTCCACCAGCTTGGTTGATTGCTCAGGTATAAACTACTGGGCAGCGTCTGGCCATTGAGTGATTCGGAGGCCGGGATGGCGCCGCTCCATGAACTGTAATTGCCGATGCGGATAAAGTTGGTGACACCGCCGAGCATCGCGGCGCTGACGTTGGTATCGAGTTCCTGGTAATCGCTCTGGCAACCGTTGCAGAAGCTGCCCCATGTTGACCAGGGAGGGCCGTAGCCGCTGGAGCCTGTATTGCCGAGGTTCGGCAGGCCGAAGATGCTACCGTCGGCGGTCAACGAAT